>Ga0114996_10003513_pt1 | contig 19418 bp, 9 predicted proteins | sample ArcticOcean_MG_C_4_FD_87039 | JGI IMG/M metagenome (GOLD analysis project Ga0114996, IMG submission 87039) | Marine microbial communities from western Arctic Ocean - ArcticOcean_MG_CB4_134 | ecosystem: Environmental > Aquatic > Marine > Oceanic | place: Arctic Ocean: Canada Basin | collected...
CGCTCGATGTCGCGGACCGCCTCAAGGTATTGGCCCAGCTTGACTCGATCACCCGACCCGAGTTCGCGGGAGAGGTCGCTCACCCGCTCGGTCACTGAATCGAGCAAACTCGCATCCTTTGCGAGCCGCGCTTTGCGAACGCCTGGGTCGGTGCTGCCGCTGTCGCCGAAGAGCCGCTCAAAGACCACCCGCGGGTTGATCTCCATCGGGAGCGGCGTCGTCTCGTTCGCCCACGAAATGGTGTTCGTATAGGCGCAACTGAAACCCTCGTCACACGAGCCGGCGAAGTCACGGCCATCGAGCCCCAGCTCCAGCGTGGCTAGTTGCGTCTGGCGTCCCAGAACACGGCCAGCAATCTGATCCATGGAGATATCCGCGCTCAGGCTCGACCCGTCATCTCGCTTCGAGGCCACCCCGGTGAGAAAGCGCGTGGAGGCGCGGGCGTGCGGTCCCTCGGCGTCCATGCCTCGCATCCCCGATAGCATCTGGACTGAGTCACGGAAGGGCTCAAGCGGTTCGAGGATCGAGGGGAAGTCGAAATCGGTTCCCTCGGCGGCAGGCGTCCAGTGATCCATCATCATCCCGTTGGGGACGTAGACAACGCCAAGCCGGCGCACCGGCTTGGCCGCCGTTTTGCGGAGCGGCACGGCTGCCGGGACCATCCCGTCCAGCAGCGGCAGCGCCAACGACGCGCCGATCCCGCGCAGCATCATTCGGCGTGGAATACTCTTCTTCGTGATGATCATGGCTTCGACCTCCGCATGCGGAAAGGCGTGCTCTGAACGATACCAATAATAATAGACGACCAGCGGTAGTCATCATCAGCCGCCGATGCGGTGATGCGCCGTACGCTTGAGCGGTCGTAATGCTCCAGGCCCCGTCCGAGACTATAGGCCAACAGTTTCTCGGTCACGGCTCCAACGAACTGCTGCCGCCGCTCAATGAGAATCGTGCGGAGGCCTTGTGGCCCGTCAAATCGAGTCCCGTCGGGCAAGAGCCCCGAGGCGTCCAGTGGCAGCCCTGCTTCCCCGGATGTTCGCCATTTGCCAACCGCGTCATAGTTTTCCAGGGCCAGGCCCAGCGGGTCCATCGGCGCGTGGCAAACCGAGCAGGCCGGGTCTTCCCGGTGCCGTGCCAGCCGATCGCGTACGGTGGCTGGCTGGCCGGCCTCACCGCGGTCGGGAAGATCCGGGATATCGGCGGGCGGGGGAGGAGGCGGCGTCCCGAGAAAGTTCGTCAGCAACCATTTGCCGCGCAGTACGGGCGAAGTCCGGTTTGGGTAAGAAGTGACGGTGAGCAGACTTCCGTGCCCCAAGATTCCGCCCCGTCGCTCGCTTAGCTCGCCATCCAGATGAACCCGGCGGAAGTGACTGCCATAAACGCCCGGGATGCCGTAATGAGTGGCCAGCCGTTCGTTGGCGAACGTGTAGTCGGCGTTCAGCAAATCCAGCACGCCGCGGTTGTCGCGAATCATGCTCTCGAAGAAGAGTTCGGTCTCCTGCCGGAAAGCCTCACGCAGATTCTCATCCCACTCTGGAAACACGGCTGCATCGGGCACGACACTGCGGAGATTCCTCAAATAGAGCCATTGCGCCGCAAAGTTTTGCACCAGCGCCTTCGCCCGCGGATCGGCCAGCATCCGCCGCGCCTGCTGCTCGAGGACCGCCGGATCTCGCAGTTCGCCGCGTTCGGCAACTTCGAGCAGCTCGGCGTCCGGTATGCTGCTCCACAGGAAGAACGATAGACGCGAGGCGAGTTCGAGAGCGCTCAACTCATAGGCTGTTCCCGGTGCGAGGCCCGCGGGATCGCGCTCGATACGGAACAGAAAATCGGGCGAAATGAGCAGCCGTTCGAGAGCGAGCTGGATACCGGCGTCGAAGCTGGAGTCGCGGCGTCCCGCGCGGTAGAAATCCATCAGCGTGTTGAGATCGACCGGAGCGAGGGGCCGCCGGTAGGCCTGTCTTGCAAGCGACGAGAGAATCTCGCGGGCGCACGCTGCTTCGGCGTTGCTACCGACATTGTCCGAACGCGAGTCGTTGTCCAAACCAGAGTCTTTGGCCGGCCGGCAAGTAAATATTTTGCGGCTGCTCGGGGTGTCGCCCCGGCCAGCGCTCTCATACGGTCCCGTGATCGCCACGTGCTCAACAGCCGCGTTGCCGTCGCGCATTTCGTTTATCGCAGAAGCGAACACGCTCTGTCGGGGCTGAAGCACTCCTTCGGGCTCGGCAAACTTGCGGACGAACGAAACGCTTACCGCATGCGGCCCGGCATTCGCCTGAAACCGTACGCTCAGGTTGGAGTCGGCGAAGAGCATGTATTCTTCCCACGCTGGATCGCCGAACTGGTTGCCTGCGTAGCTCGCCGGCGCTTGTACACCTTCGGGCTCCTCGCCGCCGAAGCTGAAAGTCCGTACGAGAACGCCGTCGAGCCGCACCTCCAGCTCGTGACGCGTTCCCATGCCGCGAACATAGTTCACGTAGTTCCTATGCAGCCGAATTGCCAGGTCGTACTTGCCTTCGACCGGAAAGAAATGCCGGACGCCCACCCCGCCCCGCGAGCCAAACGGGAGGTCGTCACCCATCCGGTCGTCCTGCACGAGCAATATGGGCACGTAATAATTCCGCGCTGCTGGTCCGAGCGGGGTCTCGCCGACCGCCAGCCGTGCGGTTTTACGCGCCGCCGACAGGTACCGCTCCATCAATGCGGGCGAGACGGTCAGCACGCCGGCCATGTTGTCAAAGCCGTTCTTGTCGATATCGTCCGCTGGCAAAAGCGCGTCAACATCGACTTCGAGCCCCAATAGATCACGAACGGCATTGGCGTATTCGGAACGGTTCAGGCGATGGAACACTTCCGTTCTGCCGGGATTCGGATAAGCCGCGGCGAATCGATCGATCTTGGATTCGAGCCAGCCGGCAAAGGCGTCGTAGGTCTCGTCCGCGGGACGTGGCTCTCCAACCGGAGGCATCGTTTTCGCGCGAAGCTTCCCAATCACCTTCTCCCAGATGTCGGATTTATCAGCGGCCCGCGAGAGGTCGAGACCCTCGACCGAGAGCTCGGCCGTACGGAGTTGTTCGCTATGACAGGAGACACAATACTGATTGATCGTGGCCTGATGGCGCGCCACTTGGGCATCCGGATGCGGTTGGGTGGCCTGCTGGGACTGAGCGCTAGCAGCGTGCGGGGCCCACATGAGCGCCGCGGCAACGAATGTAAAAGTTCCTAATGCGAACCGCACAGAAAGGTATGGTGACATCAATTGCCAATCCCCTGCTAATTCTAGCCTGCATTGCTCAGCACCTGACGGGCGAAGTACGCAATTGGCCCGCCACTACTTCGTTGCGCTTGCTCGGAACGATTGGGCGTCGCCGCGTTGCGGCGATGGACCGGCAAGATTGCCGGTCCCTACGGCGGGCGCCTCGTACTGACAGGTCTCTCATGCACTTTGCCTCGCCACCCGATGAGAAATGCGGGCTAGGCGAATCCCGCGGATGTCGCCCAATGCGGTAAAGTCAGTGTGAAAACACCGAGGAGCGTCGGCCGCAAGTTGCAACCCGAGACGTGGTGCTATCCGTGACGCGGGGGCGCGGCCCACCGCATACTCCGAGATGACTTTGCTATTTCGAACCGTCGTGATACCGAGTATCTTCAAGCGCATTGCCGCGCTGACCGCCTTTCTCGTCTGGTCAGTGACCACATATGCGAACTCCGCCCCCGCCGTCATCGAAGCGGTCAAAGCGGGCGACCTGGCGATAGCGGGCACGCTGATCGAGCAGGGAGCCGACGTCAACGCTCCCCAGGGCGACGGCGCCACCGCTCTCCACTGGGCATCTCATCGGAATGATCTCGAAGCGGCCGCGCTGTTGATCGCGGCCGGTGCGGACGTCAACGCGTCCAATGAACTCGGTGCCACTTCCCTTTGGCTGGCGGCGACCAATGGCAGCGCGGAGATGGTCCAGCGGCTGCTCGAAGCCGGCGCCGACCCCAACGTTTCGCTCAAGATGGGCGAAACTCCGCTGATGGCCGCCGCCCGGTCGGGCAATGTCCGCACCGTCGAGCAGCTTCTCGCTGGCGGGGCTGAGATCGAGGCGACTGAGCACGAACGCGAGCAAACCGCTCTGATGTGGGCCGTGGCCCAGCAGCACGCTGATGTCGCGCGCGTGCTGATCCAGAATGGCGCGGACCTCGAAGCCCGATCGAAGATCTATTACCAACTCGAGAATACAGCCGGCAACACGAACACCAGCGGGAACTTCCGCATGGCGCGCGGCGGCTCGACGCCGCTGCTCTTCGCGGCCCGCAACGGCGACGTCGAGACCGCCAAAGTACTCGTCGAAGCGGGCGCCAAGGTAAACGACTCCGCCGCGTCCGGCACCAGTGCGTTGGTTGTAGCCGCGCATAGCGGTCACGGTCAGCTTGCGATTTACCTGCTTGAGCAGGGCGCCGATCCGAACGCCGCCGATGCCGGGTATACGGCGCTTCACGCTGCCGTTCTCCGAAGCCAAATCGAATTGGTGGACGCGCTGCTCGACCACGGCGCCGACCCGAACGCGCTCGTCGAGCATGGCACGCCGGGCCGGCGCTTCAGCGCCGACTACGGCATCCGCTCTCAATTGATCGGCGCAACCGCGTTCTGGATGGCCGCGAAATACGGCGAACTCGAGATCCTGCGCACCCTCGCCGAGCGCGGAGCCGACCCGCACCTGGTTCCCAAGACCGGCGCGTCAACGCTCCAAGCGGCGATGGGCATTCCCGGCGGATCCCAAGAAAACCGCCGTGATCGCATCGTGAGTCTGCCACCGGATAACGCCGAGGAGGAAAAGCTCACGCTCAAACTGGGGCGCTTTGTCTTCTCTCTCGGCGTCGATATCAACGCCGCCGATCTCGCCGGCAACACCGCGCTCCACCAGGCGGTGCGGAAGGACTTCGTATCGGTCACCGAGTTCCTGATAGCCAACGGCGCAGACGTCAAAGCAGTGAACGAGAAAGGACAGACGCCACTCCTACTGGCCGAGACTCCCCAGACGATCCTCGGCCTCAATTCGATCAAAGGCACCCGCCCCAAAATCGCCTCGCTCCTGCGTCAATCCGGCGCGGACCAATAGCGTAGTCGGGCATCCCGGAGGCCACTCGTTCGCATTTCTGATCGACTGACGGGTCTCTCGCGCACTTCGTCTCGCCACGTGGTGAGAAATGCGGGCTTGTTGATTGAAGGAATCCGCCAGATTCAAGACCCGCTCGATTCCTGAGATAGATTTCTGAGATAGGTGCTGCAATTCTCAGTACATTATGCTACTGTTATGTTTTAAACATTTTCGTATGGAATTGTTTGAATCGTTATGACATCCTCATACGGATCAGAACGACGCAGGTCTCAACGCTTCGGTCTTGCCCTTCCTCTCGATGTGATTCGCATCAGCGACCGTGACGTCAGTGTCAGTGGCAGAACTCGAAACGTGAGTTCTTCAGGCGCTTGCTTTGTCGTCGGCGAACCGAGTGTTTCTATCGGGTCGCCCATCGAGTTCATCGTGACCCTGCGAAACACCCAGGCCGAAGAGGAGCGGATTCGGCTTCGCTGCCGGGGCCGGGTCACCCGCTCGGAAAAGGCTGGCTCAAAGGGTGGGACGGCGGTAGCGGCGACAATTGACCGCTATCAGTTCCTGCGCGGCCTAATGAACTAGCCCGCATTTCTCGCCGCCTGACGGGGGAAGCACGCAATAGGCCCGCCAGTACTTCATTGCGCTTGCTCGGAACGATTGGGCGTCGCCGCGTTGCGGCGATGGACCGGCAAGATTGCCGGTCGCTACGGCGCTCGCCTCGGGCTGACGGGCCTCTCACGCACTTCATCTCGCCACGTGGTGAGAAATGCGGGCTTGTTTGGCCGGGTGTTTGCGGTAGGTTCTCGGAACTCTTTTCGAGAGGCTGCACAGAACTTCATAAGGGATCGTGCCGCAATGGGCTGCCATTCGGATGGCGTCGAGTCCTTTGCCGATCAGCGTTACCTCGTCGCCGGGTTCGGCTTGGGGCGCTGGCCGAAGATCGACCAGCGTCACATCCATACTGACGAGACCGACCACCGGGCAACCATGGCCGCGCACGAGCATTTGGCCTCCGTTCGACATCCGCCGGCTATATCCGTCACCGTAGCCCACCGATACGACACCGACGCGCAGCGGCTCCGGCGCCGTATAGGAGGCGTCATAACCAAGCCGCACTCCCTTGGCTACCTCGCGAACACTAATCATCCGGGCTTTCCATTCGAGGACCGGCTCCACGCGGAAGCGGGCCTCAGGCGCCGGTCCCGACGCTTCCGGAAGGTAGCCGTAGAGGGCCAGTCCGGGGCGCACCATGCCGCGATCGTCTCGGGCCCGATAAGCAATCGCCGCGCTGTTCGACATATGGATATAGCGCGGACGAATCCCTCGCTCGGACAAGCGCTTCGCCAGGCTCAGGAATTGCGCGCTTTGCTCGCTTGCCTGTCCGCCGCCAAAATCGTGTGCCGAGGCGAAATGGCTCGCCAGCCCGTCCAATCGCAGGTGCGAGGCTTGCCGTATCGAGTCAACCACTCGATCCAGTGGTTCGGCGTCGAGTCCAAGCCGGGTCATTCCCGTGTCTAGCTCAAGATGAAAAGGGAGCCGGTTTCCGCTCGCCCCCGCCTGCTGGTTCCAGCGATCGAGCTGCTCGAATGTCTGAACCATTGGCGTGAGCCGATGAGCCCGCGCATCCGCCTCTTCGCCAGGGTAGAAGCCGCACAGCACCACAATTTCACCTTCTATCCCTGCCGTCCGAAGGGCAACGCCCTCCTCGAGGCAAGAGACCGCAAACCATCCGGCTCCCGCCCCAGACAAGGTGCGTACAACTTCGATTGCCCCGTGCCCGTAAGCGTCCGCTTTCACTACGGGTAAGACGGTGACCTTGGACCCGGCCGCGGCACGGATCTGTTGGTAGTTAGCGGCCAGGCGTTCAAGATCGATCAGTGCATGAGTCCGCATGGCGGTCCTACAAATCTAACATCCGCGACGGCGGTCTGGTTCAAGGCCGACTCCAGGCCGGCGAGCCGGCAGGCGGTAAGCCGCGAAGGGGCGCGGGCCAGACACCACGCAACACAGACCGTCAGCGCACCTGGCGCAGCAGCCGCAATGAAGTCCTCATTTTGCGAAGCGGATTCTAATCCTTTTCCGGCCATCAGTCGATCAATCGACAAGGAATTGATAGATGTCGCCTCTATCCCTATATGATCCCGCTCAAATCGGATGTCATAATTCTTCTGGCCTTTCGCACGAGATTGTGATACGCTTCTCGTGCATATCCCCGCGAGTCGGGCCAGGGTTTCACTGCCATGCTTCATAGTATTCGAGAGCTATGCCGGTTTCGCGTGCTGGCGACCGACGGCAAGGTCGGCAGGGCAGAGGATTTCTATTTAACCGACCCCGGTTTTGCCGTGCGTTTCGTTGTCGTCCAAACTGGGCGCCTTTTCCCCGGACAGCGGGTACTCGTTCCGGCCGACTACCTTGGTATTCCCAACGGTACGGCACGTGTCATGCCGATTGCCCTCACCAAGCGTGAACTGGACCGCTGCGCTACCTCAAGCACGCTCGAGCCGGTGTCCCGCCAGCAGGAGCTTCTGATAGAAGACAGCTATGGCGGCGCGGCTCGCCGGAAAGGCGGCGGACCGCTCGCCTCTGTCCACGGAGTTGTGTCGCATCAAGCCCTTGAGATTGCCTTCGCGGCAAAGGCCGAACCCGCGGCCGAACCCGCGGCCGCACCGTCGTCCGAGCAGGAGGCGCCACGGTTGAGGAGCGCTCAGGAAGTTATCGGCTATCAATTAGAAGCGCTCGATGGTCCTCTCGGATCTGTCGAAGACTTCCTGGTGGACGATCAGAGCTGGGCTGTTCAATACATGGTTGTGGATTCGAAAGACTGGCGGTCACCCAATCCCCGGGTGCTGCTGGCCCCGAATTGGATTCAGCACGTCAGTTGGGCTGAATCAAGGGTCCACGTACTTCTCAACCGGAAAAAGATCAAAGGCGACCAGCGTTACGAGCCCGGCTCCCACAGCCCGTCGGAGAGCCCCAAGCCGTTTCTCTGGCCTTAACCCGCAATTCTCGCCGGCTGACAGGCCAAGCACATGAGAGGCCCGCCAGTGCTTCGTTGCGCTTGCTCGCCATGCTCGACGGACTGTGGGAGTACGCCTCCGCTCGTCAAGCGGCGCGCGCCTCGTACTGACAGGTCTCTCATGCACTTTGCCTCGCCACCCGGTGAGAAATGCGGGTTAACCCCAATACTGTTGACTTAGCCATTCCGCGGACAGTTCTTGTTGGCTGGGGTATCGTTTGTTTCGGGTGCGGTTGAACGCCCGCCGCGGATGGCGTTGCTCGGAGAGGAGGGGGGCTTGCTGCCGCGCCCTTTCAGGGCTTGCCGGGTGGGGCTTTTGTGCCCAGGGTGGAGCGAAGCGCAACCCTGCGTTACGATCCTTCGCCGCTTCGCGGCTTGACGGCTTGACGGCTTGACGGCTTGACGGCTTGACGGCTCTCTCGGTGACGACCTTGGGGCCGGGAGCGGTGGATCGCTTGGGCGCAGTGACCGCTCCCTCACGGTCGCGGCTCCGAGTTTCGATTCTGCGCTTTCTAGCGCGGGTCGCCGTTATCCTTAACTGTCCGCGACCCGGCATAGCCCGACCGGCGCTCGCTATAATGCCTCACTATGTCGGGCTGGTTCTCCAAGGAAGCGATTGTCGCCGAACCCGGTTTCAACCGCTGGCGGGTGCCGCCGGCATCGGTGGCCATTCATCTTTCGATCGGCTCGGTCTACGCCTGGAGCATCTTCAACCCGGCACTCACCAAGACCCAGGGCGTTGTCGTCAGCGCGGCGAGCGACTGGTCGTTACGCGAGGTTGTCTGGGTCTTCACAGTTGCCATCGTATTCCTGGGGCTCTCCGCCGCGCTGGCCGGAAGATGGCTGGAAAAGGTCGGGCCGCGAACGGTGGGCTCGGTTGCTTCGGTTTGCTGGGGAGGAGGTTTCTTCCTTGCCGCTCTCGGGATTCACCTGCACGAGCTTTGGCTGCTCTACCTCGGCTATGGCGTTCTCGGAGGCTGTGGCTTGGGACTGGGCTACGTATCCCCGGTCAGCACGCTTATCAAATGGTTTCCCGACCGCCGCGGTCTGGCTTCGGGAATGGCCATTATGGGTTTCGGCGGCGGAGCCATGATCGGCGCACCGCTGAAGGAATTCTTGATTCGCGCGTTTTACGAAGCGCCGGAATATTTGGGACCCGCCGCCGGCCTGGAGCTGCTCACCGAGGGCGGCAAACGTTTCGCCCGGATCGGCGGTGAACTCCGGGAAGTTGTCCTCGTTGGAGCCAACGAAGTCGGCCAGATGGTCGTCCCCGGCCCGCAAGGAGCTTATGCGGTTGGCACCGGCCATGTCGGCGTGACCGAGGCCTTCCTGGTTTTAGGCGCTCTCTATTTTGCGGTCATGCTCGTTGCGGCTTACTCCTATCGTATTCCGGCCGAAGGCTGGGTCCCCAAAGGTTGGACGCCTCCAACGGCCGAGACGACCCAGAAGAAGATGATCAGCTCGCGGCACGTCGACATCGACCAGGCCATGAAGACGCCGCAGTTTTACCTGCTGTGGATCGTGCTTTGCTTCAACGTCACCGCCGGGATCGGAGTTCTCGGGGTAGCCAAGACGATGATGAGCGAGATCTTCGGCTCGACGCTGCCGCATATCGTCAATGCCGGATTCGCGGCAACTTACGTATTGATGATCAGCGTCTTTAATATGGCCGGACGTTTTTTCTGGGCCAGCACCTCGGATTTCATTGGCCGCAAGTCGACCTACACCATTTTCTTCGTACTCGGGACGCTTCTCTACGCCTCCATCCCCTACACCGCCGAACAGGTGAGCGCCGCGCCGGCGACGATCTGGCTGATCTACTTTTATGGCGCGACGATGGTGATCTTCACGATGTATGGCGGCGGCTTTGCGACCATCCCGGCATATCTAGCGGACCTATTCGGATCGAGGTTCGTCGGCGGGATTCACGGCCGCCTGCTAACGGCGTGGAGCACGGCCGGAGTGCTCGGCCCGCTGGCCATTACGTCGCTGCGCGAGTTGTCGATCGAGGGCGCGACCCGCGATCTGGCGGGCCGGATCGAACCAGCGGTGTTCACTGCCAGCTTCGGGGCGCCGCTCGCGCAGCTGGAAACCTTGATGGGGCAGAAGACGGTTACCATCGCCAAGCTCATGGCCATCGCGCCGCCGGGGACGGTCGACCCATCGAGCACTGTCTACAACACGACCATGTATCTGATGGCGGGGCTGCTGGTGCTGGCGCTCGGGGCCAATTTGCTGGTGAAGCCGGTTGACGCAAGGCATCACGTGGAGTCGGGCAGTGTCAAATCTTCGCCGAGCGCCGAGGCGCGACGTGGCGCAAGCTCTTAGCTTGCCGCGTCGACACTTTTGTCGATGTTCTCAAGTTTGGCCATTTTGAGGTGCCGCGCGCCTCCGGGCCGGCGTTTGCCTCACCGACGCCCCTGCACCGCTCAAGCGTGACGCACTACTACGTCAAAAGTTTTTACATTCTGCCGGTGCGAGGCGGGCAGGCATGCTTTCCCAGCCGGGACCCCGGTTGAGAGCAGGGGCTACGGTTGAACGGCGAGAACCCGGCTCAGGACCGGCAGTCACACCAACCCTGAGGCCGCGGGCTGGAAGCCCAAGTGGGACGAAAGCCCGTTGAAACGGGCTGAAGAAACTGGTGGGGAGGCCTTTTTCAACCGGCCCTAAAAGGACCGGCCTATCCGAATCAAGCCACCTAAACGTGGCTTATGCAGAGGACCATATGGGTCTGAACTGTAGAAACTCCAGACTACGTCAACGCCAGCCGCTGATCGGGGGCGGCGGAACGCTCCGGCGCAGTGACCGCTCCCTCACGGTCGCGGCTCAAGGGCTCTCCGCTTGAGGGCTCTAAGTGAACGGCATTGCCGCAGAGGTAGTTTCAATGATCCGGAGTCACCGAGGCCGCAGCCGCTCATCGAGGCCCGCCCCCTTGCCTGATTGCCGCCCGCCTCTTCGCCAACGCGAGATTCTGCTCAATCCGCGGCTCGTTAGGCATCAGCCGGTTCGCCCACTCGAAGTGTTCAAGAGCTTCCCGCGCCTGCCCGCTGTTGAGCAGGTAGGTCCCCATGTCATTGCGGATGATCGCTTCCTTCTCGTTCCAGTTCGGCCCGATCGGCATGAACCGGCGTGCCGCTGGACTGGCGGCGACGAAGCTTTTCATGACGTTGAGATCGGGCGGGTCCCATTCGAAAGACTGCGTGAACGACAGATGCATGTGCAGCAGCGCGCAGACGGCCACCGTGGCCCAGGCCGGCCCACGCCAGCGGCTCCACAGAGTCGCGACGCGGTGGCGATGAAGACCCGCGCCAATGAACGCCAGAACCATCCAGACCGGAACGAAGTCATGAGCGTAGCGCCGCGCCGCCGCGGCGAAGCAAAGAATCGCGAAGAAGGCTAGTCCCGAGGAAACCGCGAGGGAGACAGTGAACAGGGGCAAACCGTTCTCGGCGCCTTTCTTCGATCGCAGCATCTTCCATCCCGTCATCTTCCATCCGAGCAGGGGCCACGATAGAAGCGCCAGCAGCAGGAATGGAGAGATCAAAAAGATCGAGGAGACGTCTTCCAAGCGGGTCACATTTTCAGCCGGTGGCCAGCCAACGTGTCCGATCCAGGGAAAGTCCGCGGTCAGTTGCGGTAGGGCCAACAGGTAGTGCCGGATGTTCTCGGGTACGCGGCCGAGGTCAAAGGCGTTCAACCCTTCCACCGCATCGACTAGGTAGTCCGCGCCGTAGTCCCACGGCGAACCAAAGCGCGCTTGGTTGTAGGCCAGCAGCAACCCGCCGGAAACCAGAATGGGAATGCTGTAGGCAGTGAGATGCGCGATTGCCGTAGAAATCGAATGCCGCCGAAGCAACTGCACGGCAAGCAAGCCGCAGCCAAGGCCGATCCCGTAGAGCGCCAGCGGGATGCGCGACCCGATGGCAACGGCTATACCCAACCCCGCAACCAGAGCCCAAACCCAGGAGGACTTCTCGAGATACCGCAGCAGGCCAAGCACCGCCAGCATCACGCCAAGGGCGGCCATCCCGATGCTTTCGTGATAGACCGTTCCGCGCAGCCCGATCACGGCGGTTGTCGTGCTGAGACCGAACGCCATCACGAACCAGGGGTAAAGGCCGCTCGGCAGCTCCGGGAAATAACGCCTGCCTAATATCGAAATGATCCGCCAAAAAACGAGCGTGGTCAGCCAGGCAATCAGCGAACAGGCGACACGGTCGCTCAACGTCAGGCTGATCAACTTCGCCGCCATGTGAAACAAGGCGGGCAGCGGTCCCCACTGCAAGTAGTAGCGGCCCTCAAACGGGATCATGTCGTGGACATACATCTCGCCCGGGCGGATGTCGATGTGCAACTGGCCTTTCAGGAAAGCATCGGCCAGAAGGTCGTAGTAACCCATCATGTTGCTGAAGTCGAAGTGACCCCAGGTGCCAACGGCACCGTAGATGATCAGCAGGATTGCGGCCCAGCCAGCGTTCTTCTTGAATGTGAAGTCGCTAGCGTGAGGCAATGAAGAATCACTTACATGAGGAGCTGTTGCCGCGCCAGCAGCGCCGGCGTATTTGCTATTCCCCGCCGCTGGAATCGGCGGTGATTTGGCCGGACCCGCGCTCTTGGCGGCGCGGTCTCCGCTGGAATTAGGCCCCTTCTTTCGTCTCTGGCGCATGGTGTGTGGGGAGGGGTATTGGGGAGCGAGGTTTCGGCGGTCCGCAGCGCCGATTCGCCCAAAAATGCGCACTCATTCTATCAAACCAATTTTTTTAGACCCTGCTCGGGATTGCCCAAGCCGGTGAAAGCCGGTACGCGGGATGACGGGTTCGTCGCGAACGCAGCGCCGCGAACATCCTTGGAAAGGATCACCCTGCCTTGGGGTTCAAGAGGTGGCTTCTACTTGAGACGATAGACGTCAATAAAGTATTCTCCTCCTGGCTTGGGAAAGCGGCGTAGAATCCGCGCCGTAGGCTGCCGAGCCATCACATCCTGATATTTGTTGTGGTTGGTGTCGGTTACATAGTAGACACGCTTCACGCTCCTGAAATCCAGTTCGCCGCCCTTGACTCGCTCCCAGTGTGAACGCAGCAATTCGACCTTGCCGTTCGGCATGATCGGATGTGTTGCCGAGAGTTGTACCCACCAAGCTTCATGGACTCTAATGCCGTGCTGGTGGTTCAAGTAGGGAAACATGGCATCGGCTGGGACACTCCAGATCGCGTCGGTGAGCAGGACGAACTGTCCTTTCCGGGATTCGGAAATTAGAAAGTCGACTGCCTCACGCACGCCGTATCCGGTGTGCGCGTAGGTTCCAAGGAAATAGCCGCTGTCGCCGGGAGAGATGTTCTCTTTCGGGTTCCGCAAGACCGCCGCCGACTGCCGAGCCATGGGTCCTGCCGCGATCACGACGACGGCCGCGCTGACAACGGCCGCGGCCCAACCCCTACCGAGGCGCGATTTCAATTCGGTTTGGAATCGGGAGGCCGCCATCCCCAGCAGCAGCAACAACGGCCATATATGCGGGAACGGATAACGAGTCGGAAACATTTGCTGCAGCACGACGATTTGCACAGCGAGGGGCAGTAGCGATACCGACGCAACCAGCCAAACGCCGCGTTCACGTCGCCAGACGAGATAGAGAATCGACACAAGCGAGGCTACCGCCGCTGGCCATGTTAAATAATACGGGACATACTCCATCAACAGACCGAAGTTTTTTGGGGCCATGATCAACGGATTCTTCAGCAGCTCAAGGGGGTCGACAAAAAAGAAAGTTTGATGAAATAGCATATTGGTCGTCCCAAAGGTTTCCACTTCCGGTTTGCCAAGCCAGGAGATCAGAGGGAAGACCAGCGCCAAGCCGTAGATCGCGGTCAGGCGCTTCAACAGTGGTCCAACAGGCCGCCGGGCGAGGAGAAGTCCCGCCAGGGCTGGAAAGAAGCCAAACAGAGCAGCCGTTGTTTTACAGAAGATCGCCAAGCCAAGCGCCAAACCCGCGGCGATGGTCCAGCGGAGATATTTCTGTTCACGGTCAAAGCATTTGAGAGAAGTGAAGACTACGGCGACGCCTCCCAAGTTGACCAGAGCTTCGGTGAAGGCAAGGCGATCGTACATGATTGCCCACGGGAGCAGCGCATAAAAGAGTGCGCCCAGCAGGCCGGCAAGCTCACCGGAGAGCCTTCTCCCGATAAGGAAAATGCCGTATGCCGCGATCACGCCGGCGGCTGCTGAAATCAGCCGGGCTGCCAGAAGCGGGTCTCCGTCCCACGCGAATCGGGTCAATGCATAAAACCAATAACTCAAGGGCTGTTTGCCGTCGAGCAGCGAGATAAACCACTGGCCCTGATTCTGGATGATTTCCGCCCAGCGCAGGTAGATTCCCTCGTCGCCGACAATGGGGAAGTTCTCCATGAGACGGTAGCTACGGAGGACGAAGGCCAGGATTAAGATTGCGGTGAGCGCTAGGTGATTCTTGGAAAAGAGATTTATCAGCGGTCCGCGGGACTCGGACAGAGCATCGCCGCGGGTCTGACGTTCCCGTCCTTTTTTCCCGCGGCCGCCCCGTTTCTCAGATCGGGAGGCTGCCCTGGGACGTCGACTTGGGGGGGGCATGGGTGCGCACGCCAGTTTACCACCTCTACGGGAGAGGAACGCTGGACGCTCGATGCTCACAGAACTGCTTAGCCTCAGCCTATGCAAGCATGTGGCGGACGTGCGGAGCGCATCACTCCCAACTAGCCCGACTTTCGCCATCCCTAAGTGCCGGACTCTCGTTCAGTGCGGACGCTAGAATCGGTAGTTGCCCTCGGTTGCTCCCCATTTTCGTACACCGAACTCTTTTCGGTAGGATAACGGGGCCTGTTCGTTAAAGTGTCCGTTGTTGATTGGTCGGCAGGTCGTCTTCAAAAACGGAAAGGTTGCCAAGTGCTGATGCCAAAAACGCCGCACCGAGATTGACCTCATGGCCGAAGATCAGCGCATGGTGACCGTCAAGACCCCGGCTTCGCAACGGACCCAGATCCTGCTGTTCATTCTTGGTCTCGGCGTTTATTCCTACTTTTATCAGGCCGGCGGGTGGAACCAGAATAGCCGCTTCGATTTGGTTCGGAGCATCGTTGAGCAGGGTTCGGCGAAAATCGATCGCTATCACGAGAACACGGGGGACAAGGCTAGGCGCGGTGACCACTATTACTGTGACAAGGCGCCGGGCGTCTCCTGGCTGGCGGTACCCGTTTACGCAGGTGTCTACGGTGCCGGCGGTGGCGGCGACATGGGTTCAACCTGCCTCGCGGCCGCTTCGTATTTGGCGACCGTGTGGGCGGTCAGCATTCCAGCAGCAATGGCACTGGTCATGTTGTTTCGGTTGCTCGCAATCATGGGCTTGTCCATGCCGGCAAGTCTGGCCGTTTCGCTGGCTTACGGCTTCGGAACGTTGGCCTTTCCCTATGCAACTCTGTTCTATGGTCATCAACTCAGTGCTTCGCTCCTGTTGATCGGGTTCGCGCTTCTGGTGCAGGCACGACAGGCCCCGCAAGCTCGGAGCCGCGGATTCTATTTCGCCACCGGCGTTCTGCTGGGCTACAGCATTACGGTTGAGTACCCTGCCGTGTTGGCTGTGGCAGTCCTCGGCGCCTACGCCCTTTGGTTCGTGAAACCTCGTGAGCGTCTGATGGCGCTCGTTTTCGGGATCGCGGTTCCAGTTCTCACCTTGATGGCATATCACGCGATTGTGTTCGGCGGGCCGTTGACGGTACCTTATGATTTTTCGACTCAGGAACATCGGGGCCAGGGCTTTTTCATGGGTTTGGGCGCCCCCCTGGATGGAGCGATTCGAGGAGTTTTGATCAGCTCTCATCGTGGGCTTTTCTATTCCGCTCCATGGCTGCTGTTCGCCTTGCCCGGCGCTGCCTGGCTTTGGCGGAGGCGCAAGTTTCGAGCCGAGGGGGTAGTGTGCGTAGTTGTATCGCTGCTCTTTGTTTGGCTGAATGTCTCGCTGGTCGATTGGGCGGGAGGCGCAACGTTCGGGGCGCGCTATCTGATTCTCGCCATCCCGTTCCTGGCAATTGTCGCGGGAGGTCTTGCGTCGAGGCCCGCAGAGACGGCAAGCCGCCTCGCCCGGGGCGCGGTTTGGGGGATCTTTTCGGTTATGGCGGGTTGGTCGGTCTCCCACATGTTGCTGGCAACCGCCGTCTTGCCGGAAGTTGAGGTCTACTACGGGCGACCCTTTCAGGAGAGGCTCTATCCCGCTTTTCGGCTAGGGCTTCTTGGCGTAAACACCCAATCATTTGACAGCAGCGAGAAGCCCGCCTACGGCCAGCCGGAGGCGTGGAACCTGGGCGGCCTGCTGGGACTCGAAGGACGCGCCACGTTGATTCCGCTTGCGCTGTTTACCGTATCCATCACTGGGTTGATGCTGCAAAGCGTTCGTCGGCAAGATCGCGGTGATCCGGCCGGCGCTGAGAAACACCAAGCGCCTCGCCGCCGATCTCAACGTCTTTATCGAAAGAAAACGGGCCGGGGAAGACCACGGGGCGGCTCGCAACGAGGCAATTAACTTGTTTTCCACGAACTTTGGCGGGCCGTCTCAATACGCCCCATCGCCTTGAGTGAATCGCCGCCAGCCCATCTGGAGGTCCTGAAGGAGTTTTTGCGAGTTTGTGGGCGGTATATGATACGAACTGACTCTGCGATGCCGTTCGGTTGGTGAGGACTCGATAAATCGCCCCAAATTGGCTAAGAACCGAGGAAGATGGGACGCACGAGAAAACCAGCGGAAAGCAAGAAGGTACCGCAAAAGCGCCAGAGGCCAGCCTCAACGATTCGCCTGACTGAAAGAACCACGGCATACTTTTTGCTGGCTTTCGTCGTGATATTTGTGGCGCGAATCGTGGCGACTTATCCTGTATTCAACGATGTAGCGGATACGTCGGTTCACATCAGCGCGGGACTGGAATATCTACGGGACGGTGTTTATCAGTACGAGCCCCAGCATCCTCCACTCGCGAGGATCGCGGTCGCCGCACTTCCCTATTGGGTTGCCGATCTAAAGCTTGGTCCCTTTGAGAATTCCTGGGGTGGCGACTGGGCAAAAAAAGACATGTCTTTTTACTGGGAGACATTGACATTGGCAAGGATGGGCAATCTGGCCTTCGCTATCCCACTTTTGCTTTTCACTTACCTTTGGAGCTCCAGGCTCTACGGGAAGCGCGCCGGCTTGGCTGCCTGCGCGATTGTTTCGTGTTGTCCCGGCATATTGGCCAACTCGGGGGTCGCGACGCTTGACATTGCGGTGACAGCCACGATGCTGGCGGCTGCCTACTTCGGATGGAGATGGAGCCTCCAGCCCGGCTGGCGATATTGCCTGCTGACAGGGGTAGCGGCCGCGCTCGCCTTCACGACGAAGTTCTCGACCGTCGGGTACCTGCCGCCGATCCTTGCTGCCTATTTCTTGATTGCCCGCTGGAATCACTGGCGAGACAGCGCTCCGTTCCTTGGCGAGAGCATGAAAGCAAGCGTGCTCAGGGGGGCGGCATTTCTGACCGTTGTTCTGTCCCTGATTTGGGCGATCTATTTGTTTGACATCGGCCCAATCGCTCCACCTGGTGAGGTTTACTTTAGCCGGGGCGCATTCGGCGGGGTCGAAGAAGGGAGTCCGCCGCGGCTGCTCGCGAATTGGATCGGCTCGACGACAGTGCCGGCGCCCAGTTTTTGGATGGGCATTATCGACGTGTTGAGCCACAACCAATTGGGCCACACCGCCTACTTGCTGGGCGAGCTGTCGACGCACGGCTGGTGGTACTACTTTCTCGTTGTCGGCGCCGTCAAAACCACGCTGCCGTTGTTGGCAATGGTGGGGATGACAATAATTTTCTGGGCTCGCCGGGAAGACTTCCCGGCACGAGCCGGCACTGCATTCGCCGTGGTGCCCATTGTTGTCGTCCTAGGCATCAGCATGATGAGCAACATCAACATCGGCGTGCGGCATATCCTGTCGATTTACCCTTTTTTTGCTATCCTTGCGTCGGCGTTGTTTGGCGGCGGAGAGCGGCTTGGGAGGCCCAGCAAAAAGCTCATCGTTCCATTGCTGCTGTTCGTCTGGCACATCGGTGAATCCGCATGGGCGCACCCCGATTATCTTCCCTATTTCAACGAGATTGCCCGCGGCCATGAGGACGATTTTTTCGCGGACAGCAACCTCGATTGGGGACAGGATCTGGCGCGGCTTGGCCGATTCGTGAACGAAAGAGAACTTGACAGCATGCTGCTTTACTACAATGGGGGGCCTCACGCGGGCCGATTCGGCGTCACCACGGGCCTTTTGCCACCCGGGCACCCTGACTTTGGGTGGGTTGGCATCGGGGTCAACGAGTTCAAAGGTGTCGTCTACGCACCGAGCTTCGACCTGCTCAGGAACGTCGAGCCCTTCGACCGGGTCGGCAAATCGATTTTGCTTTTTCGGCTGAAACCGGAGGAAGTCTTCAACCTGGCGCGGCTTCAGGACCGTTGGATGCCTCTGGAACATCGCGCTCCCCCGCAGGGCCTCGGAGAACATCCAAGAAACGGGCAGCGGTGGGGGCGGCTAGTCGGGAACCCGACGGCCACTGCCGTATTTGGCAACCGGCCGGATGTCGGGTTGCGGGGCGTTCCCTCTATCGCTGATCGAGGCTTTCCTCCGCGATGAAGGTCATAGCAAGAAACGCCGCACGCTATCTGCTCTGGGCCAGGTCCCGAACAACTACTTGTTCCGTTTGGCTCGAGGATCGCCGTTTCCCAAACCGACGGAAACGAATCGGTTGATGTCTGGCGACTAAAATAGGACTGGTCTGTTTTGATTTCAGCGGCATTCGCGCTGCCTGCGCTTTGAACCCGTCGAACCTCTGTCAATTCCATGCCGAGAAAGAAAGTCAAGGAAGTGGCGACGACTTCTCGCCCAAGCGAGGGGCGCGCGAAGGGCACAGCGCGAACCGCGGCGGAACCGCAACAGGCCGAGGCAGGAAGTCCGTCGTGGCGCGCTCAAGCAAGAGCGATGCTTTGGCCCGAGAGCCAGTCTGGTGTTTACGTATTGCTTGGCATCTTGGCGCTCGCGCTCGCGCTGAGGGCCTTCAAGCTCACGACGCTGCTGCCCATCCTGGTGGACGAAAGCATCTACTTGCGCTGGGCCGAGATCATTCACCACCAGGGACAGTGGTTCATCTCCTTGCTCGATGGCAAGCAGCCGCTCACTTACTGGCTGCTGGGGATTCAGCGAATGATCTGGGACGGTGACCCGCTGGCGGGCGCGCGGATGCTTTCCGTGCTAGCCGGCCTGGGGA
>Ga0114996_10003515_pt1 | contig 19417 bp, 10 predicted proteins | sample ArcticOcean_MG_C_4_FD_87039 | JGI IMG/M metagenome (GOLD analysis project Ga0114996, IMG submission 87039) | Marine microbial communities from western Arctic Ocean - ArcticOcean_MG_CB4_134 | ecosystem: Environmental > Aquatic > Marine > Oceanic | place: Arctic Ocean: Canada Basin | collected...
CCTGGTCGACGGAATTGCAGCCTGTATCGCTTATCCTCCAACGAGAAGAGAGAGGACGAACCCGGCGATGTGCCACCGCAGCGTGGTGCGGGAGGGCTCCCGTTTCACTTGTCCTTCTCTTTCTCCTTGGCCATTTCGATGTGCTCGTTGAGGACTTCCAGCATGCCCTCATCGAACTCGAGGTCGAACGCTTGCACACCCTTCGCGTCCTTCTTGACCTCGACGTCGAAGGTCAGGTTGGCCTGGAGGTTGCGGAATCGATTTGAGTTCTCGGCGAGTTGGGGGTGGAGAGTCACTCGGTACTTGCCCGACCAGGCGAAAGCAATCTCGAACTCGCCACTCTCATCCACGTACACAGAACTCCGAGACATGCCGAGGTGCATCCCCCACGCGGTTCGGTCCGCGCCCATCGCTGTGGAGGATGCTCTGAGCCGAAGATTATCCGGCAGCTTCGGCAGCTTCTTGACCTTGAACTTCCCCCGCCATCCCGGCTTCAGCGTGACAGTCAGATCCTCTTTCTGGTTCTCGAAAGTCTGGACCTGAAACAGTCCATTGCGAGCGATGATCGACAAGTTCGTGCCCTCGAGTGGAACACACAAGTTGAGGACACCGTGCGCGTCGGTCGACTTTCCGCTCGCGGTCTGTGCGCGTCCGCCGTTGAGCCTGATCTGCCACACCGTCGTTCGAGGGGCGGGTGTCTTGTCCGGTTGCAAGACAGTGATCTTGATCATTCGACAGTACTTGGAGAGGTCGATCCCCTGCAGCCGCGGATCCTTGCATGCCTTCCCCTCCTCCACCTTGATGTTCTTCACGGTCAGGAAGGGTGTCTGCCCGTTGGGCACCTTGAACGCGAGGTTGTATTCCCCAGGAGGACACTGCCTCAACTCGAACACGCCGCCGTTCTTGGATTGCACCCAGAGGTTGTTGACGCGGGCGCCGTCCTTGTCCTGGATCTCGATCTGTCCTAGGTAGCGCGAGTTCTCGCGCACGCCCTTGAACGACCCACTCAACTTCGAGGTCATCCCCACCACGACCTTGTGGTTCTTCTCGCCGGGATCCGCGTCCTTGCCGGAGATGATGTAGTAGCCCTCGGTGCTGCTGAACCGATTGCCGAGGCTGAGAGCGACGTTGACCGGATCGGCATCGAACTCACGGAATTCGAATCTCCCGTCCTTGTCGGTCGCCATGCGGTGGGTGTGGAACTTGGAGTCTCCTGACCTGCTGGACGATCCGCGACCCAGCACGCGATAGCCGTTTGGAACGGACAGGGAGACACCCTTCACGGGTTTGCCGTTCTTGTCCACAACTTGTCCCGCGACCAACAGCTTCTCATCGACGAGCTTCAGGTCGCCCAGGTTCGGCTTCTTCGCGATCTTCTCGAGGGAGACCTGCGCAGCTCCGCGATAGACGAGCTTACGGCCCTTTGCGCGACGCGTGATGGTCAGGTATCCGTCCTCGTTGCCCACGAACTCCTCCATGACCGTGAGCGTGCAGATACCGTTCTTGCCGGTCTGCTCTGCACGGGCGCGGTAGTTGTTTGGTATCGCGAAGATCACGCCGATCGTCTCGTTGGCGACGGGCTGTCCGTTCTGGTCCACAAGCCGGAAGGTGACGGTCGTCGGAGCCGTCACGCCGGAGAGCGTGACCACGCGCATGTCCATCGGGTGACGCGGACCGTCACCCCGAACCCGCTGCGGTCGACTCATTCCCTTGAGACTGCAGTACGCCTCGAACTTCAGCCCGACTTCCACGATGGGAAAGGTCGCGTAGTCGCCCTTCTTGACGGTGATAGTGAAGCTGTCGCGCCGGTCATCGAAGGACCTCGTCTGCAGGGTCACCGACTGGACCCCTATCACCGGTCGCTTCTTGTCGTCCACGACGTAGACGCGCACCATCCCGAACGGCGGCAACTTGAACCGGACCGGGTTTTCGGGATCGTTGACGAACGTCTTCGGGTCCAGCTTCACCGCGAGCCGCTTTTTCGTCGGGATGTCTGCCTCGACGTACGGGATCATGTTTCCGCCGTGGTGATCGTCCAGGGGATCCAGCCGAACATGACCACCAGCGCCCGTCTTCTTGTTCATGCCCCACGATGACGAGCCATGCTCGCTGCGCCAGACAAGCCGCACCGGGACGCCAGAGACCGGTCGGCCACGGTCGTTGACAACGATCACGTCGATGCCCGGCTTCGGCTTGAGGGTCATCCGGATCTGCCGCGGCTCTCGCCCGGAGCGCAGGAACACGTTCGTCGCGGCGACCGTCTTCCCGCGTATCGCAACCACGATCCCACGTGAGACCCTTGCGAATTTGGTCTCACCGTTCTCGTCGGTAACGTATCGCTTGCCGTGGAGAGCGACGAGTGCGAGCTGTCCCGCTTCCGCGTCCCCGGGGTATTTGAGGCTCGCGTCCGTGCTGATCGCGCGACGCCGGGTCCTGCCAACCGCCCGCGTGTCCACGACGACAATGGACGCGCCGGCAAGTGGTTTTCCCTTCCCGTCGAGGACGAGGACCGGGTGGCCATCCGCCACCGCGGCATTCAACTCGAGTTTGGCCACCGCGGCGTAGGGATCCCGGGGAACCTGGACCTTGTCCTGCGCGGGAGCCAGCGAAGGAAAGGAGGTCGCACCGAGGATCAGTGCAGTCAGGACAGCGGCGGAGCCGGGGTGTGAATTCCGTTTCATGGGCAGATGAGAGGTTAGAGGGCGGCGAAGACCACCGCTAGCGGCGCCCCACCAGAGTTCGCTTCCCGCGCGGTTCGCACCTATCCGACTCCCACGGGTCTATTTAGTACTGAAATCAAACAGGAGGCGCGGCAGGAATTGGTTCATCGCAAACGACTTTTCGCCGTCGCCATGCCGCGGCAGCAGGCCATCCACGAAGCCCCGGCGCTGGAACGGAGCGAGCAGCTCCGGGCGGTTGCTGATGATGTGAATCGGGACGTCGTAAGACCCGGTTCGGTTCAGGGCCTGGTCGACGGAATTGCAGCCTGTATCGCTTGTCCTCTTCCCAATGATCCGGTTCCCGACTCATCGTCCGCCGATCTGGAGTGCCAGCGCATTGCTGGTGGTCGCACCGAGTTGGTTGGCCGGCGCATCGAGCTAGCGGCGCGCGACCGAAACTGGCTGCGCAACGTCCGTCTACGGGACGCGATCGGCGCTCAGCCCTCTCCGCGCAACCGATGCATCGATACGGTTGGGAAATGGACGGTGAGTGGGAGCCGAAACGGTATTACGGTGAATAGTTTTTGTGATTTGCGACTTCTTGACGGTGACCTAGATGTCTTTGGCTCTTCGCACGCATTGGAATACAAGAGCAGTCAACAGGAACGAATGTTTCGTTTCACACCTCACCAAACAATTTCATGAACAAGATCCTACTCACCGTATCAATGGGCCTGCTCGCAAGTGTCTGCGTAGCACAGATCGCCTTGCCCAAGTATGTCCGTACCTACACGAGTACGGGGGCCGTCCGCGGCTTCTTCTTCCAGGCTCCTACCGCCTTCATTGTTACGCACATGTCGGTGCCGGACGAGCTTGGCTCTGGTTCCTACACGTGCGCCCTCTACAAGATGACCGCCGGACCGCCCGCGTGGCCGGCGAACGTCCCCGTCACAGCTGCCGCGTTCGCCGCTAACGTCAAGAGCGGCACCAAGTACGCGCTGAAGACCCCACTCATCTTCGCGAAGGGCGAATGGCTCGGAGCTCTCGGATCTGGTGGTACGGGCGGCAATTCCTACGGCACGGCGAACTTTCCCAGCAGTGTCCTCGGCAACGCCGTCACGCTCTCTCGTTTCTTGTGCCAATCATCTCTCGGGAGTGCCGGCAACGTAAATGTGTCCACCGAAGTCAACGGACCGATCGCCCGTGTGCGGGTGTACATCGCAGGCGGAGGTAATAGTGGCTCTACTGGCTGTGTAGCCTCCAACGGGACGTCAGGCTTGGCGCTCTCCGACCCCTACCCGGCGCAAATCGGCAAGTCCTTCGGACTCACCATGACCTCCGGCGGGGCAACGAACTCCGGTGGGCTTCTCGCCGTAGGCGGGGGTAAGGTGAACCTTGTCGTCGGCGGCTTTGGCCGGCTGTGCGTCTATCCCGTTCTCGCAATCCTCCCCTTTGGGACATCCGCCATCGCTGCCGGACCTGGGGGGACGGACCAGCTGTATCCAATCCCGAACAACACCTCGCTGCTCGGCATAAGCGTGCCTTTCCAGGGAGCCCTCAAGACCACGACGGGCGGCATCCCGCTCACGAATGGTTTCGAGATTACCATCGGCAAGTAGCATCGAAAGAACCGAAGCAACGCGGATCCTCGATCCGCCTTGTCCGAAACGTAACGGCGGCGGGTCACCATGACCCGCCGCCGTTGTTCTTGGAGTTGACACCGCGCCGTCGGAACGACTGCGCCATTGGGGTTCGACGTGCTATCTTTGATTCGCACGCTGTCCTGCCAACGCCATCATCTGGTGCTGTCTCCTGGGTCGGCGCACTCCCATGACCTTATCCTCTCAACCGGTCAAGCACACCCAGCGTGCCGAACCGAATCGGCGGTCCGGGTGGTTCCTGAACGCTTGGTTCGACAGCATCTTCATCGTCGGCACTCCGCTGTTGGTGTGGCCACTGATAATGCTGGCGCAAGAGGCGTCGTCTGCGGAGTTGCTGACCAGACTCATCCTGCTCACGGCGACTGGGCACTACTTCGCGACATTCGCTCGCGCCTACGGTGACAAGCAACTGCGCGCTCGGTTTCGTGCTCGGCTTACCATCCTTCCCGTCGTCCTGCTCTTCACGTGCGTTTGGGCGTTCACGAACGATGCGAGCCATCCCCTCCTGCTCGTGACCGGGATGTGGGCGTTCTGGCACTGGCTCGCCCAGGCCTTTGGATTCGCACGGATCTACGATGCAAAGATCGGATCCTTCAGACCGACCACGGCATTCCTGGACAAGGCACTCGTCGTCAGCTGGTTTCTCGGCGCGATCGTCCTGAATCAGAGCGCGACCGCGAACTTCACCAACCTCTTCATCAACTCCGGCATTGCGCTTCCCGGCGCGACGTTCTTCGCGACACTGCGCACTGCCGTGCTCGGTCTCGTCATCACCGTGACCGGGGCGTATGCCGCGAACCTGACCGTATCACTGGCTCGCGGCGAGCGAGTGAGTTGGGTCAAGCAGTTCTGTCACGTCATGACGATCGGCTTCTACTGGTTCGCATTCGGCTTCATGCCGAACTTCTTCGTCTCCTACGTCCTCTACGAGTTATTCCACGACATTCAGTACTTCGCGATCGTCTGGTTGTCCGGGCGATCCCGCGTGCAGCGCGAGGGGACGACTTCGTGGATGCGGAGCATGTTCCAACCAGGACTGTCCCGCGCGTTTCTCTTCGTGGCCGTGATGGTCGCATTCGGTGCGGTCGACGCGGGCTCGCGGGAATGGTTCGGCGACGACCAGATCGGAAACGTGATGAAGGGCGTCGTCATCGCTGCAGCACTGCTGCACTACTACTACGACGGGTTCATCTGGCGCGTGCGAGAGAGCGACACGCGGGCTGACCTGGGGATCGTCGGCGGCGCCGACGGACGCGTGCGCAGCGGATTGGGCCATGTCGCCGCGTGGGGTTTCTTCTTTGTGCCACTCGTGATTCTGACGGCCCGCTCCACGACGGAATTCTCCCCGATGGAACGCGCCAGGATGGGTGTCGATGCGGCGCCCGAGAGTTTTGAGACCCAGAGCATATATGCACACGCCCTGGTCTCGACCGGCGAGTTCGAGAACGGACTTGCCGCCTACGCGAAGTCTCTCGAGATCTACCCCGGGTCGGCGCGGACGCAGTTCAACTACGCTGCGGCTCTCGAGTACAGCGGAAGGCTGAAGGACGCGCTGACGCACTACGCATTGGTCCTCGAGTGCCAGGACACGGACCGACTTCACGCACAGGCACACGTGAACATGGGCGTCTGCTTGCTTGTGGAAGGCGACGACGCGACCGTCGTGGAACACTTCAGGGCAGGCGTCCAACCTGGAGTGCCGTCGCCAAGGGATCGGATGATGGCGCTCGTCCAGGCGTTCTCGGAAACGGGCCGAACCGAACGGGCGATCCGGTTGTTGTCCGCTGTAGTGAAGTTCGCGCCAGCGGACGTCGACCTCCGAAGTCTCCTCGCCGATCAACTCATGACGAATCGACGCTTCGGCGCGGCCGAGGCCGAGTACTCAGCCGTCCTCCGCAGCAACGCCAACCACGCTCCCGCGATCATCGGGCTGGCGAAGGTAAGGCTGCAGCAGAATCGTCCCGCTGATGCGAGAGAACTCGTCGAGCGGGCTTTGCGGATCATCCCCACGCTGGAAGAGGCGCTGTCCATCAAGGCGTCGCTCGACAAGCGTCGGTAGGATCCGCCCGTCGCTCGATTCCGTGCTCACACGTCTTGGTGTACCCCATCCGGCGCAAGGCGACGCGAGGACTGCGATGCGACCACGGTGCTGCACAACCTGCCCGTGTCCTCACTTGGACAGTCTCTTCACAGCCTGCATCACGCTCTGGCGTATCTCAGCGGGAAGCTCGCGAATCTTCAAGACACCGCGGAAGACCTCCAGTGCCTTTTGCTTCTGGCCACTGCGGTCGAGCACGTCGCCGAGGTACAGCTGCGCACGCGCGGCGACTCCCTTCTGGCGCGCCGCGGGCCGCATGTGGTCCAGAGCCCAGCTCAGGCGCTCCGCGATGTAGCGGTTTTCTTCCGGCGAGTCGCCGCGATGGTCGTAGCGGTGCATCGCTTCCCGCAACGTGAGTTCGAGACTGCCGGAGTGGCGCCGGAGACCCTCGGCGATCACCTCGTAGACCTCTTGCGGCGGCATTTGTCCAACACCGAGATCGATGTAGACCACGCGCGCCCCGAAGTGTTCCGGCTTGCGGCGCACGACATCCCGAGCGAACGCGAACGACTCCGTCGTCTTTCGCTGTCCAGCGAGCGATGTGAGGTAGCCGTCGATCGCTCGATCTTCGACGTTGGACGCCGCGATGTATTTGGTGTCGAGAGCTCGTTTGTAGAACTTCTCGGCCTTCGCGAACTCGCGTCGCCGCGCATGGATGCGCCCGATCGTCGCCCAGGAGTCCGCGAGGTCCGGTGCAAGCGCGACTGCAGCATGGAAGTATTCCAGCGCCTTGTCGGGATCGCTGTTCACAAACAAGTAGCCAACCTTCTCCTGCAGCTCGCCGCTCTCTGGCAGTCGGTGGGCATCGCCGATGAACACCGTTTCCGAGTCACGCCACGCGAGGTTTCGGACTGAGATCACGACGCCGCAGGCGAGGCACCAAACGACCAACGCGAATCCGAACACCGAGCGCGAACTCCCCACGAGATGCCGTGCGAGCAACACACAGAGAACGCTGATCGCCAGACTCGGCATGTAGAAGAGTCGCTCTCCGAAGTTCGTGCCGATGGCAAACAGCACGTTGGAGCCAATGAAGCTGAAGCCCAGGAACATCGCCGCGGAGAGGAACAGCAACGGTTGGCGCCGCGCGCAGACCAACCCGAGGACAAGCCACCCGCCCAGCACGACAACCGAACAGACAAACCCGAGATCCGCGGGACTGTCGATCACCGAAAACGCGCCGGCACCGTAGCTGCAGTAGAGCTGGAACGGCGCGAAACAGAGGTAGAGCCCGTAGCCGAGCAGCCGCAACGAGTTGAGGACACGGGCGCCGGATTCCAAGTGCGCCAGCGGGTTGTGCTCGTAGGCGGTCGTCCCGCCGACGAATCCCTGCAACGCGAAGTGCCGCAGCGCGAAAAAACCGACGAGCCCGACGCCGAGTACCCACGCCATCGTGACCCATCTCCCTCGCCAGTTCGCGTCGACATCAGGCGCTACGAGTCGATCGCGAGCGAACAAGAAACAGGGCAGGAACGGGGCCCAAGCCAGGCCGCTCTCCTTGCAACAGAAGGCGCAGAAAAACAGCGCCGACGATGCCAGGAACCGACCGCGTACAAACAGCAGTATTGCCCACAAACCGAATCCGAAGCTGAACAACTCGGCACGACCGACGATGCCCGCCACGACTTCGCTGTGGATCGCGTTGAAAGCGAAGACTCCGGACCCGACGATAACCGCCCACAAATCCGCGCCGAGATCCTTGAACATCCACCAGACCAAAAACACACACGCGGCGTGCAACAGGATGTTGAGCACGTGGTGCGGAACCGCCTCGAATTCCGTCGGCAACCATCGCGCGACCGCGTGGTATGTCAGCGCGTAGCTCAGAATGGTCACGGGTCGATAGAGTACCGATTCGTTGGCGACGCCCTCCCAGTAGCGCTGCCCGAAGAACCACCACGGTGCGTGCCATTGGGAGATGACTTTGTCCGGCTGCCCCAAGTGATCTACGGACTGCGCGAGACCGGCGTCGTCCATGGGAAAGCGGTTCGCAGCGGACGACGCGTACACGGCGCACGTCAGCAACAGCAAGATCAAGAGCGCGCGCTTTGGAGATGGACTCCACATGGTGGCGGCAGCTTACCGGCGCGATGTGTCCAGCACCTCCATTTGGTGTCGCCCCACCCATCTGATGCGGTGCGACGGTTGCCAGAGCCATGGTATTACCACGGTTGACCCTGGGAGCGTTCGGGTTGCGGCCAGGTGCGCGAAGGCGGATGAGCTGGAGGTTGGCCGGCGTATCCGGCCGATTCCGTTTGTCCTAGTCGAGTTCCTCGGCGAGCCGTGCCAGTCCACGGGCGACCAGGCTGCGCACCGACGAAGCGGTCCGATCCATGATTTCGGCGACCTCGGTGTATGGCAGCCCCATCATTCGCGACAGGCTTACGGCCTCGCGTTGCTGCTCGGGCAACTTCTCCAGCACATCTTCGATCCGGGCGACCTCCTGGCGGGCGTTGACTACCCGGCTGGGAGTACAGAACGTTGCATAGCAACCCAAGAGACCTTCCATTGCCGTGTCGTCATCATGCTGGGCTAACGGTTGTTCGCGTTGTGGGGAACGCCGTTCCCGGTTTTGGAAGCGATGGCGGTCGACAATCTTGCGACTGGCAGTCAGGAAGAGCCAGGCGCGGAAGGCGTCTTCGCCCCGGTACTCGAATTGGTCGAGGTCTTCGATGATCTCTCGACACACCGACTGCACGAGATCGTCGACCGATTCTCGGCGCTGTACGCCGGGTCCGGCCTTGACCCGCACGAAGGCACGCAGGGCAGCCAGGTGACGACCGAACAAGCTGTTGAACGCCCCTGGATCTCCAGCCCGTGCTGCCACAACCGACCCACGAAAATCCCGATCCTTGGGGTTCGTCATCGCGGGCGTGATTCTAGCGGGCTTGTCCGAAAGGCACCCATGATCGCGGTGTTTCTCATGATCTGCGGCGAGATTTTGCCATTCGGAATACCTATGCTGTGTGGTGATCCGGCGTGACACCCCTGGCGACTCGTGAATGGGTGTGCACTGGATAGACTACCCTTGCCCTCTGGTCACGACAAATCAGAGCGCGCTGTTGGTGGCTACCCCCCGATGACGAGTTCTGATTTCGACAATCCCGATGAGGAACGGCGTGCCGCGATTCGCACGCTGGTCGGCCAGTGCATCGAGTTGACCGAGAGCGGGGAGACGCAGGCGGCCGAACAACTTCTCGCACAGCATCCGGATCTGGCGGGTGACGTCAGGAGTCGATTGCAGAAACTCGGCGCCACTGGCTTGTTGGAATCGGGCGATTCGTCACTGCGCATCGAGGGCTACCGCATTCTCGAGCACATCGGCCACGGTGGAATGGGTGAGATCTACCTGGCGGAGCGTCGGAACGATCTACGCATGCGCCTGGCCATCAAGGTCATCAAGCGAGGCATGGATACACGGGAGATCCTGGCTCGCTTCGAGGCCGAGAAGCAGGCGCTGAGCCGGATGAATCACGCCAATATCGCGCGCATCCACGATGTCGGTGCGACGGCAAGCGGCCAGTCCTACTTCGCGATGGACTACATCCCGGGGCTTCCCATCACCCGGTTCTGTGATGACTTGCAGTTGTCTGTAAACGACCGCCTGCGTCTGATGCTCGACGTGTGCTCGGCGGTACAGCACGCCCACCACAAGGGCATCATCCATCGGGATCTCAAGCCGTCCAACCTGCTGGTGACCGAGCAGGAAGGCGTCTTCACCGTGAAGGTGATCGATTTCGGGGTGGCCAAGGCGATTCACGGCGCGCTCTCCGATGCCACGGTGCACACGGTGCACGGCATGATCCTGGGGACACCGGAGTACATGAGTCCTGAGCAGGCCGGTCGAGATGCTCTCGACGTGGACACCCGAACAGACGTCTACTCCCTCGGTGTCATCCTCTACGAGTTGTTGGTCGGAGAACTTCCGATCCAATTTGAACGGGCGGAGCTTTCCGACTACCGGACCATGATCCGTGACACACCACTGGAGCGACCGAGTACACGGATCGAGAAACTCCGCCGCAAAGGCAGCCTCTACGGACGAGGTCGCGGTATGGAGTCGCGGGCACTTCGTCGTTCGTTGCGCGGCGAACTCGACTGGGTGGTGCTCAAGGCCTTGGCCAAGGAGCGGCGCCAACGCTACGCGACCCCCGCCGAGCTGGCGGCGGAGATTCGGCGCTACCTCGATGGTGAGCCGGTAGAAGCTCGGTCGCCGAGTCGTATCTACCGGGGAAGGTTGTTTGTTCGCCGTCACCGTATGGCGGTGGGTGCGGCGGCGGTTGCACTCCTCATGCTCGTCAGCGGCCTGGCATCCAGCCTGATGTTCTACAGTAAAGCCAAAACGAACAACGCGGCGCTCGAGAAGCGGACCTCCGATCTTGGTTTGGCCAACTCCTCGTTGAAGGCAAGCACCGACGAGTTGGAGACGACCAATGCCGATCTGGTAGATCAAACTGCGGAAGCAAAACGTCAGCGAGACGATGCTCAAAAGGCCTGGGGGGTCGCGACCGATTCGATCGCGGCTTTGGAGCAGACGGTCGAGTTTCAGTACAAGATGATGCAGGACTTGGATCCGAGCTCTGCGGGCGTCACCTTGATCGACAAGCTTCGTGAATCCCTGGCCTCGCGTCCCGACACGGACGGTAGTCGCGAGAGGCGCCAAGCTGACTTCGACAAAGCGATCGACGGCGTCAACCCAACGGATGCAGCGCGTCATTTTATAGACGCGGAGTTCCTTGCACCCGCACTCGAAGAAGCGTTGAAATGCAAGGACACGGATGTGCGAGCGGAGCTCATGGGAGCAACGGCGCTCGTCTACGAGCGGCTTGGATTTGCCGACAAGTGTCTCCGGATCTTCCTGGAGGTGGTCAAATTGCGTCAAGAGAGACTTGGCGCCAAACACACCAAGACACTCAGCGCCCGGACGCATGCGGCTGTCTCACGGCATACGCTGGGGGACAACAACACTGCATTGCAGGAATTGGAGGAGATACTCAAGGAGCTACTCGCTATCGAAGGACTCGACCCAATCGAGACCGCCCAGACTCGAATAGGCCTGGCCAGGGTCCTTGGATATATCAACCGTCACGCTGAAGCCGAGAGTCACCTGCGTCTTGTTGCGAAGCTGTACTCGGGGAGATTGGGTCCTGACGACCCAATGACGCTAACCACGCAGGTTCATCTCGCAGTGAGTCTACGGTCTCGCGGGAAGCTGGAGGAGGCAGGAGTGATCTTGCGGGAATCCTTGTCGGCGCTGCAAAAGAACCTGGGGCCGTCACCCATCACGGCGCGCGCGACCCTGGAGATAGGCATTCTTGCGTATCACGCGGGTCAATCTTTGAGAGCCGAGTCATTCGTGCGCCAGGCTGTCGAACTCACCCGCAAGCACCACGGTTCCGACCATCCATCAACGTTGTCGGCAGAGAACTCGTATGCAAGAGTGCTGCGTGCCCTAGGCCGGCTTGAAGACGCCCGGGCCATGGGGCAGAGAGTCGTGGATCGCAGTGTACGCGTTCTCGGCAATGCCCACCCGGATACACTGAGGCGCAGGTTGGATCTTGCCGACGTCCTGTCCCGACTCGGGCGCTTCGGCGAACAGGAGAATCAGCTTAAGATGGTCCTTTCGGGGCAGTCGGCCACGCTGGGTGAGGATGATCCGGACACCTTGCGAACAATGACCGGCCTCGCGGTTGTCTTGCTGGGCGCGAACAAACTGGAAGAAGCGCTATTTTCTTTGCGAAAAGCGTGGGCCATGCGAAACCGGGTTCTTGAAGACGGTCATCCCACACGTCATCCCACACAATTGGCGACGGGCATCCATCTGGCACGTGCGCTGATGAAGTCGGGTAATCTCGATGCGGCGCGCGCCCAAATTACCGAGACCGAAGAACTAGGGCGCCGGACGCTGAAGCCTGATCACCCATCCATGCTGTATGCGATGGGGGTGCGTGCACGGATCTTGCATGCCGCGGGAGCATTCAAAGAGGCTGAGTCGAGTTATCAGTCGGTCATCGCCGGCATGCAAAAATCTGCCGGGCCAAACGACCACAATGTCTTGGCCTATATGACCTGGTTGGCGCGGATGTATGCAGAGAACAATCGCCTCGACGAAGCCGAGAAGCTATCGCGTGATGTCCGTGCCCGAGCAGGTTCGAACGCCACGTTAGTCGAGACGATCGACAAGATCCTCGCCGATGTCGCCCGTCGCCGGGGCAAGGTCGATAAGTGATCGGTTCTGGCAAGCGGGTCGCGTCCGCCGGCTTGGTGAATGTCAACGATGCGTTTCGTTCACATGCACCATGTTCGGACCGTCCGAGTTGGTGGTGACGATGTCCGGACGTCCGTCGCCGTTCAGGTCTCCGATGGTCACCCAGTAGGTCACATGATCGGCGCTCCCCAAGCGGATTTCGCGCAGGTCGTGGAGTCCGGATTCACAGAGGTAGAGCGCATTGCTGCCGTTTGTGTGGCCGATGGCGATGTCCAGGGTGCCGTTGCCGTCCAGATCGCCGACCGCGACTGAGGAACTCGCATCGCCTGACGATCCGAACGGGATTTCCGCCTCGCATGTCCCATCTCCACGGCCCAGGAGGATTGCGTTGCCGCGGTTGGTGTTGGCAACTACGAGATCTTGCTTGCCATCCTGGTTCCTGTCCGCCGCCGTGACAGTGCGTGTGTTGTCACCAGGTCACCGGTACGGAATCGACTTGGAGAATCCGCCGTGCCCGTTGTTCAGGTAGACGGCGCTCGGTGTGCATCGGTTGGCGAGAGCCAGGTCGACCTTGCCGTCGCCGTTCAGGTCCGCCGCACATGATCGTGTCTGCCGCTGTCCGGCAAGCGGCAATCTGCCGGAAAGAGCACCACACGATTGGCACGGATCGGTTTGTTCCACCCGAGCTTGAGGCTGGGCTTGCTTTCGCTCGGCTCGCAGAGCCATGCGGTGGCGTCGAGACCGTCCAGTGCGGCGCGCGCCGCGTGGTCCTTGGCGCTGCTGGTGGCCCCGGTTTCTTTTTCGGGCACCGAACGAGTTTGGCGCCGGCGACGCTGTCCTGCGAGCAGGGACTACCACCCCCATTTTATCAACCTGTTTTTATCAAGGACAAGAGAATGAACATGCAGAAGACTTTCCTCGTTGCCGCAGTGACTGCGGTTGTTTGCGCCGGTTTCACGGCTCCGCTCCAGGGGCAGACACGGACCCGCAACTTCCCTGGTTTCACGCAGGACTATGGGAGCAACAATCTGGGCGGCAGGGTCTACATGACGGGCAGCATGCGCACGGTCCGTTCTGGCGCCGACCATCGCGCGACCGCCAAGCTCGATATGGGCGGCCACGCGAAGTTCTTGGGCCGGTCGTACCAGGTGGCTCGCCTGCTGGCGAACGTCACCGAGCGCAAGGGCTCCTCGCCCTCTAGCAAGGGCAAGATCGATGTTTACCTCGGCAATTCCAAGATCTGGAGCCGCAACGTTGCTACCAGCGCGACGTATACCCTCCCGGCTCGCTACCTGCCACTCGTCGCGGGTAGAGCGACCTGGTACGCAGGCCCGGTCCCGGTGACACTCAGGGCCAGCGCCGGATTGGGCTGTTCCTTCAGCATGTATTACGGGTTGTTTCCGAGCACTGGTGGTGTCATAGCCAGAGGTTCCGCTTCAGCCTACGCCCAGGGCTGTATCGGCGCCCAGGTCGGCTGGCGATACGCCGGCGGCGGAGTTGATTTCATAGCTCAACTGGCTAAGCAGAGGGTGAACCTCCATGGCTTGGCCAGTGTGACCAACGGGATCCGTGGTTCGGCGACCTACACCGTGGAGGCTATCGTGCTCAAGCTCAAGATCTGGGCTTCAGTTTGGTACACCTGGAGGAAGACGATCTACCAGCGGAGCTTCGGTAGGTACAGCAGAACCGTCGAACTCTAGCCGAGTTGTCAAAGGCTGTAACTCCTCCTCCTCAGACGGGTTTTCCCGCCTGGGGAGGGGGAGTTTTTTTTCGTGGCGGCGAACGGGATCCGCGGCTGTGACGCTGACCCTGTGTGAGGACACCCCAGGATCCAGCCATGAACACAGCTTCAAACAACCGTCGTCTCGTCTGCCTTCTGACCGCCGTTCTGACCCTCTCGCTGGGGGTCTTCGCGCTGGTCACCTTGCCGCCGTCGTCGGCATCCGCACTCGGCGGTGGCGAGAATGAATCGCGGGATGCGGAGACTCGCGTCGTGGCGTCGTCGACGACCTCGCCTGACCGGACCAAGGTAACGACACCGCGACACGCCGGTGTCTACCACGCGCGGGTCGGCAGTCGGTTCGTGTTCGACCTCGACTATGTCGCCGAGTTCGCCCTCGCCATCGAACAGGATGGCATGGCACACTCCACCGGCGACCATCGGATGCACGCGCACGGCGATCTGGAATGGACCATCGCCGCCCGCCGACCCGACGAGATCCTGGCCCTGGTCAGACTCCGGGACCTGAAGCTCGATTCGGACGACACGCCCGCGTCCAAAGCCGCGGCTGCCGAGGTCGCCGCCGAATGCCAGATCCCGTTGTTCGTCAAGATGTCCGAGGAGGGCCAACTGCTCGGCTACGCTTTTGACGAACGACAGGGATTCGAAGCCCGCGCGATGCTCCGTGGCCTGCTCGGTCCGCTGGCCTTCGTCGTCCCGTTCGATGCAGCCAACACCTGGGATGTGGAATCCGACGACCAGGTCGGGACCTTTGCGGCCCATTACCGGCGGATGTCCGCCAAGCACGACGGCGGAACGGAACTGCGACGCACCAAGACCCGCTACCTGACGATGGTCGGCTTCGACGAGGGAGTAGGCAAGCACCAGATCAGTGGCCTGTCTTCCGCCCGCATCGACGAGGAGCTGGGCTGGTTGCGCCACGCCGCTGTCGACGAGAGCCTCGAGATGGCCTTGCCGATCGGCTCGGGCAGCGCAAGAAGCCGCGTGAAGATCAAACTCAATCTCACCAAGGCCGACTGGGTGGCAGAGGTGTGCGAAGCAGACCCGTGGAGCCGCGTTTTTGCGCCGGTGTCCGGCGTCCAGGTGGACGACGCACACCAGGCGATGGAAACCGCACGATGGCAAGAGTTGCTCGAGGGCGTCACCCTGCAGGACCTGCTCATCGAACTCGAGGGCCTGCTCGCAGCCGGCAAGGAGTCCAGCCGGGAGACAATGCAGGCCTGGACCAAGCTCGCCTGGCTCGTGATCTTGGACAAGAAGGTAGCAGCCGAGCTCGGCGAGGCGATCCTCGCCAACGCCGTCAGTGAGAAGGTCGCAACCATGTGCCTCTCCGCACTGGGCAAGGCTGGCACCCCAGCCGCCCAGGCAGCCCTGGTCGGAGTCCTCGACAGTGCTCGCTTGTCATCGGCTGTCCGCAGCAGCGCCGCCATCGGGATGTACGGACTTCAGAAGCCAGGCAAGAAGGTCTTTGCGGCCTTGTCCAGGCAGGTCGGCGACATGACCGCACTGGACGAGGTGCGCGGATCCTCCCTGCTGGCGTTTGGTGTGCTGGCAGGCCGCAGCAACGAGCCACTGGCGAGTGGGCAGACTCCGATCCAACACCTGCTGGCCATGGAAACCAAGGCGGACCGCGCCGCCGCCGCTGCCGGTTGGCTCGATGCGCTCGGCAACAGCAGCGACCCGAGGACCCTGGACCGGGTGGTCGCGCACCTCGGGCACAAGGACCCGCGGGTTCGTCAATCCGCTGTCGAAGCCCTGCGTGGTCACGACGATCCCCGGGCTGCCAGCGCCATCGAGCGTCTGGCCATGCGCGATCAGGACATCAACGTCCGCGTCCGTGCCGTGCAGGTGCTCGGCATGCGCAACGACCGGCACGCTGCGATCACCTTGGCCCGCCTGGCCAGGCAGGAGAAGTCCCCGGTGGTCCGACGCGCCGCGATCCGCGAGATTTCGGCAATCGGCCACCCAGATGCCAAGACCCTGCTGGCACACAGTGCCCAGAACGACCCGGACAAGGGCGTCCGGGAATTCGCCAAGATGCTGCTGCGTTCGGGTGGGTGAGCCGAACCGACCAGGGGGTTTACGAGCTGTGTCGAGGTAGCGTTGCTTGTCGGAACCGGCAGCGGATTCCGGAGTTCGCAGCACGATCCACATCAGCCGGTTCAAGGATCCGAAGCGCGCCCCGTGGTACCACTTCATCAAGCGAAGGGTCGTGGTGCCGAAGCTTCCCGAGGACGAGTTGGTGGCTGCCGAGGAGTGTGCTCACGACCCGGCGAGGGCGCAGCAGGAAGACGCACCCGCGAGTCGTGCGCGGGATCCTCGAGCACTTGGGCTTGCCGACGGAGTTGCCGTATCGATGAGCCGGGTTGCGGTCGGGAACCTTCAGGGGTTTGAACCACCAGCGGCGAGTTCCAGCAACCGTTCATGCAGTCGGACCATGCCCAACGTGTCACGTTGACAGTAGGCCTGTAGGGCTGCGCGCAAGCGCGTGCGCTCGTCATCGTCCACGTCTTTGGGAGAGATGACGAGCTGCTCCAGGATTGCGCTGGCCAGACTGCCGCTCTGGATCTCCAGGTCTCTGTAGGAGAGATCGGGGACGAGCGCCGGGAGCACGCGCTTCAGGCTGAAGCTCCCCTGGAAATCCGGGTGGTAGACGTGGTTCCTCACGATCGGCAGCAAGTCCACTATGCGGCTGTTGAGTTCGTGCAGATCGTCCGCGAGTTTCGGCAATGCGTCCGCGAGGCGGGCGATGACTCTCTTCTCGAAATGGGCGTACCAGGCCAGCACGATTCCAGCGTCGCGGCAGACGTCGACGAGATGCTGGGCGAGCGCCGCGCGTGGATCGCCCTGTGCATCGGCGAGCCACTCGTCCGACCGCAGATTGCCCTGGCCGTCGCGTTCGTAGTACACGAACTGGGCGGGTACCGCGTCGTAGGGGTGACAGCCGTTCCAGCACGGAATCGCCGGTGCGACCGTCTCGAAGTCCAGGTAACCCAAGGTCCGTGGCAGCCGATTCAGCACGTCGGAGAGTTCGGGTTCGCAAACCAATTGGGATTGGACGACGGCCCTGCGCTGGCGTGCTTGCGTGGCGTTCAGGCGGAAGTCGGGAGGGATATCGCCAATCGTTTTGCAACCCGCGGCCTCGAGCTTCTCTACCTTGTTGCGACCCCGGTAGAGAGTGCTGACGTGGTGTTCGGGGAGCTCAGGCCAGCAGCGATCGCGAAACGGGCAGCGGTAGGGATCAGAGCAGTGGTCTCCGATCGCGACATCGGGAATCGATTCGGCCAGCATGGCCATCTGTGCTTGGACCGCCTCGGGTACCCCGACCGCGAAGGCGCGGGCAGCCTCCGTCACATCGTGCCGCACGAACAGGTCGTCGAGATCGGGATAGGCGCATTCCCTGTTCAGCACCATGACGTCGGCGCCGGTGACTTCGAGCCCCGCTTGCTCGAGTACGAACATCTGGACGGCCACATCCGAGATGTGCACGTCCTTCACCTTGAGGGAGGACTTGACCTCGATGATCCGCCAGCCGTCGCCGTCGCGCTCGAGGATGTCCACGGCAGCGAACACCCCGCCGGCGGAGAAGGACGCTTCGTAGATCACGGCGACGCCCTGCGCGACAGCGTCCCGCGTGGCATCGAGGTTCGCTCCGATTCCCCCTTTGCTCCACTCGATCAGCACGCCGCCGGGTACGTGCTGCCTCGCGCGTTCGCCGACCTCCGTTCCCAGATCGAACCTGCGCTGCTGCTCGGAGCTCGGCGTGAGTTCCTCCGCGTCGGGTTCGTGCACGCGCCACCAGAGCAACTTGTGACATTGAACTCCGGCCTGGAACTTGGACTTGGATAATCGGTGCGACATCGCTCTGGCTCTGGAGCACGATGTCAGGCCCACACGACGCCTGTCAAGGGTCCCACCCAAAACGCGCCATGCGGAGGCAACCGACGCAGCGCTTCCAGGCGTCGCGGCGTCTTGTTCGCCCGATCTTGTTTTGGGGTGTGGATTCTTCGTTCGTCAGGGAATCCGGTGACTGTCTTGTGCGAGCCACGGAAGGACGTTCGAAGGTGAGGGGGCGAGGTTCGGTTCCGGGTCTGGTCGACGGAATTGCAGCCTGTATCGCTTAACCTCTCCACAAGATCTTTGGGTGTCTCGCGGCCTCGAACAACGCCCGCGTCTCCGCCGGCAAGCCCATGTGCTCGAGCACGCGCTGGATCTGCGCCGGTTCACAAACGCGGTGGGGGTTGAACGGGTAGGATGTCCGTGTTGTGCGAGCTACGGAAGGACGTTCGAAGGTGAGGAGGTTCGGTTCCGGGCCTGGTCGACGGAATGGCAGCCTGTATCGCTTAATCCTCTTGGAGACCGCCATGAATCAAGCCTGCTGGTTTACGTCCCGTTTCTTCCGCCCGCCCGGGGAGCGCCCAATCGACCAGGTCCCCTCCAGCCCGGTTCCGCACTCTTCTCGTAGGCCCTTGCACGAGGCTCGCTCCGGGAGCCGTCTGGCGAGCCTTCGGGCAACCGCGCTGGGGGTGGCGGTGTGTGCATCGACTCTCATCGGGCAGGGCAAGCACCCATCGACCAGCCTCTCGCCCGGACAGCCCCTGCTCGGTCAGTTGCAAGCTGGCCGCACTGCCGCGATCACTCCACCCCCTTCACTCCATGCGAGCAACGCCGCGACGGTTGTGGCGCGCAAATCGGCGTGGCATTACTTCGAGAACCTGGCGCAACAGGGCGCGGCTCAGGGCTGGCAGATTCCCCCAGGCACGGACCCGTGGAATTCGGGCGTTGGCATCTTCGGCTACGGCGACCCGATGGACGTCCTGCGGATCAACAAGGTGACGCTGCTCCAGTACGGCTCGAACCCCAACCAGCGACCGATCACCACCTACTTCCGCCGTACGTTTCAGATCACCGACGCCAGCCTGATCAAGTCGGCGATGGTGAAGATCCTCCTGGACGACGGCGCGGTCATCTTCATCAACGGCAAGGAGGTCCTGCGGCCCAACATGCTGAGCGGCACGATCACCCACACCACGACGTCCGCTACCGCAC
>Ga0114996_10003519_pt1 | contig 19401 bp, 22 predicted proteins | sample ArcticOcean_MG_C_4_FD_87039 | JGI IMG/M metagenome (GOLD analysis project Ga0114996, IMG submission 87039) | Marine microbial communities from western Arctic Ocean - ArcticOcean_MG_CB4_134 | ecosystem: Environmental > Aquatic > Marine > Oceanic | place: Arctic Ocean: Canada Basin | collected...
ACAAAGCCGATCGGATGCAGGGGCCACCAGGGAAATACAGATCGACCGGCAATGCCCAGCAGATCCAAGAGGCCACCCGCCACCAGGAAAAACAATTCGATGCCGCTCACCTGGGTCGCGTTGTCCATCCACCGGGCAATCATGCTGTAGAACCCTTCCCCCAAACCGCCGATATTGGTCCGCATATTCTGTTCCCCGTGCGTGTACCCGGCATTGACGAGAAACCAGATCGAAGACATGGCACTGACGACAAAGGCCAGGCTGATCCATAAGAGAAGCTGGCTGCCAGCGGGTTGTATTTAGGTACGCATCCAGGCGACGTGTGAGACCCCGATCATCATGAACGTACGCCAGTTACGGGCGAAGGCATTGGTCAGACCCAACCCGGTCAGGTCGCCCGGTGTCAGGTTGGCCGAGCCGACCATGCTGACAGTAAACATATTGACATTGATCGGCAAGTCGAGGGTTACCAGGCCAGCTTCCGCCAGCCCGCCCGCCATAGCCAGATAGAAGACAAACAGGAAGGTGAAAAACAGGCCTACGGTGGACAGTGCTATGTCGGTGTGATGCAGCCAGAAAACCACATAGAGCAATCCCAGTACAAAGCTCACCAGCGCGGTACGGTAGGAAAGCAGATCTTCCCTGTCGTTCAGGTATGGTAGGCTGCCCACAGGCGTGCCTCAGAACCATCCGGAGGTGACGGCACGCCATCCAGAATCCCCACAGCACAGAGGCGATCATCCCCCCGGCATGGCCCAGTCCGGCACCGTGGAAGCGATCAACCCCATGGCGAAAATAAGCAGCAATTCATTGGGGGCCAACGCATAACCGGGCAAGCGGGACTTCAGGGCCAGATTGGGGGCCAGGATCAAAACGATAAAAGGGATCAACAGGGCGAGCGGGAGCTGGGGTTGTGCCAGATTGATGGTGCCCTGCTGATGCGCCATATGCTGTGTCCAGACGCCGATAATGATAGACAGAAAGAGGCCGATAAGCGGGGCACGAAGTGAAGTGAACAGCTGGGGAGCAGGCGTCATGTACGCTATTATCTCCAGCCGCGGCGTGATCGGATAGGGATCAGGGCACTTCATTCAGGGCCACTAAATATTGATGAATAATATACGATCATCGCATGAAAGGACTAATTTCTTTGACCGATAGAAAAGGGACACATGCGATGCCACGTATTTCATTCGCAGGCGACCCATGGGACATTGAAACGTATTTTCCCCAAGACAGGGTCCAGATAAGAAGGGCCGACCGGTGCGCAGAAATGTTCAGCCGCCTGTCATACTTCTGATCGCAAATCGTGAAACATTTCATTTTGGTGCTAAGTCGTACGTTCAGGATTCGGCACACTCTATTATAGTCAAAGGGAGGTCAAAGATGTTTCAACGTGCCCTTAATCTCGCCGCAATACCGGTGTTGATTGCTCTATTTGTCACGCCAACTCGCTTCTTCCTTGAATTGGCCGGGCGACCTGAAGAAGTCATTTTTATCATTGGATTGCTCTGGTTAACGTTGGCCGTAGCCGTCTTCTAGGGAATCAAATTACCCGACGAAGGGCATCCGTACCTGCTACTCTTATTGAGTCTCACCATTTTTGCGCCACTTTCCAGGATTCCTGTCTTCGTGCTCTGGTGGGTTACTAAGACGTGGGAACTGGGTACGCATTACGACATCTTCGATAACTGGAGCCAGGCCCTTGTCGGGCAACTCGTATACGGGTCTCTCGTTCAAATCATTCCCGGTGGCTTGCTGGGCTCACTGACGCTCGCCATCAAGCGACACCGCAAGCCCATAACGGTGTAAACGGGCTCGGTCAATACGGTGGTCTGGCTGGCCTATCAGTGTGTGGCATAACGGTGTTTTCGACGGGGTTACGACTCAATGCCCATATTCAATCAGTTCGAATTTACCGGATAGTAGGCATGTCCAGAGGATCCTTGTTGGATGGACATCACAGCAATATCTTTCCCAGAGTAAATTTGCAAGAAACTCCATATACAGGGACCAGGCAAATTCGTGTATAAGGACACCCTAAGCGAATCTGCCTGGTACCTGTCATACGAACAGATCAATCCAACGTTTTTGCGCTCAACACCTGAGGCCAAGGCCATCGCGGAGCAAGCAAAACGTAATGGGCAAGTACAATCGGAAGAGGATTGAGGTGACTTGCAACGAAACGCATGACAGATAGCCTGGGATCACAACAGACTTTGCGTTGAACCTAACGGCACCCACTGCGCTCAGAACGTATAATGAGTTTATGCGAAGCTCACACAAAATCCAGACGACTCAAAACGCTTCATTGGTGCCCCTCTTTTTCACCTGCACCAATTTCGGCTGCTTCAAGGCCCACAATCATGATAACATCATGACCACGGATTAATTAATACCAATTGTCATTGGAAAACCATGTGTTATAATTTATAACTAATTGAAAAGTATAAGTTTATTGAACTATAAATCATAAATTACAATTCAACAATTGGTATAATTCCGTTGCATGTATGTCCTATATCTTATTTAATTGATATCTGTAGACTTCACCATTTTCTATTTACAAAAAATACCATACATAAGCATCGCCCGGAAAGGGAAGTCCATGTCAACCCCACACATTATCTATATCTTATCCGATGAGCACTGCGGCATGGCCATGGGACACATGGGTGATCCGAACGTACGCACCCCCCATATGGACCGGCTGGCCACAGAAGGTGTCACCTTTACGCGCGCCTATGCGAACTGTCCGGTGTGTACGCCCTCCCGAGGGACAATTTTTTCCGGACGGCACGCCCATGCTGGCCCGGTGCAGGGATTTTTCGACGTGTACAAAGCCTCCGCACCCAGTACGGCTACGCTGTTACGCGATAGAGGATATCACACCGCCTATTTTGGCAAGTGGCACTGCGGCGTGGTCAAAGATCAAACACCGCCTGTGGTCCGGGAACATCCCGAGGACTATACCCGCTGGCCCATGCGTACCCCGGAATATCACCGGGCGGGTTTTCAGGACTGGTATGGTTTTGAAGTCAACAATGCCCCGTTCAAGGGATTTTATTATCATGAACACGAGGTCAATCCACGCTGGCTTGATGGGTATCAGGCGGATGCGCTGACCGATCTCTCTCTGCAATATCTGGAATCGTATGACAGCGAGGCGCCCCTCTTTATGACCCTCAGTATTGAACCGCCGCATTTCCCGCTCGACGCGCCGGAACGGAATCAACGATTCGACCCGGAACAGCTCGTGGTACGCCCAAACTTTGGCGACCAAGAGCAGGAATTACGCCGGCAACTGGCCATATATTATGCGATGATAGAGAATCTGGATGAAAATATCGGCCGGCTTATGGATACCTTAAATAGATTACCGGCGTTTCGAGAGAATACCCTGGTGGTGTATATCTCCGACCATGGCGATTTCATGGGGAGTCACGATGCATTCTGTCGGAAGTCCCACCCGCAGGAGGAATCGGTACGCATCCCGGCGATTTTTCGCTGGCCGGAACATATCCCGGCTCAGGAGAAGCGTAACGATCTGTTCAGCCTGGTTGACCTGCTGCCGACGACCCTCGGGTTGCTCGGTTCCGAGATCCCGCCCCATCTGCAGGGCACCAACTTTGCCCCGGCCCTGCAAGGTGAGGCGTTTGAAGGGCCTGAAGCCGTCCTGTTGGAGATGCACGGAAACCCCCGTTGGAATCTCGATTTTCTCGATTGGCGTGGCCTGGTGACAGGTCGATGGAAATATGCGTATTATGAAACCGGTCATCAACTTCTGTTCGATCTGGTGCAGGACCCGTATGAACAGCACAACCTGGCTGCCACAGATCCCGTAACCTGTGAACGCATGCGGCAACAACTTTTAAAGATGCTGTCCGAGGCGCGTGAACCCTATTTTGATGTGCTCATTGAGTACGGGGCCAGCCCTGAAAGCCCGGTTTTGGATGTGTCAAATTCCGAAACGGCCCGTCTGTCACCGACCTGGCAGGATATGATTCGGAAACCCGAACAGTAAATGGGCTACTGAGAAATAATGTGACATAGATTGTAGGTCCTTCGGTCCCTGCGAGCTCTTCGGGGTTCGTAGATGTAAGGGTCCTACAGGACGTTGCGAGCCTTTCAGGGTTCGCTGATTCGCTGATGTAAAGGTGCCTACGGAACCGTTTGTATTGCTTTGAGATTCGCTGATTCGCTGATTCGTATATTCAAAACCCAGGAGATCTTCATGCCAACAACATTGATTACCGGTGCCAATCGAGGGATCGGACTGGAACTGGTCCGGCAATATGCCGAGGAGGGCTGGCGGGTTATCGCCTGCTGCCGATCTGAAACCGATGGCCTCCAGGAAATAGAGAAAAAATCAAATGGAACGGTCAGTATACATATGCTGGATGTGGCCGATCATGAAACCATAGACCAATTGGCTGTAAAGCTACAGGGCACCCCCATCGACCTGCTGTTGAACAATGCGGGCCGGTACGGCCGTATTTCGATGGCAGAAGGGGGCGTCGAGGATCAGGCGTTTGGGAACAGCAACTACGCGGATTGGGAGGTTACCATGCGTGTCAATCTGTTCGGTCCCATGAAAATGGCCGAAGCTTTCATCGAACATATCGCCGCCAGCGATCATAAAAAAATCGTGACCATCACCAGCTTTCTGGGATCCAGCACGCTCAACACGCGCCAAGCCAGCGGCGATTTTGCCGGTGGGATGTATGCCTATCGGACCAGTAAAACAGCTGTTAACATCATGACGCGGTCCATGGCGGCCGATCTGGAAGACCGTGGGGTGATTGTCCTGGCCGTCCATCCGGGCTGGGTGAAAACCGATATGGGTGGGACTGATGCGCAAGTGGAACCGGCAGACAGCGTGAAAGGCATTCGTCACATCATTGCCTCAGCAACAATGGCTCATACCGGTGCTTTGAGCGTTTTTGACGGCGATATACTGCCTCCGTAGAACTTTTTATAGCCAACCATGATAGAAGGGAGGAACACGGCTATTCCAGCTCCATTACCCGACAATGAAATAGAACGGTTGGCCGCTTTGCACCATTTCAAAATCCTGGATACAGAACCGGAGCAAAGTTTTGATGATCTGACCTTTCTCGCATCCTATATCTGCGAGGCGCCGATTTCGCTGGTCAGTCTTGTGGACGAAGACAGACAATGGTTTAAATCCTGTGTCGGCCTCGATGTCACAGAGACTTCTCGTGAGGTATCCTTCTGTGCATATGCCATCTTAGAGCCGGAGTTGCTCATCATCCCTGATGCGTTGAAGGACAAACGGTTTGCGACAAATGCACTGGTGCTTTCGGACCCGAAAATCAGGTTTTACGCCGGCATGCCGTTCTATACAGCAGGGGGCCTGCCTCTGGGCACGTTATGTGTTATTGATACGGAACCCAGGCAGCTGAATGAAAAGCAGGAGCAGGCGCTCCGCGTCCTGGCCCGACAGTTAGGTTCCCAGATGGAGCATCGACGGAACCTTATGGAACTCGAAGAAGCGCTCAATACGCTGAAGCTTCTGGGGGGTATCCTGCCGATCTGCGCTTCTTGTAAGAAGATACGCAACGAAGAGGAGCAATGGGATTCGCTTGAGAAGTATATTATGGAGCACTCAGAGGCGACCTTCACCCACGGGGTTTGTCCAGATTGTGTGCAAAGGCTTTATCCGGAATATCGAGAGAACAAAACTTAACAGCCCTGTTATATATCCATGTGTTTGCCAGGTGGCAGGTGGCTACTGTATTTTGCCCCTGAAAAAACAAAATAAATGGAGATTTCTGCGTGCGAGCATTTGAATACCACGGGGCAAAAAGCGTGTCTGAAGCGGTAGGTTTGTTATGCCAGTATGGGGACAAAGCCAAACCACTGGCCGGGGGGACCGACGTAGTGATTTTTATGGAAGGTGGAAAAATCGCCCCGGAGAATCTGGTTGATCTTTCGCGTATTCCCGATCTTACAGAAATGGACTATGATCCTGCCCGTGGATATCGCCTTCGTCGGCGTCGGCGCTTCCGTAACATTTAACGGGGACGCGATCACAGATTGCCGAATTGCATTAGGTGCCGTAGGCTATAGCGTCATACGGGCTTATGATGCTGAACATCTGTTGCGCGGCCACCGCTTGGATGAGACCACACTTAACAAAGTAGCCGAAGCGGCCACGGCCATCGCGAACCCGATCTCCGATCAGCGTGCCTCAGCCGGATATCGAAAGAAGATGGTCGGGGTACTGACGCGTCAGGCGCTCCTGAAAGCGGCAGATATAGCCCATAGATAATCATTCGCACGAAGCTTCAACATCTGACGTCATGAACCATCAATACTCAGGAGACCTTACACTTTGAAACGCCCTATTACCTGACACCTTAACGGCCAACCTTACGAGGTGCGCCGTAGAACCTCGGAGGCGCCTGCTCGATACCAACCGCTACGATTGTCGTCTTACAGGGACCAAAGAAGGGGGTGGCACGGGCGATTGCGGGGCCTGTACCGTAATTCTGGATGGGAAGACGGTTTGTTCGTGTCTGACTCTGACCGTCGCAGCAGACGGATGCACCATTACCACCGTCGAAGGATTGGCTGACGGAGAGCAATTGCACCCTCTGCAAGAGGCCTTCATGACCTGTGGTGGCCTTCAGTGCGGCATCTGTACCCAAGGGATGATCCTGGCCGCCAAAGTGCTGCTTGATGATAACCCGCAACCTACGATCAAAGAGATCCAGCATGGGCTGGCCAACAACCTCTGTCGATGTACCGGTTATGCGAAAATCATTGATGCCGTATTAAAAGCCGCCGAGCAAATGCAAGACACCACCGTTCCGGAAGGCCAACCCTGATCCATATAGAGGAAAATGAAAATGGAAAACACGAATACAAAAACCGTCCTGGGCAGCCGGCCACCGCGGTTGAATGCACTGGCCAAGGTCACAGGCAGAGCGCAATATACCGCTGATATGGATTTGCCGGGGATGTAATACGGCGTATTTGTCCGAAGTGCCTATGCCCATGGACGAATCAAACATCTCGATGTCAGTAAAGCCCAGGCACTGCCTGGCGTGGTGGCGGTGATGACACAGCAGGATCTGTCCGAAGACCAGGCGCTGGTCGTCCAGGAAGAGGTGCACGCCACACGCCGCGTCCTGAACCTGTTTGCGAAAGATAAAGTTATCTATCACGGTCAGAAAATTGCCTCCATTGCGGCGGCATCCCGTGAGATGGCTGAGGATGCGGTACGGCTGGTCGAGGTGGAAAACTATAAGATTTCCAAATCATAATTCAACAATCGATCTAAAAAAGAGGGTACGAAATTATGTCATCCAACAACGCCCTGACCCCCACACAACGTTTATACCTGGATATCCACGGATATGTCATTATAGAAAACGTCCTTACCAGGAACGAAATTGACGCGCTGCTCGAAACGACGTATGAAATAGAAGCGCAATACCATAAGACCGGTGAATGTCCATATCCATCTTCCCATTTTTCCGGTACGACAAATGAATTTTTCCGGGTGGATAATCTCCCACATATCGCGCCTTGTTACTTCGATTACGTGGCCCATCCGCGCCTTGTGGCGATGGCCGAAGAAATTGTGGGCGGTATAGTACGACTTGAACAGTCCGATGCACATATCCGTCGTCCCGTGACCGACCCGGACAACCCGAAAGAATATGGATTCCACCGAGGGATCAATCCAGGGTTTACGTACACGCGCAACGGACTTTACCATTTTACTTTTATAAAAACCCTGACCAATCTGACGGACCTGGAACCCGGCGATGGCGGGACAACCGTTATTCCGGGGACACACAAAATAAGTGATGAGGTTGACCAGAAGGCCATTATACAGGCTGCGCTGGAAGACCCGCGTCTGATTCATGAAGTGGCGGCGCCGGCCGGTTCAACGCTCTTATTTTTCGAGTCGCTGCTCCATTCCTCCGGCATTATTCGGTCGAATAAAGACCGGGTGCTTATCCTCGGTGGCTATACCCCCCCCATGTTTCAAACCTGGCATGGGTATGATCCAGACCCTGCATTTGCCGCTACACTCTCCGATGAACATCGGGCCCTGATAACTGGTGAGAAGAAATATGGGTGGGAACGAACGCTAAGAACGTTGTGACCAGATTGGAGATATGATGACACACGATAAATTAATGGCGCAGTGTAAGACGTTGGATGAACGCGAGTTGGTCAGCATTCTCACAAGGGACCGTGCACAGTACGAAGATGACTTTCGAGAGGCAGCGGCTGAGATGTTGGACCAGCGCGGCCACAGCCTTGACAGCCTGATCAATAAGGTCACCGTCTGGCGCTACAATATCGCCGAAGCCACGGTGACTATCGGGGAAGCCGTGGCCAGCCTAAATGAGCCCTCCGGATTGGATCAGGCCTGGTATTTCACACATTATTTGGGGGACACCGTGATGGTCCAGCGGCAGGAGGCCTACTGGGCTTTCCATTATTACCCCGCAGATCACGATCAGGTACAGAAAGTCTTCTTCCTGGAAAACCAGCACGATGCCGAAAATATCTTGACCGATTTTCTGCGTCTTGACGACTTGAATCTGGATGAAGATATTTTCTTCTATGAGTGGCAGGTGCTGGGCCAGACCGCTTCTTTCACGCACATCGAGCAGATCGCGGCACGTCTGGACAAACTGGACGTCTGTTATCTTGTTGAACAGGTCTCCCACGATGCAGTGGAAGTGCAAACGCGAGACCAGATGCCCTATCACGGGCCGCAGGTCGTCACGGGCCGTATCTACGATATGAATCGTTTGCCGCGTCTACAGGCTTTTCACCTTGATCGACCAGATGCCCTGTTCGTGGTCCTGGTCCCGACAAAATTTGATCTTCATACCGAATCGGTCCTTAACGAACTGGAGGGCGTGGCAGACAGCCTGTATGCCCGTCTGGAAGAATTACCGGCAGGAGAAGAACTTGAGACCCAGCTTGCTTTGCATGAAGAGCTTGAGGTGTTGAGACCAGATGATGCCGAATTGATGTATAACAAAGGGGGCATTTTATATGATCTAAAGCGGTATGCCGATGCCGCCGACACCTGGTTATCGACGCTGTCACTGGATATAGATCATAGCGCCCTATCAAATTTGGACAGGACAGGCACTTCTCTGAAAGAAGTGCTTCCCCAGCTGGACAATGTGTCAAAACAGATCGCTGTAAGGCATGGGCTTGCTGCTACCGATGCCTTACGGGATGAAATTCCCGATGCCTTTGAACAGTTTCAGGCCATTCTGGCGCTTCAGCCGGATGACGCCATTGCCCATTTGAATCTGGGTTATCTGTATTATGAGCACACCGAAGAATCTCATCATACCCGCACCCATCTCGAACACTATCTGACAATCGAACCGGAGGCGGATGATGCAGATGCGATCCGTGAACTTCTGGACAACCTGGATGCCTCTTAATCTGTTCGAGCAATTTCCAAGGCTATCCTGACCATGATAGATAACACGATACAACACGACCTGAAACATCTTTACCGACAGACGTTCGGCCAACTACCGCAACAGATCCTGCCGTTGGGCGCGGATGGCTCGAGTCGGCAGTATTTTCGTTTACATTGCGAAGATCATACAGTCATCGGCGCGTATAACACGGATCGCCGAGAGAACGTCGCCTTCATGACTCTCTCCCGGCATTTTAAACAGCACCATCTGCCCGTACCAGAAATCTATGCGGCCGATCTGGATCTGGGCGTCTATCTACAGCAGGATCTGGGTGACGATACGCTGTATGACCGACTGATGGCCATTCGTAAGGAAGATGGCAGTTTTTCCAAACGACTGATCCACATATATGAGATGGTGCTGGAAGCTTTGCCCCGCTTCCAGATTGCCGCAGGAAAGGACCTCGACTATAGCGTCTGTTATCCGCGCAGCCGGTTCGACGAACAATCGATCCGTTGGGACCTGAACTACTTCAAATACCATTTTCTAAAACTGGCGAATATCCCGTTTGACGAACAGGCGCTGGAAGACGACTTTGAGCGCCTTACGGCCTTCCTGTTAGAGACGGAAACCACCTATTTTCTTTACCGTGATTTCCAGTCCCGCAACATCATGTGGTACAAAGACCAGCCATATTTCATCGACTATCAGGGCGGGCGGCAAGGCGCATTGCAGTATGATGTAGCCTCTCTGCTTCAGGATGCCAAAGCGGACATCCCCTGGGATATCCGGGATACCTTGCTGGATCATTATATCGATATTGTCGACACCTCCAAGCCCGTTGATCGAAAGCAATTCATAGACTATTATTACGGCTATGCCTTGATCCGATTAATGCAGGCCTTTGGTGCCTATGGTTTCCGTGGGCTGTATGAAAACAAGTCTCACTTCCTCCGAAGTATCCCTTTCGCCGTTCAGAATCTCGAAGGGCTCATGGCCAGAGCCCGTCTGCCGGTCGCCTTACCGGCGCTGCAATCAGCCTGGGAGCGTATCTGCACCTCTGATTCCGTACGCCGGATGGGCATAAAATCTCCAACCGGTCTGACGATCCATCTCTGGAGTTTTTCCTACAAACGGGGCCTACCACGGGACGAAAGCGGCCACGGCGGCGGCTTTGTCTTCGATTGTCGCGCCCTGCCGAACCCGGGCCGTTACCCGGCATACGCCCGTCTGACAGGCCGTGATACATCGGTCGCCGCGTTTCTGGAAGAAATCGACGAAGTACAGGCCTTCCGTGAACAGGTCACCACCCTGGTCGATCAGGCGGTCGCGCACCACTTGCGCCGTGGATTTACCGATCTGACTATCGCCTTTGGTTGTACAGGCGGCCAACACCGCTCCGTATATTTTGCAGACCTGGTCGCAGCGCATTTGAGGGATATCGAAAACATCACCGTAGATCTTCGACATCGAGAACAGAACTTTTAATCAATGGATTCCAATGAAAGCCATGATACTCGCCGCAGGACTCGGTACCCGGTTGCGGCCCCTGACCAATAATCGACCCAAGGCGCTGGTCGAGGTGGCGGGCAAGCCCCTGTTGGCCTGGGTGATCGCCCGGCTGGCGCAACACGGATTTACCGAGATAATCATCAACGCGCACCATTTTTCAGAGCAGATCGAGGCGTTCGTGGCAACCTATCACAAGGCCTATGGTTTTCCAGACGTGTCGCTCACCGTCTCTGTGGAAAAGGAACTGCTGGATACGGGCGGCGGTGTACAGAAAGCGCGCTGGTTTTTCGACGATCAAGAGCCGTTTCTGGTGCATAATGTGGACGTACTGACCGATCTGGATCTACATGGGTTGATGGCCGCCCACCGTGCGTCGGAGGCTCTAGTAACCCTGGCCGTCAAAAAACGACCGACCTCACGCTATCTGCTCTTTGACAAAGCCGACCGGCTTTGCGGATGGCGATCGACCAACCCGGAAGAAATACGTATGGCGCGCCCGTCCATGGGCCCAGTGACCCCATTTCCATTCATGTGTATTTACGTTATGTCCCCGGAGGTGTTTGAACATATGCAGACCCCCGGGCCCTACTCTATTATCGACTTCTTTTTGTCGCTGGCCAAAGGCGGTCACCCCGTCAACGCCTTTCAGGCAAATGAGGCCCGCTGGATGGATCTGGGCCGAAAATCGCACTTGCCTAAAGTGCATGACCTGTTTGATAAACCTTATTTCGAAAACCTAGTTTCGAGTGTATAATCAAGGAGGAAAATGCAAATCTTCAATGTGAAAGAATACGGCGCGACAGGCCACAAAGATCAGGCGGCACAACAAGCTATCCAGGCCACCATCGATGCCTGCGCAGTAGCGGGTGGGGGGATGGTGTATTTCCCTCCGGGGGCCTATACCTCCGGGACGATTCATCTGAAGAGTTATGTTCGTATATTTATTGAAATCGGTGCGACAATCTATTCCTCCAAGGATGTCACGACCTACGATGAGAAAGCCTTATTTTACGGGGAAGACCTCAAGCATATCACTATTGAAGGCCGGGGCGTCATCAACGGCCAGGCCGAATATGAATGGCGACTCAGCGACCATGATGACCGCTATATTATCGACAACCAACGACGCATGGAAGCCCTGGGCAAACCGCTCATGCGGCCCTTCCCTACAGAAAACAGTATCGGTAACCTGTTGCTTCTCAAACGCTGCAAAGATGTGTTGATCCGGGATGCCTCATTTATCGATTCCCCGTCGTGGACCATGCATCCGTATGCCTGCGAACGCCTGACCATCGATGGCGTCTACGTGCACACCAGCCGGGAAGCAGGCGTCTGGGCAGATGGGATCGATCCCGATGGCTGCAAAGATGTGCGTATCTCGAACTGTACGATCGATTCAGGTGATGACGCACTGGTCTTCTATTCGAGCGAGATATATGGTCCGGCCTTACCGTGCGAGAACATCACCGTGACCAACTGCCGGCTGAGTTCGGCGTCGAGCGCAATCAAATTCTGTGACGGCATTATAAATTGCGTACGGAAAGTCACCATAGACAACTGCGTCATTACCGATTCCAACCGGGGCATCGCATTCATGGAGTTCGACGGCGGGTATGTCAGTGATGTGGTCATCTCCAACCTGACCATCGATTGCGGGCGATACGACTGGTTCTGGTGGGGCGAGGGCGATCCGTTCCATTTCAACGTCATCCAGCGCAGCGAAAAGCACCCGGAACTGGAGTGGAAGGATGAACCGCCGGCTGGCAGCATCAGTAATGTGTTGATCCAGAATGTGATAGCCCGCGGGCAGGGGCCGAGTGTCATCAAAGGGCATCCAGACAGTTGGCTGGACGGCATTACCATGAAGGACATCAAGTTGATTATCTCGTCTGACCCGGAAGCACCCTACGAAATCGGCGGTCATGCGCTGACATTCCAGCGGGCGCGTAACCTGAGGCTCGAAAATATTGAAGTCGTCTGGGATGAACAGCGATCCGATCAATGGCAAAGTGCTCTGAATATGGAAGATATAGAGGGCCTGACGCTGATCGACATCAAAGGCCCGCATGCGGATACTGATTCCTCCGACCCGGCGATACAGCTAAATCGTGTAAAACATGCTACAAAGCAGGACTAACCATGAGCGACCCAAGCAAAATATACTCGCCCATGCAGCGTTTTCAGTATACGTATCGCAGCATAGATGAATTTGGTGGCACGCCCTGGGCAGACAGCATCAACTACTTTGTTACCGGTGATATCAACCACGACGGCCAGATAGAAATGATCCTCTCCCGTGGTGATGTGGAACAAATCGCCATGGACCTGACCGGCCGCGTCCTCTGGCATTTTCTCGATCCTTCGGCCAATTGGCAACATCGGCGTCCTGATTCTTCCGTATTTATCTGGGACCTTGACCTTGATGGCAAAGCCGAATTTGTGTGCACCCGACGTATCGATGGACAGGAACATTTGTGTCTTATCGACGCGATGACCGGAGATAGCCGGACGGCCACTCCGCTGACCAAGCCTACAGGCGAATGCGATAACCGGGGGTTCGTCCGTTTGGGGTTACTTGATGGCCCGGATCAGCCCGGATATGTGATCGCCGGATGGGATTACGGGCGTTTGGCTGTGTATGACTGTAGCCTACGTTTGCTCTGGGAGCTGGACGCCCCCATCGGCCATGACCCGTTCTGCTATGACCTCGATGGAGACGGTCATGAGGAAATCATCTGCGGATATCTGGCATTTGATCGCGAGGGGCATCTGCTATGGGACAGTCGGCACTATCTGGAACACGATTCCCATGCGGATAGTTTTGTCTTCTTTCAAGAACAGGGTGAAGTGCGTCTCTTCACATCAGAAGGTCATATCCTGGATGCGTCAGGCCAACTGGTTGATGCCATCGGCCAGGATATCCTGATCCACGGCCAGGAAGCCGGTATCATATCAACCGACCAGGAGCTGCGCTTCGTTATTCAGGATCGTTGCGACGGTGTAAAGCAAACAACGTATGCCTTCACCCGGCAGGGGGCCGTTACATTTGAAACCTCTGGCGCGCAAAATATGCAGACCGTCATCTGGGATGGGCAGGGGGCGGGCGGAATCTGGCTGGATACCCACGGATTAATCTACGACGCCGACGGTGAGGCGCTGGCGAAAGTCAGGGCCTTCGAAAAGGGAAGCTGGCGCACCCCGACCCGAGGCGTGGGTTCCGCGCACGATCTGATGTATGATGGACGGGATGAACTGATTATCCGGCATTTCGACGAGGACAACCGGTCCGCCTGGTGTGAAATATACGCCCTCGATAAGCTGGCGGATCGAAATGAGCATAAAACCACGACCAGACCGATGGCTGACTGGTCGTTTTATTAGCAGTTGCGATACCACGTTCATTTCTTCAGATTGGGCTCACGCGGTATCAGTTGCAATGGCTGTACGATCTGCCGGCGCTCGGGCGTCAACCGGTCCAGCAATTCCGGTGAAGGCGCGTAGCCATGACGGAAGATACCCCAGGAAGGCCCATAACGATTGACAATAATACGCCTAATCCCTTCGTTACTCCGTTTGGCGGAACCGTGGGCGAGGGTATCGACGAATAATATAGCGTCACCGGCATTCATATAAATTTCTATCGCTTCTTCGATGCCGTCCACGGATGCATTTTCAGCCATTTTGTGTTGATGAATATGCGGATGCTCGAAGTTGGCTTTGTGGCTACCGGGAATGATCATCGTGCCGCCATCCCCCGGTCCGATATCTGTCAACGCAATAAGAATATTGATCTGACCACACATGAACCGGCCATCTTTAAAACGGAATTGATTCCGCTTTGAGCCGGCATGGCCGCCGGAATGCAGCCCGATGGCTTGACCAGGCTCTCGGAAGTTAGCGAAATTTTCATCAATAAACAGAGGGCCATGGTTATAATAGAATGTCCCTTCCCCTCCGACAAAGTGTTTTACCTTGTCGATCCATGAAGGGTGATCTATGAGTTGTTCAAACGGTACACCTCCTTCATAGACCTGCTGATAGTTCAAGCCGTCCGTAGAGCCATATTGATGCCCGTGGACATAGCCATACCATTCCCCCGGCCGAATGGACGGGATGGCATCGAGCCCATCATTCAGTGCGGTAACTTCTTCAGCTGTCAACGCACCGGGCAGAACCAGATAGCCCCGTAAGTCGAAAAGATAATTATCAAGATCCGTAACCATTCTTTCTCCTTATCATCTGTTTTAATCCGTCCTGATGGTTTATTCTGCCGTCAAAGCATCATCGGCGCATAATTCAATCGGCGTATCGCACTCAGCACCCCAGGGGCTGTCGTCAGCGATGTGCTGCGCAGGATCGTAGTTGCCCACCGCATTATAGGCCATGATCGCGGCATGACGGGCATGATCAGAGATGTTGTGCGCCGATGCGTGCATGGTATTGCTGTGCCACGCCGCAAAATCGCCCGGTTGGCCGATGAATTTCACCCGATTCCACTGCTTGCAGTAGCCCTTCATCGCTGACCTCGGAATCCTGATTTGCCCGTCACCGGTCGATTCTCGCGAGCAGGGTTCGTGATCGCTGACCCCTTCTTTGTGAGAGCCTCCCAGCACCTGCATGCAGCCATTGTCCTCTGTATGATGATCGAGCATCAATAAACAGGAGCCCATCTGTGGCTGCGGATGTTTCGCTGTAACCCAATACCCGTAATCCTGATGCCAGAATTGAACGGAGCCAGTAAAAGCGGCTTTGAACGCCAGTTTGCTATGGTAGATATACATCGGAACGTTCATCAACTCCTGCATAATCCCTGCCATACGCGGATGTCGGGCCAGCAGATCAAACCGGGTGTCACTACGATGAATGTCAAACTGAAGCCGGGGCGTATCCGCATCCTCCACCACCATGCCGCCCTTATTACGCCCTTCTGCTTCAGCAACCAACTGTTCAGTCTGGAGCGCCGCCATGTCGGCTTTCAACGCAGCCACTTCATGCGCACTGAAGAGACCTGGGATCATGATAAATCCTTGATCTTCAAATGATTGCCGTTGTTCCGGTGTGGTTATCATGTTTTCTCCATTGAATCCAACTGAAAAACAAAGCGTTTAAAATCACCCATCACCATTGTACTACACCTTAACCCCAGCAGCTCTGCGCTTTTCCTGCCAGTCTGCCCAGGAATCCACAGTCTTCGGATGTTCGCGGCTCTGCGCAATAAACCCGTTAAGCCCCGCTTTAAACAGCCATTCCAGCGGCTGGCCGATTTCGCTGTAACGCAAGTCGATACTCCATCGGATATCGTCGGAGTAATTCATCAGGGAACGATGAAAAGTCAGGTTGTGGAAGGCGAAGATGTCACCGGCTTTCATCGGCAGCGTAACGATTTCTCCTCTGGATTCGATATCCTCGGTCGGAATATGATGCCCGTCCCCATTACGGTCCACCGGTCGCAAGCCCCAGCGGTGACTGCCAGGCAGCACCTGCATACAACCGTTGTGTTCATTTACGTCTACCAGCGGCATCCATAGAGAGAGAATATGAAACTCGGTAGGGTCGCCGTAATATCCGCTGTCCTGATGCCAGGGAAAAGTAGTCACCTTTTCACCCGGCAGTTTGGTACGCACCCAGTAGTCGCCGTTGAATTGTAATTCGGGGCCGACCAGCGCTTCCGCAATATCCAGAATCGTCCGGTGCCTACCGAAATCATAGATCTCTTCGCTGAACACTTCCTGATTCCAGCCGATGCTCCTTTTCTTGATCGGCCGATAGATCTCTTTCAGCCGCCTGGTAAACGGCAATTCGTCATGCACATCCTGAATCTCATCCGTGTCGAACAAACGCTGTGCTTCGTTTTCAACCTGCCTCATGATCGCCCGTCGTACCGGCTCCAAATCACGTTCGTTAAGCAGGTTTGGGATGATGAGATAACCGTCTTCTTCATAGCGTTGAGATTGTTCTGGAGATAAAAGAGACATAATCAAATCCTCTGGCTTGATGGACAATGGGAAAATCGGGGTCAATATATCCGCTATATTTTTATTTCCCAACATTATTTCATTGCGCGTGTTTCTTCTTTACACAGAACCTGGCAGAAGTACATTCGGGATAAACTTCGGATGCTGGCAATTATATTTAAATGGGACGGCCACACGCATTGTACCAAAGGTGGAAAAATCCATAAAGGATGATCTCTCATGTCAGACACAATCATGGAATCAGGCGTTTTTCGCTATGCGGTAGATCATCACTGGGCTAAGCTGCCGGATCATATCATATGGGGCAATACCCATGCCGTCGCTGTAGATGCACAGGATCAATTTTATCGCCCATACGTCCTGTGAGGCCAGTCCGTCCAAGGACACGGTTTTGGTGTTCGACCCGGATGGTCATTATCTCAATTCGGGGGGCGAACAATTTTATGGACAGGCACACGGGCTGACGCTGATCGAAGAAGCGGGACACGAACGGTTGTATCTGGTTGATATTGCAGGTGGCATTTACAAATGCACCCTGGACGGCGATATGCTGCAGCATATCGGCAAGCCAGCTTTCTATGACGACGACGATCTGAAATTCGGTGCTGCGAATGTTTCGGTTGCGCCCAACGGCGATCTCTATCTGGCCGAAGGATACGGGTCCTCTTTCGTACTGCATTTCGACAATGAAGGCCACCTCCTCAACCGCTTCGGCGGATGGGGCGATACCGAAGCGCACACCCGATGGGCGCATGGCTCGTTCATCGCAGACGTAGATGGCGAAATCCTGCTTCATGTCGCCGTGGATGACCCGTCCCAGATCAAACGGTTTACACTCGATGGCGTCTTTCATTCTCTGATGCCGGGCACCTTCCTTCATCCTCGTAATATCTACGCGAAAGACGACCTCTGGGCCATACCTGAAATGGGCGGGCGCTTGACGCTGATCGATCAGGTGACCGACGAGATACATCACCTCGGTCATTGGGGTGAAAAAATGGAAGATATTTTCAAACGGCGTACTGGTCCCAGGGACTCTTTCCCGGATGGGATATTCGCTTCCGCACACGGCGTGGGATTCCTGAGCAATGCGGATATCATTGTAGCGGAATGGGTGGAAGTCGGGCGGATCTCAAAATTGACACGGATGTAATAGTATTGGAGTATGAACATGGCAACGGAAAACGAAGCCTTACCCGGTCACAAAGAACGTTTGAACACCATGGAACGACGCAATTTTCTTAAAACAGCAGGCGCGGCGGCTGGTCTGGCCACTCTGCTGGGTCCTGAGGCGTTTCAGGGCGTTAAAGCGGCGGTCAGCAGCATGTCAGATCTTACGCCGCAACAGGCCGCCCGCGAAGAGGCGCTTTGGGGTGAGGTCAAGAATGCCTTCACCGTCCACCGGGGTCTCATCCATATGGACAACGGCTATACCTGTCCTACCCCCCGCGTGGTCACAGAAGCGGTCGTCCGGTATATCTGGGATCAGGAGCAGGGGCCTTATGGACTGTTCGTCCGGGAAGCGAGAGACCGGAAGAAAACGGTGAAGCAGGCTCTCGCTCGTCTATTCGGCAGCAGCCCGGAGGAAATTGCCCTCGTGCGGAACGCCACCGAAGCCCTGAAGACCGTTCTATATGGCATCCCGCTGAAAGCAGGCGATGAAGTGCTGACCACGATGCAGGATTACGGGTCTATGGTCGGGGTCCTCAAGAGTCGGGAAAAGGAGGAAGGTATCAATCTGGTACAGGTCTGGGTACCTACACCACCGAAATCCATGGATGATCTGGTGGAGATCTACGAGCGAGCCATCACACCGAAAACAAAGGTGATCCTGGTGTCTCATGTAACGTACACCACCGGCCAGGTATTTCCGGTAAAACGTATTTGTGATATGGCCCATCAGCGGGGCATCGAAGTGGTCGTGGATGGGGCCCATGCCGTGGGGCAACTGGATTTCAAAGTCTCGGATCTGGGTTGCGACTATTATGGTTCAAGTCTGCACAAATGGCTGTATGCCCCCAAAGGGACGGGCTTGTTGTACATTCGGCAAGAACATATAGAGAAGATCAAACCGTTATATGGTGCCTCCACAAGCCGCCGGTTCAACGCCAATGCGAGCATGCGCAAGTACGAGTCCGTTGGTACGCTGTCCGAGGCCCCGTTTCTGGCCATTGGTGAGGCGGTGGCCTTTCACAATGCCATTGGTCCAAAACGCAAGGAAGAACGCCTGCGCTATATAAAGAATTATTGGGCCGAGCGCCTCGGTCGGCACCCCGCCATTCACGTGTATACCCCTACGGCCTCCGAAATGAGTTGTGGCATCGCCTCGGTCGGCATTGAAGGGGTCGATCCAAGTGCCATGCAGGAATATTTGTGGGAAGAACATCAGATGCTGACCTCCAGAGGCTATTATGAAGGGGCGGATCGTAAGATGCAATGGGTGCGTGTCTCACCGAATCTATATACCCCATTTTCTG
>Ga0114996_10003522_pt1 | contig 19394 bp, 24 predicted proteins | sample ArcticOcean_MG_C_4_FD_87039 | JGI IMG/M metagenome (GOLD analysis project Ga0114996, IMG submission 87039) | Marine microbial communities from western Arctic Ocean - ArcticOcean_MG_CB4_134 | ecosystem: Environmental > Aquatic > Marine > Oceanic | place: Arctic Ocean: Canada Basin | collected...
ATAAGCTACAAAAGGACGTTTCCAAGCTCTTGGAAGAGGACACCGAAGCGGAAGTGGACACAGCGACGTCGTTTTACCGCATCAAGGCGTTGGCCGAGGGTCGTCAGCCGGTCGACGTCGTCTGTTCGCTGCCGGCCGACCGGGAGCGTGCTCCGCGGCTGACCGAATCATGGTTCTGCTGAGCGGAGCCGACCGAGGGTCAGTTAGACCCTCTCAAGAAAAGCCCGTCCAGCGCGGCAATTTGATTGCACTCGAAAGGAACATGCATTGAACCAAGCGGCCCAGATCAGCGACCTTCTCGGACTGCGGCGCCCGCCGGTTGCCGTCAAGGTTCAATCATCGACCCCCGAGGATATCCCGCGCATCGACGCGCCGGCCACCGCGGGCTGTACGTACTGGCGTCTGGCGGCCGAAGGAAAAACGTTCTACACCGAGCCTTCCGATCATTACGGATGCCCGATCGGGGCGCATACACACGGCATCGATTTGCCGGAAGAAACGGCCAAGGAGCTAGAAGGCCTGTTGGGCACGATGGTCGAATTGCAGTACATCGCGATGGAGGAAGTGGCGGGGATTCCGCAACTCGAAAAGCCGCCCGGTGTGGTTATTTACGCTCCTGCGGCAGAGGCCGCTTTCGAGCCCGACGTGGTGCTTGTTTGCGGCAACGCAAAGCAGATGATGTTGTTGGCCGAGGCGGCTCACTTGGCCGGCTTGGTTGGCGAAGCTTCGTTGGTGGGCCGGCCGACCTGCGCGGCGATTCCTGCGGTCATGCAAACGGGGCGCACGGCAACCAACCTGGGATGCATCGGCAATCGCGTGTACACGGAGCTGGACGATGACGAACTTTATTTTGTCATTGCCGGCTCGCAACTTGACACGGTCGTCGAAAAGCTAATTACGATGGTCAAAGCCAATCATGAGTTGGAGAAGTTTCACTGCGGACGAGCCTCGTGACGGGCCGGTCTGCCGGGCGATCACAGCGCCTCTAAGGGAACCGCCGTTAAGCCAATCCGAGTCGCTGTTTTTGGACACACAAACAGGGCACGTCGCCAAATGCGCAGAAGACACAACACGCATCGCTCTGGGGTTTCATCTCGGCTCCACACGTGGAGCACCAGTGGAGCACCTTTCACAAGCCTTCAGGAATCTCTCGCACGCGAGTGCAGCCGCAATGTGGACAGGTCAATCGTGATGTGGTTTGTATCACCATGGCAGCTTGTATCGTAGTTTGATACGGTAGTATGGGTCAACACTCAACCGTGAGGCATTGCAGCCTGTTGAAAAAGGGGACAGGCACCTCACAACAACCGTTTTCTTCTGGGTTCGCTCGGCTCAACTCGGAGCCAGACCCCTTTTCAGCAGACTGGTAGGAGCACCGATTATGAAAACAAGAATTTCTTTCGTCGCAGCGGCACTGTCGCTATTGTTTGCCCCGTCCGTCAGCGGCCAGATCGTCAGCGGCGTGATGACCGTGACCGGTGCGGAGATGCACTGATGAGCGGGTGTGGCGTGTGACGCCACTGCACGTCTGTATGACGTGGACGAAGATTCGGTTGTATTCAAGAAGCTCCAGAAAACGACGAGGTACGACCAAGGTACGGTCACCTTCCGCGCGCGGAAAGGCAAGTTGATTGATCTCGACAAACTGCACGAGAGCATCTGGGCAACCAGGCTTTCCGGCGGAACTCGTAGCGGGCTGGTGAGTCTGGGCGTGACGGCGATCGGCCAGATCGTCATGACGAAAGGAACGATCGCGCTGCGGGTTGCCAATTCCGACTCGCAGTTCGTGCTGATTGCGAGTTCCGACGAAAAACAGGCCGCGCTATTTCAAAAACTACAAGCCGAATCCGGCACCGACGCGCAGTTGCGAGTGACCGGACGAATCGACCACTACGCGGGGCGCTGGCCTGAGGTGCTGCGCGATCGCCCGACCAACCCGCGACGGATTGTCGTAACCCATTTCGAGGTCGTCAAATCGCCATGAAACCAAACGACCAGTGTGATCCAAACGCGACGAACAGCAAAACCACCACGCTGCTGGGAGCCGTGGTCGGAACCGCCGCCACCGTACCCAACTGAACGGCCGCTGGCATTCTTGCCCTGCTCGGGTTAGCAGGTGGGAGCGCGGCGTCGATCACCGGTTGGTTGTCGCCGGTGTTGATCGGCGTGACGGTGGTGCTGTTGGGAAGGGCTCACTACATGCTGCACTTTCTCAAACGGGGCAATCGGCTCAGCGCCGTGATCACCTGGCTGGCGACGGTTTTCGTCATTGGCTTTTGGACGTGGCAGTGGGCCGTTCGTTGATCACGGCAATTGATAACGGAAACACCCATGAGCAGCGAACCGCAGCAACCTGACCGACCGGACGAAGTCGTGACCAACGCGCTTCAGCAGATCGCACGGCGTTACGGCACGCCGACCTATGCGTTCGACGTCGGGCGGCTCAGGGCTCAGGTCGAGATGCTGCGTCGCTGCCTGCCGGACGAGGTCGAGCTTCTTTACTCGCTTAAGGCCAACGCTTCGCTGGGAATCTGCGACGTGTTGGCCGACTGCGGCGTCGGTGCCGATGTGGCTTCGGCCGGCGAGTTGGCCACGGCCCTGGAGGCCGGCTTTCCGCCAGAGCAAATCTTCGTCGCCGGGCCGTTCAAACTGCCCGAGACCGTCGCGCTGCTGCGCGACGCGCCCCAGGCGATTCTGTCGGTCGATTCCCTCAGCGAGCTGCGCTTCCTCGCGGCCCAAGGTCTGCGCAACCGAATCGTGCTTCGCTTGCGGCCCGATTTCGATTCGCATGCGGTGGTCCGTGCCGGCAGCGAATGCCGGTTTGGCTTAACGCACGACGATTTGCAGCAATGTGGCGACTATCTGCCCTCGTGCGATCTTGACATGATCGGATTTCACGTCTTCGCCGGCTCGCAGGTATTGGACGCCGACAAGCTGAACAAGGAACATTTGCGGCGCGCGTTGGATTTGTCACAACGTGCGGCCGACATGCTGGGCATCTCGCCCACTTTCATTAACCTCGGTGGCGGCTTCGGAACGCCATACGGACCAAACGATCAGCCGCTCGACCTGGCACGGGTCGGCGAAGAGTTGGCCCGCCTGGTCGAACGTGCCGCACCCGCTCGACTAGTGCTCGAACTCGGTCGATATTTCGTCGCCGAGGCCGGTTGGTATCTGGTGTCGGTCTTCGGCCATCAAACGTATCAGGGACGTCCGGCAGTCGTCGTGGACGGGGGAGTTCACCAACGGGCCGATCTGTGTGGGCTGCATCTGCGATCCAACCAGAAGGCGCCGATTCCGCTGGGGGTCGAGTCGACCTCGCTCCAGCCGACCGCAGTGTTGGGCTGCCTGAGTCTGCCGGACGACGTGATGCTCGACGGCAGCCCTTTGCCCGAGTTGGCGGCCGGCGACGTGCTGGCCTTTGCCAACGCGGGGGCTTACGGCCTGTGGTCGTCGCCTGCGATGTTTCACAGTAACCCGCTGCCGGTCGAAGTCGCTTTCGACGGGTCGGAGCTTCATTTGATGCGCGCCCGACAGCCTGTGCAAAGTATCTTAAGAGACCAGCTTCACGTTCCCCAACGGCAAGAGGCAACCCCCTCGTAGAAAACGAAGACCATGAGAAATCAAACATTTATCATCGCGGCCTGTCTGACCATTGCCTCGTTCCTCGCACTGCGAACCGCACGCGCAGAGGAGCCGAAGACCGTCACCAACTCGATTGGCATGCGGCTCGTCCGCGTGCCGGCCGGCACGTTCAAGATGGGCTCGCCGCGGGACGAAGCCGAGCACACGGACAAGGAGCTGCTGCACGAGGTGAAGATCACCAAGCCGTTTTACATGGGCGTCTACGAAGTGACACAGGCCGAGTACGTTAAGGTGATACAGGGCAACAACCGTGCGGCCTTCAAGGGCGAAGGAAGTCCTGCGGAAAACGTCGAGTGGAAGAATGCAAAGTCGTTCTGCGAGCGGCTCTCGGCCCGCGACGGCGAGAAGAGCGCCGGACGCACCTATCGATTGCCAACCGAAGCCGAATGGGAATACGCCTGTCGCGGCGGCAAATCGACGCCGTTTCACTACGGCCAGTCGCTGTCGTCCAAGCAGGCCAACTTCAACGGCACCTATCCCTACGGCGACGGCGAGAAGGGAGAGTATCTGCGCAAGACGGCCAAAGTCGGTTCGTATCAGCCCAACGCCTTCGGGCTGTATGACATGCATGGCAACGTTGCCGAGTGGTGTGCCGACTGGTACGATGCAAAGTACTATCAGGACAGCCCGGAGGAAGATCCACTGGGGCCGCCCTTCGGTGTGTTGGACACCCGATTCACAAATTTTGGCAAGAACAATTTTTTTGTCGTGGTGCGCGGCGGCAGTTGGGTCGACGACGCCCGAGCATGTCGGGCGGCTTATCGATTCCGCGCCATGCCGAATACGCAATATCGCCTGATCGGTTTCCGCGTGGTCTGTGAGGTGAAAGGTGAGTAACCCGCTGATAAGAAGTCGAGCCATCCTGTTGGCGGTCGCCGCGTTGTTGATCGCCGGCTGTGACGCCTCATCAACACCCACTGACAGATCCACCGATTCGGCGAAAACACCCGCTGGCCAGAAAGACGTCACGTTCTACGTTGCGGGAATGAACGCGCGGCTGAACATTTTGTGAGACGACTGACCGAACAAGGTCAAACAGGCTCTGGAAGGGCTTGACGGTGTGGTGTCGGTCGAAGACGAGTGGAAACGCTTTCCTGATTCGACGGAGGATCTCGATCTGTTGTTTGTGACGTTCGACCCGCAGAAGATTGGCATTGAGAAGTTGAAAGAGACGATCGCCGATCGCGATTTCACGGCGGAAATCCGTGACGACGCGAAGGAATGAACCATAGGCGGGGGGTTTGCAATGAATGACGAACCAACTCCAAACGACGCGCCGGCGCCCGATTGCTGAGCGTCGAAGCAGCCCAAGTCGCCGGGTGCGACTGACGGTGGGGGCACAGGCGGGCGCTTCGCGAGTTTCGGCGCGTTGCTCTCTGCGTTCATCGCCTCGAGCTGATGTTGGCTGCCGCCCTTGTTGATCTTGGGCGGAATCTCCGGTGCGGGGATGACGACGTTCATGGCCGACTATCGACCGATCTTCATGGTCGTCACGTTCGGACTGCTGGGGTCCGCGTTTTACCTGACGTATCGACGGCGCTCCAACAGCGCAAGCACTGACGATTCACCCCGCCCACAAATTGCCAGAGCGACCAAGTGGAACCGTGGCATGCTGTGGGCGGTGACGGTCGTCGCCGTCGTGTTTCTCTTTTGTCCCCAGGCCGTGATGAGTCTGTTCACACCGGGAGTTGAAGTCACCGACGAAATCACCGACGAGATGACTAGGACGGTGATCCAGATTGAGGGCATGACGTGACCTACATGAGCGCCGAAGGCCGCAAAGGCCCTCAATTCAGCACCGGGTGTGCTGGCGGTTGAAGTTGATTTCGCATCGCGTCGGGCCACGATTGGCACGGCGGCCGGTAGCGAAGTGCCACGCCAAGAGATTCTCGATGCCTTGGCGGCGAAAAACCTCAGCGGTACGTTCCTCGACGCGCGAGTCGAGCCGGTGCTGCCGCCAGTGTTGCCGGAAACGCCGCTGGACTACACCACGCTTCGCCTCCCCAGCCACGTTGACGCCGCCGCCCTGAAGGACACCGACAGCACGCCCGCAGGCAATCCGATCACCAACGAAGGGGCGACGCTCGGGCGGGTTCTTTTCTACGACAAGCAGCTTTCGGCCAACCACACCGTCTCCTGTGCGTCGTGTCACGTACAGCAAGCCGGCTTCGCCGACCCTAGACGACTGAGCGTGGGCTTCGCCGGCGGCCAGACTGGACGCAACTCCATGAATTTCGGGAACATGCGGTTCTCGAACATCCAGGGACACGAGCCGGGCTTCTTCTGGGATGAACGCGCTGCGACACTCGAAGATCAGGCGCTGATGCCCATTCAAGATGAAGTCGAGATGGGCATGACGCTGGCGAAGCTCGAAGAGCGAGTCGCCGGTCTGGCCTATTATTCGAGCCTGTTCGAAGCGGCCTTCGGCTCACCGCTCGTGAGCAGTGATCGCATCGCCAAGGCGCTGGCCCAATTCATGCGGGCGATGGTCACGATGGATTCCGCATTCGATCGCGCGGCCGGCGAAAGCGACGATTACTCCATGCCGTTCACCGCGTTTACCGATCTGGAGAACCTCGGCAAGTCGCTATTCATTGACGGCGTCGACGGTATTCTCGAACACGCCTGCGCCCATTGCCACGTGCCGCCGACATTCAACATGACCAAAGCGGAGAACATCGGGCTGGCGATGAAATACAAGGACCAAGGACTCGGCGCTCGAAACCTGCCGACGAACGACGTGTTTACGCCGTCCAACGACGGAAAATTCAAAGCCCCCTCGCTGCGCAATATCGAATTGACGGCCCCCTACATGCACGACGGCCGCTTCGCGACGCTCCAGGAGGTCATCGACCACTACAGTGATTCGGTCCATCTGCACGAAAACCTCACACTCGCCTTTGCTGGTCAGGAATCGGCGAATTCGCCGGCGGGGCTGAAGTTCACGGCCCGGCAGAAAGCGGGGCTCGTGGCGTTTCTCAAGACGCTCACCGACCAGAAGTTCGTTACCGATCCGAGATTCTCCGACCCGTTCGAGCGCGTGGGTCCGATTGAGTAGTCGTCTTTTTTCGCAGGAGCATCCCATGCTGCGTGTCGTCACACAGGTTTTTCTGTCGTTGTCGGTTTTCTGTTGGTCAGCGGGTGCCGATGAGCAGCCGAAGAAAGAAGCGGCGGAATCGAAAGAGTACCAAGCGCTGTTGGACGAGTACGAGAAGGTCGGCGTTGCGCGTGAACTGGCGGACAAGTTCTTTGATTTCGCCGTGAAACACGCCAACGATCCCGAGGCGGTCGACGCGCTGGCGTGGATTGCGACCCGTCTGCGCTATCGTCCGAAAGCGGCCCGAGCGATCGGCCTGCTGCAGAGCGACCATCTACAAAGTCGGCGCCTAGGCAAAGTAATGGGCCCCGTCTCGCAAGGGCTCACCCCGGTCGCTGAGCAGCTTTTGCAGGCCGCGCTGGAGAAAAGCCCCCACGCTGACGTGCAAGCGCAGGCCTGTTTTCATCTTGTCGCGCTGCTCGACGGACAGATGCGTCTCGCCAAAGATCTCCAGCAGCAGCCGGCGCTCCAGAAACGGGCGGCACAGTACTACGGCAAAGAAATGACCGACCATCTCGTTTCGCTGGACGCGAACAAGGTCAACTCGCGCAAAGAGCTGCTTTGCGAGACGATGCTCAAGTCGTTCGCCAAAGAGTCGACGCCTGACGGCACAATGGGCCAGTTCGCCAAAAGGGCGCTGTTCGCCATGCGTCATCTGTCGGTCGGCAAGCCGGCGCCCGAAATCATGGGCGACGACGTCAACGGCCGCAGTTTCAAGCTGAGCGACTTTCGCGGCAAGGTGGTCATGATCAGTTTCTGGGGCCATTGGTGAGGCCCCTGTCGGGAACTCTACCCGATCGAGCGGTCGCTCGTAAAACGCTTAGCAAAAGAGCCCTTCGTGCTGCTGGGCGTCAACAGCGACGGAGATCGAGAGGCATTGAAGAAGACGGTCGAAAAAGAGAACCTCGCCTGGCGAAGCTGGTGGGACAATGGCAGCACGGACGGTCCGATTCAAACCAAGTGGCAGGTCGCACAGCGACCGATGATTTACCTTCTCGACGCCCAGGGAGTCATTCGCCACAAGAACGTGGACGAAGACGAACTGGAAAACGCCATCGACGGGCTGCTGCAAGAAATCGCCAAAAGGTCGCCCAAGCATCGAAAGGTGGAAAAACAGGCCCCGTAGGCAATCTTGTATCCGCTTACGGGGAACGGGTAGTGTCGATGACAGTTTGGGCGTAAAATGGGTGTTGTCTGGATCGGCGGAGGTCGACGAACTGCCGATCGAGCTGAAGGACACCAATGCCCGGAAAAAGGAGCACTCCAGCATGTCACAGACTGAGATTTCTATTACTGGCGAACCAATCTCGGACGCCACATGTCGATTCACCGTCGACCGACCGGTCTATCCCGACAAATCGTTTGCGTTCCTAAGTAAAGAAGCGGCCAAAGAGTCGCCGCTGGCGCAACGACTCTTCGAGATCGACGGGGTCACCAGGGTCGTGATCTCGCACGATCAGATCACCGTCAACAAGTCAGCACAGGCCGATTGGCCCGTGATCGGAAAGTCCATCGGCGCCACGATTCGATCCCATCTGGCCAGCGAAGATCCAGCCGTGTCCGACGCCGCCTGGGACAACATGCCTTCCAGCGAGGAACTTCGCGACAGCGTGCAACAGGTGCTGGACACCGAGGTGAATCCTTCGATCGCGGGACACGGCGGGGTCGTCACGCTGATTGACGTGAAAGACAACCAGGTGTTTATCCAGATGGGTGGCGGTTGTCAGGGCTGTGGACAAGCGGATGTCACCTTGAAATTCGGAATCGAAAACTCAATTCGAGCCGCCGTCCCCGGCGTGGGTGACATTCTCGACGTCACCGACCACGCCGCCGGTCGCAATCCTTACTATACGCCGTCGAAGAAATAGCACGAACCATGCCGCGAGTGCTGTTGCTCCTGCCGACAACCACCTACCGAACCGAAGCCTTTGTCAGCGCGGCGACTCGACTGGGAGTGGACGTAACGGTCGCGTCCGAAAGGCCCAATACGCTCGCCAGGCTTAATCCGGCAGGCCTGCTCACACTCGATTTCAATGATCCGCAACACGCAGCGCAGCGGGTAGTTGAGTTTTCGGCGGACCATCCTATCCACGCGGTCGTGCCGGTTGACAGCCAGGTCGTTGTGGTCGGCGCGGCAATCTCGGCGGCGCTAGGACTTCGCCACAACTCGGTCGAGTCGGCGACTGCCGCTCAAGACAAACATCGCATGCGGCAGGCGTTTACACGGGCAGGCGTTCCTTCGCCACAGGCCACGCTCTGCTCGCTCAGCGAAGACCGTGTCGCTCTGGCGGGTCGAGTTAACTTTCCGTGCGTGGTCAAGCCTCTTTCGCTCGCAGCCAGCCAAGGAGTGATTCGTGCTGACGACCAAGAGCAGTTCATTCGCGCCGTCAACCGCCTGGAAGCAATTCTAGAAAGTGACCACAGCACGTCTCTCGCTCCTAGCTCTTCCTGCGACGGAAGGGAACCATCACACATTGGGCCATCCGAATCAACGAGACAGTTCCTCGTTGAGCCGTTCGTTGACGGGCCGGAATTTGCCTTAGAGGGCATGCTCACACGCGGTGAACTTCGTGTGCTCGCGTTGTTCGACAAACCCGATCCGCTCGACGGCCCTTTCTTCGAAGAGACGATCTACGTAACGCCATCGCGGCTTGCTGCAGAAATGCAAGAAAAGATCGTCCACTGTGCGGGGCAAGCAGCCCGAGCATTGGGCCTTACGGAAGGACCTATCCACGCTGAATTGCGCCTAGCGAAAGATGGCCCCTCCGTGATCGAGGTCAATGCCCGTTCGATCGGCGGTCTTTGCTCGCGCATGCTCCGGTTTGGCACCGAAACGTCGTTGGAAGAGTTGATCATTCGCCACGCGCTGGAGGAAGATTGTGAATTGCCCAAGCGCCAGTCACAGGCGACAGGCGTGATGATGATTCCAACAAAACGCGCCGGTCGCTTAGCCGAAGTCCGCGGCCTCGACGAGGCCGCTGCAGTGAGTGGGGTTCACGACGTGACGATCTCGGCGCACCTGGGGCAACGCCTGATTCCTCTTCCCGAGGGTTCTCAATTTCTCGGCTTCATTTTTGCGCGGGCCGAGTCGCCAGAAACAGTCGAGGCGGCGCTGCGTGAATCGCATTCCAAGTTGGAGTTTGTGATCGAACCGACTGTCGATTACACTCGCTAAGATAGCCACCTATCACGGGCCATGAAATCTGCGAAATCTGTGTGACGGCCGAGCTGAACTCATTGTGAGTCATCGTGGTGACCGGTTTGTTGGCGAGAATCGCGAACGAGAAACGTCGGATAAGACGTCGTCTGACTCCTGAGGCGGACCCATGACTTACGATGTGACCAAGAACATCAGTGCCTACGAAGATGAAAAACTGGACGATGACTCCGTCAATGAATTGTTCCAGTATCTCGTTGATACTCAACAGGTGTGGGAGATGGAAGCAAAATATGGCAGGAAAGCAGTCGAGTTGGCGGAGGCTGGACGCATTACGCTTCCCGACTTTGGGTTAGACACGACCTACTACTTCGGTCCGTAGTCATGCTCAATCATCAACCGTTCTCCTGTGATATCTTCAATCGTCCCTGCCGACCTTGCCATCGTACTCCGTGAAAATTTTCCCCACGTGATCGGCCAACACTTTCTGTAGCATCAGATCACTGGACGAGAGTCGTGTGAATTGATTAAGCTGCCCATTGCGCGAAGCCAATACGATGGCCGCCAGAACGTGTTCCACATCCACGGGGAGTTTCGTAATCTCCTCCAGCTGGATGCCCAGATCGAAAAGGACATCGGCCAGCGCCGGATCGACCGTCGCCTGACCCGTTGGGCTCAAAGAGATGCCGTTAACTATTTGTTGATCGCCACGGTCGTCCATCGATCGTTCTCCGTCAATCACGCGAGCGGCTGACCCGCCACTGTATGGCGATCGCATTTCACTTGGCTGCGTTTTGATGTTTTTGAGTCGATTCGACATCTGTTGAAGATTATGATCGCAAGCAGATTGCGGTCAATCTCAAAGAACCGATTCGTCGGAAGTGTTATCACGCGATTGACCACGAGTATCCACTATGTCGTATGCCGCAAGTTATTCAAAGAACCCAGACCTCTCCGCCGCTCTCCACACGGTTTGTGAGGAGATTGCCGTCGACCTGCAGGGGGTAAATCCCGATATCTCGTTCCTGTTTGTTTCCCACGCCCACGCCGACCATTTTGAAAGTCTGGCGGGTCTGGTACGTGAAAAGAGCGGTACGCGAGTGTTGCTAGGATGTACGGGCGAAACGATCGTAGGAGGTAGTGAAGAGATCGAGTCCGGACCGGCAATCAGCCTCTGGGCAGCCGTGTTGCCGGACGCACGAATCGAGCCTTTTCACATCCAATTCTCCCAAACGGCGGACGGAATTGTCTGTTCCGGTTTTCCAGCGGCTCTAACCGAAGAAAAAACCGACGTACGGGCAGTCTTCGTGATGGGTGAACCGTTTTCGGCTGTGCCGAACTCCATGATCGATCGATTCGCCGACGAGCTTCCCGGCGTTCCGGTCATTGGTGGAATGGCGAGCGGGGGTGCCGGCCCGGGTACGAATTTCCTGTTTCTCAATTCTGAGTCCCTACCGAACGGTGCCGTCGGGGCAGTTATACGTGGCGGTCCGCGCATCCGCTCGGTCGTCTCGCAGGGATGCCGACCGATCGGCACACACTACGTGCTTACCAAAGCAGAAAAAAACATCCTCTACGAATTGGGCGGTGTCGCACCCATGCAGCGGCTGCATGCATTATTCCCCACGTTGACTGAACGGGATCAAGAATTGATGCAAAGCGGGCTTCACCTGGGAATCGTGATGAACGAATATCAAGACACTTTTGCGCGAGGAGACTTTCTGATTTCGAACGTGATTGGGGCTGGAGCCGACGAGGGGTCGATCGTTATTGCAAGTCAGGTGCGTGTCGGTCAGACGGTTCAGTTCCACGTCCGTGACGCAGAAGCGGCTGATGAGGATTTGGTGCAGCTCCTCAAGCAGGATCAGAGTGCGAATCCGAATCTCCCACAGGCAGCATTGCTCTTTAGCTGCAACGGACGTGGAACCCGGCTGTTTCCTGAACCGAATCATGATGCTGGGACCATCCAGGAAAATGTCGGACCGATCCCATTGGCTGGCTTGTTTGCCCAAGGTGAATTTGGGCCGATCGGCGGCAAAAACTTTATCCATGGATTCACCGCAAGCATTGCCTTATTCGAATAGACTGCTGCCCCATTAAGAGCGAAACAATCAAATTGTCCGTGGATTTGCAGGATCATGAATACGGACGCCCCGTCTGCAAGCGATGCCACCCATCGCGCCGAACGGTGTACATGAAACGATCTGGCTTCAGACAAATAGGAGGACCAACCCATGGCCGAGGACCACGTGTTGACGGAATCCGAACTGAACGAGGCGCTGGCGGGATTACCTGGCTGGGAAGTCTGCGACCATTGGCTGCGGCGGACCTTCACGACACCGGGCTGGCCCCACACGATCATGTTGGTCGCTACAATTGGTTATCTCGCTGAGGCCGCTTGGCATCATCCCGATCTGAGCGTCGGGTACGCAAAAATCACGGTGAAGTTGCAAACCCACCGGGTACGGGCGGTCACCAACAGTGATGTGGAGTTGGCAACCCGCATCCAAGAGGTGGCCCTTTGGAAACCAACGGAGGAGGCGACACTGGATGGATTTCCCAAGCGTTGGGTCCATTGACTTGCAAACGTCAGCGGCCGTTGGAACACAGCTCAGAATCAGTTGTTCTCAGGTGGACTAATGTCTCGTGACCGTCAGATGATCGGCGATTGCCCCAAATGCGGTGGCCATGATCTTGCCTGTACCTATAACCATTTTGAGAGCGACGAACTGACCATTGATTCCTGGGAACACAAGTGTCCGGACTGTGGCTTCCGCGAAACAATGGCCGTTCGGTCGGATGACGAAGATGCGAAGCCAGAAGATGTCGATCCGCACATTTGTCCGTATTGTGCACGAAGTCGTTCGTAATCAGCGACGTCATGCTCTGCCCGATGCTCAAACAGCGATAGGAGAAGTGCGATGACCTTATGCCCGATCGCCATAATAGCCAGCTGTAAAAAATGTCCAGCATTCTCGGTGTGCCCCCTAAAAACTGTCATCGGCGACCACATGAAGCAAGAGAAAAAGCAAACCAAGCAGCAAGCGGACAACGAAGAGAAGTAGCCAACAGAGAAATTGCAATCGCCTGCGCTAAACCAGTCATGCACCCGACCAGAATTGGTGTTTACACCTTGCCGTCCCTCGGACAGCCGCCGGGATGGTAAACGCCGGTCGAGAACAAAATCAATTTTCCCTCTCACCGAGACAGTCCATGTGCGTCCTCGTCTACGCCATTGAGAAACCCCAACTTCCACCCTTCGAGATGCCAGCACGATTCAAACGTGACATCATATATTTCGTTTCACGGGCGGGAGAACAAGGTGTACCCAACTGCATCGCGGAAGGAGAAAGGTGGGTACGGTTGGAAGACGCTCGGCGCATCTACGATGAGGGCGTCATTCGAATCGTCTCCCCCCTCGACAGTGCCAATACCGCGGAATTCGAGATTACCGAAGCACAAGAAGCGTGGCTCCATTGGATGATCCAGCATGAGATCGAACATTCGCGGCTGGAGTAGTTGCTTTCATCAGAACTGATTGGCTGATCGTCCCGTCAACTCAACCGTTTCTTGGGAATCCCGAAATGCGACCGATTGCTTGGAGCGACATTGGTTCAATTGCCTTCCTCGGTCACATCGCCCGACGTACACTCAGGCGGTCTACACCGATCCGTTGCTGTCATCCGAGTGATGGCGCGAAATCACGGTTCTCGGCAGCCAACGCCGTCGCCGCGAAAGTGCGTCGGTCGACAACACCTCGGAAGTTGTGGACCGTGCGAAAACGGCAGAAATCCGACGCAACTAACGCGGAGTGGCGGAGAGAATGTAAGACGGTTTCGGGGCGAACGCCCGACACACCGGCTGATAGCTAAGAACATTAGTTCCGCGAGCGAGCGGCCCAATACCGCCCCACCCCCAAGCCAAAACGACACCAAATCGGTGTCACCGGCTGGGGGCGGAGCGGAGCCGCTGTGTCATCGCCTAGTTTTGCGACGACGTTCAACCTTCTCGATCCTCTTGGTCGCGGCCCGCACAGCAGCCAGCCCAACTCCAGCACATGCGACTAACAAAGGTGTGACCCCCGTGACCGGTATGGCAAGTAGTGCGCCGCCGTAAATCGTGGCAATGGCAACAGCGACACCATGGTCAACTTCTGTGTTCCTATTCACTTGTTGTGGTTCCTCGGCCGTCGTGGCATAGCGTGAATACCCCAGAACTTCCCGGCGCCCGGAAATTCTGCCGAGCTGGAATCCGCAGTAGCCGGTCAATGCAATGATCCCGTGATGTCCAAGGAGTCGGCGGCATCTCGCTGAAACGCCACGGATCGCAGCCATCGCTGCGACATTGCGTGTCTTAACTCAGAGCCAATACGTGGCATATTAAGTAGGAGTGCATTAGCATTTCCCACCGCGTTCTCGCACGATTCCTGATGCATCACGCGACGCAAACGCAACGCGCGAGATCCACCTTGGCTTGGCCGAATCGACGCCTGTCGATTCGGCCAAGCCGCGCGCAAATCTCTGCACGCTACTTCGTGCAACCCTCGTCGCTCACTCACTCGTTCAAGCCACCCTCGACACTATCCATTCACAAAGGACACTTCCCATGACCCGCAACCGTTCGCTTGATCAGCACAACTCCGTTCCAACGCCGCTACGTACCGCCAGTCGGGCCAGTTGGGTCGGTAAACTTCAACTTGGACCCGTGGTAGTCCCCGTGAAGGCCTACACGGCGATCGCCACAAGCCAAGACGCGCGGCTCCATCAACTGCATACCGATTGCGGCCAGCGCATTGAATACCACAAGTGCTGCCCCCAACACGGCCACGTTCCGCAAGATCAGATTGTCAAAGGCTATTCGTACGCGCCGGATCTCTGCGTGGAGTTTAGCGCGGAGGAACTGGCCCGGCTATCTCCCGACGACAACAAGACGCTTGTCTTGGAACGATTCTTGGTCCAAGGACAGCTCGACCTCGCACTGCTCGCCGGTCGCAGCCTCTATTTGGCGCCGGCCCATGGTACCGCAGGTCGACCGTTCGCACTGATCGTCGCCGCGCTCCAAGCTAAGAAAAAATGGGCTCTGGGCCGGGTCGTCTTTTCGGGCCATCGCCAACTGGTCGTCGTGTATCCGGCCGATGGCACGTTGATCTTGCACACGCTCCATTGTCCAAAACAACGTCGCGGTCCTGTCTTCATCGACAGCGGCCACTCCAAGCCCAACCGCAGCGAGGTTCGCGCTCTCGGTGTGCGGGTTGATGCGGCCAGTGGACCGATCGCCTGGAGCGACTACGCGGATGACTCTGCCGACCAACTCCAAAAACTGGTCGAATCGAAAATGGCTGCCGAAACGAAACGTAAAGCAACGCCGATCGACGGCAAATCGAAACGAACCGCGCCTCGCCGTCGCACTACCAAAAAAGCAACCCGCAAGGCTCGATCTTCGGGTCGAAAAGCGGCCGCCTAACACCTGCCAGAGAGGAACTGTTGTATGTATCAAGACCCTTCCGATCTGTCCACTTTCAAGTTCCGCCGCCGGACGCCCGGTTCGTTTGTCTTGGTTCCGTGCCCCAAAGTGGGCCGATCGCTGCGTTGCCAAGGGCAACTCGAAGCGGCAGCGGCCGTCACCTTGGCCAGCTGTCCACTCGTGAGCCATATTTTGGAGCAACCGCTGGTCATCTGGTACGCCTGGCAGGAGACGGCCGGCGGCGTGCGAATTCAACTGCTTGATGAGGCACCAAGAACTCGCTCTAGCGCCAAGGGTCGCATCCGATACAGCCATATTGTTCCCGACTTTCTCGTGCGGATGGCCAGTGGCAGACGACGGCTGTTGGAAGTGAAACCGTCCCAGCGTCTTGAGCGAAAGATCGTGCAGCGCAAGTTGGCGGTTGCCGGCGCCTTTGCCAAAGCGCAGGGCTGGACGTTTCACGTGGTGACGCAGCGAGAATTGTTCGCCGGTCCCTTGCTCTCCAATCTGCGGCTGCTGAGCCGCTATCGATCGTTGTCAGCGGTCTCATCGCTGGTAGACCGGATAATACAAGCCGTGCCCAGCGAGGGCGTCCCCGTTATTGAAGTCCTCGCTGGGCCATTGTCCGGCATCGATCTACCTACCGCCAGGATTCACGTTTTTCATCTGCTCGCGACAGATCGACTCAGTTTTGACCCGCGGGCCGCGCTGTTTGATGATCAATCCGTACTCTTTCCAACAGGAGCCGTACCATGGGACCCGTTCGACTCGGTGTGGGCAGCCAGTGGCTCCTCGACGGGCGGACCTTCCGCGTCGTCCGCCAACTTGCCGATGGATGTTTTGTAGCCCAAGACGTCAAATTCAACGTAGAACAGCAGTACTGTGAAGCGGAGATTCTCTCCCTGTATGCGCAAGGGCGGCTGCGGTTTGCAACCGACGCATCTTCAAAGAAAGCCCTAAGTCCGTCTGGTCTACGGCCTCGCACACTGGGGGATCTTAATGATCGAGATCGACAGATCGTAGAGCGACGCTGGCATGCGATTGAACCGTTCTCGAAGCAGCGACACGATCCGACCGGCGAGGACTTGCGCCAGCGCGCCGCCGAACTTGGCCGACAAGGCACCCCATGTTCGGCCCGCTCGCTACGACGTTACTGGTCGGCCTGGAAAAAGGCCGGCAGCGATCGCCTGGCGCTCGTTCCCGCGAGGACCCAGGGAAGACGGGGACGTTCCAGGCAAAATGGCATGTTTCAGCAACATCCGCGGCTACGCCAGTTCGTCGACGCGGCGATTCGTAGCGTTTACCTCACCAAAGCACGTCGACCCGTATCCGCCGTCACGAGGCGGGTCATGGAGGATGTGCAGCGGCACAATGCGCGCCTGATCGACGGGCAGGCTCTTCCCGTGCCTCGCCAAAGTGCGCTGGGCCGAGCGATTGCTCGGCGGATCGGACAACTCGACCCCTGGGAAGTGGACCGCGAGCGTTGGGGTAAACGCATCGCCGACCGACGTCACGCACCCACCAAGTCGTTGCGGCAAGCCCGACGTATCCTCGAGCGCGTCGAAATCGACCACTGTCTGCTCAAGGTGGTCGTGGGCACCGATGCGGGCCCGATCGGTCAGCCTTGGCTCACGGTGCTCGTCGACTATCACAGCCGGATGATCGTTGGTTTCTGTATCGGCTTTGATCCGCCGTCTTACGCCGTCGTTATGGAAGCGCTGAGACATGCGATTCTTCCCAAATCGTACCTCAAGGACCGATATCCACGGATTGAAGGAAGTTGGCCCTGCTACGGAATTCCTGAAAAGCTGGTCTGTGATCGTGGCAGTGACTTGATCAGCAAGGATCTGGAACATGCGGCCTTTCAACTGGGTATCGAACTCGACTTCAACCCACCCCGCATGCCGCATTTCAAGGGAACGGTCGAGTCTTTCTTCGACGTCTTGAACGACCAGTTGCTGTCATCGCTGCCGGGACGCACGTTTCGTAGTTGGCAGGGACGGGCCGACTACCAGCCCGACGACGGACCGCTGATTTCCTACGAAGGGTTGTTGGAAGTCATTCACATTCATCTGACCGACGTGTATGCGGCCAGTAAACATCCGGCCTCCACGAAAACTCGGCTGGAAATGTGGCAGGAGAGCGCGGCCGAACATCCGCCTTGCCTGCCGCCGTCGCCCGACGATCTCGTGGTCCTGCTGGCCAAGCGTGTCGAACGCACACTTTCAGCACGGGGCCTGGAGCTCTGCGGCATGTTCTACAACAGCGATGAACTGATGGCGCTGCGGGCCGAACTGGCGTCAAACAACATCCGGACCAACCGACTGCAGGTTCGCTACAACCCTTGGGATTTGGGACACGTCTGGATCCGCAACCCGGTGGATGATCGCTACCTCAGGGCCAGCGCCGCCGATGCCGTGATGCAGGGCATGACCGAGTACCAATGGAAGGTACTCAAAAGAGCCGTGCGAGAGCGATTTGACCAGCCGGCGCATCTGCTCGACCTGGCCTCCGGGCGGAACGCGATTCGCGACGTGGTCGAGGAAACCATCTCGAAGCCGTCTCGCAAACGGCGTGTGCGGTCAGCCCGATATGGCCAAACCCAACCGGCAACAGACCGTGCAGATCGCCAGCTTCAGGACGACGAGTGGATCGACGTCGCAGGTCATGAAACGCAGCCGCCTGCCGAGGCCGACACGAGTTGCGACGGACCGGATACGCGACCTGATCCTGATCGGACAGAGCCGCCATCCAGCGATCAGAACTCTAAATCCTCGCCCGATGAACTCGACTTGGCCAACATTGACCCGGCCGACATTGACGTCGACGACTGGGATGTGGTCTGCGGCCAGTAGAACCCGACTGCGACGGCTCTACCTATGCCGGGCTGTTCTTCTCTTTTCAAGTCCCTCAACCTCTCATCACAGGGAGTTACCATGCTACGCACTACGAAGTCTACTTCGGCGGCCGATCGCGATGCGTGGCGCAAGATGCCCACGGCGGAGCGAATCGCGCTAGCGCATCAACTGATTGTACTTCACCCCCGTTTCCGTGAAGCGGTTGAACTACTGAGGCAATGCCATGAAAGCCGCTCCCACGGCGCTGAGCCGTCGTGTGGAGCGCTGTTGGGCGCCTCGGGTGTCGGCAAGACGAGCGTCGTCGATCATTATCGGCGGCTTCATCCGGCGGAAGAAACCGAGACAGCCACACGGCAACCGGTCCTCAAGGTGACGCTGCAACCCGACGCGCGGCCCAAGGGCATTGCCGCCGATCTACTACTGGCGGTGGGCGACCCGGCCTGGAGCAGCGGGACCGTGCAGAGCCTGACCCATCGGGCCGTCAAACTGTTGCAGCACTGCGGCGTCGAACTGATTGTGATGGATGAATTCCATCATCTGTTCGACATCGACCGGGCCAAGGTCATGACCAAGGCGTCCCAGTGGCTCAAGGTGCTGATCGTCAATACGGGTATTCCGGTCGTGGTCTGTGGGATGCCTGAGGCGGAACACGTGCTGCGGGCCGAGCATACCGAACGTCGTTTCAAACAGCGGCTCACTCTCCGCTGTTTCACCTGGCGAACGGCCGCTGGGCGACAGGAATTCTGTGGGATGCTCAAGAAGCTCGACGCGACGCTTCCTCTGGGCCAAGAGTCACACTTGGCCAAGTTCGAGACGGCCGGCCGCTGCTTTCTGGCCTGTCGCGGCGTGCCCGATTATCTGATGACCCTGATGCGAGGAGCGCTCGCCGAAGCGCTGCATCGTAAGAGCGAGCGGATTGAACTGTCGGACCTGGCCCGTGTGTATGAGATGAAACTGTCTCAGCAGCGCGTGCTGGCCGAACAATCCAATCCGTTTATCGGTCGGCTGGATCAGTCCGCTTTGGACCGTGTACAAGCTGCGGACCAAACACGCGCGGCAGGCGTCGGGCTCACGCCACGCGCCTCCCGCGCGAGAAAGCGCCCCGCGAAGGCCGGCGATTACTTGGGAGGCCGTTGATGAAAACAATACGACCGCTCCCGGCGCGGGAGACGCC
>Ga0114996_10003523_pt1 | contig 19389 bp, 16 predicted proteins | sample ArcticOcean_MG_C_4_FD_87039 | JGI IMG/M metagenome (GOLD analysis project Ga0114996, IMG submission 87039) | Marine microbial communities from western Arctic Ocean - ArcticOcean_MG_CB4_134 | ecosystem: Environmental > Aquatic > Marine > Oceanic | place: Arctic Ocean: Canada Basin | collected...
CTATCAGGGTCTCAGGCCAACCCCGTAACTCGAAGGCGTGGTGGATGGGGGTCATCTTGAAGATACGCCGACCGAAGACTCGATACGCAAACACCTGCAGGATGACCGTGGCGGTGATCCAAACGAAGAGACCGCCGATTATGAGAACGAGCAACGCAGTATTAGTGAGCAAGGCGACGGCAGCCAACGCACCGCCAAGACCCTGTGAACCGACATCTCCCATGAAGATCTGGGCCGGGGCTGCGTTGTACCAAAGGAAGCCCAACGCAGCAGCGAAGATGGCCGCGCTGACCCGGGCAATGTCAACGGCTGACAGGTCCAGAGCCATGAACGTGCCATAGAAGTCAGCGTTACGAAAGATCCAGTAGGTGATGATGGTGTAGGCACCAAACACGAGCGCAGAGGAACCAGCCGCAAGCCCGTCGAGACCATCGGTCAGGTTCACAGCATTGGCAAAACCAGAGAGCATGAACAACACCCATAAGGCGAAGAGGATCGGAGGGACAGCCATTCCGAACGACCTGACGACACTGATCGACGGTTCCACTCCTGCGCCGACTGCACCCCAAGCAAAGAGGCCTGCAATAAGGAGTTGGCCACCGAACTTCCATCGCTTGTTCAAACCGAGGTTCCGCTCAGCCCGAACCTTGGAGTAGTCATCAAGCAGGCCGATTACAGCCATCCCCACCATTGCAAAGAGTACCAAGAGTCCTCCAGATGTGGGATTGAGCCACGAAAGACCAAAACCTTCACCAGCGGTGAACGGCGAAATATGCGACACGAAATACCCAACGATCACACCAAGGACAATGACAATCCCACCCATTGTTGGAGTGCCGTGCTTGTGGTCGTGGCCTTCCACATCTTGGTTGATGAACTGGCCGATGTCGCGCTTGCCGAGCTGACGGATCGCTGGAGGCAACAAAGACACGGTGAAAACGAACGAAACGGCCGCGGCGATGAGCATCGAGATCATGGAGCAACTCCCAGAAAATCTCTCACGACGTGCCGGTCGTCGAATCGGTGAGCCACCCCCATAATTTCTTGGGTAGCTTCATGCCCTTTGCCGAGAATCAGCACCATGTCGCTAGGTTGAGCGAGCTCGATGGAGCGCTGAATCGCTTGTCGTCTGTCAACCGTAACTTCAAACACTGCACCTCCCTCCTCTAACCCTTCGCAAACCTGCTGAATAATGCCAGAAGGATCTTCATTTCTTTGGTTATCCGAGGTGGCGATCACGAGATCGGCGGCGGCAGCTGCGAGGCCCATCGGCCGACGCTTATCCCGATCTCGGTCCCCACCAGCGCCTAAGACCGCTATGACCCGCCCGGAAGTGATCTCTCGGGCGGCTGCGATGACAGCCGTAATGCCGTCTGGCGTGTGCGCGTAGTCAACCACCACCGTGAATCCGGGTCCAGGAATGGTCTCAAACCGGCCAGGCACAAGCGAGCTGTTCGCCAGTCCTTCTGCGACCACTGAGAGATCGAGGCCCAGTTGTATAGCAAGGCCGGCGGCCACTAGTGCATTCTCAACATTGAACCTTCCTCCCATCGGGAGATCGACGTAGGCCCGTTCGTTGCCCATTGCCATTGTGAAGGTGGAGTGCGTCTCGAAGAGCGTCAGCCCTTCAGCGGTGAGACCGTTACCTACCTCAAGGGAAGGCACTTGCTCCGCTAACCGCTGCCCAAAGAGGGATCCAACGTTGATAACAGCCAGGGGCGCCCCAGCGACGAACTCGGCCTTTGTCCTGAAGTAGCTCTCCATGTCATGATGGAAGTCCAGGTGGTCCTGACTGAGATTGGTAAAACCAGCAGCCGCGAAGCGAACGCCACCAATCCGGTGCAGTGCAATCGCATGAGATGACACCTCCAGGGCGACAAGCCGAACGCCTTCGTCACGAAGTTGCGCGAGCATCCTATGCAGATCGGACGCCTCAGGAGTAGTGTGTCCGAAAGTGGTCAGTGCTCCTTCAACAAGAAGCCCAGTGGTCCCGATCGCCGCGGCTGGAACTCCCGCGGCACGCCCAATCGCCTCAAGCATATAGGAGACAGTTGTCTTGCCGTTAGTCCCAGTGATCCCCACAACAGTGAGTGCTCGCGAGGGATGACCATGCACCATGTCAGCGACGAAGCCCATGGCGGCACGACAGTCTGGGACCAAAAGCTGCGGCAACTTTGTATCGGTTAAATGCTCTACAACAACGGCAGAAGCGCCGCTTTTTGCGGCGCCATGGATGAAATCGTGGCCGTCGGCAGCGGCGCCCTCGATGGCGACAAACAAGGTGCCTGGGCTAACCTCCCTACTGTCATGGGTGACGTCGTAAACGGTGACATCTGTTCCGTGCAGCTGTCCGTTGACCACCTCGGACAGCTCAGACAGAAGGCTACTCATCTGGCTGCACACCCAAGTCGAGGAGGGCCGCTCGCATGACTTCAGCGAACACCGGAGCGGCTGCTTGGGAGCCGAAGTAACCATTGATCGGCTCTTGCACCATCACAGCAATCACTAACCGTGGATCGTTGATCGGAGCCATACCCACGAACGAGGCAATATGACGATCCTCGTGGTATTTGCCACCGTCGTACACCCGCGTGGTGCCGGTCTTCCCACCTACCGAGTAGCCCTCGATTGCAGCGTTACGGCCGGTGCCCTGATCGCTCTCAACAACGCTCTGTAGAAGGAGGCGAACAGTCGCCGCCGTAGCGGAGCTAATCACCTCTCTCCGTTCAGGAACGAAGGGCATTGACTCTCCGGCTGTGACTATTTCGCGGACGAGGTGGGGCTGTACCCAAATTCCGTTGTTAGCGATCGTCGCGTATACAGATGCCATCTGTAGCAGCGTTGTGTTGACAGCGTACCCAATGGCTGCCGAGGGCAGACAGGTACTGCAGGTCGCGTCGACGTTTAGCTGACCAATAGCCTCACCGGAGATATCGACACCAGTTGGCTGGCCGAAGCCAAACCGATACAGATACTGTCGATGAAGTTCGTCACCAAGCGCTTGCTGAATAAGAATGGTGCCGACGTTCGAGGAACGGGTAATGATGCTGCGTACCTGCATGCTCTCCGTCTCATCCCGGCCAGTGTCCCGAATGGTGAACTCATCGAGGTCGATGGAGGTCGGTACCTCTAGCCAGGTATTGGGATTGACCGCTCCTTCCTCGATTGCAGCCGACACCGTGACCGCCTTCATAATTGAGCCTGGTTCATACAGATAACGCACGCTCATGTTCTGCAGCGTCAGAGGATCAGCGTTTCCAACGTCTTCGGGGTCAAAGCTCGGACCAGTTTCCATCGCCAAGATTTCGCCGGATCGGGGATCCATCACTACAACTGAGCAGCGCAGCCCTCCCGTTCGCACAAGCGCCGCTTCGCACGCTTCTCTGGCGACCAGCGCAATTGAGAGGTCGATGGAGGTTATGAGATCAGCACCAGGTACGGCGGGTACTGTGTCAACCTCGCTTTGGGGAATCGGGACGTTGTTCTTGCCCCACTCCTCCTGAATGAACCCAGCACGGCCGGCAAGGAGGTCGTTATATTGGTACTCAATGCCTTCAATCCCTGTCCCGTCGGGATCCACGAACCCCACCGTGTGCGCGACATTCACCCCCATTGGGTACACCCGCTTGGGTTCAACGACTGCGTGAATACCAGGCAGATCCAGCGCGGCAACGGCCGCAGCCTCCTCCAGCTCGAGGTGACGCTTCAACCAAACGAACCCCGTATCCTTCTGGATCGCGGCTAGTACTTGGTCGAGTGGTAGGCCTAGAGCCGCCGAAAGCACGAGAGAGGTGCCCATAGGGTCTTCTATGTCAGCGGGTGTCGCGTAGATGCTGTCTGAATCGATAGTGAAGGCCAAAATTTGGCCGGTCCGATCAAAAATGGTGCCTCGTGTCGCCTCCAGGTCCTGCGTCCGGAGGGTTTGTTCCAGCGCCGATTCCTTAAGGTCTGCTGCCTGGACTACCTGTAAATCCCACAGCTTGAGTCCTACGCTGGACCAGATCAGAGCCAACGCTAGGCCGAGGGTTAGAACCCTGAGTTCTCTTGATTTGGAGCGGGCCTTCTTGCCCATTGGCTACCCGCCCGACGGGTCGGATGGGTCCGGAAGCGGAGCGGCGCCCACCTCATCAGGGACTCCAGCGCTGGACCCGTTCTCGTTAATAGCTAGGTAGGGCACCGTTAGGGTGCGCTGCGTCTGTATCGGTTCCACCGTTTGGAGCGGAACGCTCGGCGCACCCATGCCCAGCGCGGTGGCTTCTTCAATGATGCGGTCGGGAGATCGCAGACGGGCGATCTCCAATCTGAGTTGAGCGGTTCGTGCCGCTTCCGTCGAGATCTCTTGACGGAGCTCTTCAAGAGTCATCGCTCCCGTGTTCATGGACGTCTGAGCGTACGAGAGACCGATGAAGGCTACGCCGATAAGGAGCAAGTAGACCACCCATGGGAAGATGATCAGGCGGGAGAACCGTCGCCTGCCGACGATCACAGTCAGGCCCTGAGCTGGTGCCTTCTTCTGGACGCGTGCGGTCACGCCGCCACCGCCTCTACCACGCGCAGCTTTGCCGAGCGCGCGCGAGGGTTGCGCTCTATCTCAGCGGCACCGGGGACGATCGGCTTGCGTGAGACCAGTTTCATACTTGCTGTCTCATCGCACTGGCATACCGGAAACTCTGGTGGACATTCGCAGCCTGTTGATGCTTGACGGAAGCGATGCTTCACAATCCGGTCCTCCAAAGAGTGATAGGAGATGACAACACAACGGCCACCGGGGGAAAGTAGTTCCAAGGCTGTGTCGAGACCGTCCTCAATCTCTCGCAGTTCGTCGTTCACTGCAATGCGAAGACCTTGGAACGTGCGTGTCGCAGGATGTCCACCTGTGCGACGGGTTGCCGCCGGAATGGCTTCTTTGACGATTTCGGCGAGTTGCTGTGTTGTGTCCACGGGGCGAGCTGCCACTATCCGTTCAGCGATCCGTCGGGAAAACCGCTCTTCGCCGTACTTGTACAACACTTCAGCAATGTCCTTGGAGGACCACTCGTTGACAATCACATGAGCGGACAGCTCTTGGGACGTGTCCATCCGCATGTCGAGAGATGCATCATGGCGGTACGAGAATCCACGTTCGCCACTATCGAGTTGGTGGCTAGATACCCCAAGGTCGAACAACGCGCCCGCAATGGCGGTGACCCCCATCTTGTCGAGAACGGGCCTCATGTTTCCAAAGGATTCGTGAAGAAGTTCAATTGTGGGCCCTGGCTCTGGGACGCCCTCGTCCCTATCAAAGGCAATCACGGGATAACCCATTTCGATGAACTGTCGAGCGTGCCCACCGCCTCCGTAGGTGGCGTCGACAACGGGACCTTCTGGAAGCTGCTCCATGAGGTTCCGCACGACATCTACGAGGACTGGGAGGTGATAGCTACTTTGGTTCACAGTCAGCCCTCCGGGCGCTGGCACTTTGACGGAAGAGGGCGGAGTGAGGGGCCTTCCAACTAAGTAGTCCGGAGGGCTGACGATGATCCAACGTCAGCTAAGGGTGTACCTACTACTGCTCTAGGCCACCTCCCGAGTCGAGCTCCTCGTAGGAGGCTTCCAGTTCGTCAAGCCCTGAGGCCCACCGTTCTGGCGACCAAAGTTCGATTCGGGTGTTGATACCGATGACAGTGACGGATGACTCAATCCCCGCCCACGAGCGGAGCGCCGCCGAGATAGTGAGGCGCCCGTTGGAGTCAAGCTTGATCTCCTCGGTGGAACCGAAGAACACCCGTTGGTAAAGCCGTGTGGTCCTGTTGTTGATCGGTACATTGCTTACCCGATCCGCCATGCGTTGCCACTCGTCTTCAGGAAGGATGTAGAGACTGCGCTCTTGACCCTTGACAAGCTTGGCAGTATTCGAGAGTCCATCGCGGAGACGGGAGGGAAGCACGAGCCGTCCCTTTTCATCCACTGCATGTTGGTACTCACCGGTGAACACGAATTCCTGCCTGTAGGTTGCATACTCTGATCTCCATGCCCCACTATGCCCCACTATTCCCCCCTTGTCAACCCCATCGCGCCACGGACAACCACAACCAGTTGGGAAGGTATGGGCGCTTTCTCCCCCGCTTGCGGATGGAGACAGACGAGCCAAGCGAGTCAGAGGGGGCAGCCCGAGCGATCGCCCCCTTCCTTACCCGTTTACGGTGAAGGTGTCTGCGAACCAGGCCGATGGGGCAACCCGAGGGAGCCACCAATCTCGATTTGCCAAGGGCTTGTGGTTAGCTGATGCGGACGCGGACCTTACGCGATGTAGCGCGCCCAGCTGGGGTGTAGTTCCGTGCCGGCTCTGGCGTAGACCCAACCGAATCTGGAGGGGGCGTTGGGCCGGCGAATCAGCGACAGGCTGATTTCGCCGAGCAGACGGTCCCCTTTCCGAGCGTTGCAGCGGCTGCAACACGCAACGACGTTGGCCCACGTGTGTTCCCCGCCTCGAGAGCGAGGGACGATGTGGTCGAGGTTCTCCGCTGGACCTCGACAGTACTGACACTCATGTTCATCTCGGGCAAAGATCGACCGGCGGTTCACGGCGATACCACGAGCAAACGGGACTTTCACGAATCGATTGAGTCGAACCACGGAAGGCGCAGGGATCTGCACTTTCTCGGCATGAAGGATTCTGCCCGTACCCTCAACGACCGCTGCACGCCCGCGCAGAACCAGCACCGCTGCACGCCTAACTGGCACCACGGACAGCGGTTCGTAGGTCGCGTTGAGGATCAGAGCCTTCGTCATCGGATCGACGATACCAGCGACATTCGTGTGCGTGTGTATCAATCCCGCCGTTTCTGGCGTCATAGGCTTGACAATGGCACCAGACTCACCGACACTTCCGGCATGCATGCAGCTGGGTACGTTAGGAGCCTCCCGGGTTCACCACATCACACGTTGTACGCGCAGCGTGAGCAGCTGCGCCTGTGGTCCCGCGACTCCAACACCCCGCTTGTTGCCGTCTTCCAGGACGAAGCAGACGCCGAAGATCGCCCCGGCCTCAGGGCTCTGTGGATCAGCTTGGATGAGTTCGATGTTGTGGTCGTCGAGAGTCTGGATGTGTTCTCAGCCAACGTCATCACGCAAGAGCTGATCGTTGAACGACTCGAACAGGCAGGTATCAGCGCGGTGGTCGCCGATGCAGCAAAGGCTTCGGAGCAAGAGCAACCAAGCCAACTCGCTCTGCGCGAGGTGGTTCGCAGTGTGGTCAGCGCCCAGCAATCCTTGGATGCGGCTATCCGTCCTCGGGGCGAGATCGAACGTGCTCCGTTGTTCCTAGAGATCGTCCCTGAGGAAGAGCCGGAGGAGCCGATCGATACCGAGTCGGCGGTATAGGTCAACCGAGAATTGCGGCCCACGCCGCTCTGGCGATGGCCAACTCTACCGTACCGGGCTCAAACACCGTCCCAGACTCAAACGCCGTTCCGATACCGGGAGTCTGAGTCCCCCGCTCGACGATCACCGTCACAGCGCGCCGCCCTGTGAACTCCTCAACCTTGTACTGGGCAAGATGCACCCCCACAACTCCCAACAACACTCCCACAATCGAGACCACAGCCATGCGGATCTGATCTCCACCAGGGTGGACAATCCGCTCACCGCTCCGGCCATCGTCAAGGGTCACCGTTACTCGCAGCCCCTCGGGCGCCTGGCTAAGGGTTGCCGACTGAACCCTAGCGGGAGACATGGGAACCGGGGCAGCGCCGCTTAACTCGAGAGACGGCTGTCGCTGCTCGGGGACGTCAATCGCCCCAGCCTCCACCGGACTGGCGGTCACATCAACAGAGTCGGGATCTGGGAGCGTTGGTCCTTCCAAGACCCCCTGGGGCTCTTTCGGCCTCGAATGATCTTCATCTGAGCGTGTCCTCAATCCATGCCTAGCAAGGATCGCCTTGACCTCGATTGACACTGCTATCTCATCCGCATCTTCTACCAGCCGAAGGCTCGCCGAAACGGGTGCTCCATCCAGCTCCTCAACCATGACAGACGCGACGCCGCCCACTTCGCGTAACTGGGTTTCGAGATCGGTCATCGGTCGAGGCTCCGCTGGCGTTTCCGCCACTCTAGGAAGGTGACCAAATCCTCGCCAACGAAAGGAGCGTCCCCGTAGACAGTCCCCAACCGCCACTGCAGGAACTCCCGATCGGGAAGTAACGTTGGTACCGGACGGCGCTTAGCAATAGAAACACCGGTTCGCACCGCTTCCAACCACAAATTCGGCTTGAGAAGCAGAGGAGAAATCATCGCTATCACCGAACCATTACGTTGCATGAGCGACCATTATATGACCTACTGATCACCGGAAGGGCTACATGTCGGACTCACAAGATTCGGTCTGGTTTCGAACGGCGTTCGAGACAATCTCTGACAATATCGCCACCGTCATACGCGGCAAGCGGGAGGCTATCGACCTGCTGCTACTATGTCTCATCGCTGAGGGACACGTTCTCATTGAAGACGTTCCCGGTGTAGGGAAGACGCTCCTCGCCAAGTCGCTGGCTACCTCAATCGACTGCACCTTCAAGCGAGTGCAGTTCACGCCCGACCTCCTCCCCTCTGACATCACCGGCGTGTCGATCTGGGACCGAGGAACCTCAGAGTTCGTTTTCAAGCCTGGTGCGGTGTTCGCCAATGTGTTAGTTGGCGACGAGATCAACCGAGCCAGTCCTAAAACGCAGGCAGCGCTCCTCGAGGCTATGGAAGAGCGGCAAGTGACATCAGACGGCATCACACATAGCCTCGCCCCTCCGTTCATGGTCGTCGCCACTCAGAACCCTCTGGAACACGAGGGGACCTACCCGCTCCCGGAGGCCCAGCTCGACCGCTTCATGGCCCGCCTGCATATTGGGTACCCTGACAGAGCTACCAGCTTGGACATTCTTGAGACCCACGGCGCGGTCTCTTCCTTCGACAGCTTGATGCCAGTCCTGCACTCATCCGACATTCTTCGGATGACTAGCCATGCTCGCTCCCTACATGCCTCCGACGAGGTCAAGGGCTATCTGGTGGACCTAATGGAGTCCACCCGGAACGATTCCGAGCTACTCCTTGGGGCTTCTCCTCGAGCCGGCCTCCACCTCCTTCGTCTCGCGAGAGCGAGAGCTGCTTCACAAGGCCGAGACTTCGTGACCCCGAATGACATCAAGGTGCTCGCCCTGCCGGTGTTATCACATAGGGTCGTCGTCCGCCCAGAGTCAATGGTCCGAGGGGTCTCCGAGACTGAGGTGCTCAGCACGATCCTCGGCCACATCAAAGTGCCAGGCTCCGTCCAGTAATGCCGACGCGGCGAGGTTGAACTGTACTCACCCTGGCCACGCTACTTGCGGGCGCCTGGGGTCTGTTCCGGGAGCCCGAGCTATTGGGAGCCGCTCTAGTTCTGCATACAGGAACGCTTATCGGCATGCTGTGGGTGCGGCTTGGGTCCCGCAGCATCCACGCAGAGAGAACCCTCCAGCCACCGACAGCTAGTGTTGGAAATCAGGTCAGCGTAACCCTGTCGGTCTCCAACATCCATGACATCCCAATTAGCAGGCTTCTTCTCGAAGACCGGGTAGAGGACCTGGGTACCGCGGCGTGCATCGTCGCAAAGCTGCCCGGTAGGACGCGGGCAAGCGTCCCCTACTCAATCGCCTGCGAAAAGCGCGGGCTCAGGCGAATCGGACCCGTCGAGATCACCGTCACCGACCCCCTTGGCCTCGCCTCGATCAATCGGTCGCTCGGCGTGGAAGATCGGTTGATTGTCCATCCTCGTATCCACTCGCTTGCTGGGTATCCCCCAGTGCGAGGCCGGGATCCATCCAGTTACGCCGCCCGTCCTGAGTTCGCATCGCGAGGCGGTGAAGACTTCTTCACGATGCGAGAGTTTCGCCACGGTGACGACCTGCGCCAAGTCCACTGGCGTAGTTCGGCAAAGCGCGATCAACTCATGATTCGCCAACTGGAGACGCCATGGCAGTCGCGAGGCCTCCTAGTCCTCGACACAAGAGTGTCGGCCTACACGAGCCCTGACTCGTTTGAGGATGCCGTGGAAGGCGCCGCCTCCATCTTTACCCACCTCAGCGGGTCTGGCTTCGACCTCGACGTCCTCATCGGCTCGACGTACATTCGCTCCACCTCTCCCCTTGCAGCGGCACGCTCCTTGGAGGCGCTGGCCTTGGTGACGATGGCTGAGTCCCTCGACCTTGTTGCAGTTGCTGGCCCTGCCAAACGTCATGGAGGAGAGGGTGCTTTGGTGATCGTGACTGGCGACCCAGACGATGAACTCATCAGAGCTGTCCGACTCCTCAGCCACGACTACGGCAGCATCGGGATCGCTGCCGTCACCTCGAATCAGGATCTCAACCTCTCTGGAGTCGGGGCTCGGTCGTCGGTCGCAACTCTGGCGGAAGACAACTCATGGTTGCACCTCTGGCAGCGGTTAGGGGGGCGCCGATGGCTCTCCGCCTAGGACCGATTGTTGGTCTGGGAGGCCTCGTCCTCGTTCTGGCCAGGATGCGCCAACTCATTCCCCCGGCCGTCCAAGGACTCCCCTGGCCATTAGTGCTCGTCGCAGCCGTCGCTCTGGGGATGCTCGTCATATGGGGAGCACGGTTGCTGCGATTACCTGCTCCCGTGACTGTTCTCATTTCCCTCTACGTCACCTTCGCCATGGTCACGCTGGTCACCGGCCTGACCTCTGTCGCTGGCCTGCCTACCGCAGAAGGTCGGGATGTCCTTCGATTAGCTTTCGCTGAAGGCTTCGAGCAATTCACCTTGGGAACTGCTCCGGTGATCCCCACCACAGGACTCATGCTGCTTCTCATGATGACGTTCATTTGGCTGGGCTTCGCTGCTGGCTGGTCAACTACCCACCAGCAAATGCTCCCCCTCTACGCGGTGCTCGGCATCATTTACGCGGTGATCTCGGTGGTGGACAAAGGCGCCTCCCGATACTGGCTGGTGCTGTCGGTCGTCTGGGTCGCAGCAGCACTTGTTGCTCTCTCCGCGGATGACCGATTCGGCGGGCCAAGAGTGTTAGGCACGATGTCGAGAACAGTTCCGGTTGTGCTCGCTCTTGGCCTTGTAGCTGTTTCTCTGATAGGAGTGAATCTCAGCCGAAGAGTAAGCTCACCGGTAGGTCTCCTAGAAACCGCGGCAGGTGGTGTTGGTGGGATTTCGGGCGTCTCGACAGGCATCTCATACAACCTCTTCGCATCCAGCATCCAGACCGACCTCGTTTCCAGGTCGGAAGAGGTCGTCTTCGAAGCTCGGATCTCCTCCTCGCCCATCCCATCGTCGTCGCTCTACTGGCGCATGATCACGCTCGACGAGTACGACGGCGTCAATTGGTTCCCTAGCGCCGAGCCCCTCACATCCGTCCAGGGTGAATGGGAGAACCCCGACAACGCGTTCGCTGCTGAGACTGCGACCGTCCAACAGGTGATTCGAATCCAGGCGTTCCGAAACAACTTCTTACCGACGCTCTACGCCCCAAACGCTTTGGTCTCCGAATCCGAGCGGATATCCAACGGGATCGAGATCAGGAGCGACGGGTCAATCCGGAGCCGGTCCGTGCCCTTCGATGGGGCCGAATACCAGGTACGGAGCATGATCCCGGTGGCGACCGCCGCCTCTCTCGCCCGGGCTGGGTCGGAAGATCAGTTGCTGCTTAACGCGGCAGTTAGCCAGGGCCTTCTGGAACGCGGAGCGTTGAGTCAGGTAACAGACGACCGCCTACCGGCGCTGGATCGTCTGCGATACCTAAACCTACCCCCTTCCATGTCGGAGGGAGTCGTGAGTCTCGCACGGTCAATTACCGAGGCCACCGATGCCCCCCTAGAGGAGGCACTCCTCCTTGAAAACTATTTCAGGGACGGTGATCGGTTTGAGTACACTCTCGACATCGATCCTGGGCACGCCTCCACTGAGCTATCAGCTTGGCTCCTCGACGCAGACAGTGACAACTACCGGGCTGGATACTGTGAGCAATTCGCCACCGCTATGGCTTCCATGGCCCGCAGCGTCGACCTACCTTCGAGGGTCGTCCTCGGGTTCACACCAGGAGAACAACTCGCCGACGGCACCATCATTGTTCGAGGGAAGAACGCCCACGCATGGGTCGAGATCTGGCTCAACGGGGTTGGATGGATGCAGTTCGATCCCACTCCTCGCGGGGATGGCGTCAACCCAGCAACGTCTGACGCTCTCGGCTTCGATCTAGCGACCTTTGCCGTCACACAACGCGAAGAAGTTCTGGATCCTGAAGAAGGCCAGTCCGGAGTTATCCCCCAAGGTGATCGAGTCGAAGGGGATGAACCAACGCCAGGGGAGATCACGCCCCTGCCAGAAAGCGGAACCGGCTTCAGCGTCCCTGTTCCCAGTTGGGCATGGAAAGCACTGTCGTGGATTGGCCTGATCTTGGCCCTGCCCTTAGCCAAGATGTGGCGACGAAAGCGCCGGCTAAAGCGCGCCAAAGCAGGCGACATTTCGCGAGCGTGGGAGGAGATCGTCGGCCAGCTCCAAGACACCGGCATCCAGATTCACCCAAGCCTCACCGTCGACGAGGTCGTCGACAAGTCAGTCGACTCACTGCAGCCCCTCGCTTACGCTCACACCGTCGCCTCTTTCAGTGAAAGCGGAGCCAGCGAGACCGTTATTGCAGAGGGACTCGAGTCGTTCGGCGCCGCCGAAGTAGAGATTCAGAAAGACCAAACAACCCTGGACCGTCTAAGAATGGCCTACAGCACAAGGTCGCTGCGGTTCCGAAAGGGCTAAGGATTTACGCTTCTTCACCCGTTTACGGGGAAGGTACCTGCGGAACAGCCCGATGAGGCATCCTAAGCGTTTCGCAGCCGGAGGGGGCAACCCGAGGGAGCTAACAATCCCGAGGGGCGCAGGGGTGGGGGTCCGCTGACGTCGACGCGGACGCGGATTCCTGCAGCGCAGAAATCTATCCCTGAGCTTTGATCTCCTCTGTGAGCTCAGATTCTGAGGCACGAATGACGTTGAGGAATCGGGCCTTATCTAGCTCGAACAAGGTCACGTCCTCTTCGACGTCACGCGTGATGTCGTCGATGGCCAGGCAGAACGCCAGTTGACCTTCTTTGAGGGCGTCTAGGACGTGGTCGTCATCCACGAGTTCGAAGATTGTGTTCCCGTCAGTCACGAGCTTGGTCGCGCTCAGCGTGCTGTCGAGTTCTGCGTTTCGTCGGAGGTAGTCAGCCGCACGGCGCACACGCTGAATGGACATGCCGTTGTCGAGGAGGCCTTTGACCACTCTGAGCCATACGAGGTCACGGAACGCATAGAGCCGCCGGACGCCTGCGCGGCCGCCCGTGCTTTGGATTGATGGGACAACGAGCCCAACGCGATCCCAGTACCGAAGCTGGTGGTACGTACACCCGCTTAACGCGGTGGCTTGTTTCGCCGAAAACGAGTCTTCCAACGTCTCTCCTCCTATTCCCAGCGACCCTAGTCGCTCCCAGTGCTTCGTATCAGCAGCTAGGTCAGAGGTCAGATTCGATCAGAACCTCGCTGCACATCCTCTACCGAGACAGTGGGCTGGGTGCCGTCAGGCCGCCGCTTCCGAATCAGTTGGGTCGTTGACAATACCATGAGCAGAAACCCAACGAGTCCGAGGTAAGGCCATTTCGAGAAGGTCAGCAAAAGAATGCCCACCCCGAGAGCGAACATGACGTACAAGAGCACTGGAGCGGCCTCGCCCCCCCTCTTCGAGATGTTCCTTACGGTGGCGACGAAACGCGGGTCATCCTCATTGAACCTTCGCTCAATCTCGTCGAGAATCTCCCGCTCCTTGTCATTGAGTGACATGGGTCTCCAATAGTTCGCCACTGCCGAGTATACGACCACTGAGCCAAACTGGAAAGCCCTAGCGGCGATTCTCCTCGTTTTTGTCTTGCAGCCTCGCGGGGCCAACCGAACTCGATCCGAACCGATCACGGACTTCGGCCACCGCGTCGCCCAATCTATCCCACTTTCCAGGGGAGTCAATACTCAGCTGCCGACCAGCGTGTTCTCCTAACCCTGTGAGGGCCACGCCTAGCAGCCGCACTGCCTGCGGGGCGGGTACAGCAACCCGCAGCAATTGTCTCGCCTCTCGGTACATGTCTCGGGCGAGTGAAGGTGGGGCCGATGGCGTGTGGCTCCGCGTAATAGTTGCGAAATCGGCAAAACGTACTTTGATGGAAATGGTGCGACCGACCAATCCTGACCTGCGCATGCGGTACTCAAGCTTGTCGACGAGGCGAAGGAGCTCGGTTTCAAGAGCCTCGCGAGAGGAGATGTCTAAGGCGAATGTCTCCTCCGCGGAAACTGATTTAGCTCCGCGCCCGTCCTTGACCGGTCGGGGATCAACACCCCTGGCGAGCTCTAAAAGAGACGGCCCCAGCGACGGGCCGAGCAGACTCCGCAACGACGCTTCGTTTGACTTGGCGATGTCGCCGATAGTCTCGATACCTAGCCGCGTTAGAAGGGCCAGGGTGGCTGCCCCTACACCCCACAGGTCCTTCGCTGGAAGACCGTGCAGGAATGTCAATTCTTCATCCTTGGGCACCCGAAACAGCCCGTCGGGCTTTGCTTTCACACTTGCAAGCTTCGCTAGGAGCTTGTTGCTTGCTATCCCCGCCGAGGCTGGCAGCTCTAACTCGGACCGAACACGACGGCGAAGGAGTTGCGCTATCTCGGTGACGGAAGAGTAATGCCGACGAAGACTAGAGACGTCCAAGAACGCCTCATCAATCGAGAGCCCTTCCACCTGCGGGGAGAACTCGTTGAGGATTTGAAACATTTCCACTGATGCGTCCCGGTAAGCGCCGTGTCGGCCGCTGACCACAATGAGGTCAGGACATCGTCGTAGCGCCGCCGACGTTGGCATGGCTGATCGAACGCCAAAGGCTCGAGCTTCGTACGACGCTGAAGCAATGACTCCCCTGCCGCCGACCCCACCAACTGCTACAGGCTTGCCTATCAACTCAGGAGCAAGTCTTCGTTCGACCTCAACAAAGAAAGAGTCCATGTCGATGTGGATTATGGGTTCGACGAACTCGCTTACAGGCACAACCGTCATTGTGGCATCGTTAAAGGTCGGCGACCGCAGCCCTTGGCAGCAGCGCAGGGATGATGATCAAGGCGCTAGCTGCCGCCACCGTCATGGCGACCCACATAATCAGGGAGATGTGGTGGTGCGGTTCAAGCGGGCTCAACCAAAGCCCAGTCAGCCCTATGGCGATCCCGAGCGCGTTCGCAATAATCGGTCTACCAGCAGATTGGAGTGCGCGGTGAACGTAGCCGGGGCCATCCTTCTCTGCGTGTTGAATCGCGGCGACGAAATGGATGGCGTAGTCGATACCCACGCCGATCACAATCGATGACGCAACCGCGGTAATGAGATTGAGATTGATACCAGAGATCCCGATGAACCCGATCAGAACAGCGAGGGTGAGCACCAAGGGGACCATCGCCACAAGCGTAAGCCGGAGCTTCCGATACGTAGCGAAGAGCATGATCCCCACGAGGACCAGCGCTGTTGCTACCGACCAGATCTGGGCCTTGAGAACGAGGCCTGCCATGGCATCCCAGATGACTGTCAGCCCAGTTAAGGAAGTGATGGTCGGCTCAGACTCGACTATCTGTGTCAGGTCATCGAGCCCTGCGGAGTCGAGTTCTTGTGTCAGCACCATGAAGCGCAAGCCGTCTTCACTGACCATCTTTCCTGTGGGGAGCTCGATCTCCCCAGAAAGAATTCCTGCAACCTGTTCAGGTGGGAGGGCATCAGCTAGCGAGGCGACGAATACGACTGACCTGACCGAAGGGAGCAACTCCATGGCGGCAGTTGCTTCCTTGGCATCTGCGAGCGAGCCCAAGGGATCTGAAGGGTCGAACGCGAACTCTCCGACGAGCGGCGTCGCCCCACCGAATAGGTCCTCCGTTGCCTGAAACGACTGGCGGAGCTCGTGGTCGTCACCGAACATGAAGAGCGGATCAGCGTCCACTTGTAGTTTCGGGATCGAGAACGCCGCGAACGCGATCAGAACCGCAGCCAGCGCTATGGCGGGAGTCTTGGTGCGAACGGAAGCCTGGAGGGCCCTAATCAGCGCACCACCCACCCTCGTCGGTCGTCCGCGCCCCTTGACACCGACGAGCGTAAGAATCGCTGGCAGAGTGAAGAAGGAAATGACTCCCGCAAACGAAATCCCGATGGCGGCGTAGAGGCCCATCTGCCGAATCGGGCCAACATCAGCAGCGAAGAGCGACAGGAAACCGACTGCGGTGGAAACCGTTGTGAGGATCATCGGCTTCCCCACTTGATGCAAAGTCGAGCGAACCCGTTCAACCGGATCGTCCGTCTTTGCAGCGATATCTTGGAAGTGAGTAACGAAGTGAAGACCGTCGGCTGAGCCCATCACGATAACGAAAATCGGAACAATCACCATGACGATGTCGATCGGTTTCCCAACTCCGAATATCAGGCCGAACGTCCAAACGCTTCCCACCAGAGCAGGAAAGATCGAAAGTAACGTCAGCCGCTTCTCTCCTACATTCACATAGAAGGTACCTAAAAGAAGGACGATGATGACCGGTGGAATAAGGAGCAGGAAGAGGCTGAGGATCTCCGTGATTTCTGAATAGATGACTGGATTACCCGACACGATGACGTCAAAACGTTCATTGAAGGCAACCCCTTGGATCGCCTCGGCTGCTGCGATGCCGTCTTCCCGCGGGATGGCCAAGAGCATCGTGTGCCGTCCGTCAGCTGACAGGAGAAGGTCGGCGAACGGGTTAGATCCCGCGATCTGCCCTACAGCTTGCGCCGGAAGCCCCTCGAAGAACTTTGGGCTAAACGCCTCGCCGGTAATCGGGTTGGTCTCCGGCACCAGACTTGTGACCAGCGACACCTCATCCAATGCGGCGATTAGGTCTCGGTCGCGAGCGAGATCAGCGAGAACGGCTCCCTCGAGGAACGTTTCGCCCTCGGGAAGGGTGAGCACGATGTTGATGGGGTCCGCCGTCTCATACTTCTCTTGCAGCTGGGAGAAAGCAGCGCCTTCTTCACTCCCCTCGGTCATAAACGATGAGATATCGGCGTTGAACTCCATCCGGACGAACAGCAGAGCGCTCAGAATCGTCAGCAGTCCGGTCAGAGCAACGACGTGCCGACGATGAGCGACGAGCCATTCGGCCATCGCCGCGAAAGGCTTCGCTGTAAGTTCAGACTCGGTCATGCAATGAGCCTAGTAACCGGCTCTTAAGGAGCGGCGACCGGGAGGCCAGAGGCCTGCCAATCCACAATGCCGCCTTCGATCTCAGTGACGTTGGCGAAGCCGAGGCTCTCGAACGTCTTTCTTGCCTGTGATGAGCGGTTGCGACTTCGACATAGACCACGTACTCAGCATAATTCTTCGTATCATGCGCCCTTTTTTCAACAGATCGCACCCAAAGACCACGGTACCTGACGGCGTATCCAAATGAGGAAACGCCTAGTTCTGTCCGTTCCTTGGTTGGCGTTGCGGCAAGCCTATCGTTCCCACATGGGATCAATCATTCACCTAGTCCGACACGGGGAGGTCAACAACCCAGATGGGCTGGTGTACGCAGATCTCCCCGGTTTCGACCTCAACGACGTCGGGAGACAACAGGCCTTTACCACCGCTATCCATCTGTCCTCTCGCCCGATCGATGAGATCTGGTCATCGCCTCTCGTCAGGGCAATTCGCACGTCGGAACCGCTGGCAATGGGACTCGGCAACAGAATCCGAGTTCATCCGGATCTAACGGAGTGGAGAGGACTTGAGCGTTGGAAGGGCGTCGCTTGGGATCAGATCACGGAGCGCTTCCCCGGAGAACTCGAGGCCTACCTAGAGGATCCAACCGACCTGTCGTTTGCTAGCGAAAACCTCCGGGAATTAGCCGACCGAGTGGTTGGGGTTATGAATCAGGTGGCGGCGAGGGCCATCAGCGAGTCAGTCATAGTCTCTCACCAAGACCCGCTCCACGCCGCAGTTCGGGTGGCCACAGGACGCGGATTTCCCGACTTCTTCGACGACAAGCCGACACACGGTTCTGTGCACACACTCGAGCAACTACGAACCGGTTGGGTGCTCGTTGATGTCTACGCGGGAACTGGGGGCTAGCTCAAGCAAATAGGGGCAACAGTTCGTGGTTTCCGCCGAGAAGCGATTGCGCATCCGCCAAGAGGTACCCCGATAGAACAGATGCGTACAGCGGGCGGTAATCCACTGTGTGAGCCAAGTTGCCGCGGGCGTCGAGATTAGTTAGCGATGGCGCCTGTCCGTACCGACCTCCTGTGACCGGTTCGCCGATCAGCAGGTGGGCTGCAGCGGTCCCGTGATCGGTTCCCGAACCGTTGAAGAGAGGGCGACGTCCGAACTCTGATGTCGTGAGAATCATGGTGTCACTTCCCCGCCCACCAGCGCGAACAGTGGCGAAGAAACTCTCTGTCGCTTCGTTGAGGGCGGCCATCATATCTCCGTGTCGGGCAGCATGTCCCTCATGGACGTCGAAGTCACCCCATCCGTGGACATAGATGACCTTGGGCGGGTTAGGGCCCACGATGAGGGCGGCTGCTACCTCGAGGAAGGAGGTGAGGTCGCCTCGCCGCCGCCCAACCTCAGCTTGGGGGTTTGGGCCGCTCGCAGTCGACTGGCTGAGAACTGACGAAAGCTGATTTGAAGCGTCAACGGTTCCTCCAATCGCCGCCCTCACCTGGTCGAGCAAAACAGCACCGTCGAACTCAGCTGGTGCGAACCCTTTCCACATCGAAAATAGTTCATCGGGAGTGTCAATCCAAGGCGGGAGGGTCGGAGCCAAACCAGTCATGTCCTGAACAGTGACGACAAAGGCCTTTTCCCCTGCGAGAGCTGGCGTCGGTCCGGGGCCGATGGACACACCCGCCAACGGATCTCCGGCCCCAACTATCCCGTCGAGGTACCGGCCCAACCACCCGGTCTGCCCGGTTGACGCTGGCACGCCGCTCCACCACGTAGCCATGGAGGCAAAGTGAGAGAGATTGGGATCGGGATACCCAATCCCCTCGACGATGGCCAGGCGCCCGGCGGTGTATTCGTCCGCCAAGAAATTCAAGTTTGGATGCAGGCCCACCTCACCATCAAGATCCAGCGGTGACCGGATACCCAGGTTGCCTCGAAGGTCGTAATACGCGTCTGTGGCGTGGGGCACCACCATGTTGAGCCCGTCGTTCCCTCCCCCCATCTCCACTACAACGAGGGTTCGCCCCAAGGATGGCCCAGCCGTACCGGCGGGCATCGAGCTGATGGCTTTGCCCATGGTGGTGGTCGTCTCGGGGGTGGCAGCCGAGTCTGCTCGTCCCCACACGGAGAGGCCGTA
>Ga0114996_10003524_pt1 | contig 19389 bp, 17 predicted proteins | sample ArcticOcean_MG_C_4_FD_87039 | JGI IMG/M metagenome (GOLD analysis project Ga0114996, IMG submission 87039) | Marine microbial communities from western Arctic Ocean - ArcticOcean_MG_CB4_134 | ecosystem: Environmental > Aquatic > Marine > Oceanic | place: Arctic Ocean: Canada Basin | collected...
CACCCAGTATCAGCCAAAAGGCGCGGAAATAATCTACCGCGGAAACCAGTGCTATCACGACGACGAACCACAGCAAAATGTAAGCAGCCTCCGCTAACAGGGGGGAATGCGGAGCAATCAACAGCAAGGACACCGTGATGACCTGCGTCACCATTTTTGCCTTGCCGAGATCGCTGGCGCTGATTGTGTGCCCTTTCGAAAGGGCTATGCCTCGCAGGCCGGTAACCGCAAACTCGCGGCCCACGATGATAAACACCATCCACGCTGGCACGCGGTCAAGTTCAACCAAGCAAATAAAAGCGGCCGAGATGAGAAGCTTATCCGCCAGAGGGTCCAGAAGTTTTCCGAAGTTGGTTATCTGCTTTCGGCGCCGGGCAATATACCCATCGAGGAGATCAGTCGTCGCGGCGGAGAGAAAAATCAGCAGAGCCAGCCATTCGGTTGTGAGGACGTATCCCCCGAGATGCAACTCGACGTTGCGACTCAACATCACCGCGAGCAGCAAGGGGACGAAAAAAATTCTCAGTACGGTGAGGGCGTTCGGGAGATTCATGTGACTCCGGGAGGTTCGCCTTCCTAAACCGCCTGGGCGTATAGGTCTAGCCTACTACATTTGGAAGCCGGTAGAATCTTGAGCTCGCCCGTGTCTGTCGGCCCCGTCGCCGTAAACCGATAGCACTCGCCTTCGTTTCCTCGGCTAGATCGCAGGGGGCCAGTATCCATTGGGGCTGGGTGAAGGCCCACGCCGCGCAGGGGACAGGGAGGGGAAATCCAAGAGCAGCACGCGGCACCGTGCCGGAGCGCTCAATTCAGCGGCTTATTTCGCGCACCCCAGTAGCGGTGATGGCGTTCCTTGCGGCGTTCCCGCCGTTCTTCGAGGATTCTTTGGTATTTCGATTGTTGCTCCGGGCTTAGCAGCGACATCACCTTTTCGGCACGCTCCTGGCGAAGCGCTTCGAACTTCGGCTCGACCTCGTCTCGGATGTCGCGAAAGCGTTGTCCCACCGAATCAAGGATCGCCCGCACTTGTTCGACCTGGTCAGAGCTGAGTTCCAGTTCTTCCTTGAGCTCGGCGGCCATACGCTGCCGAAACTCAGCCGCTGTTCTGTGGCGAGGAGTGTCTGCCTGCGCGATCCTGACTGCGTAAAACCAGTAGGAAACTACACCCAAGGCCAGCCCGGTCAGAAATACGGCTCCCAGGTAGATCGCCGCTACCCTTCTGGGCTGAATGCTCATCGGCTGGTCTCCGCGATAAGCAGAACATGTCCCTCGCCCTCGTCAAAAGAGTCCGCGGTTAAAGCGTCAACGTAACTGGCCTCGCGAATATCTAGAGATGAGCTTCCATTCGAGAGCGACAAAACAGCAGCCAGGATGAATATTGCCGTGGCTGCCACGCCGACCAAACGGGTTGCCCATTGCCTCATGGGCCACACCCAGCCCAATCGGCGCTCTTCGTCAATTCGCGCCCATATGGAAGGAATGAATTCTGGAGACGCATCCATGCCGCCGAAGGTGTTTCGGCAAGCCGCGAACAGTCGATCCAGCCAAGCTTCGCGTTCGTCTGTCATCGTGTCCCTGTCGGGGAGTTTATCAGATCTCATTGCGCTTCTTCAATCGGTCGTAGGCCTTCAGTACCCGCTTTCGGGCTCGAAACAATCGCACCTTCAGGACATTTTCACTCACGCTGTATACCTCACTGAGCGCTCTCAGGGATAACCCCTGCAGCTCCTTCAAGCCCAGCAGGATCCGATCATCTTCTGAAACTTGATCCATGAGAACATCCAGAGTTTCCCTGAGCTGCTTCTGATCCTCTTGTTTCGCACTCTCCTTGGCCCCTGCCGCCGCATCCGCCAGGCTCAACTGCTCTTCGCTGAGATCGGCCATCCGAACGTCGGCGCTTCGACGCCGTTTCCGCAAATAGTCGTAGGCGGCGTTGACGGTCAATCGATAAAGCCAAGGTTCGAAGACCTCCGGAGCACGCAACTGATCCAGCGAAAAGTAGAGGCGGACGAACACATCCTGGGCCACATCCTCGACATCCTCGGGACGGCTAATCAATCGAAAGATCGTCCCTAAGATCCTCTTTCGATAGGCGCGAACGATCTCGTTGAACGCGCTGGCGTCGCCCGACTGTGCACGCTTAATGAGCGAAGCTTCAACGAGCATTCAAATCTTGGGTGTCTGCCCACTAGCTTTGCCTCCGACAGCAGGACTGCCGATTCCAGCCACTGCGAATCAGGCGTAGCGAAATACACCGACTGTCCAACAGAAGAGGCGCGTTGGCAAACCCATAGGTTACGACATTTCCTTGCGGCATCCCTAAAAGATTGCGGGCGGATGAACGTGGTGGGGAGGCCCAGCGTTGGAGACTAGACCGGGCGGATATTACGGTGAATGGCGTAGAGCGCTAGCTCCAATCGGTCTGACACGCCAAGTTTGTCGAAAATGTTATGCAGGTGGTTTTTAACCGTTTGTTCACTGATGAACATGCGTTCGGCGATTTCCTTGTTCTTGAATCCCTGAGCCACCAGCGCCACGATTTCACGCTCGCGATTGCTCAATCGCGGCTTATCACGTTCACGAGGACCCAGCTCGCCCGGGGAGGCAAACCGCCGCGGTCGTCTTGGAATCAAGCCAAATCTCCCCGCGATAGACCTTCCGGATACTCTTGATCAGCAATTCGGTCGCCGTCTGCTTGAGGACAATACCAGAGGTGCCGAACTTCATGGCCTGAACGTACTCGCCTTCATCGTCGGAAGCCGTCAGAACGATAATCTTCGTCTTCAGCTTCTGGTTTTGAATCCGCTGCAAAGCCGAAAGGCCGTCAAGCCCCGGCATCTTGAGGTCCAGCAGCAGGATATCCGGCTGTAATTCGCGGACGAGATCGAGCACTTCCGTCCCATTCTTCGCCTCCCCCACTACTTCAAAGTCCGGCTCGAGAGAGAGCAACCGGCGCAGCCCATCTCGGAAGATGGTGTGATCGTCCGCGAGGGCAATCTTTATTTTCTTCTCCGCGGAGGCATCGCTAGCGGCCTCTTGAGGAGTCGAAACACTTTCTTCCGCTTGGGGCATGGTGGGGGGGACGCAACCTATTCCAACGGCAGACCTGATTCCTGCTACATATTCTAAAGTTCTATACGTACTGTGTCAATATGGCCTGCAACAAGTATATTTGATGCTGTTGCAGGCTTGGCTGGTGTCTGAGTTTAGCGCTGATCCCGATTGTACTGTGTTTTCAATGAATTGGCCTAGCTTCTCTACGAAAAATCAGCCAACTGCCGTACAGCCCCCATGGTTTGCCCTAGTGGTACGGTGGGGTAGTATTCCAATCCAACGTAGCCCGAATATTTCCCCGCCTGCTGCAAGTCATATATCAAGCGAAAGATGTTTCGATGATGAATCTCTCCGGTTCCGGGCTCGTGGCGGCCAGGGTGATCGCCAATTTGAAAATGGTCGATGAGGTGGATCTTATTACGGATCTGCGGCATCAGGTGCCCATCCGAGATTTGGACATGATAGAGGTCGAACAGTAGCTTCACATTGGGGCTGGCAACGCGCTCCAGCATCCCGAAGGCCTCCCAAGCGGATGAGAGAAAAAATCCCGGCCGAGTCACTCGGGTGTTGATTGGTTCGAGAATCGCGGTCATGCCGCTTTTCTCGAGAATCGGAGCCGCAACTTTCAGCGTGGCGACGCAGCTATTCATCTGCTCTGCCCGCGCAACACCCTCGCGCTCCATGCCGGAAAGCACAACCAAGCGCTTCGTGCCCACTTTCTTAGCGGCTGCAATGCCAGCCTGTAGCTCCTTCAAAAAGCCTTCTTGATCAGCGGGATCGGTGAGGCTGCACCCAGGCGCTCGCACCCCCTTGCCTATTGTGATGCAGGCACAGTCGAGTCCCCACTTTTTTTTCGCCTTAAGGTAGGCGTCGAACTCCGATGGGTCGTGCCAGTTAAACATCTCGAAAGCCTGGTAACCCGTTGCATGAGCCAATGCCAAGCCTTCGTCAGGACTGTATTTTTGCCTTGGCAGCCCAGGCGTGGTCCGGCCCAAAGCTTCCGTTTTCCCGGAATCCTCGGGAAGCCCGCGGTCCGGCCCGCGAAACATGTCGCATGTGATCGACAGCCTGAGCCCTTTCGCCGGATAAGGCTTAAATTGGGCGCTTGCCGAGGAAGCAGCCGCCACGCCAATCGAAAGGGAGGAAAGGAAAGTTCGCCGATTCATTTGATACTCCTGCCGTCAGGCTCAGTATAACTTCGCTCTCGCTACCCGTGAGATCGACAGCAATCCGCCGAAACCAAGGCCATGCTTGCAGTGTGCAGACTCTGCGATCCGACATCCGGCACATAGCGCTGCAACAAGGTCATCGTTCCAGATCACTGTATGCGGGGTATCCCGAGATCCCCTCGGCGTGGATTATAGCGGAGACCACGGCCTGGGCCATCACGTCGGCGGCAATAGCGCCGACGTATCCGAGAGTTTGCCTGTCGCATTGCCGGCCACCGGTACCCAGAGCGAAAACGGTGTCCCCGTCGGACGGCATGTGTACGGGACGTATCGCCCGTCCCAGCCCGTCGTGGGCCATCTGCGCAACCTTCGTCGCCTGAGACTGTGTCCAGTTGACGTTGGTTGCCACGACGCCGATCGTGGTGTTTTGGGCTTCCGGCGAGTCGCCCAGTCCATGCCCTTTGCGGATCTGCTCCATGCTATTCGCGAGAGCCTTGCCGTCCGTGGTGCGGGCGCCGGCGAGCAAGGCGCCTGTATCAGGATCAACGACGTCGCCAACGGCATTAACCACGGCAAGAGCTGCAACGATGATGCCGCCCGGCAACTGGATCGAGGCGCTCCCCAAGCCGCCTTTCATCGCACGGTCCGGGCCGAGCAGTTTGCCGATTGTTGCGCCCGCACCGGCGCCGACGTTGCCTTGGGCAACGGGATCACGGGTCGCGGCCTGGGCGGCTTCGCGACCGGATGACGCGTCGGGACGTATGCTGGCGTCACCGACACGCAGGTCGAATAGAATGGCCGCCGGAACGATCGGAACCACCGCGGGACCCGCGCGGTAACCGACGCCCTTTTCTTCGAGGTAGCGCATCACTCCGTCCGCCGTCGCCAGCCCGTAGGCGCTGCCGCCCGAGAGCACCACCGCGTGGACTTGCTTGACGGACATCTCGGGGCGCAGCAAGTCCGTTTCCCGTGTCCCAGGGCCGCCGCCGCGCACATCCACCCCAGCGACCACACCTTCCTGGCTCAATACCACGGTGCAGCCGGTTGGGCGCTTGTCGTGAGTGAAGTGACCGACTTGAATACCGGGAACGTCGGTAAGGGATCCACTTGGCATTCGTATGGGTTTAGCAAGAGGCATTGCGCTTAGAGCATACACGGAGAACGCGGATCCTACAAATCCGCGCCGCGACAAGGGGCCTTTCATGGCCCCATTGTGAGGGAACGGCGGCGCAACGCGCTAGCCCCCGCGAGCTGCCGCGGACCAGGATGCGGACCGAGCTGATGTATAATGCCCCTAGCCGGCTGGGATCGAATTTCCTGGCCAAGAGGTCAAGAGGTAACGATGAAGCAGCTCGAAAAGCACACTCCCGCGTACGCGTTTGCCGCCTTGATTGCGCTCCTGGTTTCTTCTCCGCTTGCGGCGCGAGACGTCAGCTACTCCAAAGACATCAAGCCGATCATTCAGCGTTCTTGCCAAGGTTGCCATCAACCCGCCACGAAGATGGGCGGTCTTGTACTGACGGACTACGACGAGATCACGAAGGGCGGCCAAAAGGGTCCGATTTTTGTAGCCGGCTCGCCCGAGACGAGCAGACTCGTTGGCATGCTTTCTGGAAAGGTCGAACCTCTGATGCCGATGGGGGGCAAGGCGCTTCCCGGCGAGGAGATCGAACTGTTTCGACTATGGGTCGAACAAGGTGCGAAAGACGACACTCCAGCGTCGGAAAAGGGCCCGCAAATTCCTGAAAAGCCGCCGGTCTACACCCAAGCCCCGCTCATTAGCGGGCTTTCATATTCTCCTGACGGTTCGCTGCTGGCCGTCGGTGCCTACAAGGAGATCGTTCTGCTCAAGGCGGACGGCTCGGAAACCGTGGCCCGGCTTCTTGGGAAGTCTGAGCGAATCAACTCACTCGCTTTCACCCCCGACGGGACGAAACTCATAGCCGTTGGCGGCGCGCCGGCGCGATACGGCGAGATCCAGGTCTGGGATGTAGCGTCCCGGAAGCTGCTGCGCTCCATTGACGCGACCACGGATACGCTCTTCGGCGGTGCGGTTTCACCGGACGGCAAGTACGTCTGTATTGGCGGCGCGGACAAGGGTGTTCGCGTAATCGAAATCGACACAGGAAAGGAATTATTCAAAGCGGGCCATCACGAAGACTGGGTGCTCGATGCCGCTTTCGGGATCGACAGCAAACGCGTTGTGACCGTGGGCCGGGATCGCGCGGCGAAACTGGCCGACGCCAAGACCGGGGCCTTTCTCGAAAATGTCAACCTGCTGCGCGAGCAGCTCTTCGCAATCGAGCGACATCCGCGCCGGGACTACGTCTTAATCGGAGGACAGGACCGAGTACCCTACCTCTACATGATGGACCGTCCGCGAGCCCTCAAAATCGCCGACGATTCTACGCTGGTCCGCAAGTTCGAAGAGCAGAAAGCGAATATTCTGGCTCTGGCATTCAGCCCGGACGGCAATCGCATCGCCGTCGGCGGACTCAGCGACGAGGTGCCGATTTACAACACCGAAACGGGCGAACGCGTGGCTACCTGCAAGGGAGTACCCCAAGGCATCTTCGTGATTCAATTCCACCCCGACGGTGACAAGGTAGCGCTCGGCGGATTCGATGGCCACGTGCGCGTCTACAACCCAACCACCGGGGCATTACTGAAGGATTTTGCGGCAGTACCTATCGCCCAGCAAGTAGCCTCGAACTAATGCCATTCGCACGGCGACATTCAGCCGGCCGGCCGCGCCAAGATCACCTCGGATGCGAAGGTAAACTGGCTTAGCTCCCTCCGCTCTACCATCTCCCAACCGGCTTCACGCAAATAAGGCTCCGCGTTGACGGGGCGGCATCCGCCCATCAGCTTCGGGTGCAAGTCGTAGAGCAACCCCCAAAACCTGTTGTACCAGTAGGCGCCGCGGGTCATGTCCACCAGCACCAAGCGGCCATCTCCTTTTGAGACTCGGTGCCACTCCCCGAGTACGGCAACCAACGATTCGTCCGGGATGATGTCAAGGATATAGGCGCCGGCGACTGCGTCGAAACAGCCGTCTTGATAGGGCAGAGCGTAGGCACTCCCGATTTGAAGTAGGCCTTGCGTGGCGAGTTCTGGCATTTTTGCCGCGGCCCGAGCCAGCATGCCGTTGCTGATGTCAATCCCAACGTTTAGACCGGTCGGGTTCGCTGCGGCGATTTCGCGAAACAAACACCCTGTCCCGGCGCCCACCTCCAGAATCGTCTCGCCCGGTGAGATGCCGGCCAGAGACAGAACCTCTTCGTGGGCGCGCGACTCAGTCAGAATGCTCCAAGGATCGTAACTAAAGGCTTGCCGATCATAGAGGTCACGAATCTCGTTTTCAGTCAGGTGCCGGCGCATGAGCGGTATCCACTTTTGCACCAAGCAATCCGCGTGCCGTACGCCGGAGTTGCCAGGCCCCACCCATTGTAAAGCGACCATGCGGCGGCTTTAGTCCTTGACCGACACGCCCGCGATGAAGAGTCTAGGAGATGATGGAGTAGGGCTGATGGAGTCGAGGCCCGCTTGCACCCGTCTGGCGCACCGTGCAGACAAATGTTGAACAACCTTTTCACGTCGAAGAAACTGAGTCCATCAGCCGCTACCATGAACCTAATGAGTCGCAAGCCTCCATTCTTCCGGCAATGCTACTTCATACTCGTTTGCGTTCCTGTCCTCGTATCTTGTGGTGACGCCGTCTCTCCGTCACAAGCCGGACAGGCCCAGCAAACGAACGCCGCAGCCACGCGACACATCAACACAAGCCTCCCCGGTGTCATCGCCAGCAGCGATGAACTAGACGCGCGACTGCGGCAGGCTTGGGCAAAGCGAGAACCAGGCTACAAACCACGCACTCAACACCTCAATCCCGGCGGCACTCCCAAATACACCAATCGCCTGTTCTTCGAGTCGAGCCCCTACCTGCTTCAGCACGCTCACAACCCCATGAACTGGCACCCGTGGGGCGACGAGGCCTTCGAAAAGGCACGGGCGCTCGGAAGGCCCGTGCTGCTCAGCGTCGGCTACTCGACCTGTCATTGGTGCCACGTGATGGAAGAAGAATCGTTCGACGATGAAGAAGTCGCCCGTTACATCAACGAGAACTACATTCCGATCAAAGTGGACCGCGAGGTGCGACCCGACATTGACGCCATTTATATGAGTGCGGTCCAGGCGATGCGGGGCAGGGGCGGCTGGCCGATGACGGTGTGGCTGACACCCGACCGCGAGCCATTTTATGCAGGGACCTACTTTCCCGCCCGTGACGGCGACCGCGGGGCCAACATGGGGTTTCTTACACTCCTGGCCAAGCTGAAAGGGATTTACGACAACGAGCCCGATCGCGTGACCAAACAGACTCAAGACATCACGGCGGCAATCGACCGCATGATGGAGCCCCAGGCCGGGACCGAGACGCCGGGGGCGGAGGTCCTGCACGGGCTAGCTAGCTTCTACAAAGGCCGCTTCGACCAGGTAAACGGCGGGACCAAGGGCTCGCCGAAGTTCCCCAGCAGTTTGTCGGTTCGCGCGCTGCTTCGCTACCACCGCCGGACCGGCGACGAGCACGCGCTCGAAATGGCCGAGCTGACGCTCGAAAAGATGGCGGGTGGGGGCATCTACGACCAAGCGGGCGGGGGATTTCACCGCTACTCGACCGACGAACGCTGGCTGGTTCCGCATTTCGAAAAAATGCTCTACGATAACGCCCTGCTGGTGACGGCCTACTTGGAGGGATACCAGGCGACAGGCCGCGAGGATTTCGCCGCCGTGGCTCGAGACATCCTCCGGTATGTGGAGCGCGACATGACTTCGCCCGATGGCGCCTTCTATTCAGCCACCGACGCGGATAGTTTAAACCCGGAAGGCGAACGCGAGGAAGGCTGGTTCTTCACATGGACGCCCGACGAGATTGTCGAGGTCTTGGGAGAAGAACGCGCGAAGGCCGTTGCGGCTTACTACGCGGTCTCGGAGAAGGGCAACTTCGAGGGCAGAAATATTTTTCATCGCCCAAAACCGGCGGCCGAGGTTGCCGGCCCGCTCGGTTTGTCCGTGGAAAAGCTGCGATCCATCGTGAGTGAAGCGCGGGAAGAGCTGTACGCGGCTAGGGCAGAGCGCCCGCCGCCGTTGCGTGATGACAAGATCTTGACTGCCTGGAATGGACTCATGATTTCGGCCCACGCGCAGGCAGCCCTGGTGCTTGGGGACGCCGACTATGCCCGGCGCGCCGAGAAGGCGGCTGCATTCCTGCTGAAGAACCTGCGGCGCGACGGAAGATTGCTGCGCAGTTACAAGTCGGGTCAGGCCCGGCACAACGCCTATCTGGACGATTACGCCTCTCTGATCGCCGCACTGCTCGATCTCTATGAGGCGACGGGCAAGCCGGATTGGCTGAGAGAAGCGGTCGCTCTCGAAGATGTTCTCGAAGAGCAGTATCAGGACGAAGAGAACGGCGGCTTCTTCATGACCAGCGACGACCACGAAGAATTGCTAGCTCGGGAAAAACCAAGTTACGACGGAGCGGAGCCTTCCGGCAATTCGGTGGCCGCGATGAATCTCGTTCGGTTGCACGAGTTCACGACCGAGGACCGTTACCGAATTACAGCCGAGCGTGCGTTCCAGGCGTTCTCTCCGATTCTCAAGAAGTCCCCAGCGGCACTTTCCGAGATGCTGCTGGCTCTCGACTTCCAACTTGATACGCCGAAAGAAGTCGTCATTGTCACCCCCGGTTCTCGCGGGGAAGCAGAACCTTTCCTCGCGCGGCTGCGCCAAACGTTTCTTCCAAACCGCGTGCTCGCGGTGATCCCCGAAGCGGAACTCCCGGCGCACGTGAAGCTACTCCCGCTTGTCGATGGCAAGCGGGCAATCAAAGGCAAGCCGACCGTGTATGTTTGCGAAAAACGGGTGTGCGAGTTGCCGACCAGCGACCCGGAAATTTTCGCGCGACAGATCGGCAAGGTCAAGCCACTAGAGCAATCCGCATCTCGGTAGGTTCTGATCGGCCTATCTACAGTCGACCGTGAGCCCAATTAGCGCCAAACTGCCGAGTTTGCCACTCAGCTACAACCCCTGCTCGAACACCACGTCGACGGGGATCCCCGCACTTGCGATTCGCCGCAGCTCATCGCCCAAGACGGGGCCGATCACGCCCATCTCAGCGACAAACTCCGCCGCGCCCTCGTAGTCGCCGTCACCTTGCAAACGCAGAATCTTCTCCGATAGGGCGCTAACGGCTTGTTCCATTTCGGCCATGTTTACGGCGTAGGTCCCCGTCTCTTGGTCACGCGAGAACGCGCCGGCCTGCTTGAAGAAGTTAAAGCGCAGCAGATTGGCGATGCCGTGGGCGCTGGAGGCTCCGAATCGGACCGATCGAAAGATCCCGGCGAGGAAGGTCACGTAGTTGTCCATCAAGTCGGCATCACCCAGCTCGCCTTGTTCGTGAAGCTTCGTCACCATGTAGAGCCCCAAGATGTCCGCCTTGCCCTCTTCGAGCGCGGACGAGTTCTCTTTCATCGCGGCGCGAACCGTCTGCTTTCCGTCGAGGGTGTTCTTGATGCCGAGTCCGTGGGCGACTTCGTGGAACATCGTGTTTGCGAAAAACGCGTCGAAGCTGATGTGCCGGCGCTGCGGGGGTTCGATCAGCAGATCGGCGATGGGAACCAGAATCTTGTCGAACTTGGCACGCATGGCGTTCTTGAGCTGCAGCCGCCGGGCGCCCATCTCGAGCTGAACCTCCTCGTCGTTGGGCAGGTTAATGGCGATCGTCTTCGACCCGGCGTTGCAATCACCGGCGTAGTAGATCACGTCATAGGCGTTGAGGTCTGAGTCGGTTCCCGGGTTCTCCTGCTTGTAAGCGTCGGGAACCGGCAGCCCCTTCTGAAGCGCCGGCAAGAAGGCGGCGTACTTTTCCAGGCGCTCACTCCACTCTTTGTCTTTGATCAAGATGTAGGCCTCGAACGCGGCTTTATACCCGAACAATTGATCTTCGTAAGTCTCGATGGGGCCGATGACGAGATCGATGGTGTTGTCCTTCATCTCCATCCAAGCGAAATCGCTCGGCTGGTAGTCGCCGCTCAGGAACGCTTCGGCGCGAAGCTTCAGATAACGCCGAAACCCGGCGTCTTCAGCCAGCGCCGCGGCTTGTTTTAGCTTGGAAGAAGCGAGTTCAAGCGATTCGCGAAAGGCTTCGTGATAGGGTTGCGTGACCAGCTTGCCCCGCTCATTCCGGCGGACAAGAGTGTAGAGGCTTCGCAAGGCCTTCGCGCGCTCGGGGGATTCGGCCGCGGCGGCTTCGAATGTCTCCTTGGTCATGTCCGCGGGATAGTAGTTCGCGCCGGGCGCCTTTGGGCCGATACCCTCGACGAACGGTTCGTTCCCGGCCAAGCGGTCCCATGGCCCGTAGTTGATCTCCGCATAGCGGCGAACATCTGGGTCGTTGATGCCCGCGAGTAGCTGTTCAAGGTCGCCGTAGGCCTGCTGCCGAAAAAGCTGGTTCATTACGTCGGCGGCTTCGATCAGCAAGGGGAGCATCCGCCGCTGGTTTTCCGAAAGGACGGTCAGGTCGCTTTCGAGCCGGAAGGTGGTGTAGTTTCGAAGGCGTTGCTGGATATCCATGGACTTTTCGAGAGACGAGGCAGGTGTGGATTCCGTCTCGCCGGTCCAGCAGCCTGACGAAAGCAGCAAGAACAGCGAGAGGGTCAACTGAGAAACTGGGCGCATAGTCGGATTGCAAACCGCGGATCTACGATTAGGTTAGCAAGCGGGCTGACAAATCCCAACACCATTCCGCAACTGGCCCATTAGCCGTTTCGCGAGTTGGTCCCCGGACATCGAAGCCGTCGAAGGTCGAAGCCCGGGGACGGGAGGTTTTGTGGCTACTCGTGAGCAATCAGCGCCGTGCCATCTGGATCTTCGGCGTTGCCAGAAAACCCATGACCTGGTCTTTCTTTACAGCCGTCATCACGATTTCATAGGGCTTCTTCGAGTCGCCGATATAGAACTGCAGCGGCTCGTTGACGTAATGGTCTTTCTTGACCATTTCCCTGTCGTCCGCCAGCAGTTCGATGCTAAACCGGTGACGCTTGGGCTCGGTCTTTCTTAGGCGCATCAGAACGTCGCCAATCTTGTACATCTTGCCGGACTTCGGCAGACGAAAAGTCAAGTAAGTGCGCTCGTTGAAGTCGCGAAGCTGTCCGATCTGCGATGAATTAGAAGAGACCCACTCGCTCATCACTTGCAACTCGTCCTTAGTGAGCCTGAGCACGGAATTGGTCGACTCGATTTGCGATTCGGCTTTGGCTATCTCCCCTTTGACAGAGCTGATTTCCCCTTCGACCGCTTCGACCTGAGCGCCGGTGCCCGCTGCCATCTCTTGAACGCCGCGGATCTCACCCATCAATGCTTCTTGGTTGCTGCGCTGATGGCTTGCAACGTTCTTACTCAAGCGATCGGTGTAGCTGCGTGCTTCTGCTTTCGCCTTTTTGGCTGCTTCGGTGCGAGCTTCATCAAGATCGGAACGCAACTCTTGAATCTCCTGTTGTGCGTTTCCCAAGTGATAGGACGAATTCTTTGCGAGCTTGGCCAGCTTGTCCTCTAGCTTCTGTTGAAGCGTAGATGCGTCAACTTCGGAACGCTTGATTTTTGAGTACAAAAATACGTTCCCTACCAGCAGCGCGATAAGGAACACAACGAATGCCGCGGTCTTGCGCGCGGGCGAGGATGACGATGGAATGTCGAAGTTTGGTTTGTTTTGATCCATGGAAACTGCCTCCTTGTTTGGTATTGTGGCCCGCCGTTTCGAATTGGGTCGACCGGCTGGCAAGTACAAGGAATGCAATACGCGTGCCAGAGTACGGTTTAGCCGGAGCCGTTCCTAACAGCCCCGGGCTAAGTCGCCAAGAATCAACGCCGAACAGGAAACAGAGCTAACAACCCACCGCGTTTCGGGCCGAGAATTGAGGTGGAACGTCCGTGTAAAAAAGTAGCCCGCAGTGTACGTTTTTCAGGGCGGCTCGCGGACTGCGAGCACAAAAGTCGAAGATCACAGCTCAAGCTGAGAGTATGGCGTCGCGAGCGGCTTGTTCCAGCTCGTCCAAAGCGTCGCTGAAAAAATGGTCTGTCGCTTCAATCCAGGTCAGGGTCTTGGGCTCGGCGGCTTTTGCGAAAACGGATTCCATGGTGGGACGCCGCCCGTGCTCATCGTTCGTACTGTGGAGGAAATGAGTAGGGCAACGGCAATCGGCGAGAAATTCCCACTCAAAATGCTCGACCGGCGTCCCGACGGCGAGAAAGCGCTGGACGCCGAAGCCGTCGCCGCAAACAACGCGGAGTCCTGCAAGCGAGCCAAAAGAAAACCCCGCCGCCAGCAGCGGCAGGCCCGGGTGGCGGTTGGCGGCATAGCGCAGCGCGGCGCGGACATCATCCTGCTCGCCGATGCCTTCGTCATAAGTGCCGGCGCTTTGGCCGACACCCCGAAAATTGAACCGTACGACCGCCGCCCCCGCGTTGCGGGCCGCTCGGGCCAGCCGGAAAACTACCTTGTTGTGCATCGTCCCGCCGTGCAGCGGATGAGGATGGCAAATGACAGCCACTCGCTCGATGGGAATCCCGTCGTCCGGGCCCTCCACCAGGGCCTCCAGGCGTCCCGCGGGGCCGTCGATAAAGGTAGATTCGAGCAGCCGAGTCAAGGGAGTTTCCAGTCCATCAGTTGCTGCGGTAGTTGGTGAACTCCAAGTGGATGTCGAAGTCCTTTTCTTTGACCACCGCCATGACGCTTTGCAGATCGTCGCGTTTTTTTCCGCTGACACGCACCTGATCGCCTTGGATTGAGGATTGGACTTTCAACTTGGCATTCTTGATCAGCTTGACGATCTCGCGCGCCTTCTCCATCGGAATACCTTGTTGCAGACGAATCTCTTGAACAAGCGACGACCCGGCGGCTGGCTGCGGCTCAGCGTGAACCAAGCTTTTGAGAGGAACCTGTCGGCGAACGAGTTTTTGTTCCAGGACCTCGACGACCGATCGCCGCGTAAAATCGTCCGGAGCTTTGACGACGATCTTGGACTCAGCCTCGTCGAGCTCGATCGAACTATGGGTCGATTTCAGGTCATAGCGCGTTTGAATCTCTTTGCTGGCCTGATGGACCGCGTTGTTGACTTCTTGCAAATCGATTTGAGAAACGATATCGAAGCTATTGGTTGGCATAATCGACGGTCGATGTGTCGCTGGTTTTGAGAAGACAATTACTGTATAGACCCGTTGCGAGAGGCCTCGGGTGCCGTTCCTGGAAACGGAAAAACCGCTGCTTTTCGGCACCCGTACCGTCACGGCCTACAAGACGCTACGGATCTCGCAGGGCCTCCATCACACGTTCGGTGACGCGATCGATGATAGCAGGTACGGCCGCTTCGAGGACCTCCGACACGACAGCGCGGACACGATCTTTCTGGGCATCCGGTTCGCCTTGGCGTCGCAAAGCCTGCTCGACGACGAAGGCAAATGCGTCTTCGTCGCGCGCGGGTTCGGGCTGATCCGCCGAGTCATTCGACGGCTCCGGAGCAATTTCTTGGTCAGACTCCACGGAGGACTCCGGCGCATCCTCGGGGGGCTGTGCGTCCGTCGAGATCGGACTGAGATCACCGTTACTCAGTAGCGCCCGCACCATACTAACGACCGTCGCTGGGTCGAGCGGCTTGTAGAGAATACCATCGGAGCTTGTTCCATCGGCGGCGGCATCTTCAGGGACCTCGGTAGCACCGACAAGCAAGACGACCTTGACGCGAGAAAGTTCAGGCTGCGATTTGATTAGCTCGCGGATCTCGACCCCGGAGCAGCCTGGCATTTTTCGGTCGATGATGACCAAGTCCGGTGGCCGCTCCGCGAGAAAACCCAGGGCTTCATCACCATTGGTAGCAAGGAGGATTTCGTGGCCTTCCTCGGCGAGAATTTCCCGGCCCATGCGGCGGGCGTGGGGATTATCGTCGGCAATGAGGATGCGACTCATAAGCGGGTTTCGGGTATCTGAATGGTCGAATCTGAGCGGCCCCGAATAGATAGTCCGCAAACGGCCACTTTGCCGCGCCGGCTGTGCTTCAAGGCTTGAATCGGCCGCATCCCGGGTCGTTGGAATAGGCCGACAAATCGGCCGCGGGAATCCCAGCCGGTATGCTAGTTTTCCAGCTTTTCTTGTTCTTTCGGAGGGGCCTTACGGGCGTCGGGCTCGGTATCGAGCTTGCTGGGACCGGTAATCTGCTCAGCGGTAACTTCGGCACTCGGCTCGACGGCGGTGCCAATGCCGATCGATGGAGTGATACCCGGAGGAGTCGAAGGCGCCAAAGGAGTCATCGCCGGCTTGCCGGCCTTGGCGGCCAGCCGGAAGTCGGGACGGCCACCGAACACCCCGAAGACTTTGCCAAACATTCCTTTCTCAACCCGGTTTTCCAGGTTGTATTTCATGAGATTAAACATTTCGGCATCGGGCTCGGGAATCGGGCTATTCAGACTTGCGAGTTTCGTCTTTGCTTCGTCGACATAGGGACTCAAGGGATAGTCGCGAACCAGCTTCGTGTAGGCATGGACGGAATCGCTTTGAAACTGTTGCCCCATCTTGTCATAGGTGGACCCGAGCAGCCAAAGTGCATCATCGCTCTTGCTGAATAACGGGTAATGGTCGGTGAGAGTGCGCAGCCGGTTCGCCCCAGCGCGGTAGCTGCCCTTGTTGGAGTAGAAGGAGCCCACCCGGTACTCCGCTTCGGCAACAATCTCTTGAATGTCGCGCAACAACTGGTCGGTATCCTCGACAAACACGGAGTTGGGGAACTGCATGAGCATTTGACGGCATTCCGAGTCAGCACGGAGAGCGTGGGTGTTATCGCGGTCCGCTTTTTGCATTTGCTCATAGTGAATCTGGCAGACCTTCATCTGCGACTCACTGGCTTCTTGCATCGTCGGGAAAAACGTAATGAAATCCTTGTACTCGGCCTCGGCCTGCGCCAAGGCATGCCTGGTTCCTTCGCGATACCAACTGTCGGCGATGGCCAGCTTGGCTTTCGCAATATACTCGCTATCGGGATAGGTGTTAATCAGCGTTTGCAGAGTCAGGCGGGCCAGCTCGTAGTGATGTTTCTCGATGTCGCGGATCGACTTGTCGAACAGTATTTTGTCTGGCTGTTGCGAGTTGTTGGCGATCGGATTGTCATAGGGATCACGTCCGCAGCCACTGAGCGCGATCACCGCGGCCAGCACCAGGACAACCAGAAAGTTCTTCAAACAAAAATTCTTCGTCATGCTTCCAGCCTCTCTAAGCCCTTGCTTCCAGCCTTGCTTTGCTTCCCGCTCTGATTACACCTTCAGCAACAGTGTTTCCTCAGCCGCACGCCGCATTCGGTCGACGGCGGCGGCCGGATCTGGCGCCCCGAAAATACTCGAACCAGCGACCACGATATCACAGCCGGCTTGCACGATTAGTGGAAGATTGTCCAATGTGACGCCGCCGTCAATCTCGATTCTGAACTTCAGGCCTCGCTCGCCGCGAATCTGGTCGAGCCGGCGAATCTTTTCCAAGGTGTAGGGCAGAAACTTTTGCCCGCCAAAGCCTGGATTCACGCTCATCACCAAGATAAAATCGACCAGATCCAGCACGTCGTCAAGCGTATGGACCGGAGTTGCTGGGTTGATGACAACGCCGGCCAGAGCTCCGTGTTCGCCAATCAAACGCAGGCTGCGATCCAAGTGCGGGCAAGCTTCCTGATGCACCGAGACCATCCGGGCGCCCGCCTCGATGAACTCAGGAACATAGCGATCCGGCTCTTCGATCATCAGATGGCAGTCCAGGCACAGATCGGTCGCTGCACGCAACGACCGAACTACCGGTGCGCCAATCGTAATATTGGGCACGAAATGGCCGTCCATGACGTCGACATGGACCATCGATGCGCCGCCGCGCTTGACGGATTCAACTTGCTCACCCAGGCGTGCGAAATCAGCCGCTAAGATCGATGGAGCGATTTCAACCATTTGACGAATTAAGCCTTCGTGGGGCAAGGGAAAGGACGTCCGCTCCCAAAGCCGCCGCGGCCGGGAGTCTCCGAATCGCCGTCACAAGAACCGCTTGATTCATTATAGAAACGTTTCTCCGAGAATGATAGAAACGGTGGCCAGGGAATGGGCGCGCGCGGGCGCCGGCCGAAGGCTCAGCCGCCCGAAACGCGCACGATCCGGCACGCGAAGAAACCATCTCCCGCATCGCGGCCGGGCACCCTAGTCATATACGCATCAGCGGCAAACTCGGTTCTCTCCATGAGGATCTCATCGACGACTTCGCGATTTTCTTCAGGTTCTAGCGAGCACGTCGCGTAGACCAGGACGCCCCGGGGGGAGAGGGCCATCAGTCCATTGGCGAGGATGCGGGCCTGCCTGCATCTGAGAGTCTCGATATCTCCCGGCCCCAGCCGCCACTTGATTTCAGGGTTGCGGGCCAAAGTGCCAGTGCCTGAGCAGGGGGCGTCGACTAGTATGCGATCGAATGTCCTCTGAAACGGCAGAGCGGTCTCGGCATCAAGGGAGACCATGTCAATGGACGCCGTCGCTAGCTCGCGCATGGTGCGCAGCCGATGGAGCCGCCGATCGCAGGCAATCGCCGCTGAGCGGCCGGTAGGGCTGCTCAGCTCGCCGGGGATGAGGGTCTCCAATGCTTGGAACGTCTTGCCGCCCGGCGCGGCACAGAGATCAAGAAAGCTGCAGCCGGGCTCCAGTTGGAGCATCGGAACGACCATTTGAGAGCTGATATCCCGCACGCGGATGCGGCCTTGCTTGTGGGACTCGGTTAACGCCGGTCTTCCCTTGACCACGAGGCGACAGGAGGGCATCTCGGTCTGTTCGGTAGCAACGCCCTCCTCATCGAGCCGGCGCACTGTTTCGTCGACCGGATAGCGAGTGTTGAGGCGCAGGTAGGTGCATGGGGCTTGCAAGTTGGCCTGAAGCAGAGCCTGTGTGGCGGCTTCTCCCAAGGCTTGTTGCCAGCGCTGACGCAGCCATTTCGGGTGCGACCACTCGGCCGACTCCTGGGGCCGAGGCCGCTCCGGGAGCCGCCGCAGGATGGCGTTCACCATTCCGGCCGCTGAGCTCTTGCGGGCGCGCTTGACCAGATCCACACTCTCTGAAACAGCGGCGCGATCCGGGATGCGGTCGAGATAGCGAATCTGGTAGCAGCCCATCCGGAGAGCAGTGCGGACTTCCGCGTCGAGCCCGGCCAGCGGCCGGCGCGAGCGCTGGGCGATCAGCCAATCGATCTCGCCTTGTCTGCGCAGCGTGCCGAGGACGACCTCGAAAGTCAATGCCCGGTCTCGATCGTCGAGATGGGTAGTCAGGCGAGAGTTGAGCAGCTCGTCCGAGTATGCCGCGGTGGTCTCGATTCGCAGAAGGATGTCAAAAGCCACTTGTCGAGCTAGGGAGATTGCCACTGGACTGTACCTTAACGGCAGAGCGTTCGCCTATTCGCAAGACGACGAGGCGCAGCCTAATTGAGGGTAACTCCTGAGCAGGACGGTTCGCTCTGTCGCCGGTCGGCCTCGCAACGCTGGGCGCTATTCTGGGAGGGCCTTCGAAAAATCTGGGGCATGTCGGCTCCCAGCCCGCTTTTCTCGCTACCTGGGCGAAATATGAGACAGTCTCGCTGTTCGATCCTAGCCCGCATTTCTCATCGGGTGGTGAGGCAAAGCGCATGAGAGGCCTGTCAGTACGAGGCGCGCGCCGCTGGACGACCCCAGCTTGAGCAAAGACGCGTACTCTCACAGTCCGTTGAGCACGGCGAGCAAGCGCAACGAAGTAATGGCGGGCCCCTCATGTGCTTGGCCCGTCAGCCGGTGAGAAAGCGTGCTAGCCCGCTTCCGCCGCGGATCCGTCCGTGGGGATTTCGGTCACGTAAACCCAAAAACAGCGACGCCGTCAACTCGGTCACGGATAAAGTATATCTTTAGTCCCTTTGTTTTCCACACATGTTCCTGCTGTCCCGTTTGGATTCCAAGATCGAGAGCATGTCCAGAATTCCGTTGAAACAGGAGCGACTCTCCGGTTAGTTTAGGCTGCCATCTTGCTCTCCGCAACGGCCGAGGTAGCCGGTTTCAAATTCAGCTGCTGCAACAGGGCCGGA
>Ga0114996_10003527_pt1 | contig 19379 bp, 27 predicted proteins | sample ArcticOcean_MG_C_4_FD_87039 | JGI IMG/M metagenome (GOLD analysis project Ga0114996, IMG submission 87039) | Marine microbial communities from western Arctic Ocean - ArcticOcean_MG_CB4_134 | ecosystem: Environmental > Aquatic > Marine > Oceanic | place: Arctic Ocean: Canada Basin | collected...
ATTGGACGGGTGAGCAAGGACTCGCCCCCAGTCTTGACGGAGAAGAGGTGCACTGCCACAGGCCCGAGGGCCACGGTGGTAGCCACCAGTCTGAGCGAGGTCACTTCTGGTGGTCATCGAAGTCGGGCAGCACGCCCTACCCGGCTGAGGCGGCCAAGGAGGTAGCCAGTGCCTACGAACGATAGACGTGTGGTCGTGAAGGAGTAGCACCCTCAGTCAATGTCCGCACGAGGACCGTCACATGCTCTAGGCATCAGACGGGCATCCTGAGCCGATAGGCTCCGGGTGCCACCTGACCCCTACAGCCGCAGCACCGGAGGTGCAAGGAGCGAACGAATGACTAACCATAGACGGACCCGACGACGACGCAATCCGAAGTGCGTGATATGTGACAACCATCGTCGCGCCCTTGGCAATGGACGTGAAACCGACCGCCGCAAGAGCGAGCGTCGTGAGGCGGCCAAGGAGGTAGCCAGTGCCTACGAACGATACCCGACACGCACCCGCTGACGCAACGCAACCCAGACGGAGCCACGCCCATGAGCAAGATGGTTCGCTACCCCTCCGAGATCTTTTCGACCAAGATCGCCCGCAACATCCACCCCGGCAGCGTGGTCTGCGTGGGCCTATATGGCCGCTACATGGTCACCCGCAGTCACACCGATGGCAACATCACCGTGTTCACGATGTCGGACATCTTGAACGTACTGTCGATCAGGGACTTCAGCATCGACGCTGACATGCCCATGACCACCGTTATCAGCGAGGTTCTCTAGTCATGCGTCTTCAGTTCGTCCAACCCATCCCCGAGTGGAGCCTTGGCTCGCTCGATGACCTCCACAATGACTCGGCCATCACCGGCCATGGTCAGCGTGTGGGGGACGGTGTCCACGAGTTCGCACTTGGCGAGGATGCCACCCTGCGGGCAAGCGTCAGCATCCATGGCGATGCTGACACCGCCGAGGTGTTCGTCGCCTCCAAGCCCAGCCAGCAGAGCCTACAGCGGGTGAACCGCCTGCTCTCCGGAACCGGGTTTCAACTCAAGGCGTACCACCGTGCTGGTGGTCAGGTCCAGATGAACGGCGATGGCCGCTACTCCCCGCTCCCCGGCACCGTGAGTGTCAAGGACGGGGTCTGGGGCTACACCCGCTCAGGCTACGAGTACCTGCCGTCGTCGGTCGCTCAGGCCGAGGTCGAGGCGGGCATCGAGTCCGCCCCTGAGTCCGCCCCTGAGCCTGTGCTGGCTGCGGTGCCCAGTCTCACGCCTAAGGTCGTACCGGCTCCTGCCGAGTCCGACCTGTTGCAGCATCCGGTCGTGACCCAGAAGACCGAGGTCAAGGTCAAGAGCGACGTGGTCGAAGGCCTTGATCTACTCTGGAAGTTGCACGTTAGTGGGGCACGTCAGGTGTTGTGTCTCATCGGCCCTACGGGCACAGGCAAGACCTCTCTGGTATACGACCTCGCAGCCCGTAACAAGGTCGGCATCTTCACGTTCGACTGTGCTGGTGCCCGTGAATTCAGCGACTTCGTCGGGGTCACTCACCTCCGAGGCACAGAGACCGTGTTCGTGCCCAGCGGCCTGCTCAAGGTGCTGGACAAGGATGGCCCGTACGGCGGTCAGCCCCGCATCGTGAACCTCGATGAGATTACCCGAGCCGAGTCGGCTCAGGCTCTAAACGCTCTCATCTCGATGCTGCACGACTTCGCACGTATCTACGTCCCAGAGGCTGGGATCGCATTCGACCTTGACCCAGCGGTCATGTTCACCATGACGGCCAACCGAGGTGCCCAGTACACAGGCACGGTGGGACTCGACTTGGCACTCGCCAACCGAGTCACGGCATGGGTCAAGATGTCGTACGCCGATGCTGCCACCGAGGCCAAGGTGCTGGTCGAGCGAACCGGCATATCCGATGACGGTGCTGACCGCCTCGTGACGGCTGCTGCTCGCATCCGAGACATGGATGAGCGTGGCGAGTTGCCAGAGGGTGGCGGCATCTCCACGAGGCTCCTGCTCAAGGCTGCCGAGAAGGTAGTCGCCGGGTTCACGCCGCAGGCTGCGGCTGCTTGGACTTGGGTCGGTAACTACACCGACGAGGGTGGGACTCAGTCCGAGTCGTATCAGGTCCAGTCCGCAATCGATATGACCCTTCGATAGGGTCGGGAAGGTACAGCATGCCCAACGAGTACATGAGTACGGTGGCGGCTGACCCGCTACCGTGGCTGACCGAGCGGTTCCGAGACTACGGGGTCTACGACTCCGACGTGTCGGACCTGCTGCGGATGTCCCGCATCCTTGGCGTGGCCCAGAGCACGGTGAACGCTCTGAGCGACGGCAACAAGTCCTATCGGGTGAAGTTCTCCAGCGGTGCGGCCACGGCCTACACCGATGGCAAGAGCCACGAGGTCGTGATCGGCACGGCCCCGGCACTCGACCCAGACCTGACCGATGGGCAGCGTGCGGCCATTCTGGTCGCCATGGCTGCTCACGAGGTCGGGCACATCCGATGGTCGGTGACCATGCAGGACCGACTGGCCTTGCACTACGCTGCGGACCCGTTCAAGGCAGCGTGGGCTGCACGGGTCTTCAACATCGCTCACGACATCCACCTTGAGCACTGGATGCGTCAGGACTTCCGTATCCTGTCCGACATCCTCGACCTCAAGGGCCGCTACTTCGCACAGGCTTGGACGTTCGACGCTAGTCGCAACGTGACACGCTACGGCGGACTCATCAACGCAACTCTGTACAGCCACGCTACCGACTGGACCGACAACCCCGAGGCTGAAGCGTTCAAGGTCTGGTCCGATGCGTGGGCAGTCAAGGTCACGGCCAAGTCCGCCCGCACGATCAAGCCGATGGTGGCCCTGATCGACGAGGCGCTTGAGTTCCTGCGCTACGACTCCGACCCCGACGTGCCACCCGAGGAACGTGACCCAACGGCTGAGAAGCCCGAGCGTCCCGACTCCGACGAGGATGAGGACGAGGACGAGGACGAGGACGAGGAGACTTGCGGCGAACCCGGTCCCGCCACCGACTCCGAGCCTGAAGACTCAGACGAGGACGAGGACGACGAAGGCACGGGCACTGGCTCCGACGAGTCCGATGAGGACGACGAGCCGAGTGGCCCGTCTGGTCCGCCCGAGTCCCGTGACGACTCCAAGTCTGATGCGCCGCCTGAGCGTCCCGAGAAGGATGAGCAGGGCTACGGTGAGGACGACATCGAGCGGGAGAACATTGACGACGGTGGCGAGGCTACCGACTTCACTGAGCGGCCCCCTCCCCCGACCGTGCATGGCGACATGCACACCGCAGACGATGCCGAGTGGCAGGATGCCATCGACTCGCACATGCGGTCCATGACCTCCGACCGTGACCGCTGGGTCGTGGGCGGTACGGGTCCATTCGCCAAGCGTGAGATGCGGATCATCCGCATCAACCGCTAACAGTAAGGAGTTCTGGAATGAGTTACTACGACTGGGAGCGAGTCCTTCAACGACGACGGGGTGGTTCCAAGAGAAACCGCACCAAGACCCCGACCGACCGGCCCGAGACAGCCCGTCGCATCGCCAGCATCATCGCCTCGCAGCGTCGAGGCCTTGAGGCACCCGAGTTCGCCAAGCGTGGCGGACGTGTTGACCGACGACGGCTGGCCTCAGTCGCCACCGGCAACGACCGAGCGTTCACGACCCGTGCGGGTCGCAGCAGCACCCGGCTCAAGGTCGTCTGCATCATCGACCTCAGCGGTTCGATGATTGGCGAGAACGCCCAGCGTGCCATCCAGACAGCATGGGACTTCGCACTCGCAGTGCGGCTGGTCCCGACCGCTACGCTGGAAATCTGGGCACACACCACCGGCTACCTGAACACCGACGAGAAGCCCCTCCTCGGCATCCTCGACGAGCGTGATCCGGCCATCGCCGCTACACCGTCCGCCTCCGGTGTACTTCAAGGCCAGTACGTGGCTGCCTACCACCTCTACGAGGAAGGCATGACCGCCCGCCAGTTCTACCAGCAGTTCAAGGGCATCAGCATGAGCGGCAACGAGGACGGCTGGAGCCTCGACGCAGTCCTCAACGACGTGTCCCGTCGTACGCCTTCGAGCCAACGCATGCTGGCCGTGATGGTGAGCGATGGCAGCCCGGCCTACGCCGAGCGTCAGGCAGGCATCGGCCACGTCAAGGCAGTCGTCAACCGATGGCGCAAGCGTGGTGCTGGTGTCATCAGCGTCAGCGTCGATGCGAACCTCCGCAAGGAGGCCCAAGAGTTCATGTACGGCCACGAGTGGGTCGTGCCCTTCACTGAAGACCCCGGACGCAACTACTGGGATGCCCCCATGGTTGGATTGTCTCGGACCAACGTGACCCGGCTGGGTCGCATCATCGGGCGAGTGCTAGCGTGAGCCAGCCCGGATGCAACTGTCATCCGGGTGGCCTGACCAGAAAGGAACGCAACATGGAACGCAACATGGAACGCAACAACGGTCTTGTGCCCGACCTCGTGACTGGAGACCGTGAACTCACTGGCCTAACTGGGGGGATGAGGCTCCTCCGTAAGTGCTCGCTGCACTTCTGTGACCGTATCAGCGTCAACCCGAGCATGACGGCCTACCCCTGCGAGCGGCACCTTGGAGTCAAGGAAAGCGGCGTCGAGTGGGCCATCCTCTTGGACCCCAACAGCGGGGATGACGGCTACATCTACAGCGGTGTCGAGTACCGAGTTACAGCGTGGAGTCAGCGAGTGCGTGTGAAGTTCATAGGTATCTTCGCACCCTCGTCGCTGGACTCCAAGAACCAGTTTACATTTTCGACTTCCTGCCCCTCGACCCATACCCCATCGAACGTCTGGTCGATGACCCTGACCGTGGCCTTCGATGCCATCAGCGACATCGAGGCCACATGAACGAGAACGTCGAGTGCCTGTGCCACGACTGGCGAGTCATCGCCGGTGTCCTGACCGGGCAGTATATCGGGGGCGTAGCCCTCACCACCATCGAGGCCGAGCAACTAGCCCGCCACCTCATCATCCGCCTACACCCACCCAAGGAAGGGACCAAGTCTTGAAACTCCTCGGCAAGGCAACCGCATCTAGCAAGGTGTCCACCGCCGACAAGGGACTCGGCAAACGACCCAGCAACCACCGCCCGTTCATCGCCACTGTGTGCGATGACTGTGGCCTGACCCGCAGCATCGACGGCAAAATAGTCGTGGACCCGTACCATATCGAGGGCGGCATCTACTCCGGGGCGGTAGTCAAGGCCCTGTTGTGCTTGGGCGACCTCGCCAACCGACGCATACGTGGCCTGCGGCTCAAGCGGATCGAGGAAACCCGCATCATCAGCACCCACCCCAACCCTAACAGTGGGGCGTAGCAGCAGCCACCGGTACAAGGGGCAGGGTGAGTCCTGCTCCGCGTCCGGGGCGATGAGCAAGTACACCAAGGAACGCTTCGGCAGCGAGGCTTCCGCACGCAAGGACTCCCGCAGAAAGCGGACATGGAAGGGGCGTAGCGAGTTGCCGCACCCCTACTTCTGCGACGGGTGCAGGGGCTGGCACCTCAAGTCTGGATAGACACACGCTACTTGTCCTGCGAATACCCGTTCTTGGCCTGATACGCCTCCCGCTTCAGCCTGTTGCGGCACATCTTGCATTCTCGGGAACCATTGGGGCGAAAGTAGGTGTTGTTATAGCCGGGAGTGCTCTTGTCGTCCTTGACCTTGGACGCCAGACGGTGGCCTTTTAAGCACGTGACTCGCCCGCTGCGAATAGTGGGGCTGTCCTTGTCGTAGCGTGTTCTGTACGATGCAAGTTCATCCTCGAACCACGGGGAATACTTGCCCGGAACATGGCCTTTGGGGCATTCCGTACCGTGGTAATCCTCGACGGGGATACATATGTCTAGGAACTGGTCCGGGTGGGGTACTGCCCGATTACTGACCCGACTCTCATTCCTGTTGTGACCTTTGGGAATCCCTTTTCCGCCCCGGCCAACTCCGGTCTTCGACATCGCGACTCCTTCAGTTGCGAACTCTGGGACGCCAAGATGCATCTAATCATCGCTCCCGTCAACCCCTCCGTGGCCCTTAGCCAACAGTCTCCCCCACTACAGTCTGGTACAATCAAACCTCACCAAATCGGAACCGATAGGAGCACACCTTGAAGTCTCTGGAGACTGCGGACGATGTCTGCCTGACCGAGCCTGAGATTTTCGTCATCACCGTGGCCGAGCAGGACCGAGCCATTCAGGAACTCACCACCGAGCGTGAACTCCGGGGCGAGACCATGCCTGACCACATAGCCAAGGACGAGCCGTTCACGTCCTGCCCGCGCTGCACCATCGTGGCACGTCGTGCCCTGTCCATCGCACTGACCAGAGATGCCCCCGCCAACTAGACACAAGTGCGAGTGGTATCCCATCGCCTTCGACCCGAGCGAGGTGCCCTACAAGCCCGTCCTGTGGGCGTGCGGGGCACAGTGGCGGTGCATCAAGACCATGACCCGCAAGCGGATGCTCACCGACCCGCCCGACGCCATCCCAGTGCCGACCACCGGCATGTGGGGAGTCATCAAAGACAAGCCACCGGAGGACACAACATCGAACTCGTACCCGAACTCGTAGACGGCGACTCCCCGCCCTGCACCATCGGCAAAATGGTCGAAGACCGGAGTTGGCCGGACACCCGGCACTGGCGGAAAGGTGAGGACAATGGCTGCGGTTCCGAGGCCTGCTGTGCCGACGACGACCAACCCGAACCCTCTCCCACTGGTGGGCCTGCGGACCTCGACCCCGGACCCGACCAGACCATCTTAGAAGAGGCACAGGGCCTCACCCGAGGAGCACGTCAGGCCCAGTACGGGCACCCGATGTCTGACTTTCAGGCGATGGGCCGCATCACCGCCGCCATCCTTGGCCGGTGGCTGGAGTCGGAGGGCTACACCCTGTGGAAGCAGGAACCTCTCGGACCTCAGCCCCAGCATGTGGACGGTGACAGCAAGCGTTCCCCCGTCTACTTCCCAGACATCCCTCCCCGTATCGCAACCATGCTCATGCAGAGTGTGAAGTTGTCACGAGAGGCGGCGAGGCCCAGTCACGACAACCGAGTGGACGGTGCCGGGTACTGGGACTGCACCGACATGGCGGTCGAGGCCGAGCGTGATGGGCCAAGGACAGGTTCAAACATAAGCGAGGTACTTTGAATTGACAATCACCAGAGAGTGCGATGTTTGCGAGGCCACAGGCTCCATCGCGTTGGGAGAAGACTCTAGCCACGTCGAGCGGTACTCACTCCAGCACAAGCCAAGGGTCGGGGAGGAAGACATCGGTCCTCCGTCCTCGTCCCTGTCCATGGGCGGTCTCGACATGTGCCAGCGTTGCTGGGTGAACATCGCTGAGGCCCGCACCAAGAACTACATCCGATACATCGAAGAGTGCGACATCTGCCACGGGCCTGACCCGCTACGGTTGACGCTGAAGCAGTCCATCCGAGAAGGCATCAAGGTACATGACCGAGGACGTGGGTCCATCGCTCTGTGCCGTGGCTGCTGGACGACCAGAGGCCTGCCCAACATGCGACGAAAGGTCAACAAGCAGACGGACCCCGCCCTCATCTTTGAACTCAACGCATGCCGGGTATCGAGTTGAGTTTCAAGCGGTTCGTCACACCCGGCAAGCCCATGCCACAGGGTAGCCTGCGTGCCTTCAAGACCAAGTCCGGGGCGGTAGTCACACCCCAGAAGAACAGCGTCCTCTCGTACCGAGGGGACATCCAGAACCACTACGGTGACCCGGACCCCATCGGGGGTCGAGTCGTGGTGGTCTGCGAGTTTCGGTTCAAGCGTCCGAAGTCTCACTTCACCGGCAAGGGTGTCCTCAAGCAGGGTGCCCCCGAAGAGATGATGCAAGCCCCGGACATCGACAAGTTGTGCCGGTCAGTGCTCGACGCCCTGACTGCTTACGCATATCACGACGACAAGCAAGTCACCACACTCAACGCCACCAAGGTTTGGTGGCACCAGTCAGAGACCGTAGTAGCGGTCGAGGGAGCATAAAGTTGGAACTTAGAACAGCACGTCCCGTCCTTAGTGCAGACGACCTCACGTTCATCATCGACGGGCTAAACAACATCCGAGTGGACCTTGTCTCAACGGCAGTCGAACTCGCAAAGGGTAGCGAGTACGAGGCAGCCGGTGAGACCTTGGGCATGAATGCCGAAGTCGATGGACTCATCCTCCGCATGAACGGGCTTCGGGCAGGCGTCATCAACGCGATGCTGGCCGACGCTATCGCGACCGAGGCGGAACAAGAGGCTGCCATCGAGGCCAGCCCTGAGTACATCGCGACCGAGACGGAACAAGAGGCTGCCATCGAGGCCAGCCCTGAGCACAATGACCCCAGTTTTGAAGGGACCATCGTTGCCTCGACGGACCCGGACGGACACGTCACCATCGAGGCGTTCCCCGACAAGTGTCACCCGGCCACCGACCACGAGGCGGTCGAGGAAGTCCCCGGCCTCTAGTGGTCACCACCACGGAAGAGAACGTCATCAAGGGGACCATCACCGAGTCGGACCTTCACGGTCGCATCACCACGTATGTGGAGGTGGGTATGGAGCGAGTCGATGAGGTGATGACAGGTGAGAACGCCCGACGTGGCACCCTCATCTACCCTGTCTTTCTGCTGGTAGCCATCTCCCTTGGTCTGCTCGCTGGCTTCACGGCCAGTGCAGGCCTTGGGATGGTGGGCTTCGTCGCCCTTCTCCTGCTCACCGTGTGGATGAGAGGAGCCGTCCGCTAGTGCCCGCACTCAAGGCCCCGCCGTTCACTGAGGCCGTTCGCTACTGGATAAAGACGGTGGCGATGGACCGGCACATGGACGGCTGGGTCGTGGGTCGCAAAGACTCACGCACCGAGGCCAAAGACAAGAAGCATGCCCTCTCGATGGACGTGCTGGGGGTGGCCGGTGAGGTCGCCTTCGCCCTGACGTGGGGCATCCCTTGGGAACCCAAGTTGCGACATTTCAAGGGCATGGATGCCGACTTCACGCCTGACCCACTACTCGGCCCGACCGGCATCGAGGTCAAGACCACAGACTACGCACGAGTCCTGTCCATCTCCGACATGGACATCGACAAGAACCCCGCCCGTTTCCACTGGGGAGTGTATCGAGACAGCGACCTCGTCTACTGGGTCATGGGCTACATCATCCCCGACCTAGTACGGGACCGGGAGCACACCCGCCCCCACTTCCGAGACATTCCCGAGGCTGACCTCATCCCGGCCAGCACCATCATCGAACTCGACTACCCCGCCAGTACGTGGGATGTCGGAGAACAGGAGCCGCAAGTTGCTACATCCTCCACAGGAACTGCTACGCCTAAGCCTTCTCAACCTCTTCCTACTATCCATGGGAGCAGCCTGCCTGCTGGCTGAGTATCTGTGACCAGCCCTCAGGATGCGTGGTCGGATAAGAACGACCTGAGGTGGTACACGTTCCAAAAGCGTGACTACCTCAGCGTGACCAGCCTCCGCAAGGTGCTGGGCATGCCGTACAACCTCCACCGTTGGAGCATGAAGCAGTTGCTCGACGTGGTGATGGCTAACCCGGCAGTCCTCGACCGAGGTGAGAAGAAGGGCAAGCCCGAGACCGACGCCAACATTCGCGGGCGGGTCGGACGGCTGTCGATGGAGTCCCGTGACGTAAGTGCCGAGAGAGGCACGGCAGTTCACGAGGCCATCAGCGAGGGCATCCCGATGGCGGACCTCGACCTTGAACTCCAACCCTTCATGGAGTCCTACGCCTCAGCGGTCATCGCTCTGGGCATCTCGCCCATCCTGACCGAGCAGCAGGTGTTCAACGATACCTACGGCTACGCAGGGTCATTCGACCTGTTCGCATCGGTGCGAGCCAAGGCAGGCAAGAAGACCGTGATCGACCTGAAGACGGGGAAGGGCACGTACTCTGACCACGCCCTTCAGGGCATGGCGTATCTCATGGGCGAGTTCATCGGTGCTGACAACAAGGTGCTGCACCCGGAGACCGCCGCGTTCAAAGAAGCGTCAGGAGTAGCCATCCTCCACCTGCATCCGGGCGTGGGTGCTGGCTGGACCTACCACGACGTGGACATCTCAGTCCGCCTCATTCAGGCCTTCAAGGCCGAGGCAGTGCTGGCAAGGTGGATGGTGGACTTCCCCACCATCGAGACCCTTGAAGTCGTCGTCCGTAGTAGCAGACAGGAAGTGAAATAGTTGGGGCCAATCGACAGGCTCAAATTTTGGTACTGGCACCGCCAGTACCACAAGTATCAACGCATCATCCTCCGCACGCCAATGGACTTGAGCGATGAGGTGCTGCTCGACATCCTCGACGAGCGGGATAAAGCCCTTCATCACTATCACGACATCAGAACCAAGGGAGGCTTCTAGTGGCCGCATCTGCGGAGCAAGTCAAACTTCTACAGAGGGACACTCCCCCTGAAGAGGTCAAGCAACGGGCAGGACCGGGCGGCATGATGCTGTCCTACGTCGATGCCCGCTACCACTTCGACACGCTGGACAAGTGTGTCGGGGGAGAGAACTGGCAGTCCCAGTTCAGCCGGGATGCGTCGGGTCTGCGTGCAGGCATCGGCATCTACTGCAAGCGGGTGTCGGTATCGGCAGATGGCACGACCATCACCTCCGGTGAGTGGGTGTGGAAGTGGGACGTTGGAACTCCCTCGACCATGGAGCCTGTCAAAGGCGAGCACTCGGACGCCATGAAGCGTGCTGGTGTCCTCTGGGGCATCGGTCGAGACCTCTACGACTCGGCATCTGCTGCGTCGAAGGCGGCTGGACCTCGCTCTCGTGCCCCAACAGCCCCGTCAGAGGCCCATAGCGGGTCAGGCGGTGTTCCAGTGGCACATGTCACGGGTTCGTGGGCCTGTCCCATGCACGGTGGCTCTAAGGTCGTGCCTGCTGGCATCAGCAAGCATGGTGCTCGCAAGGGCAAGCCATACCCGGCCTTCACGGTGTGCTCCGAGTCCACCTGTGACGAGAAGCCACCTCGTGGCAGTGCCAGACCGGCACCTGTGTTCGTGGCCCCAGACCCCACTGAGTTCATCGGCATGACGCCGGATGATGAGGACGACGGCAACCCATTCGACTCCATCCCCGACAACGAGCCGGGGTAGTACACTGGAGCAGTGCTCCACACACGCACGACCCCTCGTCCTTCGGGACGGGGGGTCTTTCTTTGTGTCCGGGTATTCGTTGTGTTCTTTGGGGTTAGGACACGTTCCAGCGGTTGCGGTCGTCGCGGTTGGCCTTGAGCATCTCGTCTCGCCAAGCGTTGTAGCGGGCAGCCCACTTCCGCCACTCATCGGTGTCGCCCCTGCGGATTTCGTTGACCCTCCGCTTCACCTTGAGTGCGAGTTCCCGGTAGGACTTGTCGTAGCCGTACTTGTAGAGGAACTTCAGGGCGGGTAGCAACTTGCGTGGGTCTTGAGCGTACTGAGACTCACCACCACGGGAGAGGATGTCGTAGATGTCGTTGGGCACGTAGTCCCACTCAAAGATGGGGACCATCCGACCGAGTTCACCGGCCCACTGCTCACCGACCCTGACCTTGATGTAGAAGCCAGCCCGAGCGTTCTTCCTGCCAGTCAGGGCACGGGCCATGGCCTTGTTGTATTCCTTCGGGTTCACCACGGCGTTCCGCTTGGCGATGTTCTTGGCCTTGTGGGGCAAGTTCTTCAGCCACTGGTTGGGATAGAGCCGCAACTTGTTGGCCTGCTCTGCCGTGGGGATGTCCAACTTCTTGGTGCGTGCAGCACCATGGAGGTATTGAGCCTTCTGGGTCTTGCCCTCCCCGCCCAACTGAAACGGACGAGGGAGGCTAATCCGCTCGTCCGGGTCGTACTCGACTCTGAAGTGGCCCACTCGGGGCATCGGCTAGTCCTTGTTGATGGCGGCGTCTGCGAACAGCCGCTCGATTTCAGCCTTGTCCTCGTCCTGAGTCTCAGGGTCGGAGCCTTCCGGCTCGTCTTCTCTCTCGTCAGCGGGAGGTGCTTCCTCGACCTCTTCCTCGTACGAAACAGGCAACTTGTCACTGAAGAGGACACCAGCGTCGATGATGGCCTGTGCGAAGGCCTCCGCAGTGTGGATGCTGTAGCCTAGCGACTCCGCTGCGTCGATGATGTTCTCCGGGGAGAGTTCGGTGGCACCTGCGATGCCGATGATGACGTTGGCGTCGTCGCCTTGCAGCGACAGGATCACACCGATGACGAAGATGCGTCGGGTGTTGGCCTTCTGCTCGTTGATTGAGTCCAAGATGTTCTCCTGTCTGGTCGATAGAATGACCACCCCGAGCATGGGAGTGGTCACTCTATGTTCCGACTTAGGTGCCTGAGTAGGTGTACTCGACCTTATGTTCCGACTTAGGTGCCTGAGTAGGTGTACTCGACCTTCGGGTCTACAGGTGGACGTGGCTGGGACTCCGCACGGACGGCGAAGTAGTCACGGATGACGACGCCCAAGAGAAGGGCGAACCACTCAGGCACGCTCGACAGCGTGAACATGGCGATGATCCCAGCGGCTGAGAAGGTAAGAGCGATGATGCTGCGGATGCTCCCGAGCGGGAGCCACAGCGGGTTGAGTCGGTCCAAGGTTGCGTCCCCTATTACGTGTTGCGGGCTAGTCTACCAGCCCGGTGATGGTGTCAGCGATGGTCGCTTGGTCGTCATCGTCCAACTGGTCGAGTCCGATGACGGCCTCCAGTTCAGCGATGGCACCGTCGAGGCACACGTCGCACGAGATGTCATCGGCTGCCTCGCGGAGGTCAGCGAGGACAGAGAAGAGGGACTGTGCGTTGTCGATGGCGGGCAGGAGGTCGTGAGGCTCGTAACCTGAGGCGATGTCCTTGGGTCGGATGATGAGGGTGACGAACACGTTGCCCTCTGAGGACAGGGCGAGCATGGCCCGCTTCAGCCGGTTCCACTGCATCCAGACCGGACCCTTGGGGCAGCCAAGGTAGCGGCCATCGTTCAGCGAGTCGTAGTCACGGGTGACCCGGACACCGTTCTGCTTACGCCAGCCCTTGAGGAAGAGAGCGTGACCTCCGTTGAAGGACTCGCTCCCAGTCTTGGCTGGGGCGGCACGTCGGAGTACCCCGTAGTCCACGGCGACAACAGCACCACCGCCTCGCTTCAGGTGGTCCCGAAGGGCGTCGATGTCGTTGGTCGAGTCGCCACGTATTCCAAAGCGGGCACCCAGTTGGTCAGCGACCTCGTCCCACTGTGAGTAGTTGGTCTCGTCCTTGTCACGCAAGATGGCACGGGTCTTCTCAGGACCGGGACGGATGCGGCCTTCGGTGGCGTCATCCATGGCGGTCTGGAACGCACGGGGTCCGCAGTCGAATGAGGACGTGGGTCCACGCCCGAGTTGTGGTTGGTGCCGGGGCCAGTAAGGCAAGGTGTGCTCCTAGTTCTTGATGCGGATGACGGCGAGCACCGGTAGTAGGGCACCTACGAGTGCTCCCACCAGACCGAGGATGAGAGTGGTCTCTGCGGTGCGTTCAAACACGACAGGGAGAATGACAGCAGTGAGGACGATGAAGACGAGCAGCACAACGATGACAACAGCCGCGACGATGCGAATGGTGTCTTCTAGTTCATGGCTGTCTCTGTCGTGGCGTCCCATGACCCCAGTCTAGGACGTGATGAGGTGGGCTGCCAGCAAACGGATTAGGTACTCACCAACGGTGGCCCAAAGCAAGGCTCCAATCAGCATGCCGGTGAGGAAGACGAGTGTCAGTTCCATGGCCCACATTCTACGCTAGTAACAAATGACCAGACAGTAACCTGCGGCACCAGTTAGAAGCAGACGACTAGGACGTACCTGTCAACTAGTAATACTCAGTGATGATGACAACACCGGCTGCGCCCGCGCCCCCGGTCGTTCCGCTCGTGCTGCCGCTGTGCGTACCCGCGGAGCCGCCGCCACCGTAAGTGTATCCGGTCTTGCCGTTGCCCAACCCCGGCTCTCTTTGGCCTGCGAACTGGGTGCCACCCCCGAAGCCGCCTGCGATACGACCGCCAGCGGCAACACCGCCGCTGCCCCCGTCATCGCCGTTCCTGCCGCTATCGCCGCCGGAGAAGGCCCCTCCGGTACCGCCGCTCGCGGTGGTGTTGCCGGACGTGTCGTTGCTCTTTGACCCACCAGTACCCGCACTACCCGTTACAGTGGTCATACCCGTAGCAGCGGCAGTCGAAGCAACACCGACGCTACCAGAACCAGCCGGGTTGCCGGATGTACCGCCCGCACCGCCTGCGCCGATCACGATAGTGATGTCAGACGAGAGGTCGCTCGGGTCGATCATCTTCTTGGAGTAGCCCCCACCACCGCCGCCACCGCCAGCGGCGTGCTCGCCAGAGCCGGTAGTATCAGGGGCACCACCGCCAGAGCCGCCGCCCTGAACCTCGATGATGAGGTACCGGGGGATGTTGGCGGTCGGCAGGGTCCATGTGCTGTTGCCCGTGTACGTGTTGATGACCGGCAATCGCGGGCCACCCCACTCTACGTCCAACTGCGTGCCTGCTGGCAGCGACGTGACGCCCGCTGTCGCGTCCTCCCAAACGGGGCTTGCGTCGGGGTCATCGTTGTCGCCCGTGATGAGCGGTTGGAAGTGCCACTTCGTCCATGAGTTGTCGGACATGACGTAGACCGAAACGTCGGTCGTGGTCACGTTGTTGGTGACGACGAAGGCGACATCATCCAGTTCGGTCGCGTCGTTGAACGGGATCAACTTGATGAACGACGTAGGATCGACACCGGAGCCGGCATTACGGATATTGAACACGAGGATGCCGGCCGGCTTCTCGACGTTGTTCAGGTCGGAGGCTTGGATCAGGACCGAACCGGCTGACGCCTCGTTGGTGCCGTCGAGTTCGATCTGAGCGATCCGATACCAACGCTGCGTGTGGTCGGATTGCACAGGAGCGATGAACGACTTGGAACTCACGGTGCTGCTCGTGACCAGCGGGCCTGTCAGGGTTACGGTGCCATCGTTGTCGATCGTGTGGACGATCGCGCCCGCCTTAGAGCGAGTGAAGACCTGATCCCCGTCGCCCATCTGGTGGTACAGGTGGCCCGAGTTGCTGAAGACACGAACGGCGTCGGTGTCGTTGACCCCGTCGTCAGTGATGTTGAAGTTGGTCCCGTCGATGCGGAGCGTGGCACCCGAGGACGGGAGCACATCAAGGTCGCCCGAGATGATGGCCTTGGCGTTGGCGTGGAGTTCACCGATGGGCAAGGACGCACTGCCCACGTTCCTGCCGGATGAGGTGGGTACGAAGTCGTAGGCTGCGGCTGCTGTAGTCCAGCCGTCCACGGCACCCGCTGGACCCTCGTCCCCTTGGACCCCTTGGATGCCCTGAGCACCCGTGTCACCTTGGATGCCCTGCGACCCCGTGTCACCTTGGATGCCTTGGTCGCCTTGGTCCCCTTGGCTGCCCTGACTACCAGTTGAGCCTGTTGGACCTGTGAGGTCCATGTCGGACGTGCCCCATGCGGACCCGCTCCACGAGTACACGTTGCCATCGTCGGTGTCCAGCCAGAGGTCGCCCGTGTTGAGTGCTGTCGGGCTGGTGCTCTGGACGAACCAGACATTCCCATCGGCACCTGTTGCACCAACTCCCGAGAAGACCAGCCAGTCACCTGAGATGGACGGCTCGCCCGTGGTCGTCACTGCCGTGCAGATATAGAAGTCGGTCGAATACTTGACTAGGTCGTCCCTGATGTAGGTGCCCGCCTGCCATGCGCCCTGATACTTCAGGCCCAACTGCCCGTCGTCCAACTTGAGCGTGTCGGTGCTGAGGGTGATGACGTTCCCGTTGCTGGTGTTCAGCCGGAACACGCCACCCTTGGATGCATCAATCTGGACGCCACCCACGTCAATGGAGACCGCCGTGCCGATGCCGCCCGGACGCCACTGCGTAGTGATTTCGCCCTCTTCCAACTGGGCCGAGTCCAGCCACACGACGGTGCCTGCGTCGTCCACGTTGAAGACGACCACCGGTCGGAGCCGGGTGATGCCGTCTGGGACGGTGATGGTGGAGGTGATGCGGACCCACTCGCCGCCCGTGTCCTCACCCTCTACCTTGTCCTCTTCCTGAAGGTTGTTGCTGGCGTCATCTAAGAACTTCAGTTTGAGGTCGGTCAGGGCCACGCTCGTGAGGATATGGATGCTGTAGGTGTACTTCTCACCCGGCGTGACGATGATGTAGGGGTCGGTGCCACCGTACGTCGGAGCGACAAAGGTCCAGTCGTCATCTCCGAGGGTGACCTTGGCCGAGCGGCGACCAAAGCGGCGGCGGCTGTCGTCCAGCACGAGCGTGCCGTTGGAGCCGAACAGTTCCCACTGGTCTGGGGGCAGCGATCCTGACCCGAGGTACGACAGGGTCATGTCGGGCAGAGTTGGGTTAGAAGTCGAGTCATCCGTAGCAAGTCGCACGAGGATGTCCACCTGCTCGTCGGTCGTCACCTCACCGATGGTGTCCTTCCACACACCCGGCACTTCGGCCTCACGGAACTGGAAGGCGACCTCGCCGCCCACCACGCCTGCGTAGGCGAAGTCGAACGCTCCCGCACCTGCACCGTGGTCGTAGTTGAAGATGCCCTGTGCCCACTGCACGATGGCTGAGACAGAGGCGGTGTACGCACCCCAGTTACCGTTGGTGTCCTTGGCTTTGACCCGGTAGGTCTCTGCCGAGTTGCGTGGTGCCTTGGTCGGGCCACGGACCTCCATCGTCGTCCCGTCTGGGATGTTCTCAGTGAGGATGGTCTCGTACTCGGTCGAGTCCCACTCCACCATGTAGCCAGCCATCGCTAGCCCCTCAGGATGGTTGTACTGCCACTTCAGGACGGGGTAGGCCTCGTCACCTGAGCCGGTCCAGATTTCAGCAGCGTCGAGGTTGAAGATTTCGCAGAGGGGCTTGGCGACGGTCGGGTTGGTGAGCGTCGGGATGTCGGGCACGTCTGGGATGGTGAACGTCTGGATGGCAGACCAGTCACCGTTCTCACCCTCCGAGTTCTCGTGCCGGGTGTTGTAGTAATACGTCTTGCCCCGCTCCAGAGCCGTGTCGAATGAGAACGTAGGAGAGGCCACGTCCACGCCACTGATGCCCGAGATGGCATCCGTGATGTCCACGATCTCTTCGTTGCTCAGGGCCGGACCACCGCCGATATCGGTGAACAGGCTGGACTCCGACATCTTCATGTCCCATGCCGTCAGGGGGGACTCGTCGCCTGCGTCCCCGTCCCAGCCGAAGCCGGTGCTCGCCGGGATGGAGGTCTGCTGGCCGGTGATGAGGAAGGTGTCAGGAGGCTCAGGCGTGGGCACCGTGGTGCCGGTGACGACGATGCGTGGCGAGTAAGAGTTCCTGATGGTCTGGATTTCCATGCTGGAGTTGTCGGTCTCATCGACCGACCGCATCATCACGCCGTAGTTGCTGCCGTTGTTGCCGTCCGACCCGTCCGACTTCTTGATACTGGCGGGCAACCAGAACTCCACGAGTTCGGTGATGTCGATTTCGTAGACGGTGTTGTCGGAGGGGTTCCACGTCTTGCTGCCTGCACCCGTGACGCTGGTCGAAGGGCTACCGCCCCAGTTGGGGTCGGCCCCAGTCCTCCATGAGTCCGATGCGTCATTGGCACCGCCACCCGTGGCAGCGAACGATGAGGTCAGCCGCTTGACGAGGATGTCAACGCTGTCGTTGGTGGCGTGGACCGCACCCGTGGTCTTGAACTTGATGACCGCTGACGTAATCTGCGTGAGGCCACCGAAGTCCGACACGGACATGGGGAACTTGATGAGTTCCCGCCATTCCCACCCGGAGTTGCCCTCACCGATGGGACCGTGCTTCTCTTTGGACGTGCCTACTTCGACCGAGGCATCGGTCTTGCCGATGCTGTGCTCTTTGTTGGCGTAGATGGTTACGTTAGCCACGAACTATACCCACTTCAATCGCTTGAGTTCTGCCGCCAGTTCTAGCCGCAGAGCCTTGGTGACAGGCGTGACCCTGAAGCCACCTGCCGTCATAGTGTCGGCCAGTGCGAGGTAGAGGTTTGCCTGCTCACCCTTGATGACCAAGTATGGCAGAACGTCCCGCACGAAAGGACCGCTCTTGATGCCGTGGGTTTGCCACCGCCACAGTGTGCGTGAGTTGTTGTCCCGGTTGTCCACGAACCTGCTCTTGATGCCACCCCACCGCTCCTGAAACCAGAGAGGCATCCGATGGTCCAGCACGGCCACGGTGATGACCAGTTTCAGTATCTGTCGCTCTTTGCTGATGTAGGCCCCGAGGCTCCCGTCTGAGTCCAGCACGCCAGCCGCATAGGCCATGTTCAATGGGCTAACTGGCACTGGTCATGGTCAAGTCCGCACCGGAGATGTCGAGATTGACCATGTCGGTCGCATCGTCCCATGAGGGGGAGCCAGCAGAGGCCGTCCAGAGACCCGAGGTCAGGACGGCGAACACCGACAGTTCAAAGCCAGCGTTGGGGATGCTGTTGCTACCGCCTCCCATGGTGCCGAAGGTGATGGCCGAGGCGTTCAGGCCGTCAGCGTTGAGGGCTGTCGTCCACGTCGTGGTGTCCACGTCGCCGTCGTACACCTGTGAGAACTTGAGGACGCCTGCCGTCAGCCACATGGCCTCCTGCGTGTTGTCCGGGTTGATGAGGACCAGCCCATTCACTGAGAGCGTGCCGATGGAGCGGCCCTGTGCATCGAACATCTCGATGGTGCCGGGGTCTCCGACCCGCCCGACGCTGAGGTCGCCCGAGTCAATCTGGTCCGCCGAGAGGGTGCCAGTGCTCAGGAAGTTGGTGACCACTGAGCCAGCGACGATGTCCGCTGACCCGATAAGGGTCGGGGTCTCGGCCACCACCACTGACCAACCCGTGTCCGGGTTCTCTAGGTGAGGCAGGCCGGTGAGGTCCACGTCCGAGGTGGCGACGTTGCCGCTCAGGTCAATGGCCCGCACGTCCACGTCGTAGCCCACGTCTTCGGTCAGGCCCGCGAGGATGATGTGGTTGGACTTGGTCTCGATGACCACCGCAGTCTCTGCGTCGGAGGTCAGGTGGCGTCGAACCTGATAGAAGGCGAAGTCCGCCTCAGCGGCACGGTCCCACGTAACTCCCAACTGGCGGTAGCCCGAGATGAGTGTGACGTTGCCCGGTACGGCGGGTGCTGTTCCATCTGATGCTGCTGTTCCGCTGACAGTGGGACTCCACGTTGAGGTGTAACCCTCTGCGTCACGGGCGGCGATGCGGAAGTCGTAGCCGAGGCCGCTAACGAAGCCCTCTCGGATGAGGATGGCGTTGCGGATGCCGACCAGCACCTCGATGGG
>Ga0114996_10003528_pt1 | contig 19377 bp, 18 predicted proteins | sample ArcticOcean_MG_C_4_FD_87039 | JGI IMG/M metagenome (GOLD analysis project Ga0114996, IMG submission 87039) | Marine microbial communities from western Arctic Ocean - ArcticOcean_MG_CB4_134 | ecosystem: Environmental > Aquatic > Marine > Oceanic | place: Arctic Ocean: Canada Basin | collected...
AATTTTTTTTTCATTTATAGGAACAAATTTTTCTTTTTTGTTACTTAAATTATTTGTTAAAAAAATATCTTTATTCATTATTCTAGAAATATACTTTAATTATAGATTTGTGAATCTATTTGATTAATGTGGAATCTTACATACTGGAATAGGCTCCATTTTATGCAAATTTGATTTTCTTGCTTTCTCGTATTTTTCACGATTTAAAGAACTAGTGTTATTCATTGCTTCCTCTAATTCACTATACTTTAATCCTAATTGACCTTCATCTGTTCTGGCATCGTCCCATAAACCATCTGTTGGTTCAGCATCTATTATTTCTTGTAATATTTTTAATTCTTTACCTAATTCCCAAATTTCAGTTTTATTACAATCAGCTATAGGCGATATATCAACACCACCATCTCCATATTTTGTATAAAATCCAACGCCAAAATCTTCAACTTTATTTCCCGTTCCAACAACAATGCCTTTATTAGTAGCAGCTACTTGATAAAGAGTTGCCATTCTAAGTCTTGCTCTTGAGTTTGCCATACCATGCTCATCATCAAATTTTGATAAGCTATCCTCAAAGGTTTTGAATAATTCATTTAAATTAATTAAATGTGCCTCAACATTTTTAAAATTTTTTATCAACCACTTTTGATGCTTAAGACTTAAATCATGTTGAAAATTTTTTTGTTTAATAGGCATTGATAAAACAATAGTTTTTAAACCAGTAATAGCACTTAAGGTACTACAAACAGAGGAGTCTATACCTCCAGAAATTCCAATTACTAATGATTGTGCTTTACTTGGCATATTATTAACATAATTTTTAATCCAATTACTTATAAAATGTATTTTTTCAGAAGGTTTCATAATTTAAAATTTAAACAAAAATTTATTTAATACAATTGTTTAAGATGCCGCTTGAATAATATTCTTTGAATATTGTGAGTTTTTCTTAATTTCATCTGAAATTAAAAATGCTAATTCTAAAGCTTGGCTTGCGTTAAGTCTTGGATCGCAATGCGTATGATATCTATGTGATAAATCTTTATCTGATATCTTTTGTGCTCCACCTGTACATTCGGTAACGTTTTGACCAGTCATTTCTATATGAAGGCCACCAGCAAAACTACCTTCTGATTGATGAACAGCAAAAACATTTTTTACTTCTCTAACTACATTATTGAAAGGTCTGGTCTTGAATCCTGTAGCTGATTTAATAGTATTTCCATGCATCGGATCACACGACCAAACGATATTCAAACCTTCTTTTTTAATAGCTTTAATTAATTTTGGTAGAAATTTTCCAACATTTTCATGACCAAATCTTGAAATTAATGCAATTTTTCCTTTTTCATTTTTAGGATTTATTATATTACAAATTTTTACAATTTCCTCTGGCTTAGATGTTGGGCCACATTTTATTCCAATTGGATTTTCAATGCCTCTACAAAATTCAACATGCCCCCCATCAAGCTGTCTTGTTCTATCTCCTATCCAAACAAAGTGAGCTGAGGTATCATGATATTCTCCTGTAGTTGAATCAACCCTTGTCATGCATTGTTCAAATGGTAATAGAAGTGCTTCGTGAGAAGTCCAAAAATTAACTGTTTTTAGTCTTCTGTTAAAATCAGAATTAATTCCACAAGCGTCTATAAAGGCTAATGCATCTGCAATTTTATCTTCAAGTTCTTTGAATTTTTTATCTTGCTGCGTTTTTTTTATAAATCCCAAGTTCCAAGTATGAACTTTTTTTAAATCTGCAAAACCTCCATGAGAAAATGCTCTTATAAGGTTTAATGTAGAGGCTGATTGTGAGTAAGCTTTAAATAATCTTTTGGGATCAGGTATTCTTGCTTTTTCACTAAATTCAATTCCATTAATATTATCTCCTAGATAAGTTGGTAATTCTTTTCCATCTTTAACTTCAATAGGTGAACTTCTCGGCTTTGAAAATTGACCTGCTATTCTTCCTAACTTAACAACTGGCAATGATGCTGAGTAAGTAAGAACCAACGACATCTGTAACATTACTTTAAAAGTATCTCTAATATTATCAGGATGAAACTCAGCAAAACTTTCTGCACAATCTCCACCTTGAAGTAAAAAAGCTTTTCCATCCACAACATCTGCTAACTGCTGTTTTAAATGTCTTGTTTCACCAGCAAATACTAGTGGAGGAAAACTTTTAAGTTTTCCAAGAACCATTTCTAATTCATTTTTATCCGGGTATTCCGGTATATGTTTTACTGGATGATTTCTCCAACTATTTAATGTCCATTTTTTCATTTTCAACCTAAGATATATATATTCTATACAGAATAAAAAACCAAGTTCGAATATATGAAGATAATAAGAGTCTTTTTATTCAACAGTTACAGACTTAGCTAAATTCCTTGGTTTATCTATGTCACAATTTTTTAATGAAGCAATATGATAAGCTAACAATTGTAAAGGTAAGGTCATTAGAAATGGTGTTAGATTCGAATTTGCTGAAGGTATTTCTAGGGTAAAACGAACATTTTCATTAACTATATTTTTAATTTCATTAGTTATTAGTAAGACCTTAGCTCCTCTAGCAACCACTTCTTGCAAGTTTGAAATTGTTTTTTCAAAATATCTATCTTTAGGGGCTAAGATTACCACTGGAAGACCTTCTTCAATTAAAGCCAACGGACCATGTTTCATTTCTCCCGCAGGGTAACCCTCGGCATGAATATAGGATAGTTCTTTAAGCTTTAAAGCTCCTTCTAGAGCTATTGGATAAGATGTTCCGCGACCTAAAAAAATAACACCATTAGAGTTAATAAAATCTTTAGCAATAACCTGAATTTTACTTTCACAGTTTAATGTTTTTTTAATCAACTCAGGAAGTTTCTTTAGTTGATTGATATTATCAGTATACAATGACTTTGAAATTTCATTTCTTGTATCTGAGATTTTCAAAGCCAATATGTACAATACTAACATTTGACCAATAAAAGCCTTAGTTGATGCAACTCCTATTTCTTGACCTGCATGAATAGGAAGCACAAAATCAGAATCTCTTGCAATAGAACTTTCTTCAACATTTACTATTGAGCATGTTTTAACATTATTTTTTTTACATAAATCAAGAGCAGCATATGTGTCCGCAGTTTCTCCTGACTGAGAAACAAAAATATATAGATTTTTTTTATTAAATTTTATTTTTCTATAACGAAACTCAGAAGCTACATCAGCTTCAATAGAAATATCTGTTAGTTCTTCAAACCAGTACTTAGCCGCAATACATGAATGATAAGCTGATCCACATGCTATTAATACAATTTTTTGCACTTCTTTTGGTTCAATTGGAAAATTATAAATATTAATATCATTATTTAATTGATTTATGTATTCCTTGATGCAAGTTTTGGTAGTAATCTCTTGTTCATCTATTTCTTTAGACATAAAATCTTTATAAACTCCTTTTTCAGCATTACTATGATTATTAGACATAGTTAGAATTTCTTTATTAATTTTTTTACTAGAAGAATTGTAAAAATCAATTTTATCATTAGATAAAATACATATATCTCCATCATCCAAATAAGTAATCTTGTTAGTCATTGATTTTAGTGCGTAAGAATCTGACCCAAGATAATTTTCTTTATGACCATAACCAACAGCTAAAGGACTTCCTCTTCTGGCCCCAACAACTACGTTATTAAAATTTTTTAATAGAATACCTAAAGCAAAACTTCCATTTAACTTTTCAAGAGTTTTGTTTATGGATACCACAATATCAAAATCTTTTAAAAAATCCGTAAGAAGAAGAGTTATAACTTCGGTGTCAGTTTGAGATTTAAATTTATATCCCTTTTGTTCTAAAATTTTTTTAAGTTCATTAGAATTTTCTATAATTCCATTGTGTACAACAGAAACTTCATCTGATGAATGTGGGTGAGCATTAATATCATTGGGAGCACCATGAGTGGCCCACCTGACGTGACCTATACCTAAATTTCCATTTGTAGGATTTTTGAATAAAATTTTTTCAAGGTTACCTACTCTGCCTGCACATTTTTTCTCATCAATATTTCCGTTAGATATAGTTGCTATTCCAGCTGAGTCATAACCTCTATACTCCAATTTTTTTAAAGATTGAATTATATTTGTGCTAACTGATTTGTTACTTGCAATTCCTATTATTCCACACATTTACTTTTTCTTGTAATTTTTTATTTCAATTTGTTTAGTTCTTGTGAATGATAAAGTCTTGTCTTTTACATCTATAGTTATTGCTGATCCAGCTCCAACAATTGCTTTCTTTCCGATTATAACAGGAGCTACCAAAGATGTGTTTGAGCCAATAAACGCTCCATCTTTTATAGTGGTTTTATTTTTATTTTTCCCATCATAATTGCAAGTTATAGTACCCGCTCCAATATTTACATTTTGTCCTATTAAGCTATCTCCAATATAAGACAAATGATTTATTTTAGATTTTTTACCTATTTTACTTTTTTTTACCTCTACAAAGTTACCAATCCTAGCCCCTTTATCTATAAAAGATCCAGGTCTAATTCTAGAAAAAGGACCCACAATAACATTATCCTTTAAAGTCGCTTTTTCTATGTGTGTAAATGGTAAAATTTCAACATTATTTCCAATTTTTGTGTTTTTTCCTATTACAACATATTGATTAATAACTACATTTTTTCCAAACTTTGTATCTGGAGATAAAAATACAGTTTCAGGTGCTTTTATTAGCACACCCATTTTCATTGCTTTATTTCTTAATTTATCTTGATTATTTTTTTCTAATAAAGCTATTTTTTTTTTGTTTATTGATGTCATTAAGATTTCTGTTTACATTTTTATAAACATTGTAATAACTCACAAAATATTTCTTAATAATACTTAAAAATGACTCAGAAATTAACAATTTTATTTGATTTAGACGGTACTCTAGTTGATACAGCTCCTGATTTGGTGCTCGCGCACAATCATGTAATGAAAAAATTTGGTTTTGCCACTAAGCCAATAAGTGAAATTAAGGCACTTGTTGGTATGGGAGCAAGAAGCATGATGGGGAAAACTTTATGGAATCAAGCTAAGGAAGAACTAAAAAAAGTTAAAGAAAAAGATATCAAAGAAGAAATGGTTAAAGAATTTATAAATTTTTATGGAAATAATATTTTAGTAGAAAGTAAACTAATAGACGGAGCTAAAGACTTTTTAATATGGTGCAAAAATAATAAAATTGCTATGGCTGTTTGCACAAATAAACAAGAGCATTTAGCTATTGATCTTTTAAAAAAAATTGGAATTAATGACTTTTTTGAATATGTAGCTGGTTCAGATACTTTTGATTACTGTAAGCCAGATCCTCGACACTTAACATCAGTTATAGAAATATTAAATGGTGACATAAAAAAAACTATTATGATTGGAGATAGTGAGATAGATGCAATGTCGGCAGAAAATGCATTTTTACCTTTTATTGTATTAAAAGATGGATATACAAACGTAAAAACTTCTCAAATGAAGTATGATCATTTAATAAAAAATTTTAATGGTTTAAATGAAATAATAAAAAATTATTTATGATTGAATTAAAATTATTTTTTGCTCTTATTAGTTATTACTTTGTAATGTTTGCTACTCCAGGTCCAAATAATGCAATGCTTACAGCTTCAGGTATTAAATTTGGATTTAAAAAAACACTTCCACATTTGATTGGAATACCTTTTGGTCACACAGTACAAATAACTTTAGTTTGCTTTGGCTTAGGTACAATTTTTCAAAAATATCCAAATATTCAATTTTATTTGAAATGGATTTGTTTTTTTTACTTACTTTATTTGGGATGGAAAATTATTGGTTCTTTTTCTTCAAATGAAAAAGATTCTGGAAGACCTTTAAAATTATATGAAGCTTCTCTTTTTCAATTTATAAATCCTAAAGCGTGGGTTGTGGCTTTAACAGCAGCAACAGCTTTTTTTCCAAGTGATGAGAGTTTTTTTATAGCTACATCCTTTGTTGCTATCACAGCTCCATTTGTCTGTTTTCCTTCAATTTGCATGTGGGCACTTTTTGGTGCTTCAATTAAAAAAATAATTAAAAATAACAAAACAAAAAAAGTAGTGGAATATTTATTAGCTGTATTGTTGGTAATTACTGCTATTATAATAGTTATAGATTAAATGAAACTATGCATTTTACTAACAAAAGTTTTTTAAAAAAAAGAGAAGATTTAATAAAAAAGCTTAAAGAAAAAAAAATATTAAGATTTCCTGGAGCTTACAATCCTTTAACAGCTAAGCTTATAACTGAAATCAATTTTGATGGCATTTATATATCTGGTGCAGTTATGGCTAACGATTTAGGTATGCCTGATATTGGTTTAACTACCCTAAATGAAGTGAGTTATAGAGCAAAACAAATATCAAGAGTGACAGATTTACCTTCAATTGTTGATGCTGACACAGGTTTTGGTGATTGTGTTAAAACTATAAATACTTTTGAAAAATTTGGTCTTTCTGGATGTCATATTGAAGATCAAATAGAACAAAAAAGATGTGGTCACCTCGACAACAAAGAAGTTATTTCGTGTGATAAAATGGTTAATAAAATTAAAGATGCAGTAAAATCAAGAAAAGATAAAAACTTTTTAATCATCGCTAGAACTGATGCTAATGCAGTCGAAGGAATAAAAAAAACTATTGATAGAGTTAAGGCTTATGAAGATGCTGGAGCTGACATAATTTTTCCAGAGGCAATGCAAGATGAAAAAGAATTTGAAGTAATTAGAAAAAATTCTAAATCATTTTTATTAGCAAATATGACCGAATTTGGTAAAACTAAAATTCTAACATCAATTGAATTAGAAAATTTAGGTTATAATATAGTGATTTATCCAGTTACTACACAAAGATTAGCGATGAAAAACGTTGAAGATGGGCTTAAAGCCATTATGCGCGATGGACATCAAAATAATATTATTGGTAAAATGCAAACTCGGAAAAGATTGTATGAATTAGTTGAGTATGAAAAATATAATACTCCTGATAAAAAAATTACTGACTTTAAAACAGATGAGCATGAATAAATATGAGTGATAATATTAAAAAAGGTTTATTAGGTATAGTTGTTGATGAGACTACAATATCACAAGTAATGCCTGATATAAATTCTCTTACATATAGGGGTTATGCAGTACAAGATCTGTGTGAAAAATGCTGTTTTGAAGAAGTGGCTTATCTTATACTAAACAAGGAACTGCCTAGTAAATTGCAACTTAAAAAGTTTAAAAAAAATATCGAAGAAAATAGAAATATCTCAATAAATCTTAAAGAAATTATAAAACATATGCCAAAGAAAGCACATCCAATGGATGTAGCTAGAACAGTTGTTAGTGTTATGGGTCTAGAGGATAAAGAAACAAATAGTAATTCGACCTCTTCAAACATGAGAAAATCTATCAGAATATTTGCAAAAACTCCTACTGCAATTGCAGCCTTTTTTAGAGCAAGAAAAGGTAAAAAAATAATAACACCTAAAAAAGGATTGGGCTTTTCTGAGAATTTTTTTTATATGTGCTTTGGAAAAATCCCAAGTAAAGAAATTATTAAAGCTTTCGATATTTCTTTAATTCTTTATGCAGAACATAGTTTTAATGTATCAACGTTTACAGCAAGAACAATTACTAGCAGTTTATCAGATATTCATAGTGCAATTACCGGGGCAATAGGAAGTTTAAAAGGTCCTTTGCATGGAGGAGCTAATGAGGAAGTTATGCATATGATGAGTAAAATTAAAAATCCGGAAAATGCTTTAAAATGGATTAATAAAGCTCTTAATAATAAAGGTGTAGTAATGGGTTTTGGACATAGGGTTTATAAAAAAGGTGATTCTAGAGTCCCAACTATGGAAAAATATTTCAGAAAAGTTGCTAAAATTAAAAAAGATAAAAAATTTCAGAAAATATATGACACAGTTAAAAATGTAATGCTTGATAGGAAAGATATTCATCCAAATGTTGACTATCCTACAGGTCCCACGTATCACCTCATGGGTTTTGATACTGATTTTTTTACTCCAATATTTGTTATTTCTAGAATTACAGGTTGGTCTGCGCACATAATGGAACAGCATAATGCAAACAAATTAATTAGACCTCTTTCTAAGTACAGTGGAGAAAAGTACAGAAAAGTGATCCATATTAATCAAAGATAATTGAATTTATTATATATTTTCTTAAAGAATTTTGGTTAAAATAGCTTTTAAGAAAATGCTTCCGACCAATTTCCTTTAGTTGAGGCTTTTGAGTACTCGGTAGCTCTTCCTTCAAAGAAGTTCATATGCTCTACGGCATTTAGCATTGTATCCAACCACGTTAAAGGATTTTTATCTATTTTGTATATAGGCTCAAGTCCTAGCTGTATTAATCTTCTGTTTCCTATCCAGCGTATGTATTGTTTTACTTCTTCTGAAGTTAACCCCGTAATAGGACCCATTTCAAATGCTAAATTTATAAAAGCATCTTCATGAGAAATTATAGTTCTGCAGGCTTCGTAAATTTCTTTTTTTAATTGAGGTGTCCAAATTTTTGGATTTTCATCTATAAAAGTTCTAAATAACTTAATCATTGAATTACAATGCAAAGTTTCGTCTCTTACAGACCAAGTTACTATTTGTCCCATACCTTTCATTTTATTATGTCTTGGAAAATTTAATAAGATAGCAAAGCTTGCAAATAATTGAAGGCCTTCAGTAAAAGCAGAAAATACTGCTATAGTTTTAGCTATGTCATGATTAGAATTAACATTAAATCCCTGCATATAATCATACTTATCTTTCATTTCTTTATACTTCATGAAAGCTGAATACTCTGATTCTGGCATACCAATCGTATCTAGTAAGTGAGAATATGCAGCGATGTGCACTGTTTCCATAGATGCAAAAGCAGACATCATCATTAAAGTTTCAGTTGGTTTAAATACGTTCATATAGTGTCTTATATAACAATTACTAACCTCAACATCTGCTTGAGTAAAAAACCTAAATATTTGTGTGAGAAGATTTTTTTCGGGTACACTTAAATTTTTTTGCCAGTCACGCACATCATCTCCTAATGGCACTTCTTCTGGTAACCAATGTATACGTTGTTGAGTAAGCCACGCGTCATAACACCAAGGATATCTAAAAGGTTTGTAAACGGGGTTACCAATTAGCAATCCTGATTTAGTATCTAATATTTTCTTATCATTTTCTAATTTAGTTACTGACATGATAAACATTCTTCATAATCTTTGCTTTCTTTCGACTCATTTTTTGTCACATTTGTTGATAAATCGTTATTAACATTTTCTGCTCGTTGTATAGACTTAGATCTACAATAATAAAGACTCTTTAATCCTTTTTTCCAGGCTTGAAAATGTATTTGATGTAATTCCTTTTTATGAACGTCAGCTGGTAAAAATATATTTATAGATTGAGCTTGAGAAACGCATGGAGTTCTATCTGCACCAAGTTCAATAATCCATTTTTGATCAAGTTCAAAAGCCGTTTTAAAAACATCTTTTTCATTTTGTGTTAAAAAATTTAAATGCGAAACTGATCCTTGGTTGGTAGTAATAGTTGACCACACTTCATCATTATTTTTTCCATATTTTTCAAGAATATCTTTTAAATATCTATTTCTAACATTGTAAGAACCGGAAAGAGTTTTGTGAGTATAGCTGTTAGCCGCAACAGGCTCTACTCCAGGAGAAGCTCCACCACATATTATTGAAATAGAAGCTGTAGGTGCAATTGCTGTTTTGTTAGAAAACCTTTCTTTAAAACCATACTCTTCTGCATCTGGGCATGGACCTCTTTCTTCTGATAATTTTTTAGATGATTGGTCAACCTCAGTTTGAATATGTTTAAAAATTTTATTATTCCAAACCTTGCTCATCACCGATTCTAAAGGAATAGAGTTTTTTTGTAAAAATGAATGAAATCCCATAACTCCTAAACCTACACTACGTTCTCTCATTGCTGCATATTTTGCGTCTTTAAATGAATCGGGAGCTCTAGTAATAAAATCTGTAAGAACATTATCCAAAAATCTCATCACATCATCAATAAAACTTGGATCATTTTTCCATTCATCAAATGTTTCTAAATTTAAGGATGATAAACAACAAACTGCTGTTCTATCATTTCCATCTTTATCTATGCCTGTAGGTAAAGTTATTTCACTACATAGGTTTGAGGTTTTGACATTTAGTCCAGCTAATTTATGATGCTGTGGAATTAATCTATTAACTGTATCAATAAAAATAATATAAGGCTCTCCAGTTTCTACTCTAGCAGTTAAAAGTCTTATCCATAAATTTCTTGCAGATACGGTAGACTGAACTATACCATCCTTAGGACTTTTTAACGCCCACTGCGAATTGGTTTCTACTGCTCTCATAAAAGCATCTGTAACTAGCACACCATGATGCAAGTTAAGAGCTTTTCTGTTAGGATCTCCGCCAGTAGGTCTTCTCATTTCAATAAACTCTTCAATTTCTGGATGATCAATTGGAAGATAACATGCGGCAGATCCTCTTCTCAATGAACCTTGGCTAATTGCCATAGTTAAAGAATCCATTACCTTTATGAACGGTATGATTCCTGAAGTTTTTCCAACACGACCAATTTTTTCACCTATAGATCTAAGGTTTCCCCAATAACTTCCAATACCACCACCCTTAGCAGCCAACCAAACATTCTCACTCCATAAATCTAAAATTCCACCCAAACTATCCCCTGCTTCGTTTAAAAAACATGAAATTGGTAATCCACGTTCGGTTCCTCCATTAGATAAAATTGGAGTAGCTGGCATGAACCACAGATTACTTATGTAATTATAAATTCTTTGAGCATGCAAATTATCATCAGCATAAGTGCTTGCTACTCTAGCAAATAAATCTTGATAGGATTCATTTTGTCCCAAATATCTGTCACTTAACGTTGCTCTACCAAAATCAGTTAATTTACTATCTTTTGATCTATCAATTTTAATTGTTATGCCTTTATCGTTTTGAAATAATTCAGTGTTTGAACTTAAAGAAAATAAATCAGGTTTTCTTCTTCCTTTTTCTTCACTGTATAAAGGCGAATTACCTTTGGGGTTAATTTTTTCGACAGCTTTCTCTAGTGCTAATGATAGGTTTTTGTTCATATTTTATTATGTTTGTTATGTTTTTATGTAAAAACAACTACATGTTGTGTACATAAAGACTAGATATACTAGATGTTTAAACAAATCAATAGAACATTATAAGAACATATATATAATTGCAAGAAGATAATTAAATGGTGGTAAAAACTATTAAATATTAGATAAACAGAAATGCCTACAAATCAAGAAATAAGAATAGATCCTTTAGGGTTTAGAGAATATGACGCTCGTTGGCTTTACCCTAAAGATATAAATAAAGCTGGAATCAGAAATATAGGTCTAGGCTTAGGAACTCAAATAATTTTAAAAACTAAAAAAAACCCCAGGGTTATAGTTGGTCACGACTACAGATCTTATAGTGAAGAAGTTAAAAAAAGTCTCATAGATGGTTTGCTAGAAACTGGATGTATTGTTGAGGATATAGGTTTGTCATTATCACCAACGGTTTACTTTGCCCAATTTAATTTAGAGGCTGATGCTGTGGCCATGGTTACTGCAAGTCACAATGAAAATGGTTGGACAGGAATAAAAATGGGCATAGAAAAAGGATTAACACATTCACCTAAAGAAATGAATGAATTAAAACAAATAGTATTTGAAAAAAAATTTATTAAAGGCAAAGGATTTTATAAAAAAATAAATGATTTTAAAAAAATTTATGTAAATAACTTAAAACAAAATAAAATAAAAAAAAAAATAAAAGCTGTTGTTGCATGTGGTAACGGAACTGCAGGAGTGTTTGCTCCAGAGGTTTTAAAAGGAATTGGTTGTGATGTAATAGAACTTGATTGTAATCTTGATTATAACTTTCCAAAATATAATCCAAACCCTGAAGATTTAAAAATGTTACGTGCAATAAGCAAAACTGTTAAAGAAAATAATGCAGATGTTGGTTTTGGTTTTGATGGAGATGGCGATAGAGTTGGTATAATTGATAATGTTGGTAGTGAAATTTATTCTGATAAAATTGGTTTACTTTTAGCTAGAAACTTGTCTTCTAAATATAAAAATAGCAAGTTTATAGTTGATGTTAAATCAACTGGACTTTATAAAAATGACAAAGTTCTATTGAAAAATAACTGTGAAACTATTTATTGGAAAACTGGTCATTCACATATAAAAAGGAAAGTGAACGAAACAAAAGCTTTAGCTGGATTTGAGAAAAGTGGACATTTTTTTCTTAATAAACCAATAGGTTATGGTTATGATGATGGAATAAAATCAGCAATTGAAATATGTAAAATGCTAGATGATCAAAATAAATCATTATCTGATCTTATGCATGAACTTCCCAAAACATACCAAACACCAACAATGGCACCTTTTTGTAAAGATGATGAAAAATATAAAGTAGTTGATAATTTAATAGAAAAAATTAAAAAAATAAAATCTGATAAAATTAAAATAGATAATCAAGTTATTGAAGATATTCTTACTGTTAACGGTATAAGATTTTCTTTTGATGATGGATCTTGGGGACTAATACGAGCTTCATCAAACAAGCCATCATTAGTAGTTGTTACTGAAAGCCCTTCCTCTGATTCAAGAAAGAAAAAAATATTTGAATTTATTGATGATTTGCTTAAAAAAACTGGAAAAACTGGCAAGTACGACCAAAAAATTTAGATATTAAAGTAACGATATAAAAACAAAGTTCCTATAAAAAATAAAAAAATTCCAAACAATTTAGTAACTTTTTTTTTATCTATTCTATGAACTGTATTAGCTCCAATTCTTGCCATAAATGTAGTTATAGGTATAAATATTATAAAAGCTGGGATATTAATAAACCCTATACTTAGTGGCAAATTTACACTTAAAACAGATCCAGTAATTAAAAATCCCATAGCACCAAATAACGCTATTACAAATCCAATCGCTGCTGCAGTTCCAATAGCTCTATTAATGGGATAACCAAAATATTTTAGAACAGGAACATTCATTACCGCTCCACCAATTCCCATGGGAGCCGAAACAAATCCTGAAATAAAACCGCATATTAGCTTAGGGAAAAAACCAAAATTAATTTTAATTTTATCAGTTTTTTCTTTAAGAAACAGTAGATATACGCCAAGCAAATAAACAACAATTGAGAAAAACAATATTAATGAACTAGTATCTAGTGTTGCTGCTAATATAGTGCCAGATATTACCCCTGTCATTACAAAAATTCCATAGGATTTTATTATATTAAGGTCTACTGCCTTATGTTTATTATGAGTTAGGATAGAAACAAATGAAGTTGGGATTATAATTGCAAAAGACGTTCCAACAGATAGATGCATAACATACACTTTGTCTACTCCTAAAGCGTCAAATATGAAAAAAAGAAATGGCACTGTTATAAGTCCACCTCCAATACCAAATAAGCCAGCAAAAAAACCAGCTGGTATAGCTGTCAATACCATTAATAAGATAAAATATGAATACTCATTAGATAAAATACTATTAATCATGCTAGTGCACTGTTTGCTTTTTCATTATTTTGAACAATAGTCATTATATGTTTGGCTTTTTGAAAATCAGAATCTCTTGCCATCATATTTTCGCTTAAATATCTCTTCCAGTTTTTTGAACCAACTTGACCATGATATAGTCCAACAGTATGCCTCATAATATGATTTACTTTGGTTCCTAATTTAACTTCTTTTTCTAAGTATTCTAATAATTTTTCTGCAACATCTTCTCTTGTGGGACTGCTGTTATTATTAAAAATTTCTTTTTCAATCTCAACAAGGAAATAAGGGTTTTGATAAATAGCTCTACCAATCATAACACCATCACATTTTTTTAAATGTTTTTTTATTTCATCTACTTTAGAAATTCCACCATTTATTATAATTTCTAAGCCAGGATTTTCATTTTTAATTTTATGAACCATATCATAATTAAGTTTTGGTATATTCAAGTTTTGTTTAGGAGACAAACCTTTAAGTATTGCTTTACGAGCATGAAGAATAAATGTTTTACAACCAGCTTGCTTTAATTTTGATATAAAATTATTTAAATAAGTAAAATCTTCAGTATTATCAAATCCAATTCTTGTTTTGGCTGTAACTGGAATACTACACGAATTGATCATTGCATTAATACATTCTGAAACTAAATTTGGTTCTTTCATTAAGCAAGCACCAAACATATTTTTTTGCACTTTTTTACTTGGGCATCCTAAATTTATATTAATTTCATCATAACCCATATCCTCAGCAATTTTTGCTACTTCAGATAATTCTTTTTTATCTGACCCTCCTACTTGAAGTGCTAAAGGTTTTTCTTCTGAACTAAACGACAATATTTTTTTGCGGTCTCCATGAATTGCTGATTTTGTTGCTACCATTTCTGAATAAAGCATTACATTTTTACTCATTAATCTTAAAAAAAAACGATCATGTCTGTCCGTGCAGTCCATCATTGGAGCTACTGCTACTTTTCTATTCATGTTATTTAATTATATTTTTTTATAATGAAAACGCTATATTTTTATTCAGCTTCAGCTTTTTCAGGAGTCTTTTCGTTTGTGTTTTCGTCTAGCACTTCAGCTGTCTTTTCTACTTCAATTTCTTCACTTTCTTTGCTTGGCTCTAAAGACACTTTTTCTGGAATTCTTCTTACTCTTTTAGATGGTAAAATTGCTGCACCACTTTTTGAAACTTCTCCCTTGTATATTTTGTCAAAGTCATCATCTTGTTCATCTTCTTCATTTTCTGACTCAATAGAATCTTCCTTTTGAAGTCTAAGTCTATTTATGCCAGATTCTTCTAATGTTTTGATTGAAATTTTTCCTTCAGCAATTTCTCTAAGTGATATAACGGTATTTTTATCATTATCTTCAGGCACAAGAGATTTTGTTCCAGCGTTAAGCTGAATTGTTCTTTCCTTAGCTAAAAGAACTAGATCATATTGACTGTCAATTTTTTTTAAGCAATCTTCTACTGTTATACGTGCCATAGGATGGGTTATAACTAATGAAAAGCTGAGATAAAATCAAGTTATTTTTATACATAAACAGGTTCGATTTTTTTTCTAAAAAAGAAGAGTAATAAAACAACAATAGCAATATAAACAGCACTAAATATAGAAATAGAGTTAATAGAATATCCTGAATCTATTAAAAAACCAAAAACTGCAGTACCAGTAGCAGTGGCAAATACCATCAATCCAGCGGTTAAAGCCTTAATTCCACCTATGTGTTTTACTCCATAAATTTCAGCCCAAGTTGATGAGGCTAGTACATTAGCAAATCCATTGGTAATACCAATTAATCCTAAAAATATGAAAGAAGAAATTGGGCTTTCAAATAAATACAAAACTATCGTAGACATAAAAAGAGGAATATTCATATAAATTAGTAATTTTCTACTTGAATATTTATCAATCAAGAAGCCGCCTATAAATAAAGTAATTACTGATAAAATTGAATACACCATAAATGATTGTGCTATTACGAATGGTCCCCAATTTTTTGATGTAAGTATAAATGATTGATAAACAAAAACTCCTGTAGCAATTGCTGGCATAGATAACAAATTTAAAGTAAGAATGTAAAATCTATAATCTCTTAGCACTTCAGATCTTGTCCATTGCTTGATATTATTATCCTTTCCTTCATGTTTTTCAGGGTTTTCTCTAGAATTTAATTTAATTTTTTTAATTAAAAAAAAAGATGTCACTGGTAATAAAACTAAAATAAATATTGATATAGAAATCCAAATATACCTCCAGCTAATAATAGTTAATAAAAAAACTATTAAAATTGGCAAGATAAATTCAGCTGCTGATAATCCAAGCCAAGTTATACTTAAAGCTTTACCCCTAGTTTTTTCAAAAAATCTTGAAACTGTAGTTGACGCTGTATGTGACATTAAACCTTGACCGCTTAACCTGAGGAAAAAAATTCCAACAAATAAAAAAGGTATTATTTTTATCGTAGAAAAAAAATAACAGGAAAAAGAAAGCAAAATTACTACAAAAATTGAAAATTTAAAGACATTCACGTCGTCAATTTTTTTACCTATCCATATTAATACAAAACTACTAAGTAGCGTGGCTGAAGCATATATCGTGCCAAATTGACCATGAGTAATTGATAAGTCTGCTCTAATACTAGAATTAAATAATCCTATAAAATAACTCTGTCCAAAACTGGAAAAAAATGTAAATATAAAACCAAAAAAAATTACTTTTAAACTTAAAATTTTAAACATAAAAAATTATGACTTATAATGTTTCTTTTGTTGGTCTTGGTAACATGGGTTATCCAATGGCTGGTTATATATCAAAAGCTGGGCACAATGTAACTGTTTTTAACAGGACTAAATCTAAAGCAGAAAAGTGGATTGGCGTGTATAAAGGAAAAATGGCTAATTCTCCAGAAGAGGCAGCTAAAGAATCAGACTATATATTTACGTGTGTAGGTAACGACGATGATTTAAGAGAAGTTACGCTTGGAAAAAATGGTATTTTTAAATCTATTAAAAAAAATGCCATATATATTGATAACACAACTGCATCTGCAAAAATTGCAAGGGAACTTTACAAGGAATCTAAATCTCGTGGATGTGGATTTTTAGATGCACCTGTATCAGGAGGTCAAGCTGGAGCAGAAAAAGGTATACTAACAGTGATGGTTGGTGGTGATTTAGAAGATTTTGAGAAGGCTAAAAGTATAATAGATTGTTTTAGTCAAAAAATTAAACTTATAGGATCTGCTGGAAATGGACAGCTTGCAAAGATGGTTAACCAAATATGTATAGCTGGGGTTCTTGGTGGTTTATCAGAAGCTATTAACTTTGGCTTAAATGCAGGATTAAAAATGGAGAATGTTATGGAAGTTATAACACATGGGGCAGCGTCCTCCTGGCAAATGGTAAATCGACACAAAACTATGGTTGACGATCAGTTTGATTTTGGTTTTGCAGTTGATTGGATGAGAAAAGATTTAAAAATTGCTTTTGATGAAGCAAAAGAAAAAAAATCTCCACTACCTGTTTCAAAATTAATTGATGGATATTATGAAGAAATCCAAAAAATGGGTGGTAATAAATGGGATACATCAAGTTTGATTAGAAGATATAGAAAAAAATAAATTACGTGTCAGAAACAAAACCTGCTTATTGTAATAATCTAGACAACACTTATCACAAAATCTGGGAACTTTTAGAAATAGGTCTTTCAAACCGTGACGACCCATTTCACTTGCCGGCTTTTGTTTGTAACAACCAAAATTCTACTAGTGGAAGAATTGTTGTACTTAGAGGGGTAAATAAAGAAAACAAAAATTTGTGGTTTCATAGTGATATCAGATCAAAAAAAGTTGAAATTTTAAAAAAAAATCCTAATGCAAGTTTTTTATTTTACAACAAGAGTGAAAAAGTTCAATTAAGAGTATCAGTAAATATCATTATCAATTACCAAAATAAGTTCACAAATCAATCTTGGAAAAAAACTGCACATATGAGTAGACAATGTTACTTGGGAGAAATTTCTCCAGGAACTGAAACTTTAGAGCCAACGTCAGGACTAACCGATAATATTGATAATTCTAAATATACTATTGAAGAAAGTGAAGTTGGATACAAGAATTTTTCCATAATTGAAGGAAAAATAAAATCTATTGAATGGTTATATTTAGCTTCTAAAGGTCATAGAAGAGCCATTTTTAATTTTAATAAAGATAATATTGATAAAAAATGGTTGATTCCTTAAAATAATATCTATGTCACTAACCGAAACACCAATTTGTAATTTTGGAGAAAAAGCAAAAGATTTTGATCTGCTTTCAATTGAAAAAAAAAATGTTTCTTTAAAAGATATCAGAGGTGAGAACGGTACAGTAATAATGTTTATATGTAACCATTGTCCATATGTAAAAGCTATAATAGACAATGTTGTCTCTGATGTTAAATTCCTTAAAACAATAGGAATAGAGTCTGTTGCTATAATGTCTAACGATGTAAAAAATTATCCTGAGGACTCGTTCGAAAATATGATTCTCTTTAGTAAAAAATATTCATTTTCATTTCCTTACTTAATAGATGAAAAACAATTAATTGCAAAAAAATATGGAGCTGTTTGTACCCCAGATATTTTTGGTTATAATAAAAATTTAGAACTTCAATACAGAGGAAGGATTAGGGAATTAAAAAATCTTAAACCAATGGGAGATAAAGAAAGTGACTTAATGAAAGCAATGAAATTAATATCTAAAACAAATAAAGGGCCAAAGAAACAAATTCCAAGTATGGGGTGTAACATTAAGTGGTTTAAATAATGTTTTTAATTGTAACAAGAAATTTTCCACCAGACATTGGTGGTATACAAACTTTAATGGGAGGATTATCAGAAAACTTGATTAACCATGGACCAGTAAAAGTTTTTACTTACGAATATGAAAATTCACAAGACTATGATAGCAAATCTGCTCTTAATATTGAGAGAATTAAAGGCATTAAGCTTTTTAGAAAATTCAGAAAAGCTAATCTAGTTAATAACTTTATAAGCCAAAACTCTAACATTAGAGCTATTTTTTTTGATCACTGGAAAAGTTTAGAAATAATTAAATTAGAATATTTGAAGAAAATTAAAACATTTTGTTTATTGCACTCAAAAGAGATCAATCATGACATAGGAACATCAACAAATAAAAGAATTATCAATAGCACTAACAATGCTGACTTTATAATTGCTAATTCTAATTTTACAAAAAATCTTGCAATAAAAATTGGTATAGATCAATCTAAAATAAATGTAATTTTTCCTGGAATAAATAAACCAACAAATATTCCTGAAAGTGCTAAATCAGAAGCTAGTACTTATTTCATAGACTCATTTCCTAAAATCATAACAGTAGCAAGGCTAGATAAGAGGAAAGGTCATGACAATATTTTAATGTCTATTAAAAATTTAAAATCTAAATATCCAAATATTAAATATATTTCAATTGGTGCGGGTAAAGAACAAGAGAAATTATTAAATTTAACAAAACAATTAAAATTAGCAGAAAATGTAATTTTTTTAAATAATATTAACTATGATTTAAAAACTGCATTAGTTTCAGCAGCCAATCTATTTATTATGCCGTCAAGAGTTGAAAATAAATCAGTAGAAGGTTTTGGTATAGTCTTTGCAGAAGCTGCTTCTTTGGGTGTTGGCTCTATAGGAGGAAAAGAAGGAGGTGAGTCAGATGCAATTATACATGAAGAGAC
>Ga0114996_10003533_pt1 | contig 19354 bp, 15 predicted proteins | sample ArcticOcean_MG_C_4_FD_87039 | JGI IMG/M metagenome (GOLD analysis project Ga0114996, IMG submission 87039) | Marine microbial communities from western Arctic Ocean - ArcticOcean_MG_CB4_134 | ecosystem: Environmental > Aquatic > Marine > Oceanic | place: Arctic Ocean: Canada Basin | collected...
CCACTCAGTACGACCAAAAGCGACAAGACAGATGCCGCCAGAATCACAAACCGTCCTACCCACAAGCGTTCCTTCTCAGTGGATTGTGGCCTAAGGAATCGATCGTAGACATCCCGAGTTACCAAGGCACCCAGAGCATGTAGATTGCTGTCGGCCGTGCTCATCGACGAAGCCATAATAGCCACGATCAAAAGTGACGCAAGCAGCAGCCCTATCTCGTTCCCTAGAAGATTAGGGAGCTGATATTTCATCACCACGACCAATATCTGATCATAAGAACCAACACTTGAATTCGGACTGACTGCACCTAGTTGGTCGAACTGTAGCGGATAAAGAGCTTGGCCGCCTAACCCTACCAACATGATCCCAAGCAAAAAACAACCGGTCAGCAGAATTATAAATATCAGAGCACTGCGCTGGAGTGTCTTTCGATCACGAGCCGAGTAGTACCGCATCCACTGTGGAGGCGAGAGCACTCCACCCATACCCATAAAGAGACACACCGACATCAACATCGGCAACTCCCAAAACCCGGTATTTCCAGGCAGTGTGCGTGAAGAAACAGGTAATTGACCAAGCCCCTGAGTAAAACCCGTCCAACCACCCATGGCGACCACCATCGCAACACCAGCTAGCAGCATACCGGAGGTCAACAGGATGCACTGCAGTGCATCTGTCCAGGCCACGCTCCGCATCCCGCCAATCATAATGTATATAGCCGTGATACCGGCAATCAAAATAGCCCCAAGCTGAAAAGAATTCTCTTGACTCGGGAAAAGCACAGAAGCAAGCTCCCCACCAGCTTTAAGTTGTATCATCACAAAAGGGACAACGAACAAAAAACCGACTATGACGATCAGCAAACGCAGCACCACTCGCGATCCATAGTAATCACAAAGCATGTCAGCCTGCGTGACGTAACCTCGAGCCTGTCCAACCGCACGTATGCGGCTACCCAAAAGATATATACCAAACCCCGCGACGGGAACGTTGAGGCTTACTAGTGCAAAGACTACTCCTTCGCGATAGACCATTCCTGGGGCACCCAGTAATGCAAAGGAACTGAAAAAGGTAGCCATAATTGTCAGAGAGGAGATGAACCAACCTTGGCCTCGACCCGCCAGATAGTAGTCCTCTTCATCACCCTTACCGCGACGATATCCGGCCCAACCGATCCCTATAAGGATCAACAAATAGAACACTAGAACTATGGCGGGAATTGCGCTACCTATAGAGGGATCAACGGCGCTCTGTGAAATGGGCGTCATGTCACGCGCTTTGAATTGCGGTTATCACTCCACACGAATCGGTAGGCTGCAAGAGCTATCACTACTATAACTAGGTACCAAAACACTCCCCAGGCGTAAAGTAGAGGTACCCCCACAAAGGTATCGGGTCGATTCACCAATAACACCCCAGGCCCCACCGCCATGAACATCGCAAAAGTAAATGCAGCGGTTAGAACCAAGCCAAGCCGTGCTCTGAGAATGGATTTTATTTTCAAGGCCAACAAGCCCTTTCTAACTGATTATTCTGATCAATACTATCACCTAAAAAATAAACCACTGATTTCCACTCCTGAGACTGACAGATTGACACATCTACCCATATTGGATTGTAGATAGATATCACAATTCAAGATTGGCTCGGGGGCCAGGGTTCGAACCTGGATCGGCGGCGTCAAAGGCCGCTGTCCTACCAATTGGACGACCCCCGAATCAGAGAAAGACTTCTAAACTCATCACACGCAGGAAGGCCAGACCTTCTTGACTCCGAACTGATTATATCTCCAAGTCTTTCAGGGAGCATCCTCTTTATTAATCTAAGCAGGTCACTACAAAAGTAGTTTCGGGAAATCGTGAGACTTTATTTATTGCTCGCCTCAACTTCTTTCAAGCGAGGGTTAATGATTCCCATAGCTATCCTTACCTTTTCTTCGATCTGAGCCCGAATATCTTCGTTTTCCTTAAGAAACTTCTTCGAGTTCTCACGACCCTGGCCTAGTCTCTCACCAGAAAAGGAAAACCAAGACCCACTCTTCTCCACAATATCGTGAGTGACTCCGAGATCTATAAGTTCCCCTTCCACGGAAATACCTTTTCCGAACATTATATCGAACTCAGCCTGTCGAAATGGAGGAGCGAGTTTATTCTTGACGATCTTAACTCTTGTGCGATTTCCTACGTTGACCTCGCCTTCCTTGATCGCCCCTATACGCCGAATATCCACCCGAATCGATGAGTAGAATTTGAGCGCCCGCCCGCCAGTCGTTGTCTCGGGGCTACCAAACATAACACCTATCTTTTCACGTATCTGGTTAATGAAAACAATACAGGTATTTGACTTAGATACTATCCCCGTTAGTTTCCGCATCGCTTTGGACATCAGACGTGCTTGCAGCCCCACAAAAGAATCCCCCATCTCACCATCCAATTCGGCTTGAGGGACCAGCGCTGCGACTGAATCTATGACCAAAATATCAATAGCCCCACTCCGGACCAACATCTCCGAAATCTCCAGAGCCTGCTCACCGGAGTCAGGCTGGGAAACTAATAGCGCATCAATATTTACACCTAACCTGGAAGAGTAGTCCGCGTCCATAGCATGTTCGGCGTCTACAAAAGCAGCTGTTCCACCAACCTTCTGCGCCTCAGCTATAACGTGTAACGCCAAAGTAGTCTTCCCGCTCGATTCGGGGCCATAGATTTCAACGACGCGACCACGAGGGAATCCTCCCACACCTAAAGCAGCATCTACTCCTATTGAACCTGAGGAGATAATGGGTACATCTAGTCCGGTCTTATCACCCAGCTTCATGATCGATCCCTTGCCAAATTGGCGCTCGATTTGGCTCAAAGCCATCTCTATGGAACGTTGCTTGTCTTTACCGTTCCTGGTTGCCATCTCTCTACGCTCCCTTTCTATAATTACAAAACTCTAATGAGCTTCAAGACACCTATTACCAGCCAGTCTCTTGGTTTCTCAGGAGGGGTTTCTAACTCTTTAGTACCCTATTTCACCAGCTGCAGAACCAAGAGTCTAGCATAGGAAACCGACAAAAGTTTCACCATTTATTCACTTAGCAGGATACGAATAAAATCCCCGTCCGGATTTGCGTCCTAGACGACCCGCAGCCACCATCTGCCGAAGTATTGGTGCGGCTCTGTACTTAGGATCCTTGAAGCCTTCGTACAATACGTCCAGTATATCCAGGCAGACATCCAACCCGATAAAATCAGCCAGTTCCAACGGTCCCATGGGATGGCGTAATCCCAACTTGAAAACGGTATCGACATCTTCAGGTCGGGCTATACCCTCCATCAATACAAACATCGCTTCATTCAGCATGGGTAGTAGGATTCTATTTGACACGAAACCCGGGAAATCCTTGACTTCTACTGGCACCTTGTTCAATCCCAGCGTCAAATCCTTTGTCTTCTCGAATGATGCATCTGCCGTCTCCAGGCCCCGAATTACCTCCACAAGTTTCATGACCGGTACTGGATTCATGAAATGCATCCCGATGACCGAGGCAGGTCTTGACGTTATAGCAGCAATCCGGGTAATGGAAATCGAAGACGTATTACTCGCCATAATGCAGTCGGGACCACAAACTTTATCCAGTTTCTCGAATACCTGACATTTAATCTCTAAGTTCTCGAAAACCGCTTCAATCACGAAGTCTACATCAGCCAGTGGAGTCAGATCTGTACCGGCCTCTATCCTGGCCAACGTTTCAGAGATCTTAGATTCCCGCGCTTCAACATCTAGATCTCGTGTCACCCTGCCGAGACTTTTCCTGACTCCGCTCAGAGCTATTTCAAGTCGTTTGGGATCAACATCCTGCAAGTAAACTTGATGCCCATGAAAGGCACATACTTGGGCGATTCCATTACCCATCGTCCCAGCACCGATGACTGCAATTCTCATATCCCCCTACCTCAATTCAATCGTAATTTTCCAATGTAAAAATATTCTCTACTCAGATCAGTTCTATGGCCATGGCGACACCATTCCCTCCACCCAAGCAGAGGGAAGCAATTCCCTTCTTTCCACCAACCGTTCTAAGCGTATTTAGAAGTGTCACAAGGATTCGGGTGCCACTGGCTCCGATGGGATGACCCAGAGCAACTGCTCCACCGTGCAGATTCACGCGTTCAACATCCAACGGGATTTCTCGGCACAACGCCACCGCCTGTACTGAAAAGGCTTCATTGATTTCGTATAGATCTACTTCATCTTCACTCCAACCCGCACGTTGCCTAACCTTCATGACCGCACTCAGCGGAGACATCATAACCATCTCTGGATCAACACCTGTCGTGGCCGAGGCTACAACTCGAGCCAAAGGCGTGACGCCTAAACGTTCCACTGCTCTATCCGACATAACTGTAACAGCTGCAGCCCCATCACTAAGCTGAGAAGCATTACCGGCCGTAACGGTGCCATCCTTTGCAAACACAGGTCTAAGTTTAGCTAACGATTCAGTTGTGCTATCAGATCTCGGTCCTTCATCCTTGTCAATCCGTACTGTTCCCCCTTTCTTCAGGGGCGCATTGAGGGACAGAATTTCCTCTTCAAATTTCCCTTCTAGTGTGGCTTGTACTGCACGACGGTGGGATTCAGAAGCATAAGCATCCTGATCCTGGCGGGTAACTCCATACTTTTCAGCTACTACCTCTCCCGTACACCCCATGTGGTAATCGTTATATACATCCCAGAGACCATCATGGACCATCGAGTCTATAATTCTAGGCTCTCCCATCCGCTGCCCTCGACGGAGATTTGGCATCAGATGTGGGGCATTGCTCATACTCTCCATCCCTCCCGCCACTACCACATCGTTGTCACCCACTTGAATACTCTGGGCCGCCAGCGTGACGGATTTGAGACCCGACCCACAAACCTTGTTGATCGTCATAGCTGCAACGGCTGTCGGTATTTCAGCCCCCAACGCACACTGCCGGGCAGGGTTCTGCCCCAGGCCTGCTCCCAGTACATTCCCCATAATGACTTCCTGTATTTCACCAGGGTCTAGCCCAGCCCGGCGCACAGCTTCAGCCACACATTTTGTTCCTAAGTTAACCGCCGAAAACGTTGATAGTTGACCCAGAAATCTCCCGATCGGACTTCGACATGCAGAAACGATCCACGCTCCATTGGTCATTATTTAACCCCTCTATAATCCTCTTCAGAGAATAGTGCCGAGTTCAAGTTGAGCATAACGATCCGGAATTTCAGTTTGCTCCCCCCTCACCATACCCTACCCTCTCGACATCTCGTACACCATCGATGCCATTAATCAAATCGATTACCTTCTCAAGCTGCACGGTGTCTGCAACCTCTACAGTTAATTCAAATCGACCAAATCGCCCTTCTACTGTCTCAGCGCTAGCATTCACAATGTTAGTCTGAAAGTTAGAAATTGCGTTGGAAATATCGGCGAGCATTCCACGACGATCCTCTGTGTAGATTTCAAGACGTACTGTATACCCAGACTCCTCTCTCAGATCGCTGGACCAGCTGACATCAATAGTTCTTTCAGGATTTAACAACAAATTTTCGACATTGCTGCAAGAAGCTGCATGGACGGAGACACCCCGACCAATAGTGATGTAACCCACAATATCCTCACCCCGAATAGGGTTGCAACACTTGGATCGTGTAACCATTAGATCTCCTTCCCCCCGGACTAGGATTCCTGCATCATCTCGACGGAGTACTCTGCGTACAACCCTCCGAAGGGCCGAGTCTTCATCGTTCTGGGCAACCTTTCCTCTCTCCAGTTTTCCAGGTTCCAGCTTGGCGATCACAGTCCGGGTAGAGACTCTTCCAAACCCAACAGCTGCATGGAGATCCTTCACCTCTGCAACATTGAATTCCGGCAAGAGTTCCTTGAGTCGCCTGCGATACTTCGCAGACGTTAGTTGGAATCGGCGTGTTTCCTTCTCAAGTAGCTTGCGGCCTAAATCTTCGGCCTGCTCACGTTCACTGTGATTGAGCCAGCGTCGTATAGCCCCGCGTGCCTTGGCGGTCATAGCAAATTCAAGCCAAGCACGATTCGGGCTGCTCTCGGCCGAGGTCAGGATCTCTACCTTGTCACCGTTCTTCAACTTAGATTTCAAGGCTACTAATCGACCATTAATTTTTGCCGACACACAATGATTCCCGACTTCGGTGTGAATAGAATAGGCAAAGTCAATCGAAGTAGCCCCTTTGGGCAGTGTCACAACTTCTCCCTTGGGAGTGAATATATACACTTCACGAGGATAGAGTTCGATCTTCAGATTACTCAGAAAATGATGTGGATCTGTAACCTCTTTTTGCCATTCCAATACACGCCGAAGCCAGACGAATTGCTTTGCCTCTGACCCAGGTTGACGGGTCGACAGGCCCTCCTTGTACATCCAGTGTGCTGCGATCCCTTCTTCTGCTACCTGGTGCATCTTGGGTGTACGTATCTGGACCTCGAAAGGTTGCCCGCCCTGACTAAGAACTGTGGTGTGGAGTGACTGGTACATATTGGGGTGAGGCATAGCAATGAAATCCTTAATGCGTCCCGGCACAGGATTCCACATGTTGTTGATAATACCCAGGGCGTTATAACAATCATTGACGCGTGGGGCAATGAGGCGGAATGCAATGAAGTCATATACTTGGTCGAGTTCAATCCTCTGCCGCTTCATCTTTGTATAAACGCTGTACAGCCTCTTAATCCGACTCTGTACTGTTATCTCGAAATCCTGGTCTAGAAAATTATTCTCAATACGCTTAATGACGCCACGAATGAAGTCATCACTATGCGAGAGCTTCTTCTCGACCTGCTTATTGAGCTTTTCATAGGAAGAGGGCTCCAGGTATTGGAACGCTAATTCCTCAAGTTCCCCACGGATCCTAGCAATCCCCAGCCGATAAGCGATCGGAGCGTAAATATCAAGTGTCTCCCGGGCAATATAACGCTGTTTTTGGGATGGTATGTGTTGAAGGGTCCTCATATTGTGAAGTCTATCTGCTAACTTCACTAGCACAACACGGATGTCATCGACCATTGCCAGCAAAAGCTTACGGAAGTTTTCAACCTGTTTTTCCTTCCTGGAAGAGAAACGTATTTGGCTGATCTTTGTGACCCCCTCAACAATGTGTCCTACATCAGAGCCAAATATACCTTCGATCCGACTAATATCCGTCAGAGTATCCTCAACTACATCATGGAGAAGTCCGACAGCAACACAGACCACATCTAGTCTCATATCTGCCAGGATATTAGCGACCTCTAAAGGGTGGGAGAAGTACGGGTCTCCTGAATCTCTAATCTGACCCTGGTGCGCCTCTTCTGAGAACTCAAAGGCTTTCTTCAAAAGCACCATGTCGGCGCTGGGAGCATACGCCTGAACCTTCTTGCAGAGTGAATCGTAGCTGATCATCGCTCGGCCGCCCATACCGGCGACGATAGAAACTCCGGACAAGGGGAATCATGTCCATGAATCGAGGGAAAATTAACCCCGCGTCCTGCAGCCAAAGATAGATTCCAAATCATGCGATCCAGGCTTTCTTACACCTATAAGCTCAACCTTGTGGAGAAATGCTCTTGGACTTAAACATTGCAAAAAAAAGGACGGCCTCCTCGGCCGCCCTGTATAACGCTAAAATCAGCACAATGTCTTATTCTAAAACTTCACCTGACATTGAACGGCGAGCCTCAGACTCAGCCTCTTCCTGTGCCCTTCTCAAATCCAGGGCCTTCATTGCGAGCTTGAGTGCTTCCCTTTCCCAACGCTCCTTCTCCTCTTCCTCTGTAGCCAGATAAGCATTTTCCCTATACATCAAGTTAAGATACTGCATCGCATCTGTATAGTTCGGATCAAGCTCTAATGCTTGCTCAAGGACCTTTATACCCTCTTCGACAAGAGTGATCGCTTCGAGACGTTCTTCCTCTTCGGCCTCCCCAGCCGATACACCGTTCATACCGGTGATGTCGTGAGCGAGTTTCCAGTTAATCGTCCCAATTCCGTAATAAGGCTCGGGATTGCCTGGCTCCACCTCCATCCGCTTCCGATACCAGAGCTTGGCATTGTCCGGCTCATCATTCCCACCATAAATTCCCGCAATATTAGCCATAGCATTAACATTGCTAGAATCCCGCTCTAGCACCTCCTCAAAAGCCTTGATTGCCCGGTCTGCCTGAGCCAGATTTTCAGTTGAGCGTATACCAGGAACCCATGCTTGACGATGAGTTGTGGCTAGATATAGCCGCGCATTTAAAAGTTCTGGGTCCAACTCGACGGCCAGAGTGAAATACTCAGCAGCGTCTTCATATTTCTGGGCTGTGAACTGCTTAACGCCTTTGTTTAACTCATTGCGAGCTTTGAGTTGATTATACGTTGTGCAGCTAGCGGTAAATATAAGAAGAGCGAACAGAGGTAGAGCCAAAAATCGACTTAACCGGTAGGGCATACCTATAACTCCTTTTCCGGCTTCACTGAGCCGTAGCTGTCATCAATCCTACGTCGCCGACTCCTGCCCCTTTGGCAATGTCGATCACTCGGATCACATCTCCAAAAGGCAGGCTTTGATCTGCCTGCACGAACATATTCTTATTCGCTCTGGCACTGTATATCTCGAAAAGTCGGCTCCCCAGCTGGGCCATTAGCACAGGTTCCTGATTAATCGACACTGTCCCGTCGGGATTCACCGAGATCACGATAGCCTCCGTCTGGACTACGACATCCTTGGGCATGTCCTCGTCCGGCTTATCGGGAACTCGAGCCTCCAAATTGTATTGAATGGTGGGCTGAATCACCATAAAAATGATCAGCAACACCAACAGAATATCTATGTAAGGGGTAACATTGATGTCGGACCTTTGGCCTTTCACACTTCTGGACATCCCCATGCTCTGTTTACCCTCCTAAAAAAATGTTGTATCTTGCTCGTCGACTATAAGGCCGATCTTTTCCACACCCGCATCCCGCGCTTTGTTAACGATATCAACGACCAACCCATAGGGAGCGGCTACATCAGACTTCAAAAATAGAGGCAGGTCTCCGGCTAGCTCTCCGAGCTCCATCAGCTGTCCAGCCACATCTTCCGGGCGAATTGGCACAGAATTGATATATATTTCCGAGTTCCTTGTCAGGGTAACTTCTATTACATTCTTCGCCTCGACCTCTACAGCTTCCGTCGGGTTGGTAGCTTTCGCCTTATTGACAACTATTCCTTCGGTCAGCAAAGGGGCTGTGATCATGAAAATAATCAACAACACCAACATGATGTCGGCCATTGGAGTGACATTGATCTCAGAGGTGATACCACCAGAACTACCACCACTCATCGACATTACTCGCCACCCTTCCTTTTGAGGAAGTAGTCAATCAGCTCCGAAGATGAGTTGTCCATTTCCACGATGTAGGAATCGATTTTACCGGTGAAGTAATTGTACATCCACACAGCGGGCACAGCCACAAACAGACCAAAAGCTGTGGCGACCAGTGCTTCAGAAATCCCACCGGCAACCGCAGAAAGACCAGTGTCCTCCGCTGCACTCATACCCGCAAACGCGTTGATGATACCTATGGTCGTCCCGAAAAGACCAACAAACGGAGCAGTCGCACCAATAGTGGCCAATCCCCCAAGACTTCGCTTGAACTCTTCGATGCCGATAGCCGTAGCCCTGGCAAGTGAACGCGTTACGGACGCGATAGCCAATCCGGACGGAGCACTACCACTGGCCTGGAATTCTACGAGACCTGCAGTCAGTATCTTAGCCAGGTGGCTTTTTTCGTACTGTTCCGAAATTTCCAAAGCCTCTTTCAAATTCCCCCTGTTCAGAGCTTCAGCGACTGCAGGGGCAAATTCGCGGGACTGATTACGAGCAGCTCGGTAAGTTATCCACCGCTCTACCATTACGCCAATGGACCAGACCGACTGCACAGCAAGCAGTACTACAACTGCTTTAGCCAGGAATCCCATCTGTTCCCACATTTCGGTTAAATTCATGCTCTACCTCCCATCAAAAACTTATAAATTCTAAATCTCTTTAAACTACTAACCCAGAACAAAGTTCACCGTCACTGTTGCGATGACAGGAACCGGCTCGCCGTTCAGCAACGTCGGGGAATAGAGCCACTGGTTCACCGCATTAATCGCTGCTTGATTCAAAAGGGGATGACCGCGTATGAGCTTAACCTCCTTCACTCTCCCTGTCTCACCAACTATTACTTGAAGAAGCACGATTCCAGAAACACGAGCACGCTTGGCCAGCTCGGGATAGGTCGGATCGACTCTTCTAAGAATTTTCGAGTTCTGAACATTCCCTCCAACTCGAATGGGTGCCTTCGGCTTTGGTGGTGGTGGCGGTGGTGGTGGTGCTGAAGGTATCCCCCCAATAACTCCACCAGGAACACCCCCGGGTATCCCCCCCACGACGCCTCCCGGCACTCCACCAAACACTCCCCCCACAGCGGATGACGCACTCGTAATGAGCGGCATGTCATCCTGAGGCGGCGGTATATCTTTAGGTATCTCCGTCGGAGCCTGAAACTGATTTGGGTCGAGCTTAACCACCTGCACTTTTTTAACCGGCGCTGGTGCCGCAGGCGGTGGCGGCGGTGGTGGCGGTGGCGGTGGCGGCGGCGGCGGTGCAAGAAATGTTAGCAACTCTGGCTGCGGCGGAGCCTGATAATAAATTAGCGGGACCACAAGGATCACTGCCAAGATTACAGCATGGACAACCATTGACACAAAGAACGTCGATCTTCCGACCGACCCTTGGTCAGTTGTGGACTCAATTAAATTATCGAACATCCATTTGCCTTCTCTTTCGTGTGTTCAATAAAAACTATCTCAAGGCAGTATCCACTCCTTCAGCCCGAGGATATTACTATCCGTTTCAGTGATTCGTCAAGCCTCCTCGACACCATTAACAATTCATATCACTGCTTTTGTAGAATCCTCGACTGCCACCAGAGAACGATTGGACTAGCTACCGCTAGCGAAGAATATGTTCCCACCAAAACACCTATCACCAGTGCAAAGGAAAATCCATTAAGAACTTGCCCTCCCATCAGATAGAGTGCAAGAACGGCCAAAAACGTCATTCCCGAGGTCAATACCGTTCGATTTAACGTTTGATTGATACTTGTATTAAGAATTGTTCCGAAATCCGCCTGGCGCATCAGTAACACATTTTCACGAACACGATCAAAAATAACAATAGTGTCGTTGATGGAGTAACCCACCACGGTTAGTAATGCAGCAATGACAGTCAACGAAATCTCTTTTTCGAAGAATGAAAATAACCCCAACGTGATAAACACATCATGAAAAATGGCCACTATTGCTGCCAGTCCGTAGATAAATTTAAACCGGTATGCGATGTAAGCAAGAATACCCAACAGCGAGAACACTACTGCATTAATGGCCTTGTCCTGTAATTCCCGGCCAATCTTGGGGCCAACACTCTCAGAGCTGAGTATTGTGAAACTCCCCAGGTAAAAATTTTCACGGATCTGTTCAACCAGATCCGTAGACAACCCTATCTCCTCGAGCTCGGCATCATTCGAAATGATACCCCCACGAGCGGTTCGGAAATCGAGGATCTTCTGCGCCAGTAACCCGAGCTCCAAATTCCCCGCAGAAGCCATCACTCCAGAGTTTTCCTCTGGTAAAACCGTCTCCAGATTTTGACCGCAACCAACACCTGAGGAAGCTTTCTCCAGGCACCCCATCAAGATACTGTAGGTGGTATTGTTCAGGTCAATCTTTTCGTCATCGACCTGACTATCGTATTCCTCTTTTAGTACCTCAATAACATCCCGACTATTCTTTCCAAGATCACGCTCACTTTGATCCGAAATGCGACCCATCCGGATCTGAACTTGATTTTTGGATGGCTGATCAAACCGACTAACACCCTCCACATTGAGATCGGATGTACTGAGGGTGCCGCGTACTCTATCCAGTTCCGGTCGTTCCTTGAAACGCACAAAAATAAGAGTCCCCCCTGTGAAATCCACACCCAAATTGAGCCCCTTCCCTCCCAGGGAGATGGCACCGGCCAAGAGGGAAAAGCTCGACACTCCTAAAAACAACCACCGGTACTTAAGCCACTCAACTCTAGGATTTTTTATAATGTCCATAGGGCTTAAATTCTCCACCCGATGTAGGCTTGCAGTTCCATATTTCGGTTCCTAAATTGAGAGTCGGTCGGGCTGCCTACCCTGAAGAATTGCTGTAAAGATTGTACGAGACACAAAAGTCGCAGTGAAAATGTTTGCTAGAAGCCCGGTTGCTAGCGTGATGGCAAATCCCTGGACGGGACCTGTACCGAATTGGTATAGAAACACAGAGGCCACCAGAGTAGTGAGATTGGTATCCAAAATAGTAGAGAACACCCGATTGAATGCCGAGTCAATGGCGCTGTGGACAGTTTTCCCCTTACGCATCTCTTCCTTAATTCTCTCAAAGATCAGGATGTTTGCGTCCACAGCCATTCCGATTGTTAGTACAACCCCTGCAATCCCGGGAAGGGTTAGCGTCGCATCCAGATAGGACAAGGCCCCCGCAAGAAAAACAAGATTGAGCGTAAGGCAAAGAATGGCATTCAGCCCAGACAACTTGTACACCACAAGCATTCCCAACACTACCAAGGCAAGTCCTAAAATAGACGCGTTCAACCCATTCCTTATTGAATCCGCTCCCAAAGAAGGGCCGATCTGACGGTTTTCCAGAAAACGAATGCTGGCTGGCAGGGCCCCTGACCTCAGAACCAGAGATAAATCTTCTGCCTCTTCCCTGGTGAAATCCCCGGTTATACGTGCCGACTCTTGACGTATCGCTCCTTCAATCTGGGGTGCTGAGACAATCACATCATCCAGAACAATAGCCAGCAAACTTCCCACGTTTTTTCCAGTAACCTCGCCAAACAAACTCACCCCTTCAGCATTTAAAAAGAAGGATACCTCGCTTCGACCAGTGAAATTATCTTCCGAACGGCGCGCGTTCTTGATGTGCCGGCCAGTTATGGCTGCAGCCTTTTTAGCTATCATGTAAAGTTCCGAAGTGGAACGCTCTCGTAAGGTAGAGTTGGTCGGTTCAAATTTCAAGATCTCATAGTCCGCAGAAACGGAACCTCCTAAAGCCTCCAGAGCATCTTCAGGAGATGGGAAAGTCTGATTCAGGGTGGGATGAACGAGCTTGTACTCCAAATTAGCCGTTTCTCCAATCAACCGCTCAACGCGATCGAAATCCTCTACACCGGGGAGCTCAATGATAATCTGATCTTGGACTTCCCCGGTCCCGTAAACGGAAATACTCGGCTCGGCAACACCGTATTGATCGATTCTTTTCTGGATTACTTCTCGCGCCTGCCGAACTGTCAGTTCAAGTAGCGCTCTACGCTCCGCCGAGAGCATGCTGATTTGAAGCCCGCCAGCCCTCCGCGAGTATGTCCAGTTGAGAGCATGTAGCTCCGCTACATCTTCGGCCATTGACACTTGCACTGGGTTCAAGCCCAATACATCTATTCTCAAGTCGTCATTTAAACGAACCTCGTCGAATCTGATTTCCGAGTCCGTGAAGGCACTAGCTAGTCTCTCCCGTACTTGTTCGGCTTCAGCTCGCAAAGCTTCATCTGTTTCGACTTGGACTATCAGGTGGATCCCTCCCTTAAGATCCAACCCCAGATTGATCCCATTCCTCCAAAAAAATAAACCACTCGCCAGTACCAGAAGGAGTATCGTGAGAAGTCTATACTTCGTCCGTCGGTTCATTCTTGCCCCTACTTCTGGGCCGTCGACTGGAGACCCACAACTGCACTTTTAGAAACCTCTAGTTTCACGTTGTCAGCCACCTTCAACACCAGAGTTTGCTCTTTGGCCTGCATGACGGTTCCGTAAATTCCTCCACTGGTAATGACGCGGTCACCTTTGGACAACTCACTGATCATTAATTCGAGGCGCTTCTGTTTCTGGCGAACAGGGCGATACATCACAAAGTAGAAAATTAAGATAATTACAGCAATCGGAAGCAATCCTACGAGTGAGCTCGCAGCCGACCCAGGCCCTTGCTGGGCAATGAAAAACCCTTGCATAGTTTAGAGCACCTCTCCTGAAAAAGGGCGAGTATAGCAGACATTCAGAATCAGGAGGAATAGTGCTCCATGAAACCGTTCTTGAATTCGAGGAACCTCTTCTCAAGGATGCTCCGCCTGATCTCTCCCATTAGTTCCTTATAGAAGTAAAGATTGTGAAGAGTCAGCAAAGTAGCCGAAAGGATTTCACCGGAGACAAAAAGATGCCGTAAATAAGAACGGCTATAACGCCGACACACAGGACAACCACACTTAGAATCGAGAGGCCTGCTATCACTCTTATGAATGGCGTTTTTGATCTGCACCTTTCCTTCCCATGTGAAAAGAGTCCCATTCCGAGCATTGCGCGTTGGCAACACACAGTCAAACATGTCCACGCCCATTTCAACACAATTCAGAATATCAAGAGGTGTGCCCACTCCCATCAGGTAGCGAGGCTTTTCGACCGGAAGGATACCCTTCATCTCATTGACCAGGTCATACATCATCTGACGGGGCTCCCCAACACTAAACCCTCCCAGAGCGATCCCTTCTAATTGCATATCAATCAACATTTCTAGACTTTGTTCTCTAAGATCCGAAAACATTCCTCCTTGGACAATTCCAAAAACTGCCTGATCTCGATCAGCTGTCTCCTTCCCACATCGCTCTGCCCATCTCATGGATCGTTCCATCGATTGCTTAGCCTCGCAGTGAGAGACCGGAAACGGCGTGCATTCATCGAAAACCATTGCAATATCCGATCCAAGCTGCCACTGAATCTGCATGGCTCTCTCAGGACTCAAGAAATGTCGACTCCCATCTAGATGGGATCTGAAATTTACCCCATCTTCAGTGATATGTCGGATCTCACGGTGGCTAAAAACCTGATACCCACCACTATCCGTCAAAATTGCTCGGTCCCAAGCCATGAAACGGTGAAGGCCCTCCTGCTCTTCAATCACCTCAACTCCAGGACGAAGATATAGGTGGTAAGTGTTGGCCAAAATTATCTTGGCATCCAAAGGGTCTTCAAGCCATTCATGAGGCAACGACTTTACGGTAGCCGCTGTACCTACCGGCATGAAGACTGGGGTCAGAATGGTCTCGTGAGACGTTTCTATTCGACCACAACGAGCATTCCCATCCTTGTGTTCTAAAATAAAGGAAATACTCATTGGAGTAGCCCACCTTGGTTCTGATCTTTGTATCCTTCTGAGGGAGAAAGACGCACTCTCCTAGACACAACGTCAAGCTAGTTTGGAAGCTCGAAAAGGCTAGAATTCGTAACAAGCATGAGTTTTGTACCGTCAAAATTATAGGCCAGGCCAACCAGCATGGGCGCTGCTATCTCGTGAGTCATTACACCATCGGACAAGGAAAACACTCCCTTATGGCCGCCGAGGGAAGCTGCGACTCTTAATCGCCCGTCGGGTCCAAATGTCAACCCCTGCGGCCTTCCTAATCCTCGAAAGACTACGCTCGGGATTGCGTCTTTCCCTATGCGGTAGATCCTGTCCTGAGTCGCCAGTGTCGGACCGGAAACAAAAAGCTCATCTTCGGGAGACATTGCGAGATGGTATGCAGATATACTGGGCTCAAGTTTGCAGTAGGCCGATACGGTCCGGTCCTTTGACACTTGATAGACCGTGCCTCTCCTGTCTCCGACAAAGAGGTTCCCGGATGAGTCGAAAACCAATCCCGTAGCTAAACCTAACCCCTCTGCGTATTTTTCAACTCGCTTATCCAGGGTACTTTTATAGGTCGACCCATTGTGTCGACTTGTTATATAGAGGCATCCATCCGGCCCCAGGGCCATTCCCGTAGGGTTTACGATGTCGGCAAGAAAGGGTTGTTTTTCTCCTGATTCATCAATAACAAAAATGCTATAGGGGACCTGCTCCCCACGGCGACCACTGAAAGTCACATATACCCCCCCAGTGGGATCAACCACCGGGTTCCCAACAGCATGCAGATCTGACGCAATTAGGCGCCCGACGGTTAGGCTCCCCGAGGCCCTTTTACCCTCGCAGCGAACCTCTAGAGAATCACCTGCCCCTTCTGGGATTATTACCGTGACTCGACAGCTCGAGACAGCGACTATGTCAGCTCTTTCATCCCCCAAAAATACCTTTGTAGATGTGGGGTCCAGGCGGCCAGAAATGTCAATGTTTACTACACCCCCGGGGAGGGCCCGAGATGGACTTACCAATCCGATTTCCATAAGGCCCCACTATAACATGGCGACAGATGCAAAAGTGAACCAGCTTCGTGTTAGAATTAGGGTTTTACCATGGTCCTAGAACCTATCAATGAGGGTCCCATAACAGTCCGAGGGGCTACCCAGAACAACCTTAAAAACATCGATGTCACCATTCCGGGAAACCGCCTGACGGTGATCACCGGGGTCAGCGGATCAGGGAAGTCTAGCCTAGCTTTCGATACTCTGTACGCAGAAGGCCAACGACGATACGTTGAATCCCTATCGGCCTACGCTAGACAGTTCTTGGAAAGAATGCAGAAACCTCAGGTTAAAGAGGTGACAGGCATTCGGCCGGCTATCTCGATTCGCCAGAAAAATACAGGGAGAAATCCACGGTCTACAGTAGGCACAGTTACAGAGGTTTATGATTACTTGCGCCTCCTCTATGCTCGAGTCGGGCGCATACACTGTCGATCCTGCCAGCGTGAGGTGACCCGCGACAGCATCGATAAGGCGGTCGATAGAATCCTGCAACTCCCTTTCGGGTCAAGACTGAGTCTGGCCTTCCCATTCCGGAGTAGCCGACTCGACTTGAACGGCCAACATCCCGAAAAAGAATTCTCAGGTGCCGCCTTAATTGAAAATCTAATACGCCAAGGCTACCACCGTCTAGTGATTGATCCCGGGAAGAAAACCCCTAAACACCTACACCTCCCAACCCCAAAGATCCCTTCCCTTACTGAACTGAATTCCTCCCGTGTCCTCATCGATAGGATCGTTCTAAAAAAGAACATACGTGATCGTCTTACCGTCTCCCTAGAAATTTGCCTTTCCGAAGGCAGCGGCGTCGCAGAAATTTTTTTAGACCCCAGCGGGTCTGCTGCTTCGACCGAAATGCTAAGGTTCAGCGAACGGTTAGAATGTCAATACTGCAACATCCAATACCGAGACCCAGAACCCCGGCTCTTCTCGTTCAATAGTCCCTACGGTGCCTGTTCAACCTGTCAGGGATTTGGCAATACGATTACTATCGATCCAACCCTGGTGATCCCAGACGAGTCACTCCCTCTAAATCAGGGAGCTATCGAGCCTTTTAGCAAGCCCCGCCATAGACATTACCAGAGAAAGTTTCTCGACTTCATCCGGTCAAGAGGATTATCTCCTTCAATCTCTTATGAAGACCTACCAAAAGAACTACAAGACTTAATCTGGACTGGCGATTCAAGCTTTCCAGGAGTTCTCGGTTTTTTCCGATCCCTAGAACGTAAGAAATACAAAATGCACGTCCGTATCTTCATAAGCCGATACCGAGCCTATACTTCCTGCCCTGAATGCCACGGCCTCCGTTTATGTGCAGACGCGAGGGATATCTTGGTTGGAGGGAAACCCATCACAGCTCTGACAACTCTGCCAATCTCTCAACTAACTCACTCTCTTTCCGATCTAGCCCTTGCACCACACGAAGAGGCCGTAGCTTCAGGATTACTCGAAGAGATCTCCCGCAGAGTCGACTTCCTCGACAGAGTAGGATTAGATTACCTGACACTGAATCGCTTAACCTCCACCTTGAGTGGTGGCGAAATGCAAAGAATTCATCTAGCTGCCACTCTCGGGTCCGCTCTGATAGGAACCCTCTACGTTCTCGATGAGCCCACAATAGGGTTGCATCCTAGGGATGAACTTAAACTCATCGAGATCCTCAAAAATCTCCGGGACATGGGGAACACCCTTGTGGTAGTCGAGCACGAAATAGAAATGATTCAAGCTGCTGACACGATCATCGACATTGGACCGGGCGCAGGTGAACTGGGTGGAGAGGTTGTACACCAGGGAGACCTGGATTCGTTAAAGAAAAACCCCGCCTCTCTAACAGGCCGATACCTGTCTGGGTCTCTACGCATCCCGACCCCAGTCTTTCGCCGTAACACTGATCACAATTGGCTGACGGTACGAGGTGCTCGGGAGAACAATTTATCCAATTTAAATGTGCGTATTCCCCTAGGACTTTTAACCTGCATAACAGGTGTGTCAGGCTCTGGTAAATCAACTCTTGTGGACATCCTCTATGCCGGAATCAAGCAGCAACGAGGTGAATGGAAAGCATATGTAGGTGACTTTGACACCATTCAAGGTTGGGAACATCTAAGTGACATAATTCTTGTTGATCAGTCCCCAATTGGCAAAACTCCAAGGTCTAATCCAGCAACCTATATTAAGGCCTTTGATGAGGTCCGTAATTTATTCGCGAGCCTACGCGGAGCTATAGCTCGCAATTACGGACCGGGGCACTTCTCATTCAATGTCCCTGGAGGCCGCTGTGAAGCCTGCCGGGGAGTAGGGACAGAAACCATCGAGATGCAGTTTCTGGCAGATATACAACTCGTGTGTGAAGAGTGCAGAGGAACACGCTACCAACGAGCACTCTTGGAAATCAAATACAAGGGTAAAAACATCTCCAATGTCCTAGATCTAACAATTGCCGAGGCAATTCGCTTCTTTGCCAATAGAACTGCATTGGTGAAAAAACTCAAGGTTCTTTCTGACGTGGGTCTGGGCTACTTACGATTGGGGCAACCTGCAATCACACTCTCGGGAGGTGAAGCCCAGCGTATCAAGCTGGCAGCTCATCTTAGCCGCAGAAAAAAAGGACAGACTCTCTTCATTTTCGATGAACCAACGACAGGTCTGCATTTTGATGACATTGGAAAACTCCTTAAGGCTTTTAATAGACTTACAGCTGAGGGGTCATCTGTGATCGTGATCGAACACAATTTAGACATTATCAAGTCTGCAGATTGGATCATCGATCTAGGGCCAGAGGGTGGCGATGAAGGTGGTCGAATCGTAGCTCAAGGCTCACCCGAGGAAATTTCTCAAGATCCCGGCTCGTACACAGGACAATTTCTGAGCAAAGTTCTGAGGAACGCATCATGAGAATTCTTTTTGTAGGTGACATCGTGGGGAAAGGGGGTCGACGCGTTCTCAACAAACGGTTGAATGCCCTGAAGGCCCAACACCGGATAGACTTCACTATTGTTAACGTAGAAAATTCTGCCGGTGGCTTTGGTCTCACCCCTCGTATC
>Ga0114996_10003534_pt1 | contig 19353 bp, 15 predicted proteins | sample ArcticOcean_MG_C_4_FD_87039 | JGI IMG/M metagenome (GOLD analysis project Ga0114996, IMG submission 87039) | Marine microbial communities from western Arctic Ocean - ArcticOcean_MG_CB4_134 | ecosystem: Environmental > Aquatic > Marine > Oceanic | place: Arctic Ocean: Canada Basin | collected...
AATTCTTTTCGTTTCCATCACATAAACACCAACCCGGGTGATGAAACTGAAAAACAAGAGCAATATCGGGAAATAGAGACTTATTTTAGGAATTGACCGGAGGAGCCGACAAGCGCCCGAGCGATCACACGAATGCGAGAGCGCGAGCGGGGTTGTACACAAGAATCGCGTCGACCTCATCCGTGATGAACCCGGCATCGCGCAGCCTCGGCACAATGGTCTCCAAAATGTGGCCGTCGCCTGGTGCGCCGCCCCTCGCCAACTCGTTGGTCTGGCAGGCGTCATGGCCTACTAGCACCTGTCCCAAATGTCCGAGACCGGCCAGGTACTGCAGCGCCTCAATGCGCTCCGTGTCGTTCTTGGTTCCGCCGCCCGTGCCTACAAAGTCCCAGTTCGAGCCTTCTATCCCGAACAGGTCGTACTCCAAAAAGCAGCCCGTCTCGGCCAGTGCTCTGAGCTTTACAGGGTCGGACGAGGCGTAGCCCAGGTGGCTCATGATCACCCTCCGGGGGTCTGCTCCGGCATCCAGCAGTACGTCCATTATCTCCAGCGGCGAGTCGTCGTTCGGGCCTGTGTGAATGGATATGGGCGCCCCCGTTGCCGCGGAGGCCCGAGCAGCTGCCCGCAGTACTTTGCGTTCGTTGTCGCCTAAGGGATACTCATTGCCGATTTCACCGATGACGCCGGACTTTATGCCCGTGTCGCCCACACCCACAGTTACGTCCCTGACTATGCGCGAATAGAGTTCGTCCTCGCTCAGGTCGTCCATGTTCTTAGGGTGGGCCGTGGGCACGTAGTAACCGGCGCCCATCACTATGTTCAGGCCGGTGGCACGGGATATTCTGGCTAACGCCAGGGGGTCGCGTGCACGGCCAACGCTGGTCGTATCGACAATGGAATTGTCCCCGGCGAGGACGAAACACCTCACTTCGTGCAGAGTTTCATTGACATCGAAATTCTGCAGATTGGCCCGTACTACGTGCCACAGCCAGCCCATGCGCCCCACCATGTCAATGGTGACCGGCCGGTCAACGTAGGCCCTGGCCCTGGCCTCCGAGGGTTCGACCCAGTAGCAACTCAGGTCAATGAGCAAATGCCCATGAGCGAGAGTAATACCCAGGTCCTCCGGCTCTATCGGCCCGAGAACCGTTTGCACTTTGCCCTTCACCGGCATGCGGTCCCCAGTGCTTCGTGGCGGTCCATATAGACTGGCATATCTCCGGGAGTTTAGCCCTCCGGTGGTGAGGTTGCACCGTGCCCAGAACTCGGACGCCAGGGCGTATCGCAAGACTCGGGAAACGGACTGTCCCAGGGCAATAAGAGCTGGAGGCTCACTTTGACGAGACGGCTTTCTGCACCCATCGTGACAGTCGCGGCCATACTTCTCGTCTCCGTCTTCGTCGCCTGCGGATCGCCCGGGGCCATCGGCACCAACGAACTGGACGGCCCCGGCCCCCCGAGAACCGTCATTACCTGCGACGACTGCCAGATCGTTGATGTCGTCGAAGTCATAGACGGCGACACCCTGGTTCTCAAATTTGGGGTCCTCGAATCCGGGGGCATCGACTCCGGCCCGGTGCGGGTATACGGCATCGACGCCCCTGAGACAGCCGAAGAGTGCTACGCCGAAGCGAAGGCTGCTCTGACCGGCCTGGCGGGCGGCCGAGTGCGTCTCGAAGACGGCTCCAGGGCGACGGACCCGTTCGGACGCATACTTGCCTACCTCTTCGACATCAACGGCAACAGCATCGACGTGCAGATGGTCTCGGCAGGCTTGGCGCGGGCCTGGACCGAGGACGGCCAGCATCGCGATACACTCATGGCCCTTGAGCGCAGCGCCCGGTCCAACCGGGCTGGCTGCCTCTGGGGTCAGCAGTAACAACCAGAGGGCTTAGCGGGGGCATGAACGCGTGAGACTAAAAGGCAAAGTAGCGCTCATTACCGGCGGCGGCTCGGGCATTGGCGAGGCGACAGCGCGGCTATTTGCTAGCGAGGGGGCGAAGGTCGTCGTCTCCGACCTGTCGAGTGAAAACGTCGCCGTCGTCGTGAGTACCATCCGGGCCGACGGCGGCGAGGCGACCGGCCACACCGGCGACGTGACCAGGTCCGAGGGTGCCGATGCCATGGTGCGCGTGGCTGTGGAGACCTACGGGGGCCTGAGCGTACTGGTAAACAGCGCCGGGGTGGGTGCCACCGGGGCAACGCCGCACGTCAAAGAGTGGAACCGCGTCATGGACGTCAACCTCACCGGGACCTACCTCGTGTCCTGGGCGGCAACCGGGGCAATGGCGAACTCGGGTGGCGGGTCCATCGTTCACCTTGCTTCCATCATGTCCTTGGTCTCCATCCCCACGGGCATACCCCAGTTCACCGGCCGAGAAATGGCGTTCAGCCCCTACAACGCATCCAAGGGCGGGGTGCTGCAATTGACAAGGAACATGGCGGTGCACCTGGCCAACGAAAACATCCGCGTGAACTGCATCTGCCCGGGGTGGATCGAGACCCCACTGGTCAGCGAGGCGCTGTTAGACACTGGCCTGAAAGAGGCGCTCGTAGCAAAGCACCCGATAGGCAGGCTGGGCAAACCAAGAGAGGTGGCGGCGGCGGCGCTTTTCCTGGCGTCGGACGAGTCGTCGTTCGTAACCGGATCGCCCCTCATGGTGGACGGCGGCTACACGGCCCAGTGACCGGCCAGGGGGCCAACGAGTAGGAGACACGATGCTAGATTTGCTCATAACCGGCGGGTTGGTATTAGACGGCGCGGGGAATCCGGGTCAATACCTGTCCGTGGGCGTGCGTGACGGGCAGGTCGATGTCCTCCGGGGCGACGTGTCTGAAACCCCTGCACGCCGCACCATAGAGGCCACTGGCAAAGTCGTCTGCCCCGGCTTCATCGACGTGCACGCCCATTCGGGGCTGGTCATTCTCGAACAGCCCGAGCACATGCCAAAAGTGCACCAGGGCGTGACCACAGAGGTCATCGGCATCGACGGCAACTCGTACGCGCCGTTCAAAAACCCTCTGGATTTGGACAAGATGATCCGCATAAACGCCGGTCTGGACGGCAACCCTGAATTACCCGGCCGCTGGGCCTCGGTCACCGAATACCTGGCCATGTTCGACCGTAAAGTCGCCGTCAACATCGCCTACATAGTCGGTAACTCGCCCCTGCGAGTCGGCGCGATGGGCTGGGATATGAAAGCCGCCTCGCGCAAGGACATGGACGTCCAAAAGGCGTTGCTGCGCGAGGCTATGGCCGAGGGGGCCTTTGGCATCTCTACGGGGCTGGACTATCCTCCTGGCAACTATGCCGATACGGATGAACTGGTCGAGCTATCGACCGAAGCCGCGAAGCTGGGTGGTTTTTACCACACGCACGTGCGCTATCGCCTGGGCGACGGCTATCTTGACCCGTTCCGTGAGGCAATAGAAATCGGCAGGCGGAGCGGCATCCCCATTCACCTGACCCACCTCGAGCGACGAACCACCTACCCCGCCGGGCTGCCCCGCATCTTCGACCTCGTTGAGTCCGCGCGCGACGACGGCATGGACGTAACGTTCGACTGCTACCCATACCAGTACGGTGGCACACGGTTGCTCATCCTGTTCCCCGACTGGGTTCACGACGGTGGACCGGACAAGATCGTGCAGAGGCTCGCGTCTGAAGAGGCCCGCGAGCGACTGAGGGCCGAAGTCGGCATCGCCAACTTCAGCTTCGACGAGATATGGATGACGTACTTCAAGCGTCCCCACAACAAAATCTACGAGGGCAAGTCAATTGAGGCCGTGGCCGAGATGCGAAAACAACACACCGTAGATGCCATGTGCGACTTGCTGATCGAGGAAGACCTGCAAATTTCCTTCAAGGCCCTCACACTCGACGCCCGGTCCATCCCCGACCTAATCACCCACCCGCTCTACATGGTCGGGAGCGACGCGCTGCTCATCGGCGACTACCCCACCCCGATGGGCTACGGGACGTTCCCTGTCATCCTCGCCGAAATAGTGCGGGAAGAACGCAAGCTCTCGCTACAGGACGCCATTCGTAAAATGACGTCCTACCCCGCCTTCAGGGTCGGCATACCCGACAGGGGGCTCATAAAAGACGGCTTCAAGGCCGATCTGGTGGTGTTCGACGCCGACGAGATAAGGGCCCACGCGACGGCACAGCGCCCGAAAGAACTTTCGACCGGCGTTGAGTACGTCATCGTCAACGGCACGGTCGTAATCGACCGGGGCCGTCACACGGGAGCGCTGCCCGGCAGAGCCTTAAAGCGAGGGAAGCTCTAAACGGCAGGCTAAAACTGCCTGGAGTCCACCAGGGCCCTGCTCACCTTGCGGTGGCTATAAGCGACGGCGAGGACGAGCACCACGGCCAGGATCCCGAAGGTGACGGCGAGGCTGGTCCAATTCGTGGTCAGGATGATCGGCGGAACGGTGTTTCCACCCGAGTCCGTTACGGCCACAGAGGAGGCGAGCAGGTCGCTCATTTGCAGCCCTGCCCAGACGCCCAGCCCGATACCGAAAACGATGATGAGCACATGTTCGACGGCCATCAGCCCCAACAGCTGGGCCTTTGTCCAACCAAGCATCCGCATGACGGCGAACTGACCCTTTGACCTGTCGGCCAGGGCTATGACGAACGTCGCGTAACCGAGCCCTGCTGACAGGACGCCCAGTCCCAGCGCCACCCAGACCATGCCGCGCCACCCCGCCGAGACCAGCGGGTCGCGCTCCAGGGCTTCCAACTCCCCTGCCCTGTCGTACGTGGTCACCGAGCCCGCACCGACCACCAGGGTATCCAACGCTTCCACCACATCGTCATGGCTGTTCGGCGCATAGGACACGAACAGTTCGTTCGGCTCCAGCGTATGCGGAAGGGCCAGTATCCCGAGATGAGCCACCAGTGCTTCCACGTCAGTAATCATGAACCCACGGGAGCCGAAACCGAGCGACGGGAACTGCTCTACTACGTCAGTGACCACTACGGTCACCGGCGCTCCCTCCACCGAAATGGTGGTCGCGCTTCCAAGGCTAGCGCCTATGTCTGTGGCCATTGCCGCGCTCATTATTACCGGCAACGGTCCGCCGGTCGGGTTCACGAAGAAACCCCGAACGCCAGCTATCGTGTCCTGCCCGAAGGTGAATAGGCCTGCTCTCAGGCCGGAATGTGGCTCGTCTTGCACCAACGCCACAGAGTCTTCCGCCACCGCCGAGGTTGGAATTGAAGCCCATTTGAGGGACCCTTCGAAATCCTCTAATACGGTCGGGTTCTCGCCTCCCGGGTTTGGGCCTTTCGAACCGAATAGTTGGATGTCGTCGAGTTGAAGCGAACCCGAGGATCCCCCGCCGCCGAAAGTGGGCTCGAATAGCTGAAGCGCGACCAGCTCTGCAGGGTACTCCAGGTCGCCAATTTCCGCCTCGACAAAATGCCAGTCTGCGCTACCCAGCTTGCCCATCGTCGCCTTGCTAAACTGGCCGTTGGCCTCTCTGAAGACGGCCCACAGGAACAACTGGGAGTAGAACTTGTCGGGCTTAATCCACACGCCAATGTTGGCGGCGGTCTCAGGCACGGCCAGCGAGTTTTCCTGTTTGCCTGCGACCAGTCCACGCATGAGGGTTGGTAGCGACTTTTCCGCGAAATCCTCTCGGAACCAGCTCATCTGCCCGAACGTTACGGGGTCGATCCCCAGTATTGTGAACTGCCCCCCCCGGCCGGTAGCGCCGAACGACCCGGTCTTTCGCATTCCCACCGCCATCGAGGTCACGTCGGGGACATCGGCAAACCGTTCCCGGAAAGCCGAAACTCCCTGGGCAGAAACCGACGGAATATCCGCGATCCGCACGTCAGCGACGGCGTTGTGGCTGATGCGTTCCAGGTTGCTGCGGTCGAGCGTGGCCCCCACCGTAGTGGCAATCACCGCGAGCCCTGTAGCGGTAATGAGCAGGACCATCAAGCCGCTGTACCTCAGCGGGTCGCGGGCCATCTGGCGCAGTCCCACCGCGACCCAGGCCGGCGCTCGACCGACGGCCAGGCGCAACGCGACAAAGGCGACGTGCAGCGGCACCAGCGCAAGCAGGGCTATCTTAGGTGCGGACAGCAGGCCCCCGTCTGACAACGGCTCCAACCACACGTATACAACTGCCAGGCCCAGCAGCGCGGCCATCCCCAGCACTTCGGTGGCCCGGCTCACTAGGCCTGGTGAATCGCCCGCTCTTATGGCTAACCAGTACGCAGCAGCCGCACCAATGAGGGCGGCGCCCGACCACAGCCAGGACGTGAAGTCGCCGTCAGCGGCCTTGTCGGCCACCATAACCGGGCCCAGCAACGCGACCACCACCACCGTGACCATCTGGAGCAACACGTGTGACTCGCCCGAGATGAACTTCATCACCAGAGGAAACGCCCGTAAAAAGATAAGCGCCACCGCTACCAACAGCAAAATAGGCGCAAGCAGGAACGTTTCATCCAGTTCAACATCTTGAAACAGGCCGCCCGACGCGAGACTGCCGCGAGACTGAAGCTCAAAGAAGATGAGCCCGCCAATAATCAGCACTGCTATGTCGATGTTCAGTCGCTGAAAAATGGGAGCCTGGGAAGGGCGTGAACCCTCAACTCTTTGTGCTTCTATCGACTTTCGGGCCACCCACAAAACAGGCAACAGGTAAATGACCAGGGAGAAAATCCCCATACCCGCCGCGGCCGCGAAAGACACCCAGGCGAGTTCTACCGGTATCGAGTCACCGCCAGTGACGCCTCCAAAAATGCTCAGCTTGCCAGCAACGGCTATCAGCCCGGCACCCAGGAACGGCGCTATAACGAACGCCACAGTCGCAAGAATTGCAGCTTCCAGGGCGTATGTACGAAGCAAGTGAAAGCTGGAAGCGCCACGGGCCCTCAACAGGGCGACCTCTCGCTCCCGCGCCTGCAACAGGTGGGCAACCATCATGCTCAGGTAATAAAGAACAGTCGCCACTATTAAAGCCACCAACAACACCAACGGCAGAGTGGCGAACAGGGTCCGGCGCTTCAACTGCTCCAACAGTGTGTCGATGCGGGTCAGTACGGTGGAAGCTGCGGGGCCGCTGGTGAGTTCGGCTTCGAATCCGGCTATCGCGTCCAGGCTCCTATCCGGCGTCCACTCTTTTAGCGTCTCGGGGTCGATGAAAATCAGCCAGCTAGAGTCGATCTGGCTGCCAGGGAAAGCGGAACTAAGTGAACCGAGCAGCCCCGCGCGCGACGTGAACAGGGGGAGCGGTCGCTCATCCGGGTCAATGACGACCTCGCGCTCCGTGCGGTCTTCGGGGGGAGATGGCCGCAAAAAAGTGTCGGCCCGTTCCCTCCAGAACTCGTTTTCCGGGTCCGTGGGCTCGAAGATGCCGACGACCCGAGCGTAGATGCGAACCGGGCTGGCGAAGTGGGGCGCAAGCTCGACCACGTCACCTACGTTGAGGTCAAAGCTCTGTAGAGACGCGGTACCGACGGCCACCTCAATTTCGGGGCCATACTGCCCTTGAACTACCGAGTCTCCGGGCATTTGACCGTCAACAAATTTCACGTTGTCCTGCAGGCCAACCATCGCCTGAATCCAGCCTCGCGCCGCCTGGCCGGGTGGTGGCGCAGGGGACGGGCCAATTTCACCGAGCGGCCTGTAAGGCAGTCCGGCAATGAACAACTGGCTACGGTCAAAGCGCCGCTTGCCTCTAAAGGCGGGCAGCAGCCAGTTGTCGATAGCCTCCTCGACTGCGAGTTGGCTGTCGTCCCAGGCAGATTGGTCGCCTTGCAGGCCAGGTGAGAAGAGTTGAACGTTCAGGGTGGACGCGGCAGTCGCATCCATCGTCGCTTGCACACTCAGGCGTTCAAGAGAACGGAAATAGATCGGCGTCGCCGCGACCACCGTGGCCGCCAGCAAAATGCCGAAGAAAATTCCGAGAGTAAGCGCCTTATTACGACCCAAGCGTCTGAAGGCGACCGTTAAAGACAAGTAGAAAACATCCGCGGCTACTATACCGCCGCATCCCGCAAAAAGGGCAGTGCCAGCGCCATTTGCGAACCGTAATTCGCCCGCGTCAGCGCATGGCGAACCTGCGTCGTATCAGTCTTGAGCCCTCATCCCGGCACGTATAGCGAGCGTCGAACTCGCCCCCGCCACGATAGTCAGCGTGGCGGCTGGCACCACGACGAAGGGCACTACTATCCCCGACAGCTCCACTACAGAGAAGATCGCTCCCAGCCCCACCGCTGCAATACCGAGCCCAGTGGCTACTACCAGAACCACTTGGGCGCCGTAACCGGGGGGGGTCAGTCATGAACCTGGCCCCGACGAGCAGTGCCGAGGCTGCGATGAACAGGGCCGTGTGCGTGACTATCATTCAGACAAAATCGAACTCGCGGTCGCTGTAGACCGACCAGGCGGCCCCGCCCAGGCCGCCGCGTAGGGCGAGTTTTTCGCTTTGTTAATTATTCGCCCGCTTCGGCAACAGCGAGCGCGATGGCGTCCAGGAACTCCGAAGAGGCCATCTCCGTAAGTACCTAGCCGTCGATGAATACTGGCTGTCCGCTCTCCAGGCTGACCAGGCCGTCGGGGCCGGCCCCATAGGTGTGGTCCGGGTTCTTCCCCAGTGCGAACAGCATGCTGTCGCCAACATCGGGCAATACCGGTTCGATAGACAGCACCTGCGTCCCGGTTGGGTTCGCATGGCCGAACAGCCTCAGGGTGAACGTGCCGTCCTCCTCAACGTTGCTATCACCTTTAAGCAACCGGTCGACCTCGACGACGTAATCGGTATAAGGCGTGCCTTCCTCGTCTGCGTTTGCGAAAGACTCGGGTTGCCCGTCTTCGCCGTAGCCGCCGAAAAAGATTTCCTGGTCAATGGTAGAGATTGTTCCCACGAGAACTATCTGCGAGAACAAGGTCAGATGTTCAGCGTTCGTGGCCCTAGGAATGAGCATTCCCGAACTCGAGGAACTCTCAGGCTCTATCGTTTCGCCAAGCGGTTCCGGAACGCCTTTCGGCAGTTCCAACTCTTCTGTGCCTTCGGGGTCGCCCGCTCCCCCGCATGCGACGGCGACTGCGAGTATGGCGAACCCTGCGAACGTGCTGGCCCACCGAGGTGTTGATTTCATCTGATAGCTCCCGTGACCTCAATTTACCCTGGTCACTCAGGTACAGACGGTACAGGTCATGAAAAAGTTCCAGAACGTGGGCTGCCCCCCCTAAAGGCGCGGGAATAGCATGAGTTGGAACTCGTCGGTCTTATGAGTTAATCTGCCCGCAGCAAACATAGCCGCGAACTCGGGGAGCTTGGAGAGCCAGGCTGAGAGGGCAGACACGCATCTGCCGACCCTTCACACCTGATCTGGGTAATGCCAGCGTAGGGACAGACGTGAACTCAAAAGAGCCACCCGAGGTGTGTGGCTCTTTTCTTTTTGGAGTAAAGCTATGTCAATTGGAACCCTGACAATCCTGATCACGGTCCTGGTCACCGCCGCCTTCGCGGGCCTGGGAATCGCCTACTCGACCAGGTCTCGCATCGACGCCGAGGGGTTCCTCGTCTCCCGGAACTGGGCGGGTGGATGGATCGCCACCGCCACGCTGGTCGCCTCGGTCATGGGCGCGTGGATTCTGTTCAGCCCGGGCGAAACTGCGACTTGGGCTGGCATCGTCGGGCTAATTGGCTACGCCGTCGGACAGGCCGCACCGTTGCTGGCCTTCGTCGTCATCGGGTCCCGCATGCGCCGGCTCATGCCCTCCGGCCACAGCTTGACCGAGTTCGCCTGGCACCGGTACGGGCCATTCGCCTACTCGCTGACAGTGGCCATCGTCGTTTTCTACATGTTCGTGTTTTTGGCAGCAGAACTTACGGGCATAGCCCTGGCCATAAACCTAATCGGCGGCACCTCGCTGATCGTCTCGGCCATCATCGTCGGCGGCCTCACCGTCCTGTACACCGCCTATGGAGGCATCCGGGCGTCGCTATTTACCGACGCCATCCAGTTCACGTTAATAATCCCGCTGCTGGCAATAGTGCTACTTGCGCTGGGTTTTAGCTTGGACTGGTTCGGTCCGGCTCTCGATGTCGTGCGGGAAGAATCAGGCCACCTCCTTAGCCTGTCTCACGGGCCGGGCATTGAGCTCGCCTTCACACTGCTGATAGCCGTATGGGCGGCGAACATGTTTCACCAGGGGTTCTGGCAGAGGGTCTATACCGTCAAGGACGAGCGCACCCTGCGCCGGGGCTTCCTCATAGCCGGGCTAATCGTCATTCCGCTTATCTTGCTCATCGGCTATATGGGAATAGTGGCGATCGGAGAGGGAGTCGCTACACCCTTTGACTCGGTGGCCCTTTTCCGTCTTGCGCAAGACGCGTTGCCCGACTGGGCGCTGTTGACCATCGTTGCCCTGGCTCTACTGCTGGTAATGAGCAGCATGGACACACTGTTAAACGGCATCTCCTCCGCCCTGTCTGCCGACCTGGCGCACTTTAAGCCCGAATGGGGCGGCCGGACGATACTGCGGTTTTCCCGCGCCACCACCGCCCTGCTCATCGCCCCCGCCATCGCCATAGCGTCCCAGGGCTACAGCGTGCTCTACCTGTTCTTTATCGCCGACCTGGTCTGTGCCGCCGCCGTGTTCCCGATCTTCTACGGCCTCTACTCCAAACGTGTAGGCCAGTCAGCCGTAGTCATCGCCATTGTCGTCGGCATAATTGTGGGGGCGCTATTCTTCCCCAAATCGAACTTTGCGGCCTGGAACTCCATTCCCTGGTCGGGCAAAACTCTTGTCAGCTTTGGCACTGCCCTTGGTGCTTCGACCGTGCTTGTGGTCCTAGCAGACGTCGTGCAGAGATTCTTCAAAATCGGCACGGACTACCGTTTCGAAACGTTGACCGACGCCGTCAAGCCAATCCGGGACTGACCGGCCCGAAACCCGTTTGCGGCGGCAGGAGCTAAGCTAGTGATACTTTCCTCACAGGCGGTGAACCACATGTCCCGGCCAGCAATACTCGTATCGTTCGTTGCATTAATCGCACTCTTGGCGATTGCCTGCTCGCAGACGGCACCATCCTCGCCGTAGGGGGCGGTAAAGAAGACGGCCCGTATTCCAAGTCCGCAGAAATTTACGGCCCCGCCGCCGATACCTGAACGACCGTAGCCCCCATGAACCTGTCGCGGGCGTTTCACACAGCCACCCGGCTTGCCGACGGGACCGTACTGGTCGTTGGAGGCAGGAGCAAGCGGCTAATCACCGAGGTCTATGACCCGGCCGCCGACACTTGGACGAAAGTCGGCGAGCGGTTCGCCGCACGCAACGTCGTTGAGGGCGTGGGCGACCATGCCTGTTCGTACATGACCGGCGGAAAAATCGCCATACTCGGCCCCATAGGCAATAACTTCGCGGCCGGAATGAGCCGAGGAGTCGCCTACATCTGGGACCCGACCGGCGAAAGCCGCGACCGGGTAAACCCGGCTATGGTGCAGGTAAACACAGTGTCCGGGGCTTCGGACAAGGGCCAGCTCAAAATGCTCCTGCGCGCTCACTGGGACTTCACCGGCGGCGCCGTAGCCAAGCGCATTCTGTCGAACTGGGACAAATCCTGTGAAGACTTCCTCATCGTCGTGCCCCGCCAACACCCCGACATCCGGGACGAAAAAGTAGAGGGCGTTAAGGCCCTGGTAGCTGGAACTGAGTATCCGAAAGAGCTTCCAGCTGGGGTTCGTCAGGCGATGAGCCCGCCGTCTATCGCCCAGGCGACCCCGCTCACGAACGCCGCTTCGTCCGAACACATCCACCGAACCAGAGCTGCCACCTCTTCCGGGGTACCGGCGCGTTTCACGCTCTGGCGCGCGTAAAAGAACTCCTGCACCGCGGGGTCGGCCACCAGGGGAGCGGCCATCTCCGTGTCTATCCAGCCTGGGCACACCGCGTTGAACCTTATGCCCTCTCCCGGGTATTGTTTCGTGGCAGTCTTTGTCAGACCCACGACGCCGTGTTTCATCGCGCCGTATGCACCGTGGGCCGTGCCGACCAGTCCCGCCGACGAAGCGTTGTTGATTATTACGCCGGACTTATTCGGCAGCATGTGCTCTATCTCGTGCTTCATGCATCGCCACACGCTCTTGAGAAACGTGTCGGAGTAGTGGTCCCACTGCTCTTCCGAGTACTCGTGCAGGCGACCCGTCGTTATCAGGCCTCCGGCATTGTTGAACGCATAGTCGATGCGCTCAAACTCAGAAACAGCGATCGACATAATGGCTTCCACGTCTTTAGCCACCGTAATGTCGGCCTTAACGAAAATGACCGAGCCGGGTAATTCCTGCGTCTCGGCAACCAGTTCGTCCCCCCGCTCCTGTCGCCTGCCAGAGGCCACGACGTTCACGCCGTGCCTGGCGAAGTCGATCACGCTGGCCCGGCCAATGCCCGAAGTCGCACCTGTAACTATTGCGGTCTTTCCCTGCATCGAGTCGGTCAATACGTTGCCTTTCCTGCGAGTCAGACGATTCGCTCTATCTCCGCCGCGACGTGGCGTCCTATCGTCCCCAGTGCCGCGTCGCTCTCGATGGTGTCGCGGAACGCCGTTGCGGCTCCTGGGGTCCCTGGTGCCCCTGGTGCCTTTGGGCCCTGCCCGTCTCCGGTGACGAGCCTGGCGAGGCCAAGGATAGCCGAGTCATAGACGCCTTGTAACGTCACCGCCCTGGAGTGCGACCACCACCATTCCTTATTGGCGGTGGTGGTGGCATCGGCGAACAGCGGGTCGTTATCGAACAATGCAGTCGCGGCAATGTACTGCCGTACGGCCTCCCCTACCCGTCCCTGGGTCGCCAGCTTATGGGCGTACGCTACCTTGCGATCCATCTCCTCGGCGTCCACCCAGACCAGGTCAGTGGCGTCCAGGCCAACCATACCCTTCTGGGACACGATGAAATTGACCTGCTCCGTCGGAACGTGCCGAGCGTTACATCCACGCCGTCCAATTCGACCCTTAGCGGTCCCAGAATGTGGATACGCAGGCGGGCCCGGTCATATCTATTTTCGTCCTGGTGGCCAGGCGTCTGTTGCGGGGACGCCTCGTTGGCCCGTAAAACCCCGGCTCCCAAAACCTCAGACACGGCCGACAGTGCCCTTATCACCGTAACGGTGTCCAACTGGCCGCTTTCGCCATAGATGCCGATGCTACCCACAATCGCCCCACCGGCTGTCACCCCGCCGCCCGTGCCTTTGCCAGAGGTGATCGGAGCGCAGATGTAGATGCCTCCTGTAGGGGTACCGGAGTGGTTAGCGCAGCTCCCCTTCACTGCGGTGCCGAGTCCCACCCATGGTTGTTCCCGACTTGATGACCAGTTCCAGCCGGGCCTCGTCGGCCAGTACGCTCACGTCCTGGGGAATAGCACTTGCTTCGACCACACGGGTAATGGTCTCGCCGTCTATAACGACCGCCATCCCGTCCCGTGCCTCACCGTCTTTGCCGTCAATAACCGTTGCCCCGACGAACGCTGTTTCCATATCGTTATCTCTCCTGCTTAAACGCCCTGCGGCGTCGTTGGCCGCTATGTTAACGATAGGTGCTATCGTGCGGGCGATCCCAGTCCCCGTGCAGTGGGCCAGTGGGCAATGGGCCAGTGGAGTGTGTCAGATGATTCGACTATTAGTACTCGGAATATTCGCAGTCCTGTTCGCTGTCGCCTGCTCCTCAGCTGCGTCTGAGCAGGTGACCGAGAACAATGGAGAGGCGGCCCCTCTGCCCGTCGAAGAGCAGGTAGCCCAGCTCGGGGACTTCGAGCAGACATCCGACATGAAGGCCAGCCGGGAACGCTTCGCGGCTATCAGGTTGAGCGACGGCAGGGTGCTTGCCGCTGGTGGTCGAGGCCGGGGCCTGGGTAACGTCGAGGTAGGAAACTTCGAAGAATCAACGGAGCTGCTCGACCCCGAAACGGTCGAATGGACCTTCACCGGCGACATGGCCGCCAAGCGCCAATCTCCCGCCATGGTCGAGCTAAACGACGGCCGGGTTCTCGTTGCCGGGGGCCTGGGACAGCAAAAAGAGACCATTTCGACGGCAGAAATTTGGGACCCGGCGACGGGCGTGTGGGTTGCCACTTCGCCCCTGAACCTGTCCCGCAGTGGCATGGGCGTCACCAAGCTGCTGGACGGGCGCGTGATGCTGGTGGGCGGCAAGACAGACGACAAATTCCTCGTCGCCACGCTCGTCAAAAGCGAGATATACGACCCCGCGACAGCTACCTGGTTTGAGACCGCGCCCATGTCCGAAAAGCGCATCAACCACACCACCACGTTATTGGCGGACGGCCGGGTACTGGTCGTTGGGGGCGGCAAAGAAGACGGTCCCTACCTCAAGACCGTGGAAATTTACGACCCGGCCAGCGACACCTGGATAACCGTGTCGCCCATGAAACTCTCCCGGTCCTTCCACACCGCCACCACCCTCGTTGATGGCAGGCTGCTCATCGTCGGTGGCAGAGGAAAGCGCGTCATCGCCGAAATCTACGACCCCATATCCGATACCTGGACGGAGGCTGGCCAGACGACGGCGGCACGGGCCGAGCACAGCGCGGTCCTGCTTTTGGACGGCAGAGTGCTCGTGACAGGCGGCCTCGGCTCACTGAACCAGAGCGAAATATACGACCCGGAAACAAACGAGTGGAGCGACACCGCCGTGCTGAACGTCGGGCGCTATCGGCACAACTCTGTCCTGCTTAAAGACGGCCGGGTGATGGTCATGGGCGGCAACGGCAAAGAAGGAATTCTCGTGGCGTCTGAGGTACTGGCCTTTGCCGGTGGCTCGACAGCCGTAGCCTCGGACCGATCAGGCGAGTCCCAGCAGCCCGTCGGAACTCCCACCCCCCGGCCAGACGCCACTGCCACCCCTCAGCCCACGCCAACGCCCGAGCCCACCCCAACGCCTGTTGTAGTCGTCGAAACGTTGACGTTCCCGGCGTCCATCCAGTCGGACCCCGGCCTCGTGGCCACGCACGCTAATCTGGGCCAACCGGTCAGGCTCACTGTTGGGCAGGAGCTAAACAGCCCCAAAGGCCCGGGCGGACTGATCATGAGGTACGTAACCCTCGTAGAGGACACACGCTGCCCCGCCGGTTCAAGTTGTGACGAACCCGGCCAGGTCGTCGTACGCATAGCGCTGAGAATCCTCACCGGACCGCTGGGTGAATCCGACATGGTCATCAAGGACGGTCAGGTCGGCACCACCGTGAAAAAATTCGGCCGTTACTCGGTCGCATTCCTCGGCCTTGAACCGAAGCCAACGGCTGCGGGCGCAGCGTCACCGGAAGAAGCCACTGCGACGCTGGTCATTTTCCAACCCTAAGTAAAAGCGAGTAACACGGTCACATGAGCCACAAAGTACTAATTCTTGGAGCGGGCTTCGGGGGCCTCGAACTTTCGAGCCTGCTCGATAACGAACTCGGCGACGAAGTCGAGATCACTCTTATCGACAAAAACAGCGGGTTCGTTTTCGGGTTCTCCAAGTTCGATCTAATGCTCGGCCAGGCAACCCTGCCCGAGGTGGTCCTGTCGTACAGCGACATGACCAAGCCAGGCGTGAATTTCCGGCAGGAGACCATCACGGCCATAGACCCGGCCAACCGAGCGGTGACGACCGACAGCAACAGCTACGAGGCCGACACCGTCGTGGTCGCGCTGGGCGCCGAGTTCGACATCGCCGCCACCCCTGGTTTCGCCGAAAGTGGCCACGAGTTCTACTCCGTCCCCGGCGCCATTGCGGTTAAAGACGTGCTGGCCGACTACAAGTCAGGCAGCCTCGTGATAGGCATCCTCGGGCAGCCCTTCAAGTGCCCCCCCGCCCCGTGTGAGGCGGCCATCTTGCTCGACGAGTGGTTCGAACAGCGCGGCCTTCGCAGCGACATTGACATCACCCTGGTGTCGCAGTGGAAAGTGCCCATCCCTCCCTCGCCAGACGGAAGCAAGGCCATCGTTGAGAAATTCGCTGAACGCAACATCAACTACATAACCGAACAGATCATCACCAGCCTCGACCCGGCGACATCTACGGCCAACTTCAAAGACGGCGGATCCATCAGCTACGACCTGTTTCTGGGAATACCTGTGCACCGGGTGCCAGAAGTCGTGCGGCAGTCAGGGCTGTCAGAAAACGGCTGGGTCCCGGTAGACCACACCAACCTCGCTACCAAATTCCCCGGTGTCTACGCCGTCGGCGACGTCACCAGCGCGCCCACACCCAAGGCAGGCGTATTCGCCGAGAGCGCTGCCGCGGCCGTGGCAGAGCACCTGGTTGCCCAAATCCGGGGAGCCGGCGACCCGCGTCCATTTGACGGACAGGGGGCCTGCTACGTCGAGTTCGGCGACAAAATGGTCGGTCGTATGAACGCCAACTTCTTCCCCGGTACGAAGCCGACGGCCCCCTTTACGCAGCCGTCTAGAGAAATCGCTATCGAGAAAGCCGATTTTGTCACCGAGCGCAGGAGGCGTTGGCTCGGTTCCTGAACCGGCCGATTATCACGAATGGTTTCAATCCAGACAAACACCGGTAACCTCGCGGCGCTGGAAAGGTTCGGAGCAGACGCTGCGGACGACGAGGAGACTCGCCTGAAAAAGACGCTGCTGGTCTCAATGGGCATCGCAGTTGCCATATTTGCCGTCATATGGGGTCTCATCTACTTCACCTTCGACGAGAGGCTAGCGTCCGTCATCCCATTCGCTTATTCGCCCATCTCAGCTGCCAGTCTTCTCACGTTCGCAATGACTCGCAAGTACGACTTCTTTCGTATGAGCCAGTTGCTGCTCATCTTGTTCCTCCCGTTCTTTTTAATGGTCACCCTTGGCGGGTTCGTCAACGGCAGCGCTGTCATCCTGTGGTCGCTGCTATGCCCATTCGGCGCGCTGCTTTTCGCCGGGTACCGGCAGGCGTCCCTGTGGCTCATCACCTACGTGGCGCTGGTCATCGTGAGTGCTGTAATAGATCCAATGCTGCCCAAAGACACGAACCTGCCATCGGCGGCTAGGACCGTCTTTTTTGTCATCAACGTCATCGCGGTGTCGGTGGTCGCCATAGCGCTGCTGCACTACTTCATGGCCCTGCGGGACCGAGCGCTGGGGCAGTTGAAAGTTGAACAGGGGCGGCCGGAGCGTTTGCTCTTAAACGTCCTTCCTGTTGAAGTAGCCAACCGCCTCCTGAAAGACGAAACTGTTGACCTCGTCCCTGGCCGAGCACAGGGACGAGGTCAGCGTTATGTTCGCCGACATGGTCGGTTTCACTACCCTGTAAGCCTCACTATCTCCTACAAAGTTGATCGACTTTCTTGACGAGGTGTTCGTGCATTTCGACGACCTGGCCGAAAAGTACGGGGTAGAGAAAATCCGCACCATAGGCGACGCCTACATGGTCGCGGCGGGCGTTCCCACTGCCAGGGACGACCATGCACAGGTTCTCGCCTGGATGGCTCTGGACATCATGAAATTCGCTTCCCATGGAAATCTGGCCTCAGGTCTTAATCCGCAGTTTCGTATCGGCATCAATTCCGGCCCGGTAGTCGCCGGAATTATCGGCCGCCAGAACTTCCAGTACGACCTGTGGGGGCACACCGTCAACACCGCCAGTCGCATGGAATCCCAGGGCCTGCCGGGCAAAATACAGGTAACCGCATCGACCCACGCCCTTTTGGCAGACGAGTTCGTGCTCGACCCCAGGGGCGAAATAGACATAAAAGGAATCGGTCCAGTAACCACGTACTTCCTGGAAGGTCCGGCCTAGGGGTTCGCACCGTAAGTCAGTCAACCCGGTGATATGATTTCCACTCAGATTCGGGAGAGTACGGAATCTCAGGGGCCGGACGTTTCGTAACAGCCCCTGAGTAGCCATGTCCTATGGGGCCTGTTGGCCAGTCGCGAGGGCATAAGAAGCGGAGGTGGCGAGAGTGCCAGAGTCCGACGGACTCCAGCGCCGATGCCCGGATCCAAACCGACCACTGACGCCCGCCTGGCTTGGCGGCATCGGTGTAGTTAGTAGAGACTCCAGAGGCTCTTTTTGGACAAGAGGTTTGCCCGGAAAAGATCGTGGACCCCAATACCAGGGCGGCCTCGTCACGCCCGGCACGTCTCTACTCAGGACGGTGGCAATAGAGCTACTGCTGACGCTGAAAACGGCGGTCCTCTAGACAATAGGGTGGGCGGTGGTCGGCATCGGCATCCTCTACGGCCTTATGGGGCTTATCGCCCTGGCCAACTAGCCCTCACCACAACTTCGGGCCCAACTCTCTTGGTCCTAATTCTGGCCAGCGCGCCTCAGCGCACAGGCCTACGGGTGCCCCTCGGCGTCTCGCAGGTCTCTCCCTGAGTTCAAAACGATCCGTCAACAAATGGGTCGTCTTTGGCGCCGTCGCCCCCGGCATGTTCATGACGTTGCTGGACGAGTTCGGCCTCAACCAGGCCGTCCCGGCAATATCCGAACACTTCAACGCCACCATTCCCGACGTGCAGTGGGTGGTGCTCGGCTTCCTGCTCGCGACGGGTGCGTTGCTGTTGCCGGTGGGTCGGCTCGCGGACATGGTCGGACACCGGCGTCTGTACCTGGCGGGAATCGTCATCTTCACTGTGGGCGCGCTCCTGGCCGGGTCTAGCCCAACCCTGTCGGCCCTCATCGGGTTCAAGGTATTACAGGGCGTTGGCGCTGCCATGGTGCAGGCCACCGTCGTGCCCATCATCACCTCGGCGTTCCCGTCCACCCAGCGCGGCAAAGCGCTCGGTATGTTTATGGGCGTCCTGGCCCTGGGTGCCATAGCAGGCCCGGTAGTCGGCGGAGCGGCCGTCACGCTCCTCGGATGGCGGGCAATGCTCTACCTGGCTGTGCCCGTGGGTGCCGTGTCGATAGTCCTGGCGGTGAAAGTCCTGGGCATATCTGAGCCCGAACGCCAGGACATAGTCGGTACTGATGACGAAGTTGACCTCGACACATCCAGCGACACCGAAAAGAGCGTCGGCTCCTTCGACTGGGCTGGCGCAGCGCTGTCCACAATCATCCTGGTCCTGCTGCTGCTAACCGTGTCCAACGGCAACTCACTGGGTTGGGCGTCCGCAGTGGTCATCGGCGGCTTCGTAGCCGTAGGGGCGCTGGTAATCGCGTTCGTAGTCTGGGAAATCCGAACGTCGGATCCAATGCTGCCTCTTGGGGCCTTCCGTAACCCCACGTTCCTAATTGGTCAGGCGGTTATGTTCTTGATCGTGCTGGGCAACTCCGGCATATTTTTCCTCCTGCCTTTCTACCTGCAAGAGGTCGCGGGGCTCACGCCTGTGCTATCTGGCCTCGTCGTTTCGGGCGTGCCTATCGCTTTCCTGACAAGCG
>Ga0114996_10003538_pt1 | contig 19343 bp, 12 predicted proteins | sample ArcticOcean_MG_C_4_FD_87039 | JGI IMG/M metagenome (GOLD analysis project Ga0114996, IMG submission 87039) | Marine microbial communities from western Arctic Ocean - ArcticOcean_MG_CB4_134 | ecosystem: Environmental > Aquatic > Marine > Oceanic | place: Arctic Ocean: Canada Basin | collected...
ATCGTGAACCCAGTTGTAAAAACTTCGGGAAGGACTACCAGGTCTGTTTCGGGAAATTTCTGAACACCTTCCCTAATCTGCTTTTCGAAATGCAATCTATTCGCTTCAGGGTTTTCCCAAGCAATAGTAGATTGAATCCCAAGAATGTGCAAATGTGGCTTTTCAGATTTCAAAGTCACCTCAGATTTTTCTGAGACCTGAGACACCTCAACTTCATTCCCCGTCATCATCTCGTAATAGCCAGCTTAGTTGTCCCAGATGTTTTCCCATCTCGATCGACTGCAAAGACTAAGTAAACTCCATACGGCGCCAACAAGCCTGAATCAAACCTCCCGTCCCAAACAGCTCGTCCTCCCATGGATTCCACTTTTGCCACTAAACGACCTGACCCGTCAGTAACGTGGACTGTAGTTTCGAAATCTAATCCATCAACTGTGATCACTCCTTCATAACCTGCCTCAACGGGGTTAGGGAAAACGAAGATGTCGGACATCTCAGAGTCCCAGTTGGTGGCTTCGCCTAGGTAGGAGATGGTTCCACGAGAAGTGGCGATAAAGACTTCGCCGTTCGATTGGTTGATAGCGATGTCGAGGATGTTGTTCGAGGGGAGGGGGCTGTTTTCAGTGGAGAATTGATGTTCGATGGTAAGGCCGTCATCACTGAGGACGTACACGCCAGAACCGGAAGTGCCCAACCATTTGCGATCTCCTCCATCGATTATGGTGGCGGTAACGGCTTCTGTAGCGAGCAGGTATTGGTAGTTTCCGTCTTGTTTTATCAGGATTTGTGATGCCGTGGTTTCGCTCTCGTTTTCAAAGAGGGTGGCGGATCGATAAAAAATTGCGGGACCGGAACCCGTGCCGACCCAAATTTCTCCATCGAGGTCTTCTTCTAAAGAGTACACCCAATTGGAGGGGAGATTGCCCTCCTCGAGGTCGGTGGAGAGGAAGCGCCAATCGTCGTCGGTAGTTATTTCAGGAGTGCCGTTGGGATCGAAAACAAGAAGACCACCTCCACGGGGGAGGATGACCCAAACATAACCGTCTCGGGTGACCATGACGTCAGCGACATTGTCTGTTGGTCCTATTGCGCCGCCGAGATCCATAGGGACGAAGGTGCCGTTCGCAAGTCGAACTTGAAGAGGGGTATCGCTAAAGGAGTTAGAAAACCAGAGGTTGCCATTGTTGTCGAAGTCGACTCCAGAAACGCCCGTCCTCAAGCTTCCTCCGAAATTTCCTTCAGAAATAGTGCTGTTAGAGGAATTGTAAAGGCCCACCATTTCGCCATCTAACACTTCTATTAAACCTTCTTCATAGGAGCCCAGCATCACGTGATTGGGATTTGTGGGGTCTATGCTCACGGCGATGTAGTCTCGAATTCCGGGGATATCGTTTTCTCCCTCTCCGTCTTCCACACTTACCCAATTCCCATCCACGAGTCCGTGTATGCCTGCGGAGTTGTAATTCCCATCCCAAGCCGCATCAACTCCTCCTGTGGCAAACCAAAGGCTAGAATTCCAACAATCAATCTTACGCACATCAGCGGTAGGTGGCCCTTTAGGTGCGAAAATTCCGTTTTCTAATGAGCCTTCAGCGAGGTCATAGACATGTCGGAGTAGGCCACCGATTCTACTGGCGATCCAAATGTCACCCGATTTATCATACGCCACATCTCGGATTTGCATCCAATTTCCAATAGCGTTGTTGGAGGGAATGAGGTTTTCGTTAAAATCAATTTGGACTATGCCGCAACAACCACCTATTAACAAGGTATCGTTATGCACATCTAATCCCCACAAAGCATCTCCTTCGGGAGGCCACCCCTGAAACAACTCCCATCCCCACTGCTCCGTCCATTTCCAAAGCCTGCTAAGAGATCCCTCACCCAAATGCACAAGGGTGCGGTCGCCGAAAAAAACCAGCTCGGAGGCAAAAGAGTCTGCAGACTCAGGCAAGTCTTCCCATCGGGTCCAAGCTTCAGAGCTGGAAAGGAAGGGGTGAGAAATGGGAGCCTCGAATACACCAGCGTCAGTACAAACAATCCATTTTTCACCATTCAAGTCAACATCTAAAACTTCGCGTAGGTCGGCAGAACCGGTAATGTACCAAGTGTCTTTCACCTCAAATTTATCGAGGTCTATAACGACAACTCCGAAGGCGCAGGCTAGATAAGCGAAATCTTCTATGACATATATGCCCCGTATACTTTTGTCTCCAATTAAGTTGCTGTTGAGGATGTCGGGCATATTGAAAGTACCGGCAGAAGTAACCAGGTCTAAATTTCCGTTTGAATACCCGATTAAGAGTATTCCACTGGGTTCGTATAAACCTATGGCGGTGGGGTTTGATTGGGAAAGTCCCTGCACTTGGCTATAACGCGTAACGAAATTTGTCTTAGAGTGCACCTGAAAAACAGCAAATTCTGTGCGCCCATAGGCTACATCATCACCCTGAAGATCGCTTCCTGTAATTACTTCAAGTACTTCTGCATAAGGGAAGTAGTCCTTCCAAGTGCTTACCGGTCTATTCTCTTGGGCTGCTAATCTCCCCAAAAAAACAGAACACAAAATAAAAGATACAACAAGCTTAAAATTCATGAAATAAAGATATGGCAATAAATCCAACGTATTTATAGAAAGATTTCGTACTTTTGCGGCGGATTTAAAGTGAGAGGAGAGAAAGTTGAGGGGCAGCAGCCCCATTTTTTTGCTCTAAACTTTTAGCCACATAATAAATAACAATCGCCGTGATAAACGCAAAGAAAATACAAATTTTAGCTGAGGAGTTCCTTGAGGGGACTTCAGCTTTTATTGTAGATGTAAAAGTTGCTAGCGGAAATGTGATTAGAATTTCTCTCGAGAATGACGACCGCACCTCTATCACCGATTGTGTGGAGCTAAGTCGTCATATAGAAGGATCGTTCGACCGTGAAGAAGAAGACTTCTCTTTAGATGTCGGGTCGCCCGGATTAGACCAACCTCTAAAGGTGTTGCGCCAATACCTTAAGATTATAGGTAAGCAAATCGCGGTAAACCTCATCGAAGGTAAGAAGATACAAGGGGAGCTTGTGAGTGTGGAAGAGGACGAAGGAGAATTTAAGAGTTTGGTTATAAAGACACGAGAAAAAAAGCGTATTGAAGGCCGTAAGGCTACTGAGTGGGTGGATGAGGAGCACCAGTTTCAAGCTGGAGATATAGAATGGACTAAAGTAATAATTTCTTTTAAATAAAGGTGCTATGCAATTGAACTTGATAGATTCGTTTCGCGAATTCAAAGAATTCAAAAACTTCGATAAGGAGACCATGATGGCCATCCTCGAAGACGTGTTCAGAAATATGATTATTAAGAAGTACGGCTCAGATGAGAACTTCGACTTGATCATCAACCCAGAGAAGGGAGACCTCGAGATTTGGCGTAACCGTGAAATTGTTAAGAATGGCTCTGTTGAAGATGAGAACGAACAGATTTCTCTGAGCGATGCCTTAAAAATTGAGGATGACTTTGAAGTGGGTGAGGATGTTTCTGAGGAAATTAAGCTGGAGTCTTTCGGACGTCGCTCGGTTTTATCTCTCCGTCAGAACCTTGTCGGTAGAATTATGGAGATTGAAAAGGACACGATTTACCAGAAGTATAAGGTGCGTATAGGAGAGGTGATTAATGCTGAGGTATACCAAATCTGGAAGCGTGAAATACTCCTCGTAGACGACGATGACAACGAAGTTGTTATGCCACGTGAGCACCAAATTCCTGGAGATTTCTTCAAGAAGGGTGATTCCGTTCGTGCCGTTGTTGCAGCTGTAGAGTTAAGAAACAACACCCCTAGAATTATTCTATCTCGTACTGCACCTGAATTCTTAGAACGTCTCTTCGAACAAGAAGTGCCTGAAATTTACGATGGACTTATTACGATTAAGAAGATTGTTAGATCTCCTGGTGAGCGAGCTAAAGTAGCTGTTGAGTCTTATGACGATAGAGTGGATCCAGTTGGAGCTTGTGTAGGAATGAAAGGATCTAGAATTCACAGTATTGTCCGTGAACTTCGCAACGAGAACATCGATGTGATTAACTGGACAGAGAACGAAGAGCTACTTATGGCTCGTTCACTTTCTCCAGCTAAAGTTTCTTCTATTATCCTTAAAGGAGAGTCTGGCCGTGCAGAAGTTTATCTTAAGCCTGACCAAGTTTCCCTTGCTATAGGTAAAGGTGGAAACAATATCAAATTAGCCGGTTTATTAACAGGTTACGAAATTGATGTGTTCCGTGAGGATGATGATTCAGAGGAAGATGTAGAGTTAATGGAGTTCAGCGATGAAATTGATGAGTGGATTCTTAAAGAGTTCATTAAAATCGGTTGTGACACAGCGCGTTCCGTGCTTGATTTAGATGAAGAAGGTCTTATTTCAAGAACTGATTTGGAAGCTGAGACTGTAAAAGAAGTTATAAGGATATTAAAGAAGGAACTCTCGTAATTATTCTATAATCGTCAATTAAACCGCTAAGTTGTTAGCTGTTTATTTCTCGAGACACTCCCCTATAATTTATCCTTACCTAACTTCCCCAACGATAATAAAGCCCATGGCCGACGTAAATAAACCAGTTCGATTAAGTAAAGCAGCTCGAGAATTCAATTTGGGTATAGGCACCATTGTGGATTTCCTTGACTCTAAAGGAATCTCAGTTGATGCAAAACCCAACACGAAGCTCGATCCGGATGTTTACGCCATGGTGCGTGGAAATTTTCAAGGAGATAAGGACGATAAAGAAGCAGCTCAACGCTCTTCGGTTAATAAGGTTGAACGCGAAAGCATCAATCTTTCAAGTGCTCGTAGACCTGTCTTAAGCGCCCCTGAACCTGAGCCGGAGGCTATTGATCTGAGTATATTCAGAAAAAGCGATGTTCAGCCAGAAGTGAGGAGATCAAATGGTGAGGCCGAAAAAGAGGCCTCTATCAAGGCTGCTGCTGAAAAAGAAGCGGCAGAAAAAGCAGTAGCTGAAAAAGAAGCGGCAGAAAAAGCAGTAGCTGAAAAAGCAGCTCAAGTAGCGCAAGAAAAAGCAGCGGCAGATGCCGAAGCTGCAGCGAAGAAAGCAGAAGCAGAAGCAGAAGCAGCCATTGCATTAGCTGAAAAAGCTGTCGAGCAAAAAGAAGCCACAGAAAAAGCTGCGTCTGAAAAAGCAGAAGCAGATAAAAATGTGATCAAAGCAAAAGATTCTGTGTCAAATGGAATTAAAGTAGTAGGCAAGGTGGATTTTGCAGCTCAAGCAAAAGAAGCAGAAGAGAAGAAAGCCGTCGCAGCAGTTGCACGAGCAAAAGCGAAAGTTGAAGCAGATAAAATCGTAGTAAAATCGGCCATTCCTACTTTTGAATCTCCTCCTACAAAGGAGGATAATACAGATAACACTTCGGATGATTTAGTTGTAAAAACTAAGGTTCAGAAGCTGAGTGGCCCTAAAGTGGTTGGAAAGATTGAGCTCCCTGTTGAGAAGAAAAAATCTAAAGACGACGGGAAACGGAAACGTGTTAGAGTAAAAAAGATAGACGTTAAAAAACAGGCTAACGCCCCAGCACCATCACGCGGAGTTACTCGACCAGCTAGAGCACCAGGTCCACGTGGGCCGGCAAGAGGTCAACGTACAAGAGGAGCTACAGCAAAAGGGCCTAAAAAGGAGGTTACTCAAGAAGATATTAAAAAGGAGATTAGAGATACACTTGCTCGTCTATCAGGCGGCAAGAAATCTAAGTCTTCTAAGATGCGTCGCGCTAAGCGTAAAGATATTAAAGACCGTTCAGATGATGAAATAGTACGCCAACAGTTAGAGGAGACTATTCTTAAACTTACCGAATTCGTAACAGTAGCTGAATTAGCTACTATGATGGATAAGTCGGTTAATGATGTTATCTCTGCTTGCATGATGCTTGGTATCATGGTTTCGATTAACCAAAGACTTGATTCTGAAACAATCACGATGATTGCTGAAGATTTCGGGTTTGAAGTTGAATTTGTAAGCGCAGACTTAGAGGATGCAATAGAAGTTGAGGCGGATAATGAAGATGAACTGGTTTCTCGTCCACCGATTATTACTGTAATGGGTCACGTTGATCACGGTAAGACATCCCTTCTCGACTATATTCGAAAAGCAAACGTTATTGCTGGTGAAGCCGGAGGTATCACTCAGCACATTGGAGCTTATTCCGTTTTAGTTGATAGTGGCGAACAAATTACTTTCTTAGACACACCTGGTCACGAAGCGTTTACGGCTATGCGTGCTCGTGGTGCTCAAGTTACAGACCTTGCAATTATTGTAATTGCTTCTGACGATGCGGTTATGCCCCAAACAAAAGAAGCTATCCACCATGCTCAAGCAGCTGAAATCCCAATGATTTTTGCTCTTAATAAAATGGATAGAGAGGAAGCGAACCCCGATAAGATTAAAAAAGAACTTAGCGAGATGAATATTCTTGTTGAGGAATGGGGAGGTAAATACCAATGCCAAGAAATTTCTGCTAAACAAGGAACTAACATAGAAGAATTGTTAGAAAAAGTTCTTCTAGAAGCAGAAATGCTAGATCTTAAAGCCAATCCTAACAAGCGTGCCCTTGGAACAGTTGTTGAATCAACACTTGATAAGGGTCGTGGTTATGTGACTAACCTTCTCGTAGAGTCAGGGACATTGAGGGTGGGTGATCCAATTTTAGCGGGTCAATTCTCAGGAAAAATTAGAGCCATGTTCGATGAGCGTGGAAATCGTGTGGACGAAGCGGGTCCTTCTTCTCCTATTTCTGTACTTGGATTCGATGGCGCACCTAGTGCCGGAGACAACTTCAACGTATTTGAGCAGAGCCTAGAAGCTCGAACTATAGCAATAAAGCGCCAACAGCTCCAGCGTGAGCAAGGAGTCCGTACTCAGAAATCAGTAACTCTGGAAGAGCTTGGCCGTCGTATTGCGGTGGGTGAATTCAAGGAACTTAACCTTATCGTCAAGGGTGACGTGGATGGATCAATCGAAGCTTTGAGCGACTCGTTAGAAAAGCTTTCTACTGAGAAAGTTCAGGTGAAGATTATCCATAAGGCGGTAGGCCAAATAACAGAGTCAGATATCCTTCTAGCATCTGCTTCTTCAGCTTACATTATCGGATTCCAAGTTCGCCCATCGGCAACGGCTCGTAAGTTAGCTGAGGAAGAAGAGGTTCAGATTAAACTCTACTCTGTCATCTATAAAGCCATTGAAGAAATGCGTGATGCAATGGAGGGGTTATTATCTGCTATAATTGAAGAAAATATTGTGGGTAGTGCTGAAATTAGAGAAACATTCAAGATTTCTAAACTCGGAACTATTGCTGGATGTATTGTCAATGAAGGTAAAATACTTCGTTCTAGCAGGGTGAGGGTTCTTCGTGAAGGTATAGTGGTTTATACGGGGCTCCTTGGATCTCTAAAACGATTCAAAGACGACGCGAAAGAAGTAGCTAAAGGATATGAGTGTGGTTTAAACATTGATAAATTCAACGACATCAAAGTTGGAGATGTAATTGAAGCTTACGAAGAAATCGAAGTCAAGCAGACCCTAGATAGCTAAAGCTTAGGTAATTCTATGTCTGTTGGTATGATTAAGGCACTTGGGTAAAGTTTTTTCAATCTTGGTAGTGCCGACTCTGCCTCCCATCGGTTCCTGAAATCACCCACTACAACGCTGTAGTTAGGGGCAATAGATTCTAAGTAAACACTTCTTCCACCTAATCGTTTTCTGCATTTTGCTCGAACTGCTCTGGCGGTTTCTAAATTTCCGAAATGAATTTGTACTCTATACCCTTTTAAAGTATGTGTCTCAGATAATGCTTTTAAATCAATCTCTGTGAGAGCAGAATCCATGTTAATTATAACGCTTCCATTGCCATCCTTAATAGGAAGTGCGGGCAACGTTTTTATTAAAGAGCAAGAATCACGTTCAATCTCTATGATAGAAGCGTTATTGAGAATAGAATCCTCATTGTTTATGTTTACTGATTGAATTTGTGTTGTGTCACAGTCAGTTCGGAAAATGCTCTTCCACCACGAGTTGTCACCTTGAGCTGAAATTGTGCTTAAGTTTAGAAAGCAGAAGCAAATTATTGCAATTTGATTTATCTGAGGTAACATATTAGTTGCTTATTTTTTTCTTCAAGACAAAACTACCTATAACTACTCATTTAAAGCGTACTAAATTGAGTATTATTGTTTGGAAAGGTTCTAAATAAGAGAGCGTTATGACATTGCTGTGACATAGTGTGCGATAAGTGTAAAATTCATTGTAATTTCGCGCGTGAATTGAGTGCACTCGATTGATATGAAAAAGCCGATGAATAATCGTATAAACCGACTTCAACATATAGCACGTGCTATATGTACCATCCTAGTATTTCAAGTCTTTGGACTTGCAGCCCAAGGTATTTGGGAGGGCGGAGACCCCATAAATGGTCAATCACTTTTTAACGCAAATTGTGCAGCATGTCATAAGATCACTAACGAGATACTCGTGGGACCTGGTCTTGCAGGTATCCAAGATCGTTGGCCATCTGGAGATGAGATGCTTGTACAGTGGATACAATCTCCACAAGAGGCAGCAGAAACGGGTGATAAATACATCAAAAGTATAGTCGAGCGTTACGTTGGAACTTATGGATGGATGACTGGGCAGGCGGTTTCAGAAGCTGACATTTCTGATATCCTTGCATACGTTACATCTCCCCAGTGGATGTAGGAGGCGATACCGCATCAAGTGACAACTGTCCGACAATTGATTACAATACTCCCGAAGAGTCAGATTCGAGTAACGCAATGTGGTTTCTTATTCTCCTGATTTTATTCACGGTTATTGCTTTGAGTGCTGCTGGAGTTAAGCGGTCACTTACCGATGTGATCGCAGAAAAAGCTGGCGAGGACTTGTTGCCGGATACTGGATATCTTGCCAGGTTAGGTGGTTGGGCTTGGAACAACCTCGTAATGGTCTCTCTAATTGGTATTTTCTTTGTCTTGTATGGAGTTGTAGTGGGTTATTCAGCGCTTATGGATATCGGTATATACTCAAATTACAGTCCTGAGCAACCTATCGCATTCAATCACAGCATTCACGTTTGTGAGAATGAGATTGATTGTAAGTATTGTCACAGCAGCGCTTACGATTCTAAGCACGCCGGAATCCCAAGTGCGAACGTTTGTATGAATTGTCACAAGGCAATTAAGAAAGGAAGGCGTACAGGAACAGAGGAGATTGAAAAAATATACGCGGCGATAGGATTTGACTCTAGTACGGGTACTTATTTAGATGGAGACGGTAACAATGGAAAAGCTCTTCCTCAAGACAGCTACAACGGTGAGCCTATTAAATGGAATAAAGTTCACAATCTTCCAGATCACGTTTTCTTCAGTCACCAACAGCACGTAAATGTAGGAGGTCTTCAATGTCAAAACTGTCACGGAGACGTTTCTACTTTTAGTGTAGGAAGGATTGCTCCAGTTGAAGAGATCAATACTTTAATTGATACTTACCCTGGGATTATCCAGCTTTCTAAACCTGCCTTAACTATGGGATGGTGTATTGAATGTCACAATAAGGCTGAGATTGATTTGGCCTCAAGTGGATACTATGAAGAGATGCATGATCGCCTTATGAATTCTGAAAGAGGAAATGAGGAGCTACGCCGATACTTAGAAGACGAAAAAATTACCGTAAGAGAACTTGGAGGCTGGGAATGCTCTAAGTGTCACTATTAACAACTGATTCTGACGCCACATGGCTAACAATAAAAAATACTGGTCCGGATTGGACGAATTAGACGGCACGGAAGCGTTCAAGGAAATCCAGGCTAAGGAATTCCAAGAACAGATCCCTGTTGACCAATTTTTAGCAGACGAGCGCCACAGTAGCACAACTACTGGTCGTCGTGACTTTTTGAAGTTTATGGGATTCTCTCTTACCGCTGCTACTCTTGCTGCTTGTGAGACTCCTGTAATTAAATCTATTCCTTATACAAATAAACCAGCAGAAATAACTCCAGGAGTAGCTAATTACTACGCTTCGACTTATTACGATGGGATGGATTACTCAAATGTTCTAGTAAAGACTCGTGAGGGTCGACCGATTTTCATTAAGGGTAACACTTCTACTGGAATTGGAGCTGGAAAGGTAAATTCCCGTGTAATAGGTTCTGTGATGAGCCTTTACGATAAAGCAAGACTAGATGGCCCTACTCAGAATGGGAACTCAACAACTTGGGACGATTTAGATAACGCTATGTCTGCGGCCGTTTCTGGCACTGGTAGAACAGTTGTTCTTTCAAACACTATAGTAAGTCCCTCTACTGTAAAAGCTATAGAAGCGTTAGGGGCCGAGCACGTTCAATATGATGCTATTTCTTACTCAGCACTTCGCATGGCTCAAGCTGATGCATTTGGTGTGAATGCTGTTCCTTCTTATCACTTTTCTAAAGCAGAGGTCATAGTAAGTATCGCTGCTGACTTCCTTAACTCTTGGTTATCTTCAACACTTTACGCACCGGATTACGCTTTATTAAGAGGCCCTGAGCGTGGAAAACAGTCTAAGCATTTTCAGTTCGAGTCAGCGATGACTATGACAGGAACTAACGCGGATGTTCGTACGATGATTAAACCCTCCGAAGAGGGTAAGGTTGCCGCTGGATTACTTGCAGCTCTTAAAGGGGCAACAGTTTCTAATTTAGACGCAGGCGTTATTAAAAGTATAAATGCAGCGGCTAAGTCATTAAATTCATCTAAAGGCAAGTCACTTGTAGTAGCAGGTTCTAATGACCTTGCAACTCAAACTATTGTTGCAGCGATAAATCAGCAACTTGGAAACTATGGTTCTACATTAGATCTAGAGCGTCCATCTATGGCTTACCGTGGAGATGATGCTTCAGTTTCTGATCTTGTGAAGGATATGAATTCCGGAAAGATTTCAACCCTTATCACTTACGGATGTAATCCTTCATATGACCTACCTAATGCAGATGCATTTAACACTGGTCTAGCTAAAGTCAAGACTTCAGTTTGTATGAATGGAGTTGCTGATGAAACAGCAGTACGTTCAACATTCGTAGCACCAGATCACCACTACTTAGAGAGCTGGAACGATCTTAGCTTAAACTCAGGCCGTATCGATTTAGTCCAACCTACAATTGAGCCTATATTCAATACACGGGCAGCTCAGGAATCATTCCTCAACTGGTCATCTTCTGAAAACAGCGATTGGTACACTTTCCTACGTCGTCAGTACAACGCTTCGTACACATCTGACGCCATGTACTCAGATTCAGATTGGAACAGCGCTATTCACGATGGAACGATGACTGGTAATGACTCCCCGGAATCTCCAGAATACACAGCAGCAATTGACACAACTCAAGCTGAGCGCAAAGTAGCATCAGTAAAAGGAGGTGCATTTGAGCTAGTTACGTATGTTAAAGCAACAGCCGGTTCAGGTAACCACGCTGCCAATCCAATACTCCAAGAGACGCCGGATCCGGTATCTAAGGTGACTTGGGATAACTACGTTACAATGTCTAAGTCTGACATGGACAGTATGGGTCTCAACACTTACATAGCTCAAGAGGATATGGGATCTGTTGTAAAAGTTACAGTTAATGGTAAGTCTGTTGAGCTTCCTGCGTTTATGCAGCCAGGCCAAAAGCCAGGTACCCTAGGTATCGCTCTCGGATACGGTCGTGGATCTAACGGAGAAAACATCGGACAGGCTGCATTCCAAACAGGCGAACAAGGTGAACACCTCACTCACGCTTCAGGACTGCCCATGCCGATCGGCGCAAATGCGTACCCGCTAACTTCAACTTCTGAAGGCTATACAATCTATGCCAACTACGATGTCAGCATAGAAGCAACTGGCGCAGAATATCCACTTGCTTGTACACAGATTCACAATACCTATATGGGACGTGAGTCAGTTGTAAAAGAAACCTCTTTCGATTCATATTTAGCTGAAGCAGGGAAGAAAAAGGGTGAAGCTTCTTGGAACAAAGCTCACAGGCTTAACGTTCACGAGGACACGAACCATGATGGTGTAATAGATGCTCGTGATAAAAAGAATACGAGCGCATTCGACCTTTGGCACAGTCACCCTGTAGAGGAAGTGGGCCACCGTTGGGGGATGACTATTGACCTTACAACTTGTACAGGTTGTAGTGCGTGTGTAACAGCTTGTAACATAGAAAATAACGTAAGTGTTGTTGGAAAGGACGAAGTGTTAAGGCACCGCGATATGCACTGGATACGTATCGATCGTTACTACGCTTCTGATTTTTCTCTTGAAAAAGGAGACGAGGAAGGTGTGGGTGTAATTGACAGCTACGGGCGTATGGAGGATCCTTCAGAGAACCCTCAAACAGTCCACATGCCTATGATGTGTCAACACTGTAACCACGCTCCTTGTGAGACGGTTTGCCCTGTTGCTGCTACGACTCATAGCAATGAGGGTTTAAACCAAATGACCTACAATCGTTGTATCGGTACACGTTACTGCGCTAACAACTGTCCTTACAAGGTTCGTCGATTTAACTGGTTTAATTATAAAGGTTATAAGAAGTTCGAACACGTTAATCCGGCTCATGACTCATTAGCTCGACTAATTCTAAATCCTGATGTTACGGTCCGTGCTCGTGGAGTAATGGAAAAATGCTCTATGTGTGTGCAGCGTATTCAGTCTGGTAAGCTCGATGCTAAAAAATCAGGAACTCCTATCCTTGATGGACAGATTGAGACAGCTTGTGCAGAGTCTTGCCCGTCTAACGCTATTAAATTCGGAGACTTAAACGACAGTGGTTCTGAAGTAAGAACTATTTCGGAAAATAATCGTGCTTATCATGCTCTTGAAGAAATCGGTGTTAAGCCCAACGTCTTCTACATGACTAAGGTAAGAAACTCTTGAGATAACGACTATGCAAAGAGAATCAGCAATTCGCGAACCACTTATCCTAGGTCACAAAACTTATAAGGATATTACCGATGATGTTGTAGGACCTATAATGGGACCTGCTCCTCTCGGATGGAAAATAATGATTACAATTTCGTCCATTATTGCCATTTACGGCATAGGGTCGATTTTATACCTTATCGGTACTGGTGTCGGTGTATGGGGACTTAACAAGACCGTTGGTTGGGCTTGGGATATCACCAACTTCGTATGGTGGGTAGGTATAGGACACGCTGGAACACTTATTTCAGCAGTCCTCTTACTGTTCCGTCAGAAGTGGCGTATGGCGATTAACCGTTCCGCTGAGGCGATGACAATCTTCGCTGTTATTATGGCTGCGGTCTTCCCGGGGATTCACATGGGAAGAATTTGGTTAGCTTACTACGTTTTTCCTCTGCCAAACCAGTTCGGTTCAATATGGGTGAACTTCAACAGTCCACTTCTTTGGGATGTCTTCGCGATTTCAACTTACTTCTCAGTATCTCTCGTATTTTGGTATGTAGGTCTAATACCAGACTTTGCGACAATTCGCGATAGAATGGTAAAGCCGTTACCGAAGAAGATTTACGGCATACTAAGTTTCGGTTGGAGTGGAAGAGCTAAGCACTGGAATCGATTCGAAGAACTAAGCCTTGTCCTTGCGGGTATTGCCACACCACTTGTATTCTCAGTTCACTCGATTGTATCGATGGACTTTGCTACATCTGTTGTCCCAGGATGGCATACTACAATATTCCCTCCATACTTCGTGTCTGGAGCGGTATTCTCGGGGTTTGCTATGGTACAGACTCTCTTACTTGTTATGCGTAAAGCATACAAACTAGAGGACTATATTCATATCAAGCACGTTGAGTACATGAATATTGTAATGATTGTTACTGGGTCTATTGTTGGAGTAGCTTATCTAACGGAGCTCTTCATTTCTTGGTACTCAGGCGTAGAGTATGAGAGCTATGCATTCATAAACCGTTTTTCTGGGCCATACAGTATTGCCTACTGGACTATGATGACATGTAACGTTATTAGTCCACAGCTTTTCTGGTTCAAGAAAATTCGTAGATCATTTGTTGCAACATTCATTATCTCAATTGTTGTAAACATTGGTATGTGGTTCGAGCGTTATGTTATTATCGTAACATCTCTTCACAGAGATTATCTCCCATCTTCTTGGGGTGAGTTTATCCCAACTGCGACAGATGTCGGGATTTTCATTGGAACTCTCGGGATTTTCCTTACTCTCTTCTTAACATTTACAAGGTTCTTCCCTGTACTTGCTTTGAACGAACTTAAGACTATTTTGAAGTCAAGCGGTGAGTCATATAGAAACAAACAAGTAAAATAATACCATCATGAAAAAGGTATTCCACGTCATGTACGACGACGACGAAAAGCTATTAGTAGCTGCTCGTGAACTTGTAGGAAAGGGCATTCATGTAAATGAAGTCTTTTCCCCATTTCCTATACACGGTATTGACCCAGTAATTGGGATTAAGAGAACACGTCTAGCAATTACATCATTCATGTATGCTATGACTGGATTAACTATTGCTGTATCCTTTATGTGGTACACTATGATATCTGATTGGCCTATGAATATTGGAGGGAAGCCTAGCTTCTCTCTTTTAGAGAACCTTCCTGCTTTCATCCCTGTTACGTTTGAATTCTCAGTTCTATGTGCAGCCCACGGTATGGTAATCACTTACCTTCTTCGCAATGGGACACTTCCAGGAATGCCTGCTACGAATCCCGATCCAAGAACGACTGATAATATGTTCGTAATGGAGATTACAACAGATTCAAATAGTATGAATGCAGAGGAGTTAGAGACTGCTATAAAAAACACTGCGCTCTTCGAGCTCAGCATTAAAGAGATCAAGTAATCATGATACATAAGATTACACTTTACACAGCAACATTAATCATAGCAGCAGCTATGATGACATCTTGCACTACTGATCCCAATAGTCCTGGTGTTGAGTACATGCCTGACATGTACCGATCTCCAGCAGTTGAGGCATATGTTGATTATGGAGAGGATCCATATTACGTAACAGAAGAAGTAGCTGCGGCGCAAAGACGTACCATGAGTGCTCGTAAGCCTGTTGCTGGTTCGATTGCGTTTAAAGGTGATGACAAAGTGTTTGGCCTTCCTTATGCTTATCCAAATACACCTGAAGGATACGAGTTGGCAGGAGAGGAGTTAAAGTCACCTTTAATAACAACAGCATCTAATATTGAGGCCGGTGCTGCGAACTTTGAGCTAATGTGTACGCATTGTCACGGATTAGAAGGAAAGGGAGATGGAGCGATTTCAAGAAATGGTCATATCATGGGTATACCGGATTTTTCAATTAAGCTTAAAGACTTACCAGAGGGTAAAATGTACCATACCTTAATTTACGGTAAAGGACTTATGGGTTCTCATGCTTCTCAGATTTCCCAAAAGGGTCTTTGGCAGATTATCCAATATGTTCAAGTTCTTCAGAATGGAGGACAAATGCCAACATTTGATGCAAATGGTGTGGCTTTAGTAACTGAAACCGAAAATAACGACTGATCATGGAATTCAAATTTGAAGGACGTGCTAAGCTGATTACTCAAATCTTAATGGCTTTGGGTCTTGTAGCTCTTGTTGGAGGATATCTAACAGACCATTCTGATCACCATCAACGATGGTGGGCGAATCTACTTGTAAATGGATTTTTCTACTTTTCACTATCGTTAGCAGCGCTATTCTTTTATGCGCTACAATACATAACTGAGAGTGCCTGGTCAGTCGTGATTAAGCGCTTCTTCGAGGCTATGTTGGGGTTTTTACCCTACGGTGCAGCTGTGATTGTGATTGTTCTACTAGCGGGACAGTTTCACATACATCACTTATATCACTGGATGGATACAACACTATACCATGAATTTATGACTGTGGAGGGTGGAGTATCTACCTATTTTGATAAGGAAGTTGCGGGTGCTGTCAAGAATCCCAACTACGATTCTATTATTGCTGCAAAAGGCGCTTATTTTTCAACTTGGTTCTTTTGGCTTAGAACGTTTATATACTTATTTACATTCCTTTTGTTTGCTAAGTTATTCCGTAAGTGGTCCCTTCAGGAGGATGAAATAGGAGGTACAGAGATACACTTCAAAGTCTTCCGTCGCAGTGCGCTGTTTATGGTTTTCTTTGCTTATTTCTCTTCTACACTTTCTTGGGATTGGTTAATGTCTATTGACCCTCACTGGTTCAGTACACTTTATGGATGGTACCTTTTTTCTGGAATGTGGGTTGGAATGATCATCTTTTCTCACGTTACTATACTTTGGCTTAAGTCGAAGGGATATTTCGAGGAAATTACAGATAGCCACATGCATGACCTAGGAAAGTGGATGTTTGCAATTTCGATGTTGTGGAGCTATCTATTCTTTTGTCAGTTTATGCTAATCTGGTATTCTAATATACCTGAGGAGGTCACTTACTACGTAAGTAGAATCTTCACTGACTATAAGGTTCCATTTGTAACGATGTTCCTCATAAACTTTGTAGTTCCTTTTCTAGTACTTATTTCTAGAGATACAAAGCGTAATCCGGCTTTCTTATTGCCTGTTGCTGTTCTAATTTTTATAGGACACTTTACAGATGTCTATTTACTTGTTATACCTGGTACAATGTTTAATCACAATGTATTTGGACTATTTGAAATAGGTTTATTCCTCGGCTTCCTTGGGCTATTCATAAACAGAACGCTGACGACACTGTCTAAAGCTCCTTTGATTGCAAAGAATCACCCTATGCTTCAGGAGTCTAAAGACTTAAATTACTAACCCTATAAAGAAAACTGACGTATGAAACTTCTCATTCTTTTAGTCATCGTTGTAGGCGTAATAGCCGTAGCACAACTGGCTAAAATATATCAACTCTCTGCACGTATGCGAGGCCATCGTGAAGAGGAAATATCTGAAGCGGATACACGTATGAATGGTTCACTTTGGATTGTATTTATGATTGTGTTCTACGCAACTACCATATGGCAATTCATTCGCTACGGGGATTATCTACCACCCGCGGCTTCTGCTCATGGGGAAGCGGTTGATACTCTTATGAATTTCAACCTTGCGATAATCATTTTCGTGTTTTTCGTTATTAATACTATGCTATTCGTTTTTCCTTACAAGTATCGTTACAATAAAAACAGGAAGGCTCTTTTCTTACTTCACGATAGTAGGTTAGAGCTCATTTGGACAGTTGTTCCATCTATTGTGTTAGCGGTGATTATCATTTACGGTCTTAAAACTTGGACGGAAATGACTGGACCTGCATCTGACGACGCAATTAGAATAGAGCTTTATTCTAAGCAATTCGATTGGACAGCTCGTTATTCTGGTGATGACGGTCAATTCGGTGCTACAGATTTTAATTTAATTACTCCTTCGAATCCTCTAGGAATAATTACTAAGGAAGGGGTGATGCTTTCAAATATTAAAATCACCGATAAAATTGACAAACTTCAGGCGACCCTTGATATTGAAAAAGATCATTTATTAACTGAAAAAGCTGAAATTGAAGCAACTCTTCATGGTGGAGATTCTCATGGGCATGACGGGCATGATTCTCACGAACCTTCCCCAGACCACAAAACACATTTAGAAAGTAGACTTCACGATATTGAAACAGTCCTTTCTTCTGGAGAAGCTCTTGTGATGACCGAGGCTGCTTATGAAGCTAAGGAAGATAAGATCTACCGTTTAGAGCGTCATTTGCAGCGTATTCTTGAGCTGCAGCCATATGACTTTAGTGATGGACTTAGTAGTTGGCAAGTCGGTAACGATGATAGGATAGTAAAGGGCGAATTTCACTTGCCTATTGGTCGTGAAATCGAATTCATTTTCAGGTCACGTGATGTTATCCACTCAGCATTCATGCCTCACTTCAGAGCGCAAATGAATACAGTGCCTGGCCTACCTACTAGATTTAAGATAATACCAACAATTACAACGGATAGTATGCGAACGATTCTCGACAATCCTGATTTCAACTACATTCTACTCTGCAATAAAATTTGTGGATCTGCTCACTTTAATATGTCTATGGAGATTGTTGTTGAATCACAGGAGAAATACGATGCATGGCTTGCTGAGCAGAAAGTTTATACATCTGAACAGAACTGATTATGGGAAATATTAATCATAAAGAAAGCTTCGTTTCGAAGTACGTCTTCACTCACGATCACAAGATGATCTCTAAGCAGTTTCTTATCACTGCTATATTTATGGGTGTCGCAGGGGTAATGATGTCTGTCCTTTTTCGCCTTCAACTTGGATGGCCTGGAGAAAGCTTTGCTATACTTGAGACATTCATGGGCAAATGGGCTCCGAATGGAGTATTAGACAGAAATGCTTATTTAGCATTAACAACAATCCACGGAACCATTATGGTTTTCTTTGTTTTGACAGCGGGATTGTCTGGCACCTTTTCAAATCTACTAATTCCACTTCAGATAGGAGCTAGAGATATGGCATCGGGTTTCTTAAACATGCTTAGTTACTGGTTCTTTGCTGTATCTAGTGTTATGATGCTTTTCTCTCTCTTGGTTGAGGGTGGAGCGGCCTCAGCTGGATGGACGATATATCCACCTTTAAGTGTATTGCCTCAAGCTATACCTGGTTCAGGTATGGGAATGACTCTTTGGCTATTTTCTATGACTTTATTTGTTGTGTCTTCTCTACTTGGTTCTTTGAATTATATAGTAACGATAATAAACCTTAGAACAAAGGGGATGAGTATGACTCGTTTACCTCTTACTATTTGGGCTTTCTTCATCACTGCCATTCTCGGTGTACTTTCATTCCCGGTTCTTGTATCGGCTATTGTACTTCTTATGATGGACAGAATGATGGGAACTGCATTTTACTTAAGCGACATATTTATTGGAGGTGAGGCACTTGATGCAACTGGGGGGTCACCCATTTTATTCCAACACTTATTCTGGTTCCTAGGACACCCTGAAGTTTACATCGTTCTTATTCCAGCCCTTGGGATAAGCTCTGAGGTAATCGCGACGAACTCACGCAAGCCTATTTTCGGATATAAGGCCATGGTTGGTTCTTTGATGGCAATTGGATTTCTTTCGTTTATCGTTTGGGCTCACCATATGTTCATCACAGGTATGAATCCATTCTTAGGATCGGTATTCGTGTTTACGACTCTTCTGATTGCTATTCCTTCAGCGGTTAAAGCGTTTAACTACATTGCAACTCTTTGGAAAGGCAACCTTCGTTTTACACCTGCTATGCTCTTCAGTATAGGGCTTGTAAGTACATTCGTGACTGGTGGTCTAACAGGAATTATTCTTGCTGATTCAGCCCTTGATGTAA
>Ga0114996_10003539_pt1 | contig 19341 bp, 16 predicted proteins | sample ArcticOcean_MG_C_4_FD_87039 | JGI IMG/M metagenome (GOLD analysis project Ga0114996, IMG submission 87039) | Marine microbial communities from western Arctic Ocean - ArcticOcean_MG_CB4_134 | ecosystem: Environmental > Aquatic > Marine > Oceanic | place: Arctic Ocean: Canada Basin | collected...
AAACCATTTTTCAAACACAGTGATGCAGGAGAGGCGGCTAAAGAGATTCCACAAGTTTATTTGGAAACTTGTAGTTCAGGAACTGCATTCAACTGTATTGAAGCAGCGGTTGATGCAGCCGGTGAAGATAGAGTTCTTTTCGGAACAGATATGACCTTAATGGACGCACGTCAACAAATTGCAAAAGTAACTACTTCAACATTGTCTGAAGATATTAAAATTAAAATTCTAGGTGAAAATGCTAAAAGGCTGCTGAATTTACAAATTTAATCAGCAATAATCACTATTGAAAATTAATTCATCTTCAATGATAGTAGAATTAATATTCCATATTTCCCAATACTCATATAGGATTAGAAATTAGCTTAGTTTAATTATTTGGGCCAGTAGCTCAGCTGGTTAGAGTGCAGTCCTGATAAGACTGAGGTCCGTGGTTCGAGTCCACGCTGGCCCACCACCCATTTATGAACTTAAATTTGTGCTTTTTGCAAAATTTGTTAGTTTTTAAATAGGAGCACAATGAAATTCAGCAAAAAATCCTTAGAAATTCGATTGCCAGATACTTTTTCGAATTTAAACTTCGACAACTTGGGTTCAAGAGTAGAAATTCTTCGAGATAAATATTTCATCCCTCATGTCAAAGCAAATAATGCGAAAGATGGATTTTTTGGCCAAGGATTTGTAACTGCCCAAGACCGTTTGTGGCACATGGATTATGATCGCATGCGTGCATACGGAAGATGGTCAGAATATGCTGGGGAACATGGACTGACTAATGATTTATTTGTGAGACCACTTCAGATCCATTCATCAGTTGTGCGTGACTACTCACTACTAGATGAAATAACAATTGATATGCTTGATTCGTATGCGTCAGGTGTTAATGCATTTATTGATAGTGTGAAAAATCTACCTATCGAATATGAATTAATTAATTCTCAACCTGAAAAATGGGAACCTTGGGATTGTTTGGCTGTGTATAAAATACGACACGTCATGATGGGGGGATTTGAACCAAAATTGTGGAGAGCTAAACTCGTTAATGAACTTGGTTCAAAAAAAGCGTCAGAATTATTTAAAAGCTATCAACCTGATCATTTATTAATCGTTCCTCCAGGAGAGCTTTATTCAGGTCCATATGCTAAAGGTGAAAACGTTTTTGAAAAAATGAGTCAACACATTACTGGTTTAACAGAACCTGATTCAGGCTCGAATAGTTGGGTATTAGATGGCAACAGAACAAAAACTGGGTTACCTATTATTGCTGGCGATCCGCACAGAGGACTCGATGTACCCAACGTTTATTATCAAAACCACGTTTCATGTGACGAATTTGATGTTATAGGACTGTCTTTCCCGGGATGCCCAGGATTTCCTCATTTTGGACATAATGACAAGGTAGCCTGGTGCGTAACACATGCTATGTCAGATTATCAAGATCTGTATATAGAGAAATTTAATCCACATAACTTTAAACAGTATGAATATAAGGGGAAATGGCTGAATGCTCAGATTGTTAACGATACTATAAAAGTTAGAGAGTCATATGATCGATCAATTCAGTTGGTGTCTACAATCCATGGTCCAATTATCTCAGGAAATCCTACTGATGGAAAAGCAATAGCATTAAAATATACTGCTCTAGAACCTGATAATAAAACTGCTAAATCAATTAGATTGATGCTTTCGGCAGAAAATGTTGATCAAATGGACACTTCGATGAAGGATTGGGTAGATCCATGCAACAATTTTATTTTTGCAGATATACAAGGTTCAATTCGATATGTCAATCGAGGAAAGGTACCCATTAGGCCCGAAGAAAATATTTGGCTTCCAGTACCTGGATGGACAGGTAAAGGAGAGTGGGACGGGTTTATCAAACACGAAGATTTACCTAGAATTATAAATCCTGAATCAGGATTTATTGTAACAGCAAATCAAAAGATTGTGGATGAGAAATATCCTCATCTACTTTCGTTAGATTACGTTCCTGGATATAGGGCTCAAATAATTTATGATCATATTAAAAATCTTAAGAATGCTGATTTACAAGATATGATTAAAATACATGCAGCATGTCAATCAATACCTGCAAAAATTTATTGCAATATTCTTAAGAAATTGAAATTACCAAACAAAAAATTTGAACAAATTAAAAAAAGATTGGTCGAATGGGATGGATCAATGAATATTGAATCAATTGAGCCTACAATTTACTCAGCTATGAGAATTTCTTTAAACAAAAAACTAGCTGAGCACAATCTTGGCCCTTTAGCTATTGATGCATTAAATTCTGCAGGTCAAGGTATACCTGGGCATATGCGACAATTGGAAGCTTTATTTGTATCTCATGCTCAAGCAAACAATACAGATTTGTTACCTACAGATATAAAATGGGATTCACTTATTAAAGATTCGCTTATAGATGGAATTCAATGGCTAACAACTTGGATTGGAGAAGATGTCAATCTTTGGAAATGGGGAAATGTCCATAAGACTCAACCAACTCACGCACTATCATCAATTTTTCCAGACTTATCTGATTTGCTCAATCCTCCGTCTGTATCAATAAATGGTGATGGAGATACTCCGCACGCAGGATTTTTTGGTCCGTCTCAACCATTTAATATAATCGCTACTTCTGTAGCAAGATATTATTTTGACTTATCTGATTGGGACCAATGTCAGTGGATAGTACCACTAGGTTCATCTGGTCATCCAGGAAGTAAACATTATATCGACCAAATGGAAACATGGAGACATACGGATTTGATCCCAATGTTTTATAATCAGAAAATTATTCAAGCTAATTCAATATCATTTCAGGTTTTAAAGCCAACTTAGGAATAGTAAATATTGACGCGAATGATAAACATAAGATTAATGAACAAACAAGGATTGAAATGATTAAAAACAACTTCTCCAACAGTCAACACAAATATTTCAAACAATCCTTCTAATGATTATTTTTTTGTCTGATCGTATTTATCTCCAGCTTTCTTAACAGATTGTCTTCTTTTTTCCATTAATTCATGCCTGAAATCAGCTGACCATTTTTGAGACCTTACTAAACTAGGCAAAGAGTCTTGAAATTCTGGAGCCACATATCTAGAAATTAGCTCATAACTATTAAGTATTTCTTCTCTTGCAGCAAATTCAGTAGCCTGAACAAGCAATCCACCGAATCCATCTGTCGCGATATTTAATTGCTTGATTGCATCAATTAAATCATCCGGTGTCCCTATAACCCAAGTTCCTTTTTCAACCATCGCATCAATAATTTTTTCAGGAGGACCATCATAAACTGAATCGAATCCCATGGTGTTTTCGAAGTAATCTCTTTGATAGTAAGCAGCACCCATTCGAGCCTGTTCCATAGCTTTTTGTCGAGAACTGGCTAAATGAACTACTATAACTATTCTCCAATTTTCACGGCTAACTTTTTTACCATGCTGTTTTGCTGTGCTTTCAGCGATCTCCCAAAAATCTTTTAAAGTATTACTATAACTATCGCTGGTAACAGTATGAGATTTTAATCCAAGCGATAATACGCCAGCGCCATGTTTGCCTGCCAAAACCATTCCTGAAGGTGATTGTGCTGCAGCAACTGATATAGGAAAATGAGGCCTCGTATATGGCATTAAATGTACAGCTGCATCTTGTAGAGAAAACCAATCAGATTTGTGAGTAATTGGGTCAGCCTCTGTTAATAATCTCATGATCACTCCCAAAGATTCGTCCATTCTTTCACGTTGTATCAATGGATCAATATCTAACATATGCGCATCTGTTGCAAGAGCACCTGGGCCAACTCCCAGCATAACCCGTCCACGAGTTAAATGATCTAAAAGTATCATGCGATTTGCCACCATTAGTGGATTATGGTAAGGAAGGCTTATAACCCCTGTACCCAATTTAATATGTTTTGTTCTTGCAGCTGCATTTGCTATAAACAACTCAGGAGAAGATATAGTTTCCCATCCTCCACTATGATGTTCCCCAATCCATGCTTCATCGAAATCTAATCGATCTAAATGTTCAAGTAATTCTAAATCACGTTCTAATCCTACAGTAGGATTTTCACCTAATCGATGAAATGGAGCTAAAAATGTTCCAAACTTCATCCTCTGGTTTGTCATAATACACCTTTAATTTTCTGATAAAACTGGTATTATTAGTGTCGAAGTATACCATAAAAACGTATTCAATCACTCTCAAATTATTATTTAAATTAAAAACAAATCATGCCTTTACAAAGAGATAAACCATATATTTGGACCACATGGATAACAAAACTGTTATCTGGCGATAATTCGTGTGAATGGGCAGCTCAATTTAAATCATTACATGAAAGTAAATCTTATTCAAAGGCTAGTACTGGATTTGACACAGCTAAATGGCAAATTAACCATACAGACCTCCTAAATAGGATCAGAACAGATCTTGAATCACAAGAAAAAACCATTTATACAGAAAACCAAAACTACTTTAACCTTCATGGCAAAAGTGCAACTTTATCAGGGAAACCTGACTTAGTAACCATAAGTGGAAATAACGGCACAGTTATTGACGCTAAGACAGGTGAAGAATCAGCATCCCACATGATTCAACTGTTGATTTACATGTATGCATTACCAAAAGCTCTGCCTCAATACGGAAGTATAAAATTCGAAGGAAAAATCATTTACTCAGATAATGAAGTTTTTATTCCATCTGATGCTGTAAATGATAGTTTTGTAGAAAAATTGGTAGAGCTAATTAAAAGGATTACGTCTGATACTCCAGCAAATAAAATCCCAAGTTCACAGGAATGTAAGTTTTGCAGCATCACTTCGGCCGATTGCCCAGAAAAAATAGAACAAGATGAAACTCCTATCGATTCCTCGACTGATGATTTTTAATAATGATTTTTAATAATGATTTCAAATAAGTATAGAAAATGTCGTCAAACTCAAAAATTAATATAGGATTAATCGGATTAGGCAGTTGGGCTAAAAAATCATATGTTCCTGCATTGATAGAAATGGAAGATTTTGTATCTGTAAAGGCTGTGGCCGCCAGATCAAAAAAAACTAGAGATTTCGCTAAAAATATATTCAAAGAAAATATATTGATTTTTGAAGACTATAAAAGTTTAATAAAAAATTCTCAAATTGATGCTGTAATGATTGGATTACCAAAAGAAATCACTCCATATGCTACAAAAACAGCATTAGATAAAAACTTAAATATATTTGTTGAACCGCCTTTTGGATCTCAACATTTATCAGATGAAATTTTAAAAATTGCATCTTCATACACTAAAGTTTTTCACGTAGATATTGAACTTAGATACCTTCCAATAATTACAAAATGCCTTGATTTAATCAATTCCGGGATACTTGGTAAAATTCTTAAAACATCAGTGACGTTAGAATGTGATTGGTTCCAACATGCTTCAGGTGATGTTAAAAAAACTAATGAATTCGTCAAAGGATTAGCAACCTGGTATATTGACCTTATAGATCTGTTCTCAAATCATACTCCAAAACGAATTGATGTTTTTGGCACATCAGAAAATAAAATAGATCAAATATCTTTTGGAAACGTACTGATTGAATATTCAAACAACTACATTGGAGAATGGAATTTTAACCTAAATAAAACTAAAGTTTTCAACCTAAAATTAAATTTATTAGGATCCAAAGGGCAATTAGAAACAAATTTACTTGAAGGTACATATACATTTAATCACAATGAAAATGATTCATCTTATGGAACAGTAAAGGCTTCATTCCCTACGCTTGGTTTTGTTGGAATGAGAGAAAGTATAAAATCTTTCATAGAGGCAATCCGAAATGGCAAACAATCTCAATCAAATGGTATCTCTTATAACAATATCCATATACTTCTATCTGGAATTTCTAAAAGTATAGAAACAAATCAATCAATAAAAATTAATTAAATCAGGGAGCATTTATGTAAAGGAGTTAATAATGCACCAACCTACAATGGACTTCGGATATAATCCTCCTACAGGACCTAGGAGTATGGAGAAAATCAGGCCAAATTTCTTCTCTTCAGATTTAGAAAAAACTCTCAATATAGCTTCAAATGGATTTAAATCTGTTTGGGTTTCTGATCATCTAAATTACACTGATGAATTCCGGTTAGAATGCTGGACTTTGCTAACATGGATTGCTGCAAAATTTCCTCAATTTAACTTAGGTACAATAGTTATGTGTAATTCATTTAGAAATCCATCATTAATGGCAAAAATGGCCACAACTATTCAACATCTCAGTAATAACAAATTTATTCTAGGATATGGAGCTGGTTGGTATGAAGAAGAATATAAAGCATTTGGTTTCGAATATCCAAAAATTAAAGTTAGGACAGAAATGCTAGCTGAAGCAATTCAAATAATGAAAATGCTTTGGAATAAAAATGATGCAACATTTGAAGGAAAATATTATCAAATCAAATCAGCAAATTGCGAACCAAAGCCTAGTAAAGCACCTCCAATAATGATTGGTGGTGCCGGTGAAAAATTCACTCTCAAGATAGTAGCAAAACATGCTGATTGGTGGAATGATCTTTCTAGACCTATTGACGAAACAAAACATAAGCTTAAAGTTTTAAAAGAACATTGCATTAATGAAGGAACGGATTTTGATAAAATTAGAAAAACTATGTCTGTTAGAATTTTCATAGACAAATCTCATTCTAAAGCTCAAGAAAAAATCAAAAGCATGGGGTTATATATAGAAAACCCTCCTATTGCAGGAGATCATGTATATATCACTGAACAATTAACAGAAATAGCAGAATTAGGTTTTGATTTATGTATCACAGTCTTAGAAGACTTCCAAAACCAAGAAGACATGAAATTGTTCTCTGAAAAAGTTATCCCAAATTTTAAATCTACTGAAGTAGAATAATGTCCCTTAATAAAGCTGCGTTTATATATTCGAATAAGCTTAGTAAGCATATCCTAAGTGATTCTCACCCTATGCAGCCTAAAAGGCTAGCTATGACATATGATCTTTTAACACAGTATGATGCATTCAATCAAAATAACGCTGAAATAATTTCTCCAAGAAATGCTACACAAAATGAATTAATTAAATTCCATACTGAAGATTACATTGACGCAATCAAAAACATTAGTAGTAATCCAAATAGCATTTCTTCTGCATTATATAACCTAGGAACTGTAGACAATCCTTGCTACCCACAAATGTTTGAAGCTGCGTTACTTTCAACTGGTGGGTCAACCCTAGCTGCTGACTTATTAATTTCTTCAGAATATGATTCAGTTTTCAATATTTCTGGTGGACTTCATCATGCTATGAGATCAAATGCGTCAGGCTTCTGTATATTTAACGATCCTGTAATTGCTATAGAAAAATTTACAGAAAACAAAATGAAAGTTGTTTATATTGATATAGATTGTCATCATGGAGACGGAGTTCAAAAAGCATTCTACGATAGAGATGATGTTTTAACTATCTCAATACATGAATCCGGTGCATTTATATTCCCTGGCACAGGAAATACAAATGAAATTGGAACTGGTAAAGGCAGAGGATATTCCATCAACATGCCCCTTTATCCCTATACAGACGATGAAATATACCAAGACACATTTAGAAAAATTGTTCCCCCTCTAATAGAATATTTCCACCCAGACGTTTTGGTTACACAAATGGGAATAGATTCTCATTTCGAAGATCCTATAACTCATTTATCTTTAACTGTTCAAGGATTCACTGAAATTGTCAAAATATTCAAATCATTCAATCTTAAATGGTTATCACTTGGTGGTGGTGGATATAATTTACAAGCAGTAGCACGTGCTTGGGCAAGCGGTTGGGGAGTTATATCTAATCAAACTTTCTCCAATACACTTCCTGGAAATTATAATCAAACTCATAATATATCAACTTTGTTTGATGCTTCTCCTCCTATAATAGAAGATGCCGTGAAAAGTGTTTGTAAAAAATTCGTGGAAGAAAATATTTCAACACTAGAAAAATATCTAAGGCCAATTTATCCAATTAATTTAAACTAAACAAATTACTCCAGATTAGTTGCGTATTACTGAATTCTAATGAGAAAATAAACAATAGATAATACTAAACGTTCTTTTAGGAGCCTTTGTGCCATCCTCAAATAAAAAAAATATTATTAAAAGATTAATGCCAAATTTATTTAATTCAAAAATCTCTTCAAAAAATTTGATTACACCTTTCCAGCAATTTACATCTCTGGAAGCTTCTGGTGGAATCGTAATGTTTATTGCAGCTATTGTAGCTTTATTATGGGTAAACTTTATCAGTTTTGAATCTTACGAAAATATTTGGAAGACAAAATTAACAATAGGTATTACTTCTTTCTCTATCGAAGAAACCTTGCATTTCTGGATCAACGAAGGATTGATGGCAATATTCTTTTTTGTTGTTGGTTTAGAAATCAAAAGAGCAATGATTTTAGGTGATTTATCATCATTGAAAAAATCAACATTCCCCATCATGGCAGCAATAGGGGGAATGTTAATACCTGCATCAATTTTCATTTCTCTCAATTACAACCAAGAAACAATAACTGGCTGGGGAATCCCAGTAGCAACTGACATTGCATTTTCTCTTGGAGTTCTTTCATTACTAGGTAGAAAAGTCCCTCTTACATTAAAAGTATTTCTAACAGCATTAGCTATAGTTGATGACATAGGTGCAATACTAATAATTACATTGTTTTATACATCTGAATTAATTTGGTTAAAGCTAGCAATAGCTGGCGTTTTACTTCTAATATTAATTGTGGCAAATATTTCAGGAATGCGAAATCCAACTATTTATTGCTTGCTGGGAATATGTATATGGGTATGCTTTTTTCATTCTGGCATTCATGCTACGATCGCTGGAGTTTTGGTTGCAATGACAGTTCCTTTAAAAGTCCGAATAAACACTACGGAATTCCTTGAACGTTGTAAAAATCTTTTAAAATACTTTGAACCACCAAACCATTTAAGAACTTCAAAGGGTAATTCTGCATTAAGCACAGTGGAACAAAGATCTGCATTAAATGAATTAGAAATCGCAGTCAAAGAAGTAGAATCTCCTCTTCAAAGATTAGAGCATAATCTACACTATTGGGTTGCATTTTTTATAATCCCATTTTTTTCATTATCTAATTCAGGATTCATTATTGACCAAAATGCATTTTCAAATGCCAGTTCTCTCACAACTGGAATAATTTTTGGACTTCTTGCAGGCAAGCCAATAGGAATATTTATTTTTAGTTATTTATCAGTGAAAACAGGAATTGCTGATCTCCCTTCGGGTGTTAATTGGAAGCAAATTATTGGAATTGGATTCTTGGCTGGCATCGGATTCACTATGTCTATTTTCTTGAGTGGACTAGCCTTCCAAGCGTATGATTTAATCGTCACATCCAAAATGGCAATTTTTACCGCATCTTTACTAGCAAGCGTTATAGGATTATTAATTTTAAAACTAACAAAAACTAATGAATTTTAATTGAAGTTTCATTCCTTATTGTACCAAAATACATAGAATGTAATAAAATATTCATAGGATTTATTTAATGTATTGTATGAAATGTGGCAAACAAAATGATGAGGATTCTTCCTTCTGTGAATCTTGTGGCCAAACTATAACAAAAAAAATTTCAAATAAAAATATTGTACCTACAATTAGTTTTTTAAAAGCTATAGAGCTAGGCTACAGACGCACACCTGATTTCAAAAGTCGATCTAGACGTTCTGAATATTGGTGGTGGATACTTTTTACTAGCATAATAAATTTTTCCTTAGGCTTGGTTCCGATAATTGGGATTTTGACAAGCTTGATTCTATTAATTCCAACAATATCTGTAACAACAAGACGTCTACATGACATTAATCTTACTGGATGGTGGCAAGCACCCATTCTTGCTCTGGGAATTCTAGGAAATTTTTTACCTCAATCCTATTACTCAAGTAACCTAAGTTTAATATTAATATTTATGTTACTGGCATGTTTAGCTATTTTCATCTATTGGACTGCTAAAGATGGAGACAAAGACTCAAATAAGTATGGAGACAACCCAAAATTTCCAAGGGCGTAAAAATATCAAAACAAAATATTTGATAAATGAAAAAATCATTTTTTACTTGATATGAATCAATTCATATGCTAAATTGACCAAACCGGGGTGTGGCGCAGCTTGGTAGCGCACTTGCATGGGGTGCAAGGGGTCATTGGTTCGAATCCAATCACCCCGACCATAAAAAATTATTCAATTAAGATATACAAGTAATGAATAATTAATAAAAATCGGAGATCCGTTTGGAATATTACAACAAGTTTAGTTTTAAAAAACTAGTGAGGATTTGAATGAAAAGTCTAAAAATTACTTCTATAGAAGTAGACGAATTTGAATTCCCATTAAAAGATGTAACTAAAGACTACAATGGTTTCAATTTAGTATACAAAAAAAATTCTAACCAAACTGCAGTAACATATGCACTAAAAGTATTCACAAATGAAGGAGTGACTGGAACATATATCGGTGGTGATTCTCCAAGTTTTGCTCAATTTAATATGTTTGCATCCTATCTAATTGGTAAGAACCCTCTGCATAGAGAACTTATATACAATGATGTCAAAAGAGCTCTAAGAAAATTTGACAAAATGGGAATGGGTCCAATAGATATAGCACTATGGGATTTAGCTGGGAAATATTACAATGCTCCTATTTATGAACTATTAGGAGGTTGGAAAACTAAAATACCTGCATACGCAAGTACGATGCATGGAGACAGAAACGGTGGCTTAGATTCTCCAGAAGCATACGCAGAATTCGCTGTTTCATGTAAAAATATGGGATATCCCGCTTTCAAAATTCATGGTTGGGGTGATTATAGTCTAGACGAAGAAATTAAAACAATTCTAAAAGTCAGAGAAGCAGTAGGAGATGACATGGACCTAATGCTTGATCCAGCATGTGAAATTAATACATTCTTAGAAACTGTTAAAATTGGTAGAGCATGCGATGAAGCAAAATATCTTTGGTTAGAAGATCCGTATAAAGATACTGGAATCTCAATTCATGGTCATAAAATGCTTAAAGGTCTCATCAAAACTCCTATATTACAAACAGAACATATAAGGGGATTAGAAGAACATGTTAACTTCATACAATCAGGTGCCACAGACATTGTAAGAGTAGATCCTGCATATGATGGTGGAATTACTGGTGCAATAAAAATCGCACATGCTGCAGAAGGTTTTGGGCTAGATTGCGAAGTTCACGCACCAGGTCCCGCACAGAGACATTTGATTGCATCTATACGCAACACAAATTATTACGAAATGGCTCTTGTACACCCTAAAACGTCAACAAATGGAACAATTGCAAATGAAATATATGAAAACTATGAAGATTCTTTAACTTCAATTAATTCCCGCGGCGAAATTTCAATACCAAATTCCCCTGGCTTAGGAGTTGAATACAATTGGGATTTCATAGAAAAAAACAGAACAGGTGGAAGAAAATACGAATAACTGTATTTTTATTTACGATCAAAGCCATGATTAAAATTATCGCTTACGCTAAAAACACCTAAATCTTTTCCTTGATGTACATGTACAACAACTTCTTCTTTCGTCACCCCAACCGCTTCACATAATTCCTCATCCATGGTATCAATAAGTTCCTGTACTTGCTGAAGTGTGATGTGATTTAAAACATTTAAACTTGCATGCACAACATTATCCGTGAAATGAATATCTAACCTCCCCACAGACTTCTCACCATATAAAACCGTATAACATTCTGATGAACGAGTTCTACATTCACGTTCAAAATAAAATTTATCCATAAACCACCTGATTTTTATAAAAAATGATCATTAATAATGAAAATTATTCTCTAATTTGACCATCTCCTTCTATGATCCATTTATATGAAGTCAATTCATCTGGCCCCATTGGCCCTCTGGCATGAATTTTATTTGTGCTAACAGCAACTTCAGCCCCTAATCCTAATTCAGAGCCATCGTTAAATCTAGTGCTAGAATTCAAAAATACGGCTGAGGCATCAACTTCTCTTAGAAATCTATCTCCATTTTCAGGGATTGAAGTGATTATACATTCAGAATGACCGGAACCAAAATTTTGAATATGAGAAATAGCTGATTCAAACGAATTAACAACCTTAATCGCTAAAGTTAATCCTAAAAATTCTTTCCCCCAATCAGTTTGTTCTGCTTCAAGAATATTAGAACCAATTCCATGATTCTGTTGAACAATTTCAATAGCATCAGGGTCGCATTTAAATATTACATTTTTATTAATTAATTTGTCTAATAACATATTCAAAAAAACATGGGCTATATCACAATGCAAAATCACAGTGTCTACGGCGTTACAAACATATGGATTTGAGGTCTTAGCATTATCAACTATAGAAACACCCATAGATATATCAGAAATACTGTCTATATATATATGACAAACACCTATACCTCCAGTGATTGAAGGCATAGTAGCTTTATCAGATACATATCTTATCAATTCAGCCCCACCCCTAGGTATCATCAAATCGATATATTGATCCATACTTAACATACCATTTACAATTTCTCTATCAGTGTCAGAAACAAATTGGATTACGTCCTGAGGTAAACCTGCTAAAGAAATAGAATCCCTAATGATTTCAGACAACAACAAATTGGAATTAAACGCATCACTTCCTCCTCGTAAAATTACTGCATTAGAAGATTTAATACATATTGCTGAAATATCTACAGTCACATTCGGACGACTTTCATAAATCACACCAATCACACCAATTGGAACTCGTACTTTGGAAACTTTCAAACCATTAGTTAGGATTTTTTGATCAAACCTAACGCCTACGGATTCTTTTAATTCTGATATTTTAATCATATCTTCAGAAATTTTCTGTATCTTGGATTCATCCAATTGCATCCTTCCAATTAAAGAAGAACTCAACCCTGAAGAAATTGCATTATCCACATCACAATTATTTACATCAATAATTTCATTTTTTCTGTCTAACAATTGTTCGGAAATATTCAATAATGAGCGATTTCTAGAAGAAGATTCAAATTTCAAAAACTCAAAGGCAGATTCCTTAGCTTTAATACCAATTTCATTTAATTTTGAATTTAACTTGACCATAATTTAATCTTATTATTCTAAATTAACACCATATTATTTCTATGAATCACTTCCTCGCCATAGTTGTAGCCTAAAAGTTCATCAAATTTTTGAGAGCTTTTACCCATTATCTTAATTATATCTTCAGAATCATAGTCTGTGATACCAACCGCGAATGAAACTAAATTTGGACCACCAATTGAAACAATATCGCCTCTATTAAAAGTCCCAATTACATTTTTTATACCAACAGACAATAAACTACCACTTTTTTCTTTAATTGCTACTGATGCACCTTCATCAATTGTAATTTGACCACTATTTGACAATCCACTAATCATCCATCTCTTACGACTTTCAATTTTATTAACCTTGGAAGGAAAAAATGTGCCGCATTTAAATCCTGATAACAATTTTGACAAAACATTTTCTTGTAATCCGCTAGCTATAACAGTATCCACTCCTGATTTAGTCGCCAATTTTGTTGCATTCAATTTTGTAATCATTCCGCCTCTACCTTGAGAATCCAAAGAATCTCCACCCATTGCTTCAACATTCTCATCAATACTGTCGACATTCTCAACCAAAACAGCTGAAGAATCCAAGTTAGGATCGGAAGTATATAATCCTCCTACAACACCTAGCATAATTAACAAATCTGCATCGATAAGATTAGCAACCATAGCAGAAAGAGTATCATTATCCCCAAATGTTTCCCCATGAAGTTCATCAACAGCCACAACATCATTTTCATTAATTATTGGAATAAGATTTAAATCTATAAGCGATAAAAGAGTATTTCTAATATTTAAATACTTTTCTCTAACTAAAAAATCAGATCTGGTTAGTAAGGCTTGAGCAACTGATAAGTTTCTGGAAGAAAAAAATTCCCCATAAACATGAATCAATCTTCCTTGACCCGCAGCTGCTAAAACCTGCCTGAAAGGAACATTTTTTCTACCTGAATGTCTTATCACAGCTCTGCCTGCAGCCACAGCACCAGAAGAAACTAATACAATTTCTATACCTTGATTTTTTAAATTCGCAATTTCTTCAACAAGATTTTTCATAAATCCAAGATTTAATCTGCCGGATTTATCAGTAATTAATGCTGTTCCTGCTTTGATTACTACTCTTTTATAATTATTTGAATTCATATATCAACCATAATTCAATATAGTTTACTTAATAAGTTTACCAGTCTGGATCAAAATCATCATATTCATTATTAGTTACACGTTTTTGTTCAGTACCATCAGGACGCATCACAAAAATTTCTGAATCTCCATCCAAGTATGAAATAAATGCGATTTTTCGGCCGTTTGGCGACCATACAGGTTGATCGTCTCGTACATTATTCTGAGTTAATCTAACAACCTCATTATTTCTTTTAATATTAACAACATAAATTTCAGATTTATCTTCTACTCCAGAAACAAATAATATTTTCTCACTTTTAGGCCCCCATGAAATATTTGAAATCTGAGCAGTTTCATCTGGCAATTCGATTCTTCTATAATTAATTTCATGATCATAACCAGAGTTTCCAAATATTTTTTTATACCATCTAGAATGTGTTTTTATTGGCTTCAATGAAAAATTTTCATCATCGTAGTCAGCAATATAAAGACCTATAAAATTTTCCTGATTTGAAAGAAATATGAATTTCTCCCCATTAGGTGATAATTTAGGAGAATAAGCATTAAAATCTATTAATCTACTTTCATTAACTCCATCAGGATTCCTAACATATATTCCCTGAACACCTTCGGTATTAGAAGAAAATAATATAGATTTGCCATCTAGAGACCAATCTCCAACCTCAAAGCCGGGAATAGAGGTTAATTTTTGTGGTTCAGTGCCGTCAACTCCCATTACGTATATAGAAGGCCCGTAGTCAGAAACATAAGCTATTTCCTTACTGTCAGGAGACCATATTTGACTTGATAAATTATATGGGCCTCCAACAAATAAATTGTTGGAATAATTATTATTTAAATCGTTATTGTTCACTAAGTAAATTGATTTTGTTTCCCCTGAATTTTTTAAAAATACAATATATTTGTTGTCAAAAGAAACTTTTGGAGAAAATTCATCCTTCAAATCAACAGTTATAGCCTGTAAATTTTGACCATTTGAATCTATAGAAAATATATCAAAATTACCATTTTGATTTGAAGAAAAAACTATTGGGGGCTCTTTAGAAATAGTCGTAGAACAACCTAACACCAAAAAAATCCCGACAATCTGAATTAAAAAAATTCCGCCAAACAAATTTTTCAAGTTTTTAACCACATTCAAATATTCACATTAATCTCAAGCATAGTAATATAATAAAAATCAAGACTTAACACATACAACGCCTTTTACTATAACAATTTAAATTACATAGCTTTTGTTATTTCGAGTTTAACTCGGGATAAAACGTAAAAAAAGGGGGCTTCAGTTCTAAATTAATGGATTTATTAGAATATAAAATACAAAAATCAAATTTTCTGCCAGCGAATAACCTTTGATATACTTACTAAGTGAACATAATGGATGTTTAACTATATCATTACAACTATTAATTAAAATCAACATTGGATATTTGGAATAAATTTAACGGAGTAAAATTTGTCCCCAAAAAATAATTCTTTTGAAAATAGAGTTGTAAATTTATTACTGGAGTTAGAATTAATTACTCCAAAACAACTTCAACTAACAAAAAACTCTTTGACTAATTCAAAGAACAATCTGTTAGAAGAGCTAATTAAGAAAAAATTTCTGTCCAGCAAAATTTTATCTGACACGATTGATTCAAGATTAGGTATCCCGACAATAGATTTAAAAACAACCAAAATTGACTCATCAGCTGTCAAATTAATTCCTGAAGAATTTTCTAGAAAAAATCGTATTCTGCCCATAAGTCTAGAAAAAGACGGAACAATAAAAATTGCAACACTTACACCAAATGATTTTGAATTAGCTTCAGATATTGCTCTAATCACTGGCCATCAAACAAAGTTTGGATTCATTTTAAATGACTCAATTGACGATATGATCAATAAAGTTTATGTTTCAGGAATTCCTCAAAATACCACTAAAGAAATATCTAGTACTAAAACCAGCTTAAAAATAAACTCAAGTTTCAACATGTTTAATGAAAATAATAATGAATTATCTCCATCCCAATTTGTTAAAAAAATTACTTCACAGGCAATAAAAAGAAAAGCATCTGACATTCACATTGTCCCTGAATCAAATTCTTCAAATATTTCATTTAGAGTAGATGGTTCACTTGGTAAAATCACAGCAATTCCTCTAAATCTTCATGAATCAATTGTTTCAAGAATCAAAGTATTGGCTGAAATGGATATTTCAGAGACCAGGAGGCCACAAGATGGAAGTTTTACCGTCAAATCAGAAGATCAAGATGTAGATTTACGCGTATCTTCAATAGGAATAACTTGGGGCGAAATGATGGTAATCAGAATTCTCGAAAGATCAAATAGTTTAATTAAACTAGAAGACTTAGGAATGGAATCTTCTGTAAATTTATGGAGAAAGTTATTGTCGCTTCCATTTGGAATGTTACTTGTATCAGGGCCCACCGGCTCAGGGAAAACTACAACCCTATATGCCTCTGTAGCTGAATTAATTCAAGATAGAGGCAATATTATGACTGTAGAAGATCCTGTTGAATATAGACTTGAAGAACTCCATCAAATAGAAGTAAATAGACAGGCTGGGATAGATTTTTCAACTGGCTTAAAATCAATTATGCGAATGGATCCTGATGTCGTGTTAGTAGGAGAAATCAGAGACGCAGAAACTGCAAAAACAGCTGTAGATGCAGCACTAACCGGACATCTAGTTTTAGCGTCTATTCATAGTAATGATGCATCTTCTGCATTCCTAAGATTACTAGATATGGAAATTGAACCTTATATGGCAGCAACTGCTGTAATAGGATGCTTAGGACAAAGACTAGTTCGAAAATTAGATGAACATTGCGCAATTCCAGGAGAACTATCCGAACAGGAGTCAATAGCGTATCGAAATGAAATCAAACAACCATCTGCAAATTTCAAAAAACCTCATGGTTGCAATTTTTGTGATTTTTCAGGATACTTAGGCAGAACTGGTGTATTCGAAATTCTATCAGTTAATAATAACATCAGAAATTTGGTTACATCACAATCAAGTGGTCAAGAAATACAAAAACAAGCGTTAAAAGATGGGATAATCCCGTTGAAAAAAGCAGGTATGATGAAAGTCCAAAACGGCATTACTACAGTTCCAGAAATTCTGAAAAATGTATATTTTATAGATTAACAAAAATTAACCCAACAATATTGAACCACTATGAACATTAGATATAAAGCATATACTCAAAATGGCAAAAAAGTTAGCGGAATACTTGATGCAGAATCTGAAAAGACTGCTTATAATATTCTTGAAGAAAAACAATTATTACCTTATCATCTCGAAGCAATAGAAAATCAAACTTTTAAATTTTCTACAGGTATATCTTTTAAAGTTAAAACTCAAGATTTAATAACTTTTACTAAACAGCTTTCCTCTCTTCTAAATGCGGGTATTCCATTAAGAAAAGCTTTATCAATTCAAGAGGAACAAGCTAATAGCAAAAAATTAAAAAAAACATTAATCCAAATCACGCAAGACATTGAAAATGGTTCCAGTTTTTCAGTGTCTTTTTCAAATCACCCATCTGTATTTCCAGAATTTTACCTAAGATTGCTAAAAGTAGGTGAAGCGACTGGAAATATTCAAGCTACATTAAATCAACTAAGTGACTTTCTAACCAGAAAAAGAAAAACATCTGACAAAATTAAACAGGCTTTACTATATCCAATATTCAGCTTAAGTGTGGCATTGTTTGCAACATTTATTTTAGTGACATATTCTCTTCCAGCTCTACAAGACTTGTTAAATCAATTTGGAGGTACCACTCCTATTACAACAAAAATATTAATCTATGCTTCAGGAATATTATCAAATTATTCTTATGTGTTTTTTGGAATAATTTCAATATTTGTTTCATTGTTTCTTTTATCTACAAAAATACAATTGGGTAAAATGATTGTAGACAAATTTCTTCTATCTACGCCTGTAATTTCAAAAATTATAATCTCCTCAAACATGTTCTTTATAACCAATACACTTTCAACTCTCATTAAAGCTGGAGTACCAGTAATTGAATCTATGAAACTTTCAGAGTATGTATTAACTAATAGTCAAATACGAAAATGGTTATCATCGGTAACTGAAAAAGCTTCTCAGGGAGAAAAACTAGGTGATGCTTTTAAAGATATACAAGGATTCCCATCAATCATTTCAGATGCAATTTCTATATCAGAAGTAAAAGGTGAATTAACTAATACATTGGATGGACTGTCATCATATTACGAAGATCTAACAGAAACTGCTGTATCTAATACTACAGAATTGATACAACCAATTGTCATTTTAGCCGTCGCTTCCGTGGTTGGGTTTATATCTGTAGCCGTAATCCAAGGAATATACTCTACATTAGGAGCGGTAAATTGACTCCAAAAAATCAAAATCGACTAAAATTACCTATAATTAACATGCTAGATGAAAAAGTCGATTCCAGTTTAAATTCAAAAATTTTTATAATAATAATTGCTTTAATTACTTCAATAGCAGGCATGTTTTTTATACTTCAAAGTAATCATTATCATGAAACGGAAATACTATATATCAATTCAGAAATTGATTTGTTGGAAAATTTATTAGTAAAAAAACAAGAACAACTCAATGATTTGAATCACTCAATAACTAATATTGAAACAGAAATAATGTCAATTGATCAAAAAATATTAATTACAGGGCAGGAATTAGACCGATTACTTGCTGGGCAATTAAACCGTAGTCAAACCTATCATTCAATTTTAAATGGAAATGATAAAAATCTAAAAATTCTCAAAATATTAGAAAATTCAAAAAAAGAAATCCACATTATGGGTGAAGCAAAAATGATTGAAAATCTAGGAGAGTTTCAAAATCAACTCAACACCAATTTAAGTATTGAAAACTTACGTTGGAGCAATACAGAAAATGGATTGCTATTTACCGCTCAAATAACTGAAAATTAAAATGAACTATTTAAATTTCATTCAAGAAAAAATGAACTTACTGCCAATTT
>Ga0114996_10003540_pt1 | contig 19339 bp, 15 predicted proteins | sample ArcticOcean_MG_C_4_FD_87039 | JGI IMG/M metagenome (GOLD analysis project Ga0114996, IMG submission 87039) | Marine microbial communities from western Arctic Ocean - ArcticOcean_MG_CB4_134 | ecosystem: Environmental > Aquatic > Marine > Oceanic | place: Arctic Ocean: Canada Basin | collected...
GGGATCTAAAATAACTACATATTTTCCTCAAAAGGCTTCAAGAATCGCTCACCACCCCGGGGTTATATGGGCTTCAACCCGGCCTCACTCGTCTTTGGTGAATTCACCGTCACACTCTCCGCTGTTTTCGGTGGCTTTGGTGGTTGGTTGGTCGGTAATTTAATGCTCCTCGGCCTTGCAGTAGTCATCATTCTAGCCGCGATAAATCGGGTTGCGCTACGCCAGCAACTAGGACTTTCAAATAAACGATTAAGATGGCACGCATCTCTTGGGATTTGTCTTTTTTTGCAATATATTTTCTATTCATCTAACCTCACTTTCCCACCCGTTGGCGCCTTCATCACCGCCCTCACAATGACGGTTATAATCGGTTGGTCGTTGGAGTCAGTAGCACCCATTTCTTCTTGAGATTCTCAGTATTTACCGCATTTGCAATTTCTGATTAGTTTTTCCCTAAATGCAATGGTATTTTCAATAACCCACCCCCGTTATTTGTAGTTTTGATTTGGTTGAATATGACTGGGTGGGTTCAAACGCAACCGGCTCCGCCTCAAACGCATGGCCCGCTTTGGTGAGCATCCAGATTTGCCCGATGCGTTGGAGGCATTGCTCGCCGATGAGACGGCGAGCACGGTCTTCCTGAAGGCGGATTGTCGACCACGTGTTAAGGCTGGACACATCAGTGAATTGCTGCTGCAAGAAGTCGGTGAGGAAAAGTGGAGTCGGAACGAAGTCGAAAGCCTCTCCGAGGATTTATCGACGATCGTCGAGGATCATCAACATCGCAGTGATTGTTTCGTTGAAATCGAGCGGGTTGGCTGCCGCATCACTCAAATTGGCGACCTCCGTGTAACCTGTGCTTGGCCGCCTTTTTCCGAAGCGTGGGAAATCACAGTAGTTCGCCCGGTTGCCCGTCTTTCCCTTTCTGAATACGAATTAGATTCTGAATTAGTCAGCCGAATTTCTGACCATCATCGAGGAATTTTCGTCGTCGGCAAACCAGGTTCCGGTAAGACCACTTTCGCCCAAGCTATCGCCGACCATCTCGATGAGAATGTCGGTGCGATGGTCAAAACGATGGAGGCGCCTCGTGACCTACAGGTCGCAGAACGGATTACTCAGTACGCACCACTCGAAGGTGATCTTGAGAAAACCGCTGAAGTCATCTTCCTCGTCCGTCCAGATTTCGTCATTTTTGACGAGGTTCGTCGAGCCCGCGATTTTGAGATATTTGGTGATGTCCGACTCGCTGGTGTTGGCCTCCTCGGCGTAACCCATGCGAATAGCGGGTTGGAGGCAATTCAGAGATTGGTCGGCAAAGTCGAACTCGGCTTAATTGCCCAAGTTCTAGATACGGTCATCCATATCGAAAAAGGCCGAGTTCACCAAGTTCTCGAAATCGAGATGGTAGTTCGAGCACCTAGCGGTATGGATAGTGAATTATCCCGCCCAGTCATTGAGATACGAGAGTTCCCTACGCGCCGCTTAACCCATGAGATGTTCGCGTTTGGCAGTGAGATTGCCGTCGTTCCAGTCTCAGAAGATGCGGAGGCAGCGAGCCCCGTTCGACAACTCGCTGGCGTCGAACTCGCCCGTCTCGCTTCTGGATTCACAGGTGCCCACATTCACGCCGCGATTTTCACATCAGACAACGCCGCCGACCTTTATGTCGATGACAAATCGGTCGGTGGAGTAGTCGGTTCAGGCGGCTCATCGATCCGCGCCCTCGAAGAAGAGGTCGGTGGAGTCCGGCTCAAAGTCAAGGGAGCGAGCGAAATGCCACACGGCATGCGTCGACGCCTAGAAGAGTCCTCGTGGCAATCTGACCTCAGCGATACGCGGAGTCGTGGTGGTAGAAAGTGGGAAGATGGCGGCGGAAGAGGTCACCGAGAGTCTGGTGGCGGGCAATATAGTGGAAAGCAGGGTGGTCGAGGTGGCGGCCGGCGCGGCAAGGGTGGACGCCGTTGAAAGCGTGGTTGTAATTATCAGTATTAATTCGCCAATTCAATTATAACAGTCACTCAACCTGCTCCCCCGATGCGTCGAACACTGTTACTCACCTTGCTCTTTGCTGCAGTCTCATTTTTGCCTTTGGCACAAACGTTCCAACCCCTCACCGAAACCACTCCTGAAACCGATGACGAATCACTTCTTTCTCTCAACGAATCGGGGGAGAATTCCCGGATGACGATCGGTGGTGGAAATCCACTAGGATGGGAATGGGTCCAGAAAGATTCTGATGCTGGTTACACATGGGTTCGTGCTGTTAAGGGCGAAGCGACAGGAGGAATGTATGTCGCTGGAATTTTCCGTGGTGGCAGCATTTCACTCGACCAGCATCACGCTTTGAATAATGGGGGACTCGATGTCTTTGTCGCTCATCTCGATAGCAGCGGGGATTGGTCGTGGATGACTACATTAGGTGGTGTACTCGATGAATATGTGGAGGCGATGGAACTTGACTCAAGTGGTGACTTAGTTATTGTTGGCAGTTTTGATTCTCCATCATTTAACACCAGCACTACTCAACTTACCAATCAGGGAAGTAGGGATGCATTCGCTGTCAAAGTGGATGGCTCGACTGGAGCAATAGTTTGGGGTGCGAGTATAGGTGGTTCAGGATTTGATAATCTTACAGGCGTCACAGAATTATCGACAGGTAACCTCGGGTACAGCGGCTGGACTACTAGCCCTTCTTTGACTATCAATGGAACACAACATAATAACAGCGGAGATTTTGACATTCTCATAGTTTGGTCGACCAATTCTGGAATTTGGGACCATTCAGCGATGTATGGTGGTAGTGGTAAAGAACAATCTCACGATGTCGCGGCGGACCAAAATGGCCGTTTGATGGTAGTTGGAGAATTCGCTTCTTCAACTCTTAGCCTCGACCAGACAACCGTTTCACATGGTGGTGGTATTGGTTCGGATAGTTTGGTAATGCGGGTCGCGAGAAGTGGGGTTGAATGGGTCCGTAAACCAATCTGCGCAATTAATGATCGCGCCTGGACAGTCGATGTTGATAGTGCTGGCAATGTTTTTGTCGGTGGTGAAGTATTCCATAATTCTACTAGCACCGCAAACAATTATCGAGAGTTAACATGGGGTTCGATTCAAATTACCCAAGGTAGAGATTGGAACACAGTGTATGTCGTAAAATTCAGCAATGTTGGGGCGATTGGTTGGGCGATTCGAACTTACAATTCCAATAGTTACGCCGGTTCAAACTATTGGCAACAGAATCCGTCAATCTCTGTCGATGGAACTACGATTGGGCTCGGTTTTGATTCAACTTACAGATTTAGGTTCAAGTATGGTAGTGGTTCTTCATCCGACTTTTATACTCAAAATAACTATGGAATCAATGCGAACTTCATCCATATTTCCAGTACTGGTTCAGCATTGACTAATAATTACATTACTTCGAGAGACACCTCTATAGATGATATCGATTTTATCGACCAATCTAGCGGCAGCGATACCGGTTTTGCAGCGTGGAATCTAATGTCACGCTCGGTTGGTAATTCTCAAACAACTTACTTCGGCGAATATATGGATTCACCCCACGCGACAGTCCGCTCATATCAATGGAGTTCTGGGCCTCAAACACTTCTTTTGAACAGACCTATAGGCGCTACTTATTCTGAATCTATCCTCGATTATGAACCACTCAATTCCACGCATTCAGTTATGTTGATTCATTCCCGTTCTCAGAGTATGAGGTTTGGAGATTCTGTGGTCGGCGGGAATGTGTCACACCGTGTATTATTGGTGACGATAGATGAGAATGGTAGTTGGGAATCTGTAGATCAAATTATTATGTCGGATATGGATGCAGCGGCGATGAGTGTCTCGCCGAATGGAACGGTTTGGGTTGTGGTCGATAGGTCGGGCTGGGCGGATGTATCTGGCCTTGTATCCTGGCCGAGTGGTTCAGGCCTAATTATCGCGAGTTGGACTGCGTCTGTAGGTTGGGTTAGTGCCGATATCATGTGGGGAATGTATCCTGAATATGATAACGAAAAAATATTTATCGCATCCGATTTAAATGGTGATGTTTTCATAGGGGGACTTTGTTCCTCAACCGTTACCGTTACCGGCCAATCATTCACCGGTTCAAGCCAAAGCGCGCCCTGTATAGCTATGCGAAATTCGACTAGTGGCTGGACACATCTTGAGCGAGCCGGTTACAATTACGATTACGCCATCGATGCGATGACCGACCATGACGCCGGGGGCGTATACATGTGGACTCGTTCGGGCTACTGGTCACGACCTACAGGAAGCACCCATCAAGTCTACGATTACTCAGCAGGGGCTTTGGTCGAGTTTTTATCCTCAAACCAATCCTCTTGGCTAGTATCTTATCCTACTTGTACGAACAGTAATTGTAATTATGCCCAATCACTCGATGTTACCAGTTCTGGAGATGTCCTTCTCGGCGGGCATTTCAGTAATTCGATATCATTCCCATCTTGTTGCTCGGTCAATTCAGGAGGTAGTTGGGATGGCTACATCGCTCGATGGAATGGCACGGTGAAAGTTTGGGATTGGTCAATATCACTCGGTGGCACCGGTAGCGACTACCTCCTCGATGTGCGTGATGTAGGGAATGGTAGTATCGCCGCAGTCGGCGAGAAGAGTGGTGTCATCAGCGTCGGTTTGACCACACTCTCGAGTGGCGGAACTGGATTTGTAGCGATGGCCTCTGAACAAGGCACTTGGTCGTGGGCAGCTCAACCATCGAATTCAACCGTGATTCAACAAGTTATTCCAACTAGCAATGATACTATTCATGTCGCTGGAGTTTTGTCGAGAGATAACCGGCTACGAACTTTCGGTCTCGATTCACTTTCATCAGCGGATGGCGAGGATATTTTCATATCCAGAATGAGTGCAGATAATGATGCCGACGGAATCACCAACAATCGCGATAATTGCGTTTCAATTTACAATCCACCACAAGCCGATTACGATGCGGATTCACAAGGTGACATTTGTGATTCAGACGATGACGCCGATGGAATTTCCGATTTAACCGACACTTGTCCAATGGGTGATACCGGCTGGGTATCGAATGTCACAATCGATCATGATTCCGATGGCTGCCTCGATGCGAGTGAAGATACTGATGACGATGACGATGGCCGCCCCGATAGCTTGGATTCGTGTCCATCCGGGCAACTCGCTTGGCTCTCGAATAGTACTTCAGATCACGATAATGATGGTTGTCATGATGGCACTGAAGATTTGGATGATGACGATGACATGGTCGCCGATTTAGTCGACGCCTGTCCACTAGGATCTCTTGGATGGATTTCGGATTCGAGTACTGACCACGATGCTGACGGTTGTTACGACTCCGGTGAAGACCTAGATGACGACGATGACAGCGTCACCGACCCTAGTGATGCTTGTCCGCGCGGTGAACTCAATTGGTCTTCGACTGCAGCAACCGATAATGACGGCGACGGCTGTCGAGATGCCGGCGAAGATGACAATGATGACGACGATGATTTCTTAGATCACGAAGACTTCTGTCCAGCCGGCTCCCTTAATTGGCATTCAGGTGCAGTCACAGATTACGATGGCGATGGCTGCCTCGATGCGAACGAGGATACCGATGACGATGCTGACGGCGTCTTGGATGTTGATGACAACTGTGTCCGCAGCCCGCTCGGCTGGCGAACCAATCCAACCATCGACTTCGACGGCGATGGTTGTCACGACCTGAACGAAGATGCCGATGATGATGGTGATGGAATCAACGATTTAGATGACTTATGCTCGAGGACTCCAGCGGGAACTGCTGCCGATAGTGCCGGCTGTGCTCCGGGTGAAGTAAGAGACGGCGTCGCGGGTGGAAGTAATGGCGGAAATGTTACGGTCATCAATCAGTACAACAATACGACTTGGGTAAACCATACTTGGGTCAACAGTTCCTGGGATAACCAATCATTCACTAATGAATCATGGGAAAATTACAGTTACAATTGGGATAATACAACATGGGAAAACGAGACCTTCCTCAATTCTACGACTAATCAACACAATACAACCAATTTGAATCAAACAATTAATGAAGGTGACGAACTAAATGGCACAGATAATAATCCTCTAAAACAAGAGGAGGCTGAAAGCGGGAGTTTGATGGAAAATCAGTGGATGATACTAATCGCTGGTTTGGTGGTATTTGGAGTCGTTCTTCTGGTGATGGGCCAATTGCGTGGTTCTTCACGACGCGATGAAGACGGTTCTCCCTACGGCAAACACCTCGGTGTCTACGGTGAGGAATTGGTGTCGCTAGATGGCGAATCTACAACCTCTGCATTCGACGAGGTTACCTCAACCCATGCTGCAATCCAATCTGATACACCTGCCCCAACCACTCCCTCATTCAACCTCCCTCCAACTACTGCAAGTGGAGTTCCAGACGGCGAGGGATACGAATGGTTTGAGTGGCCGGCTGGAAGTGGCGTCAATTACTACCGCCCTGTTGAGTCTGGTGATGACTGGGCAGTTTGGGATTCTTGATTTTGTTAATATACCGAATCATATCTGATTTGCAAAAAACAAATCCTTATTTTCCGTTGATATAATTTGGATGTTTATTGCATCACCTCTGTTGAAAGAAAATGGCTCATTACAAGTTGAGTCAGTTTCCAGTGGATTTGGGGATTAAGGCACGCCTTCAAGGCAGAGGCGCGGGTCGGCTGGCTTGGAGTAGAATACGATGAGTGGTGAGACGAGCGACCAACCCGTCGTCGTTCTACAGTCGGAGACGGCTATTACTGACGGTACAGCCGTGCAGCAGAAATTGATTGGCGCGGCTCGTACCTTGCAGAATTTATTGAAGGCGACACTCGGCCCCCGTGGCCTCGACAAGATGCTGTACAAGACTGATGGTACTACCGCTGTTACAAATGATGGTGCAAAAGTCGTTGCCGAATTGATGGTTAAGCATCCAGCCGCAAAGGCGTTCCAATCGCTCGCTGCTTCGCAAGAGAGTGCGTGCGGCGACGGAGTAACCTCAACGCTGTTATTCTGCGGTGAACTATTAACTGAAAGCGAGCGGCTACTTCGGCTTGGCTTACATCCAACGATTATCGTCGCTGGACTCCAATCCGCTCTTTCAGCAACACTCGCCGCTGCCGCTGCCATCGAAATTAGCATCGAAGAAAATTCAGACAATGAATATCTTCTTGATGTTGCTAGGACGGCTCTTTCTGGCCGTGCTGCTACCGCCGCTCATGAGCAATGTGCGAGACTAGCGGCCGACGCTCTCAACAGCGTTGTTCCAAAGCCGGACGGCCAACCCGAACGAACCGCTCGAGCAGAAGATGTGACTATGCATTTGGCTGGTCGAGGTGATATTCGCGAATCACGATTGGTGAGAGGTGTCGTCATACGCCGCCGCATCATTATGGATCGGATGACAACATCACTCAAAAGTCCAAAAATTGCAATCTTTAGCACCCCATTGGCCCTCAGGGAAATGAGTCGTGATGCTGAGATTGAAGTTGCTGATGCAGATACCCTCGGCGCCTTCATCGATGCCGAACGTCAAATGCGCGAAGACCTGTTGAAAATACTTCTAGCAAGCGGGGCAAATGCCTTCTTCTGCAAAGGCGAAGTTGATCGTGATTTGCAGCATCTACTAATCGACGCTGATTGCTTCGTTGCCGGTGAACTCGACGAATCTGAATTGATTAATCTGGCGGCCGCGACCAACGCTCGGATATGTGGTGCACCGAATACACTTGAAGCGAGTGATATCGGTGCCGCAGGTTACATCGAAGCGCGCCGTAAACCGTCGACTGAGCGGGTAGAGGATGAGATTGAGGTTGGAGGTTGCGCTAACCCCGCAATCGTTACCATAGTTGTACACGGCTCAAATCAAACCGCATCTGAAGAGGTGATTAGGGGCTTGTACGACGCACTTCGAGCAACCGCATTAGCCAGCGAAACCAAACAACTTCTCGCCGGTGCAGGTTCTTCTCACGCCCAACTCGCCGCCGCAGTCCGCACCGCTGCGACCAAGGAATCGGGCAGAGAGCGGCTCGCGTACGAAGCGTTTGCAAGCGCTCTGGAAATAATTCCAGTAACTCTAATCGAGAACAGCGGCAATGATGCTCTCGATGGTATGCTGGCGCTCCGCAGTGAAATCGCTACAACCCCAGACCAAGAGATTGTCCGAACATCTGGTGAAAGTGAAATGTCGACCGGTGATGGTGAACGGATAAATGCTCAATTTACAAAGGTCATCGGAGTCTGTGAGGATGGACAGATAGGTGAAGTAAGTGGTATTTGGCACGCTTCAAAAACTATCCTGCACGGTATCGAAGCGGCGACGGAAACCACATGTAGCATGCTACGCATCGACCAAGTAATATCGGCGAGAGGCGACTGAAAGCGCCTTTTTCCCCTTTTTTATCAACAATTGAGCAGATTCGCCCTAGATTCAGAATTATTTTTTACTTGAAACGCACGGCGTATTGAAAGGCCGCCGACTCGTCGAAGCCGTACGGGAAGACTCGATGGCGGCGTCAGAAGAAGACCGAGGGCCGGCGTCGGCGGCAGCCCCAAAGCGTGCCTTAATCAGCGTCTATGATAAGAGCGGGATTATTGAATTCGCTTCGAAATTAAATGGTTTTGGGTTTGAAATTATCTCAACGGGCGGCAGCGCCCGATTGCTTTCAGAAGCAAATATTCCAGTTACCGATATCACCGATATAACCGGCCATCCAGAAGTATTCGATGGTCGTGTCAAGACACTCCATCCAGCGGTTCACGCTGGCATTCTCGCCCGAAGTGATAATTCGGAAGACCTCTCAACCCTAGCCGAATTAGGATATGATAGAATCGATATCGTCTGCGTCGACCTCTACCCATTTGAGGCGGCAGCTGCGAAGTGTCCCCCAGCACCAGAATCAGAACTTATCGAGATGATAGATATCGGTGGGCCAACCCTACTTCGTGCTGCTGCCAAAGCCCACCGCGATGTACTCGTAGTCCCCTCGGCAAACCATCGAGTAGAATTGATTGCTGCTTTAGTGGATGTTAATGGAAATCCACAACTTCTAGCCCTTGAATTACGACGACGGTTTGCCATTGCTGCATATCAACGAACTGCCGCTTACGATGTTCATGTTGCTACGACTCTATCCCAACGCCTACTTGATTTTCCTCTACTTGAAAACGATGAGAAAGACGCCCAGTCTCTTGTCAATTCGACTAACGAGGATACTGCGTATTATTACGAAAGCAGCGAAGAATCGTCCGAGCCACCCTCACAATTGCTCATCGCAGGCGGTAAAATGACTAGGCTGAGATATGGAGAAAACCCTCATCAACCAGCGGCGTTTTATCCGAATAGTGATGATACTACTGTTGTAGATGGATTAGCCACAGCTGAACAACATGGTGGCAAAGAACTCTCATTCAACAATTATCTAGATTTAGACGCAGCGCTAAGATTCGTACGTTCTTTGACTGGAGAAGCGTGGTCAAACCAGCCGCACGCTTGTGTCGTAATCAAGCACACAAACGCTTGCGGCGTCGCTGTTTCATCAGTTCAATCAACCGCCTGGCAGGACGCATTGGCGAGCGATCCTGAGTCGGCTTTCGGTTGTGTTATCGCATTCAATTCCGAAGTAACGGCAGCAACCGCAGAATCCATTTCGGACCATTTTGTTGAATGTATTATCGCTCCGTCCTTCCATCAAGATGCATTCAAAACACTCTCCCAGAAGAAAAATAGACGATTACTTACTCTCCCAATTTTCTCACCTCTAACCCCCGAACTACGCTGGCGCCAAATTGATGGCGGCTGGTTGGCTCAATCAGAAGGGGCTCCGCTGATCGATTGGTCCGCTGTACAATGTGTCACGAAGAAACCTTCTGATGAAGCGGAACGCGAGTTGGCTCGCTTTGGTGTCGCGGTCTGCGCCCAAGTCAAATCCAACTGCGTTGTTTTCGTCAAGCCGACCGAGACCGGACTGGCAACGGTTGGTATAGGCCCGGGTCAAACCAGCCGGGTCGAAGCGGTGCGCATCGCTGCTCGCCGGGCCGGCCAAGATGCAGTGGGAGCGATGATGGTATCAGATGCATTCTTCCCATTCCGAGATGGAATCGATGCCGCCGATGAGATGGGTATTACTTCGGTCGTGCAACCAGGCGGCTCGATTCGAGACGGAGAGGTCATTGCTGCTGCTGATGAACACGGAATGACGATGCTGTTTACAGGCACCCGATTGTTCAGACATTAATGGGATAACTGGATTATTAATTATTAATTCTAATGATTACATCATTATTGAAACCATGATGGATCAGGAGTGAATCAGTAAGAAAACGGAAGATAACCTGAGAAAAACAAAAAAGATTCATAGACGATTTTGAGTTTATAGGCCATGCGACATCAGGCCAGCAAAATTAGCGATTAGGAGTAATGTAATTAGCAATCCGGCCCCTAAAAGAATATATTTTAGCGATTCCTTCGCTGTCTCTGGGTTGTGCATATCTGGTAAAGTATCGACCGTAGCGACATACAGAAATGTCCCAGCAGCAAAGAGAAACGCGATTCCAACTATTTGTGGGTCAATACCTTGCAAGGCGAAGAACGAGACGAGAATCATCACTGGGGTAGCGAGTGAAAATAAGACAACATCACGAATAACATCCTTTTTTTCGTCGCGCTGATGCAACGAGAATACGCCTAGGCTAAAGGCAGCCGGAACCTTGTGAATCAGGACAGCAAACGCGACGAGAGCAGTTACAGCACTACTTGAAGCGGCTGCTGCCGAACCTATCGCTAGTCCATCTGCGGCCGAATGTAGTGATAGGCCGAGCACTAGAATCCAAGGTTTTGAGTGGTGGTGGATGTGGTTGTGGCCATGAATTTCTTCATGATCATGATGTTCCTCATGAACGGCATGTCCAATCCCCGAACCCTCTAAGATAAGCATAGCTAGAAATCCTGCCAAAATCGCAGCACCGAGCAGCATTGGCTCGAAGACCGTCGGGCCAGATTGAGCGATTGCAAACCCTTCAGGAATAACGATTAGCATAGCGGAAGAAAGTAATACCCCAGAAGATATACAGGTAGTCTTTCGCAATTTTTCTGAGTTTTCACCCAATTTCCAATAAACCGGAGTTAGACCACCTACGAGGGCGAGCCCGAGAGTTAGGCCAGCGAGAGCAATAGGGGTTGTGACCACAGTAAATTTTTTACTATTACATTTTTAAGAATTGTTATTAATTGAACTTCCAACGGAAAACTATGAGTCGAATATTATCGTTCAGTTCCGATCGAGAATTCGCAAAAGAATTAGAGAGCATGATAACAGAATGTGGATACCGAAATAGGAGTAAATTTCTCCGTGACGCGAGTCGCCATTTCGCAGATTCTATTCGTCGAGGAGACATCTCTTCGATGGATGATTCGACCATTGTTGATGGAACATTAGTAATTCATTATCAACATGATGAAGAGATGAGATTGATGCACGTGCGTCACCAAGAAGGGCTCAATATACACTCATTTCACCATAATTGCTTAGCGGATAGTCACACTTGTGTAGGTACAATTTTACTTTAAGGGAAATCTGGAATTATTAGTATGGTAATCGATCAACTGAATGATACCAAAGGGGTCGACCGAGTGAGTTTTATCATCGCCCCGATGCGCCGAACTGGTTGTTGTTAATAATCGAAAGTAAATTAAAATCTCAATTAATTTAACCACATTATTAATTTGATTCTTTTATTGAACAAAACCTAAAACTTTGAAGCGAAGAATCAAGGCGAAGCCCCATGGATAGTGCTGAGAAGAGGTTGCAGGGCCTTTCGCTTCTGGCAATTATTTCTCTAGCCTTCGTATCGATGAGCCTGATTCTTGAAGATAAATCCCAAGAACCGATTATCATTTATGTTGACTCCGCGAGTGATGAATCGCTGAGTCAAACTCAACAAAACGCCAACAATACGAATCAATCAGCACCCCCCGCCCCTGATCAGCGTCAATACGATCGAACTGAAGTTGCCAGAATAGCGACATTTAATATCCAAATTTTTGGTAAGACGAAAATCGGAAAACCAGAAGTTGTCAACGAACTTATCGAAATTTTTGAACGATATGATATGGTCGTTGTGCAGGAGATAAAAGATATCGATGAACAGGTAGGTCCCCAATTCCTCGAAGCTTTGAATTACGGTTCTTCGAACATGACGAATTCAAATAATTCAACATCTTCAAATTCATCTGAAACAAATGAATCCAACTCATCTAATTTAGGGGGAGATGAATGGCTGATGACGATATCTCCGAGGTCTGGTATTCAGGATGATGATTCTAGTTCTGCTGAGCAGTATGCCTTTTATTATCGCCGAAGTGTGTTTCGTCAACTAGGTTCTTCCTCACTTTATGATGATTCGAGTAATGACTCATTTCAACGCGAGCCGTTCACCGGACGTTTTGAATTATTATCAAAAGACGGCAGTTCATCAGGTTCAGATTTTGTCCTAGTCACAATCCATGCCACCCCTGAACTCGCCGTCGATGAGATGCATGCGTTGGGAGATGTTGCTGATTGGTCTGTTGAACGACACTCAGATAATGACATAATAATACTTGGAGATTTTAACGCTGATTGCTCTTACGCATCGTATAATGAATTGATAACCCTCTCGATCAGGGCCCACCCGTTCACCTGGTTGGTTCCTGATAATGCTGATACTACAGTCGGTGATAGCCGCTGTGCGTATGATCGAATCGTTGTGAGTAGTGATGTCGATGGTCGATTGAATGGAAATTGGGGCATCGACGAGGAGATTAGCAACAAGTCGGTGTCGGATCATCGACCGGTTTGGTTTGACTTGATTAGGGTCGATGATTGATTATTGAATATTGACCTTGGTCTAACATGACTCAACCATTTTGCTCGCATCGTGCTGAGCAATGACCCGAAAAGCAATTCCTGCTAAAGTGGAGAACACTAAGTGTTAATCTTTAATTGGGCGAAAAGTAGTTGATTTCATCGATGAAGTGCGGTCCCCTAGTTAATCTACAATACGTGTCTCAACTTTACGAATTAACCACCAAACCCCTACAACCCAAACGATTGCGATGGTCACCTGGCCGTAACCCGGGTCTCCTGCGATAGTAGTTATCCAAATCGAAAGCCCAGACATTAAAGTAATACAAATAATAATCCATCTTTTTGCATGCTTTGGCACAGTCTTTCCAGTCACATAATAATCCAATAGAGCAGCCCCGAAAAACCGATTCGTCAAGGTCCATCTGAATAGTTTTTCATTCGAGATACTGAAGAGATAAGCTGCCGGCACAGCCCAAGATACGGTTGGCCACCCAGGTACCCAAATCCCGATAATCGCGAAGACGATGAAGATGCTCCCGATGCTAACATAAATTCCGCGTTTGAATGGCGTCGAGTGAGATAGGTAGCGCTCGACTACTTCATCGACACTCTGCAACCGCGTCATAATTCGACTCTCTCCATCCACGCTGCCCTTCCGTTCTCGTAAAAACTGGTCGTAAGGGCGGTCCGCAGACCATTCCAACAACATCTAGCCGTAGTTTGATACGCTTTCTTCGAGCAGAATGATGAAGCACAGGGTCGCCGTGAGGTATTCTGTGCCGGTTGACCATATCGCACCTCGAACCGCGACTCCGAGCAGCCCACTCCGTCTTGGCGTGCTCATTAGTGGAGGTGGTTCTGGCTTAGCTGCACTTCTAGCACATCAATCGATGAAGATACATTTAGGGCAGTGTTCTCATCGAACAGTGGCGGTGATCGCAGATAGCGATGCCCCCGGTCTCGAGCACGCCCGAACCGCTTTGGTGTCAGCATTTGCAGTGCCTTTACCTGACCTAGTACAATTCCTCGAACCTGGTGGAGACCGCGACGCTGCACTCAAAGTACGACGTCGTGCTCATGAGGAAGCGATTGAATCTCTCCTCATTGCAGCGGATGTCGAATTAGTCATTTTATCAGGTTATATGAGAATATTGACGACAACATTCGTCCGCAAATGGAAAGGCCGTCTGGTCAATGTTCATCCGAGTTTGTTACCTTCTTTCTCTGGCGCACACGCTCATCGTGATGTACTAGCCTCCGGAGTCGAAGTAACCGGTTGCACCGTTCACTTCGTCGATGAGGGCGTTGACTCGGGCACCATCATCGCTCAACGCGAAGTGGGCGTTGAGTCAGATGATGATGAATTATCATTATCCGAACGGGTCAAGTCGGTCGAACACAAACTCTACCCAGCGGTTATCGACGCATTATCCGAAGGAAGAGTTTCGATAACCAAGAGTGGAGTAATTATTGGCGGCCTGTAAGCAGGTTTTCGGCGCGGCGGAGGTCACGGGGGTGGTTAACATTGAGAAAACATGATTTTTTTATTCCGTTTGAATTTAAAATTTCAAGACTGACTTTACGACACGAAAGCAGACCATAAATAGCCGATACGTTCCTCAAACCAACCTTTTTCAGTTGAGTTAGCACCCGAATCGTCGCCCTCACCTCAACTAGTGCGAGTAGGTTTTCATCTCCGGATTCACTTATCGGCAAGATCGCTTCATCACCATCTTTTTTTTGGGACTCTAGAACGGCTAGGAGGCGCGGGTCGAGTAGTGGAACATCAACAGGAGATAGCCAAGCCCAATCACAACCAGCGCTTCTGACGGCAAGCATCGCGGAGTGAAGCCCAGCGAGAGGCCCTTCATCATCATCGGCGTCGTACGCTACGAAACAACCGCTAGGTATGTTAGAGGATTTTTTCCGTAATGAAATAATAATCGGTTCACAATTTGCTGAAACATGAATTCCCACCAGCCGTTCAAGAAGGCTCACTCCGAGCAATTTTGTAGCCGATTTATCCTCACCCAAACGGCGACCTTCACCGCCCGCGAGTATTACCCCTGCAGGCATTTTATCACCTTTACTGCATTGAAGATAGCCGCTGTAATGCTTCTTCAATTTCTGTCAATAACTCTCTCGCTCTACTGAGTAATGCAACCCGATCGCGACGACTCCTAGCTTCACCAAGCCACCCCATCAACCGAGTAATATCTCGAGCATCTCTTGCGATAGTCCACTCTAAGACATCTTCCGAAACCGGGTCCTCGGCAGGAAGTAGACGTTCCACCATGGCCTTGGGCGGGGGCTTTGAGCACATCATTCCTCGCTTATTCCAAATCAAAAATGACCAATCCACCGCCATCGAATAACATTTCATCGAGTGGATGACTGTTTGCAATTAGTTCAATCAGAATTCATCAGAGACTAATTTATTCCGAATTCTCACTAGGAGAGAATCATGATTAACCAACTTAATTTCTTGGAGTCGTTTATTCAACCAATCTGGAATATTCCTCGCCTCACCATTTACCATTTTATCATCGATTGCCGAGTGATAGGTATTGTAACTCACGAGTAGGGCGAGATGGCCGAGCACAGATCCACTATCGAACCATGATTCCAACATATCTCGAGGTGGTGGTAGTCTGCCAGCCCTAAACAATTCTTCAACTGAAAGTAGCAGCGATTCGGCTGCGACTGACCTTCTTTTTCCAGCGACCGAACTCAATCTTGCCCAACGCTGTTCATCATCGATATCGATATTTGCCAGAAGGAGAGCCGCGAGTGCGACATCTTCCCGCCCATATCTCTTCCAGAGAAGGTCATGCAATTTTAATTGAGTAAGCCGGTCTAAATCCGAATTGCTCAATAACCAAGATGCAATACGTCTCAGAACCTCATCAGGAGTACCAAGATGAAACGAATAACCTGCAGCTAAGCCGAGCCTATCTGTGCTCGATTTCATCAATAGTGCGGGTACCCCTACTGTATACGCTTCTCTGACAAGTTCTAATCGATGGTTGAGTTTTCTCTGAAAAATACCTTTTCGACTCGACCTAAAAAGGTCGTCTAGGGGGTCTGCTGAATCCACCAAATACACCCCCCCTTATGGGAATACAAATTTAGGGTGAAACCTTGGGAGCATTTTCTTCCAGATTTTTCTTTGGCCCCCCATTCGTTCCGAAATTTAATATTTTCTGGTACACCTTCCCAATACTTTTTTTCGCTCTTCGGAGTGGCGCCCCAGACAATTCCTCACTAAGTTGTAACTCCAATTCTTCTTGGACTGCGGCACACTCTTTCTGACGATGTCCAACATTGAAATCAAATACATCTTCAAGATGTGTAAATAGCATTTTTTCATCAGTTGACAGGTCGAAATTTGAGAATGCTACTTCGATTGCACTCCTGTAAAGTTCTTCGCTCTGTCGTTCACTAATAGATTGACCTCCTACCACTGGCTCTCTCTTAATCACTGAATCATAGACCATTTTGGGCTCGCCATCATCGAGGTCCAGACTCCTAGCGATACTAATTAGCAATCGCTTCTCTTCCTGCGTCAGTTGCCCATCGAGCAAGACCACTTTAACTACTCCGGCAAAGACTTCCAGAGTATTGGGAGGACTCGCGGCCATGCCCTCTCGACTCGGTGATAGACCTTGAACGCTCGTGTAGCAATTTTGGGCGTCTTTGATTCATCGAGGAGTTGGATGGGAAAAAGCGCTGAATACAACTCGATAATGCCTTCAATATGATAATTCAATTGGGGAAAAAATCATTCGGAGTATTTTTCCCCTCGATGCGCAGGCTCCCCAAATTTTTTGTGAAAATGGATTGATTAAATTAAAAAGTTAGGGCTTATCAATATGTGTTTATATATTTCTGACATTGACAACTTAAACCTCTGCTTTTTCTTCACTGAACACTCTCAAACATGTTCTGATAATTCGGCGGAGGGTTCTTGAAAGGGCCCTCACCCCGACAATCACGGTTACCCGTTATACTCACCGACGCATCGCGTCCGTCCAAAGTGTTGCCATAGAGGCATCCGGTCCCGGCTACGGCTGGGCTGAGGCAGCGGAAGCCTATAGGAGATGAAAAAATGGCAAATGAACCAAAATATGTTATTCAAGCTACGATAAAAACTGACGGAGTTGTTGTCAGAAAGGATGTTGTTGGGGCAATATTCGGACAGACTGAAGGCTTACTGGGCGAAGAATTGCAATTGCGAACGTTGCAACGGACTGGTAGAATCGGACACATCGATGTTGAGTTAGAATCGAACCGTGGAAAAATCAAAGGCGAGATTAGATTACCATCGAGTATAGACCAAGTTAGTACTGCAGTGATTGCAGCAGCATTGGAAACTATAGACCGAATCGGACCTTGTAAAGCGACGATTCAAGTAACCTCAATTGAAAACACTCGAAATGAAAAGAGGTCCGTTGTCATCGACCGTGCGAAGGAATTACTCCTAAACATCGTTGAAGGCGCTTCGAGTGAATCACAGAATATTATCGAAGAAGTACGAAGTGTATTGACGGTAGGAACCGAGACTGATTACAAAGGAATGACTTGTGGCCCGAACGCATTAAATAGCGAAGCCATCATTATTGTAGAAGGTAGAAATGATGTCCGAAACTTATTGAAGTTCGGAATCAAAAACTCGATCGCGATGATGGGTGCAGGTGTGACGGAAGATTTGGTAACACTAGCCAAAAAGAAGACGATGGTCACGGCTTTCCTCGATGGAGACCGTGGTGGCAGTTTGCTGCTCATGGAGTTGGAAGGGGCATTAGGAACCTCCTTGACCCATGTTGCTTCAGCCCCACATAGTCGTGAAGTGGAACACCTTGAAGGGAAGGTAATCACCAAGTGTTTGAATCAGAAGGAGGCAGCGAAGAAAGCTGTTGGTAGAGTAAAAGCCGAGTTGAAAAAGGCAGACGAAGACTATGGTGGAAAAAAGAGTAAGGCCAGTAAAGCGCCAATTATCGTCCCAGATCATGTCCAAGAATGGGCAGGGGCGCTCGATAATCTTGAAACCAACCACGCGTTAATCGTCCTCGAAGATGGAACCATGACCGAAGCGGTTGGAGCAGGAAAATTAGGAAAAACTGCCGAGAGTACTGAAGGAGCCATCGGCATCGTCTTCAAAGGCAAGGTGAGTGAACGAATCCTGAAGATTGCGAAAGACGCATCGATTACAGATGTGTTAGCCACTTCTATTGGAGAGAAGCACAAATTAGGCGACGTTCAAGCATTCGTCCCTAGTGATTTTTGAGTATGGCACTCATTTCACTCGAGTAAGCAGAGTTAGGGACTACTCGCGCCTAAGGCTCCGGCATGTGGTAAGTCTACTGCAGCACGCCAAGCCGCAACCGCTTCGATGAGCCCATCCCCTCCCCTTTTTGGTAAGGGGGTGTCATCGACACCAGCGGGTAGTGGGACCCCGGGACCTGGGACATCGGATAACCGTTCGATAAGTCGCGCACTATCGGCGAGTAAGCCGTCGCCACTTTTGGCTCTGCGATTCACCAATCGCAGTGCAGTCCAATCATCTAAGACCCGCGCCCCAATGACGAGCGACCCCAATAAATTTACCCTCAATTCTTCATCTTCAATTGAATTCACAAGAGTGATTAGTCTCAGTAATCGTTGGACGCGTATATCTCTGTGTTCGGCGGCGGCAATCTCAACCAATTGATCTAAGTTGGTATTAGTAATTCCTAAGCGATTGAGTAGTTGCTCAACTCCAATATTCTTAGAATTTCCATCACTTTCACTCACCCAATCTATCAAATCTTCACGGCTAGTTACCTTTGGTACGGCGTGATTTATGTCCGCAATCGATTGAGTTGATGTTGTAATTTTTTCTAGTTTTGGTTGTTCTTTCTCAGTATTCTCAATATCTTCGGTATTATTTTCTTCAACAAATGATGTTATCTCTGTCTTTGATGAATCAGTGCCCCCAGTTCCTTCTTTTTGCTCAGAGTTGTCGTCAGTTTTGTTTTCATCAGCCTGAACATCAGCTGCTAAACGTTGTTGAATATGACCAATCTCATTCATGAATTCAGGTTCTAAACCCCCCCTCCGTTCACTATCATCAACCCCCTCTCTGGGCGCAAGATTTGCTTTTCGCTCATCATTATTGTTGGTGGTTTCTGTTTTGGAATCGGGTAGAACGGCACTGATTGGAATATCTGATTCTATTACTGAGATTCGGGTTTGAATCTCAGTGAATTCGTTTGGTATCTCAAATTCCTCATCTTGAGAGGATTCATCGATTATACTGTTGTCGGCTGAATTATTTTCTACCTCGGCCATAACAATTTCATCTTTATTATCGACTGCAGAACCACCAGTAAATACAGGTCCCACACCGTCACTTTCAGCCTCATCAATTTGGATGATTTCAAGTCCTCCCTCATCCTTGGCAGTTGGTTGAAATACGA
>Ga0114996_10003544_pt1 | contig 19322 bp, 13 predicted proteins | sample ArcticOcean_MG_C_4_FD_87039 | JGI IMG/M metagenome (GOLD analysis project Ga0114996, IMG submission 87039) | Marine microbial communities from western Arctic Ocean - ArcticOcean_MG_CB4_134 | ecosystem: Environmental > Aquatic > Marine > Oceanic | place: Arctic Ocean: Canada Basin | collected...
ATCCTGCATGGTGACTTGCATTCACCCGCAGTGTGCCCGGATCCGTCCTGTTTGTCTTCAGGCTCATCTTGTGCTGGAAACACTCCTCCTCTTCAGGCTCATCTTGTATTGGACAACTCTGTCACCACCGGCCTCCTCCCTCCGAAATTATCATGTGGAGGCGGTGACGAGACAGTCCACTCGAGATTCGTCGCATTCCAGGGATTGTCCCCGGAAACTTTGCCGTTCTTGATACTCCACAGCAGATTGATCACAAAGATCAATTGCGCGGCCGCGGTCGCTAGCGCCGCCACGGTGATGAGCTGGTGCAGCGACATCAGCGGTTGCAGGAAGTCGAACGTTTCAGTATCCGGATACCGCCGGGGGCGTCCGGCCAGCCCCTGCAGATGCATCGATATGAACATGATGTATCCGCCGATGAAGGTCAGCCAAAAGTGAATTTTTCCGAGGCCTTCGTCCATCATGCGGCCGGTGAACTTAGGGAACCAAAAATAAGTGCCCGCAAAAGTCGCGAAGGCCGCTGCCAGTCCCATGATGATGTGGAAATGCCCCACGACGAAGTAGGTGTCGTGCAGGTAAACATCCAGTGCCGTTTGGCCCAGAAAAAGCCCCCCGATGCCGCCACTGACGAAATAGGAGATAAATCCCAGCGCGAAAACCATCGGCGTGTTGAAGATGATTTTCCCTCGCCAGAGGGTCCCCAGCCAGGTGATGGCAACGGCCCCGGCCGGCATGCTGATCGCGATCGTCAAAATCGAAAAAGGAATACTCGTGAAAGGGCTCATGCCGCTCACGAACATGTGGTGGCCCCAGACAAAGAACCCCAGCGTCGAGATGATCGCGATGCAAGTCACCACGGCCCGGTAGCAGAACACCGTCTTGCGCGACATCACGGCGATGATGTGAAAAAGCACGCCCAGCGCGGGGACGATGATAATGTAGACCTCCGGGTGTCCGAAGAACCAGAGCAAGTGCTGCCATAGGATGGGCGAGCCGCCGCCCCGTTCGATGATGCGGTCACTGACGATCAGGCCTTCGGGGATAAAGAAGGCCGTTAACGCCACATGGTCGAGCAGCAGCAAGATCCCTCCCGCCAGCAGAACTCCGAAGGCGACGAGCGCCATGGCGCCGGTGGCAAACCAGGCCCAGGCAGTCACGGGGAGCCGCATCATGGTCATTCCTTCCGCCCTCAGATTGAGCGTCGTCACGATGAAGTTGATCGCGCCAAGCACCGAAGCCAGGCAGAAGAGGGCGATCGCCACGATCCAAATCACCTGCCCTGTCCCCAACCCAGGACCGGCGACTTCCCCGACCGCGCTCAGCGGAGGATAGGCGGTCCATCCCGAGATCGGCCCCCCGCCGGCGGCGATCGTGGCCACAACGAGCGTCAAGAACGCCAGGAACGTCACCCAGAAAGAAAGCATGTTGAGGGTGGGGAAGGCCATGTCGTCCGCGCCGATTTGGATCGGCAGGAAGTAATTACCGAAACCGCTTTGAATGGCCGTTGTCAGGACGAAGAAAACCATGACGGTGCCGTGCATGGTCATCAGCGCCAAATAGAGCTCCGGCGTCATCACGCCGTCGGGAGCGCCCTCGGGAAACAGCCATTCCAAGAATACCCAAGAGGCTTCGGGCGCGATCAAGTGCGATCTCATCAGGAGCGAAAGCGCTATCCCCCAAAGGGCCGCAATCAGCGACAAGGTGAAATATTGAAGGCCGATCACCTTGTGGTCGCGGCTGAAGATATAGCGGGTGATAAACCCTTTCGGTGCGTCGTGGGTTTCCGCGGTCATGGTTGCTTCCGGCATCTGTTCCCCATCTCCTTTTCGAATGGCTGCTCACAGCCTTCTCAATGAATGCAGGCTCAAAAATTGCACGCTTGAGAAATGCGGGCTAGAATTCGCCCCTTCGATACTGCTCGATTCGTTCCTCGTACTCGGCGGGTTCGAGCACTTCCAGAAAAGTACGCATCTGGTGATGCCCCAATCCGCACAGCTCGGCGCAGGCTACTTCGAAGCGCCCGTTGCGGTCCGCCGTAAAGCGCAACGGGATGAGCATTCCGGGGACGGCGTCTTGTTTGATCCGCAGCTCGCGGACAAAGAAACTGTGGATCACGTCTTTCGAGCCGAGCAATAACACAACCGGCCGTCCGCGCGGCACGACGAGATTCGGGATGACCAAGTCGTCCTTCGCCGCGGTGTCGCTAGGGACCAGCCCCAAGGGATTCGTCGCATCATCCACCAGCGTGAGGTCCGTCAAACCAAACAGGCCGTCGGGTCCCGGATAGCGCGCATTCCAGACGAACTGCTGGCCGATCACTTGGATGCGCAAGGCGTTCTGGGGTTCGGGATCGATGTGCTGACGGGTCCAGATACTTTCCGAACCCACGGCGAGCCCCACGTCAAGCACGGCCATGGCCGCCACCGTCGCCCAAATCCATTTCACATTGCCCCGCCAGTAGTCCGCCTGACTGTTGCCTTCGCGGAAGCGCACCACGATAAAGCTCAAGATGATGTGCATCAGCACCAGAAAGAATCCCGTTGAAACTAGGGTGATGATGAACTGGCTGTCGAAGTCCCGTGCTAGTTCGCTGGCCGCCGGCGGCATCCACCATTGCTGCCCGCCAAATACGAGAACAATCGCTGCCGCGACGAGAATGTAAAGTATGCTCAATGCCCACGCCATATTGATTTTCCTTGTCTCTCGGTAGCTGTTCTTGCACAGCTGTTCTTGCACTACGGCATTTCGCGTCTTCCACGACCGAAGTTAGCTCAACCCGCCCGGCGGACCCAACTCTGGGTCATTTGCCCCATTTGAGCCCGTCGCCCTATCCAGCCGCGACAATTGCCAGTCGAGAAAGGCATTCGCCGCGCGCTTCGAACGTTTGCTCATTGCAAACAGGGGGCTATTTTTCTCTAGCAACCAACGGGGAGGTATCTAGCCCCAATACTGTCGACTTAGCGCGCTCGCGCCCTGAGTCCGCGTGCCCAGAGCCGTTCAGCCGCGAAGCGGCGCAGGATCGTAGCCTAGGGTGGAGCGAAGCGTAACCCTGGGTAACCCCCCTCAACCGGCGAGCCCTGAAAGGGCGCAGGAGCCAACCGGCCCCCTCGTCTCCGAGCAACGCGATCCGCGCCGGGCGTTCAGCTGCACCCGAAACAAACGACACCCCGGCCAACAAAAACTATCCGCGGAACTGCTAAGTCAACAGTATTGGGGCTACAAGCAGAACTTCAGGCCGTGTGCTTGGCATAAACTGGTACCTATGTCCCGGTTCGCCCAGGCCGGGCCGCGGTTTGACTCGAACCGAGCGGCGACGCCAAGCCGTAACGCAACCTGGCAAATAGAGCAGACCAGAGAGCGAGTCGAGATGAGAAGACAAGCCGGATACACAGCCAATCGTCGCCAAAGCGCCCCAGCCATTGCCCTCGCGCTAACCACTCTAGCGTTAGCGTCCTTGCTCCAGTGCAGCGATCAGGCCGGGCCCGTTCAAGCGGCCGGCCAAGCGGCAAAGCAATCCGCCAAGAAATTCGAAGACCCCGCCCCTCCCGAACTCGAAAAGATCGAGAACATTGAACCGCCCGCGCCTCGCACCCACCCCGGCGTCACTTTCCACCGTAAGCCGAAACCGCTGCCGGCCGGTGCGGTGACCCACGACTGGAAATCCTTCCTCGGCCCCGCTCATAACGAAACTTCAACGGAAACCAAGCTCGCCAAGTCCTGGCCGAAAAGCGGTCCTCCGATTGTGTGGGAGCTGCAAAAAGGCACTGGATACGCCTCGCCCGCGATCGCCGGCCAGCGCCTCGTTTATCTTCACCGCGTCGGCGACAAAGAGATCGTCGAATGCCTGCACCCGGAAACCGGCGAGCGCTACTGGAAATTCTCTTACCCCACCAGCTATTCCGATCGCTACGGGTACAACGACGGCCCTCGCGCCAGTCCGGTGATCGACGGAGACAAGGTTTACACATTCGGCGCGCAGGGCAAGCTGCACTGCCTCAATCTGGAAACCGGAGCGGTGTACTGGAGACGTGATTTACCCGCCGAGTTCAAGGTCCCCCCGGACTTTTTCGGCATTGCGTCCACGCCTCTGATGGAAGACGATCTGCTGATCATCACGATCGGAGCGCCGGGCGGACCAACCGTCGCGGGCTTCAATAAGTTCACGGGCAAGATGGTCTGGGGAGCGGGCAGTGAATGGGGGCCGAGTTATGCGTCTCCGGTGCCGGCGACCGTGCAGGGCAAGCGGCGTGTGTTCGTCTTTGCGGGCGGGGAAAGTCGTCCGCCGGCGGGCGGGCTTCTATCCATCGATCCGGCTACGGGCAAGATCGATTTCTCATTCCCCTGGCGAAGCCGCACCTACGAATCGGTCAACGCCTCGACTCCGCTGATCGTGGACAATCAAGTCTTCATCTCGGCGAGCTACCGCACCGGCAGCGCGCTGCTCAACGTGCTTCCCGACCTGACGCATTCGGTGGCATGGACGACCAAAGAAGTGGGGCTCCACTGGACCACCCCGATGTATAAGGACGGCTATCTCTACGCCTTCGACGGGCGCAATGAGCCCGATTCGTCTCTGGTGTGCGTGGACTGGAAGACCGGCAAAGTGGTTTGGCGCAAGGTGCCTGAATGGGAGGAGACGGTCGACAACAACGGCCAGCCACGAACGTTGAGCGCCAGCACCCTGCGAGGGGCCTTGCTGCAAGTCGACGGACATTTTCTGGCGCTGGGCGAACTCGGACACCTGCTGTGGCTCGACCTTTCACCGGAAGGCTACAAAGAACTGGCGCGGACCTGGCTTTTCGCTGCTAAGCAGACTTGGGCGCCACCCGTGCTCAGCCGCGGCCTGCTCTACATCAGCCAAAACGAGCGGGGAATTTTCGACCGCAAGCCACCGCGGCTGATCTGCTACGACTTGCGGGAACGATAGGCGCGGCGCTGTTTACACGGGAGCGGCGAGGCGTCCGATTGGAATCGGGCAGGTTCTCGCTCTCCGGTGCTGGTGTTACACGGCTGATCGCCGCTTTGCGGCGATGGACCGGCAGGATTGCCGGTCCCTACTGTTTCGATGCGCGCTTACCGCACTCGCGCTTACTGCCTCCACCTGTGCCTACTGAATGTTCACCGTCACTGTGTTGGTATCGCGGCCGTCCACGGTGAGTACCAGATTGATATTTCCTTTCGGCAGGTTGCGCGGCAGGGGGCCGATGTTGGCTTGGTCCAGCCCGACGAATTCACCTTGATCCTGTGCGCCTAAAACCTTCACGCTGATTCCTGCAATCGCGGCCGTGACGGCGCTTGTGAACCCGCGGATTCCTGTTCCAGCCAAGATCAGGAAAATCTGGTCGCCTTCCGGCCCGAGGTCGATTGGAAGGGGCTGCGGGTTGCCGGCTTGGTAGAGCGGCAATTGCGGGTCGCGGGTCCCATCGCCGGCGATCCGAAGATAGTCCGCTATCGGTGCGCCCGTGCCCATAACGTTCGCCGTGAACAGGCCTGGCGCAACGTCTTCCACTTCTAGTTGACCTGTGAGCGGGGCGCGGCCCTCTCGCCGAACCGTGACCGTCGCGGGTCCGGTGGAGGTCCCGAGAGGAATTTGGAAATTGATCTGTCCGCCGGAGACAAAGAATAGCGCGCACGGCCGTGTGACGCCGCTGCTATCGGTGACCTCGATGGTCGTTCCACCCAGGGTCGTCGGCAACGGTGTCATGGTCGCGATCTCAAGTGAACTCGCCAAGCCCTGGCCGAACATGGACACGATGGCCTCCGGAGCGGCGGTTCCCAACTCGAAACTGGCGCCATTGGTAATGGCGAACGGTAGCTGGCCGTAAACCAGGTTCACCGCGCCACGGCTGCCGTTCTCGCCCGGAACTCCGATCGCCAGATCGTCGGCTCCGTCGTCGTTGAAATCCCCACTAGTCAGCGAGCTCCCGTAGCCGTCGCCGCCGTCGGGAGTGCTGATGTCCTGGAACCAAAGCTGATTCCCCTCGCTCGATAGGGCGCCCGCCGCACCATAGATCGCATGGACAACTCCCCGGCCGCCACCCTCACCCGGAACACCGATGGCGAGGTCGCCAAAGCCGTCACCATCGAAATCACCAGCGCCTAGCTCGGAGCCGAAGCCGTCGTTGCCTTCCGCTTCGTCGAGGATGCCGTTGTCTCCTTGCCGCCAGCGCTGGTTGCCTTGGCTCGTCAAACGGTTGGACGACCCGTAAATCACAATGACCGAGCCGCCTTCTTCTCCGGGCAGGCCAACACCCAGGTCATCGTAGCCGTCACCGTTGAAGTCCGCTCCCACCAGGGCGGAGCCGAAGCCGTTACCGCTTTCCGCGCCGCCGGTGATGTCTTGTTGCTCTTGCGACCAGCTTTGATTGCCGTTGCTGGATAGGCGGCCGCTTGAGCCCTAGATCACGTTGACGGCGCCGCGTCCGTTGTTCTCCCCGGGGACCCCGACTGCCAAATCGTCGAAGCCATCTCCATTGAAATCGGCGCTGGCCAATTCGTTACCGAAGCCGTCGCGATCATCCCTGCCATCGCCCTCGAGTCTGCCGTTGTCGGTCAGGCCTCCGCCGGATCCGTAAATCACATTGACGACGCCCTCCTGTCCGCCCTCCCCTGGTACCCCAACCGCCAGGTCATCGAAACCGTTGCCGTCAAAGTCTCCCGCCGCGAGAGCGATTCCGAACAGGTCGTTGGTATCGTCGTTGTCTTCCAGTTTTCCATTCGGCCCGCTGCCTTGACGCCAACGCTGGTTGCCGTTGCCGGTAAGATTGTTGGCTGACCCATAAATTACATGGACCGAGCCCCGGAAGTCATTCTCCGCTGGGTTTCCGATCGCCAGGTCGTCGAATCCATCCCCGTTAAAATCGCCCGTGGCGAGTGCGCGGCCAAAAAAGTCTTGGCTCTCCGAGTCGTCACGAATACCGTCGTCACCCTGCCGCCAGCGCTGGCTACCTTCACCGCTGAGGCCGTCGGCTTCCACTAACCCGTAGAGAACAATGACGGAGCCGCCGTCTTCCCTTGGGAGGCCAATGGCGAGGTCGGCGAGGCCGTCGTTGTTGAAGTCACCGCCGCGCACGGACGTGCCGAATCCGTTGCCCCGTTCGGCGTCGCCGGGAAGCTCGTCCTGATCTTGCTCGAAGAACTGAGTGCCTTCGGGCGTGAGTTGAGCATGAGATAGGGCCGTGAGGCCTATCGTCCAGGCAGCAACCGCGAGCACTCGAGTCAACACGTATCGATTCATCCATTTCATAGCAAGCTCATAGTAAGATCAGCGGGCGGGCAAGCAGCCGACGTTCGATTAATCTTATTTTCGCCTGATGGCGGCCCGCACTGCAATGACAGGCAGGTTGAATCCACCCGGCCGCGCGTCGGACTGCATTTCCCGCGTTCGAGTGATCGCCATGGGACGGTTTGGCTGGCGGCGGATTAGGCGCGTCGGTGCGGCTTGCCGCTCCCTGACCGTCGCGGCTCAAGTCTGCCGCGGCCATGGCTGGTCACGGCCCTATGGTGAGGCATCCGGCGGGTCCAGCGTGTTGATCGGACCTTTGCACTTGTCGCTTGGCGTGCCGGTTAACACGATGTCGTCAAAGACGCCTGTGTCGTTGAATGATCCGAATCCGACGAGTCCGTGTGCGATCGACTTGTCAATCACTTGAAATATTGGCGCCGATTGCTCGTCCATGAACACCTTGATCGAGCCCGATTCCGCATTCCGCTCGATTCGAACGTCGTGCCATTCGGCGTCCGATAAGGCCGGCTTGGCGCCAAGGCCCGCTATTCGCAGGCGATCGGCGTCATCCACCTTGAACAGGCCGTTGTGCGCTTGTGGGTTCTCGTCGTCGTTGGAGAGATGCGCGTAGTAGAAGTGGAGCCGGTCTTGGTAGCCGAAAGCAACCAGCAAGTCGGACTCGCCCTGCTTGGGATCTTTGCGCAAGCGCAGCCGCAGATCGAAGCTGCCGACACAGGCTGGCTTCAACAGCGCAAACCTCACCGGACGGCGCGGGTTCTTTCCCATCAACCCGCCTTCTCTCAGATGCAGGACGTGATTGCCGCTCTTGTTCTTGATCCTCCAGACCTCGGAGTCGGGAAGGTACCAATCGTCGAGATTGCTGTTTTCAAAGTCGATGGTCCAGTTAGCCTCGCCCGCCAGTAGCGCGGGGGCAGCCAGCAGGAGCAACATCGCGAGGGATTTCAAGTGCCGGTAGACGTTGTTGGCGTGCATGCTGGTGTCAGTTGAGTGATTCCATTGTAAGTGTAAGACGATTGGCTGCCGCGTGGTTATCATGACTGTATGAGAACTACGATCGAAATCAAGCCCGAGCATCGCGCGCTATTACTCAAAATAGCAGCGGACCGCGGCCAGAAGGGGTTCTCATCCGTGGTGGCCGAAGCCATCGATGTTTATCTTGAACCGGAGGCTCGGCGGGGCAAACAGCGCCAGCACGCGCTCGAACTCAAAGGGGCCCTCAGCGAGAGGGAGGTTCGGGACCTGCGACATGAGGTTGCGGCAATCCGGGATTCTTGGAGATGATTCTCGCTTCCCTTGAAATTCCGACAGGATTCTTGGCGACAGGCACGAAACCGGTCACGGCCGAAAGGCGAGGCCCCCGCTTTGGCCCTCCTAGCGGACTTTTGACGCTTTGCTTGCTGCTGTTCGTACCAGGCCTCGATGTTGCTACAGGTGCGGGGGGCCCTCAACCGAGTTCAACCGGCTCGCGGGGAGCCCTTTCATCGGATCGGCAGTCTTCCGAGCCGTCAGCTCCGGCGGCGGCTCCGCCCAAAGGGGCAGACGTTCCGAGCCCATCCGGCACCAACAAATCCGAGAGCGGACCAGCCCCGGTTGCGAACCTGGAAGCCGCCGCGGCGGCCGCCGCCCCGGAAAGCGCACCGGCAGCCGCCGCGCCAACCAGCCAGGCCGAACAAGAGCGCACGTCCCTCAACTTGCTGGGACAAACAGACACCGACTCGGGTGAGAGCCGGCGCAACGAAAACGTTCAGTTCGACCTCGTCAATAACAACGCACTCAAGGAACTCAACGTCCGGCTGGGAGCCACCGCCACGATCGTAAGGCGGTTTCAAATCAATCAGGGTTACTTCGGCGCCGAGTTCGGCAAGAAGCCGACTCCGGCCGTTCATGCGGGGCCGCGGCCGGGTTCGGGCGTTCACGGAAATATCTTCTGGGACCACAACAACAGCTTGTTCTCGGCAAGGTCGTTTTTCCAAGTAGGGGACGTAAAACCCGCCCGTGAGAACCAGTACGGAGGCACCGTTGGTTTGCCGCTTTGGAAGGGTGGCCGCCTCACGCTGACTGGCTCGCAGACCAAGATTCGCGGCAACGTCAATGGCAATGTGCTGATTCCGCTCCCCGAGGAGCGGACCGTGCTGGCCACCGATCCCGAGACCGCCGCCATCGTCCGAAAGTTCCTTGACGCCTACCCGAACGTAGCGCCGAATCGTCCCGACATTGCCGACCGGGCGCACAACGCGAACAGCTTGCAGAGTATTAACACGGACGTCGCAAACGTGCAGCTCGACCAGCTGTTCGGGGACCGCGATACTCTGACGATGCGCTACGCTTTCACCGGCCAAGGCGTTGACGCCTTCCAGCTCATCACGGGTCAGAATCCCGACACTGACACCAAGAACCATAGCGCTCGCATCACCTGGAACCGCGTCTGGACGAGTGCGACGATCACGGATTTCTCATCGGGCTTTGACCGCATCGGGTCGCTGCTGGTAGCAGCCAAGGGCGCGCTGGGATCGGTGAGCGCGGGCATGGGCATCACGTCTCTGGGCCCCTCCCCGCCGATTCCGATCGACCGCGCGATCAATCGGTTTCGCTACGCGGGTCAGATGCGGCATACCCGCGGCCGTCATCTGCTCACTACGGGATTCGCGTTCACTCGCCTTCAATACAACGGCGAGGAGTCCGACGGCAATCGCGGAATTCTGGGGTTCCGTAACGATTTCGGACGGGATGCCATTACCAACTTGCGCATGGGAACGCCGACGTTCTTCATACAGGCTCTGGGCAGTACCTATCGCGGCTTCCGCAATTGGCATGCGTCGGCCTATTTCGGTGACCGTTGGAGCGCGACACAAAACCTCACCCTGGACATGGGGCTGCGTTACGAGCTATTCACAAAGCCTTTCGATGTCACCGGGCGGAGCGAGCTTCCCAACCGCAGCGATTCGAATAATTGGGGGCCGCGGTTCGGCTTCGCTTATCGGCTGCCGAGGCGCTGGGGCGTTGTCCGGGGGGCCTACGGTCTTCTCTTCGGTGAACTGTTTCCGGTCTCGTTTGGGCAGGACCGGCTCAACCCGCCCTCCAGTTTCAAGGTGGTCCTGCAGGCCCCCGATCTGCGGACTTTGCGGGAAGGACTTGATCCCAATAAATTCGATCCGAACGCGCGGTCAAGTTGGAGCGAGGTGAGCCCGGACCTGTCGACGCCTTATTCGCATCACTACAATTTCAGTTGGGAGTTCGAACTCGCATCGGACTGGCGCCTGCAGCTTGGCTACGTCGGCAGCCGCTCGCACAAGCTCTTTCTCACGTATTTTCTGAATCGCGGTCAACCGATGGACGGAATTCCGCTGACGAGTGGCACCGTCAACCAGCGCCGGCTGGACCCGACAAGATTCGAAAGTTTGCTGGTCCACAACGGCTCGCGGGCCTACTATGACGCGGGCCGGGTTTCGCTGATCACGCCGCGCTGGAGGGGCGTGACCGTCAATGCGGCGTACTGGTTCAGCAAGGCGCTCGACCTCGGCGGCAGCTATACGAACAACGCCTCGCCGCGGGATGCGCGCAACGCAGTCGCCCAATATGAATTCCTTTCGCAGCCTGATCTGAAAGGCCTCAGCAACTTCGACCAGCCGCACTCGTTTCTGCTGCAATTCGGATACGGGACGCCGCGCATCGGTGCCACGCCCGCCTGGGTTCAGGCGCTGCTCGGATCTTGGAACTTGTCCGCCATCACGCTTCTAAAGACGGGGACGCCGTTTATGGTCACTTCGGGGGCCGATGGCCCAGGCATCGGCAACGTCGACGGGAATAGCCGCGACCGCCCGATGGTTGTTGATCCGGCGGTGCTGGGGCGGACGATCGGTAACCCGGATACCTCGACTCAGTTGCTGCCGCGCTCGGCCTTTCGATTTATCAATGCTCCGGCGGAGATGTGGGGCAATCTGGGCCGCAACACATTTCGCAAGGCGAACATCGCCAATCTCAACGCCGGTCTTTCGCGGGACTGGAGTCTTGGCGCCGACTGGCGCATGACGTTCCGGGCGGAGGCGATCAACCTCACGAATACACCGCAATTCGCCGAACCCGGCAAAGAGCTGACGAGCCCCAATTTTGGGCAGATTAATAACACGCTGAACGACGGGCGCACGTTTCGGTTTCTGCTGCGGTTTGCTTTCTAGTGCCAATACTGTTCACGTAGAGCCTTCGGCCTTAAGTCTCCGGCTCCGGCCGTTTGAGCCGCGAAGCGGCGCAGGATCGTAGCCCAGGGTGGAGCGAAGCGCAACCCTGGGTAGGAAAGCCCCAACAGGCAAGCCCTGAAAGGGCGCAGGAGCAAACCGGCCCAATCGTCCCCGCCGCGCGGCTGAGTTTTTGGCAACAAGCGGACCCATCTACCCCGGCTGCTCTCAGTCCTTGATGGAGGCCAAGACCTTTCCGAGGAATTCGTTGAACTTGCCGCCCCCGATCCAGCGCGCGACCACCACGAGATCATTCGCCTCGTCCACGTAAATGATATTCGGACCGTGGCCGCGGTGAGAATACGCTGTCTCCGGGGCGCCCGGAATCGCTTTCTTGTCGGTGTTGAGGAAGAAATTCATAAAGCCGTAGCCGTCATTCACCTTGCCCGGAGTGCGCGCCATCGTGAACCACTTCTCCGAAAGTAACTGCTTGCCCTTCCACTTCCCTCGGCGCAATGTGAAGTAGCCGAAGCGCGCCTGGTCACGTGCGGTCAGGAACATTCCGCCACCCCAATGCCCGCCGCCGCTGACCGATTGAACCTTCAGGCCGTCCAGCGTCACCCAGGAGTTTTCATAGCCGTGCCAGCGCCATTTATTCGACGCGCCGATCGGGTCCATTACATACTTTTTGAGCACCCGGGGGAGCGGCTCGCGCCAGACGTGCAGCGCCGCCAAAGCGAGGAGATTGACTCGCGCGTCGTTGTACTTGTAGGAGGTTCCGGGCTCGTTCCGCGGGCGCGTGAGCCACTGGGCCGGGTCCATGTCCTTTGGCGGCCGGTCGGCCCAATCCGGTTTGCCCCATAGCGTCCCCTGCCAGTCGCTGGTCTGGCGCAGCAGGTGGTCCCAGGTGATCTTGGAGTTGTGTTCGGAATCGAAGTGATCGGTCGGCATGTAAGGCTGGACGCGGTCATGCACATCTCGAATCAGGCCGCGATCATAGGCGAGACCGACCGTTGTCGAGAGAAAACTCTTGGTGACGCTGAAAGTCATGTCGACGCGGTGCGGCTCACCCCATTCCGCAACAATATATCCGTGACGGACGACGACTCCGGTCATATCGCCGCGTTTCTTGTAGGGGCCGATGGCATCGCCGTGCGGCTCGAGCCCCCAGGTGAGGTAGTGGTTTTTCTCGTGGTCGCGGGTGGCCGTGTTTTCGTTGGCTTTGGCGAATTCGACGGCTGCGTTGAGCAGGGCTGGGTCCATGCCGGCTTGTTCGGCTTTGCGGTGTTCCCATTCGTGATCTGGGCCGGGATAGTAGACGGTGTCCTGGGCGCTGGCCTGGTGGGATACGGCGAAAAGCCCCATCCCCATGACGAAGGCGAGTAACCGGGGCATTTTTTGGATGGCGCTGTAGCCGCCTTGCTTAGTCAGCTTGATCATTATTTTTGGCTCCATGACATTCTCTCGGCTCCAGGGGACTGTGTTTCAGGGGTCGGTTAAAGTCGGATTTCCACTAGTCGAATATTCTAGCGCGGGCAAGTTGCACGAGGAGCCCGGCTGCGCTAGGCCAGTCGTGCCGAGTCTGCTGTTTCCCGCCGATCTGTAGAGTACTACGGCAAAAAAGGGTCTTGCGCGGTACTGAGATTCCGTTGAACGTCCGGTATCCTAGTGGCGAGCGGAGACGCGGCTTCAAGCGGACCGAGCAGCGCCGAATGGCCGCTGAGAGGAGCACACTTTGCAAAGAATCCTATGGCGCACGATCTTCGCGGCGGTATGTATCTCGCTGCCTTTTGCACATAGTCTGGAAGGCCAAGTCGCGCGGCGCTTGGGCACGATCACCTGCGAGGCGGCGATTGACGAGATCCCGCAACATCCGCTCGGGCTGACCAGTCAGATCGGCACGATTCAGCTCTCGTGTACCAACGACGGCCGCAGACCGCCCGGGGGGCAGCTCGTGTCCGCCACGCATGTGATGACTGATCTGATGGTCAGCCTGAACGGCAACATCACCAACCGCATCGATTTCGGCGAAGGCGAAGATGTTACCGACGTGGTGCTCGCCTTCGGCGGCGACCGGGACCCGGCCAGCGCCGAGGCCGCGCTGGGTTCTTCGGTGGACTCGCGCTTCCCGCGGCCACAGTACGGCCGGCTGGTGATGAGCAACGGCATGATGACCAAAACGGGTAAGCGCCTGGGCCTCGGCCCCATTCATGCGGACGCCGACACCATTATCATTTTCGACGATATTTCCTTTCCTATTCCGCACACGCCGAACGGCGACTACCCCCGCTGCAAGAATTTTGACCCCGATGATCCCGACGGCTGCATGCCCACCACGATTGAGGTGGAGATTTTGGCTTTGTCGCTCGTGTCCGTCGACCCCATAACCGTGACATCGCCTTCGGGTACGACCCAGTTCAGCGTCTCTGTATCAATCGATCGCGTGCAGTTTGAGCCGCCCACTTTGGATCTGACTCAAGTGTGCCGGCCTGCGCCGGCTGCCGTGCCGGGCCCCTGCAGCGGCCCCGCCCCCCCAACGGGCGCGCGGTCTTGCGGGACTTTCTGGTTCTTCGACCCCAGCGACGAGGCGAACTTCGAGCTTTGCCTCAAGGTCTTGGATGGCACGTCGTTCAATGACCGTTTTTGGGTTTTTGCCGCCGCGACGACCAACGTGGAATACACCTTGACCGTCACGGACACCGCGTCCGGTGCGCGCAAGGTTTTCAATCCCAACCCGGACGGAACCGGGGGCCTAGTTGACGAGAGTGGAGAGCCGATCACGGAGGATGATCTTATTGACGACCGTATTCTTTTCGAGACAGGTTCGGCTGATCCCCTCGGGGAAGACAGCTTGAAGTTCGAATACGAAATTCGCGGCCAGACGCTGGATGAACTCGACGATCTCTTATTCACCGTTTTCCCCGCGCCCACCAGCGACGTCAACATGGCTTCGGCCGACGCTCCGGTTCCGCGATACTTAGACGTTTTTGGGCAGCCGCTCTCCGATGTGGTGGAACTGATCGGCGCCTGTCCTACAGTCAACCTCTTCACGGGAGAGCCCGCCTGCGGCCCCTCGATTCGCAGCATTACCGACATCAGTTTTATCGAAGGAGACTTGGTCCGCAACGGCTTCTTCTCGGTGTTCCTGGCCGGCGCACCAGCCGAAACGTTTTTCGCCGATTCGCTGCCGCTGGGCCAAAGCGGTCCGATTACCATCAAGATCACACAGGGGCAGGTGACCGTCGAGGCGCTCGATGTCTTCTCCAACGGAAGTCAATATAACGGCATCATTCCAAAGGACGCGCCGTTGGGCGAGGTCGAGGTTCGGCTTTGCATCGGCGATCAGGAAAGCGCGCCGTTCCCGGCGGTGATTGTCGAGAAGAAACCGCGCTTGTTCACGCTCGACGGCAACGGATCAGGCCTGGGCGTTTTTCAGAAGTTCGACGAGCAGCGCGTCCCGGCGATCCCGCTCTTCACCGACGGTTTCGAGAGCGGCGACATTTCGGCCTGGGGAACAGGGCTGGGGACTTCCCCCAGCCGCAGCGACCGCGGCGCATCTCCGGTGGAGAACTTCGCCAAGTCCAACAACGTGGAAGTGCGGGTGGGCGGCGTTCCGGCGAAGCGAATTTTCTATGGCGGGCCGAATCCCGACTTCCCGGGGCTCGATCAGTGGAACATCGAGCCGGACGCCAGCACGCCCCCGGGCTGCTTCGTGCCCCTCGACATCGTTGTGAACCAGTGCCCCCCGAGCAACTTCGTGGGGCTGCCGGTCTCGCCCAACGGCGGGGCCTGCGAGGACCCGCTGAACCCCTATCTGGAAGGCCCGGGAGCTTGGCCGCGCGAGATCTTCGACGTGCAATTGTTGCAGGCGCACGTGACGATTCCCACCGCGGATGGCGGTCGCACGCAGGTCCGTGTGGAACAGGCCCGCGTCGAGGCCGGAAGCTACAACTTCACGAATGTGAATCTGGGTGTCCACTACCCTTCGATGGGAACCTGCACCGCCTTCAACGGAGCCGGCATGAATCAGGACGATGTGTTTCGCCGGCCCCCGCCGGTCGCGCTCAACACGGGCGGATTCCGCCTGACCCGGCTGAGCCCAAGCGACACGGTCACTCTGGACAAATCGGATCCGGGCGTGGCCACCTGGTCGATGCAGCTCAACCTGGAAGACGATCCATTTTTCGTCTTTGATGACGATTACATTCTGCAGCACACCGGCGGGCAGCAGGCGGATATTCCCGCATTTGATTTCCGCTTCAGCATCGGGTTCCGATTCGGGGGGGCTCCGCCACAGAGTCAGCTTGGCGGCGTGAACGCCGGAATTCCCGTCTTGTCTCAGGCTTGGACAAACCAAGCAAACTTCGGCCGCAAGACGGTGATTGGCCAAGACCTGACTGTCGAGTGGGATGCGAGCGGCCTGGATCCGGCGGAAACGGCGATCACGATTTCGGGCGTCAGTCTGGGCGAGAATCAAGTGGGGGGATTCATTTGTGCGGTAGACCCGACGCTCGGAACGTTCACCGTGCCGGGGAGATTGACAGCGAACGTCCCGCGGACCCGGAATCCCAATACGAACGTGCCGATGGGAGCGCTCGCGGTCGGCACGATCGGCACGAAAGCGGGCCGCATTGTGATCGATCCCCTGGAGCAAGACGGCAAGCGGGCGTATATTGACTTTCAGCAGCGCGAGGTGCTCAGCACCGTTTACGACACCTGCGCGCAGGCGACCTGCCCGTAGGCCGGGAAGGCAGGCCGTTTCCAACTCGCTTTGTTTGGACGTGGGGTATGCATCCTTGCCCGCCATGTATTGGCTGAGATTGCCGACCCGCCGGCCCAATATCCAATATCCGCGCCAACCGAGACGCGCATACCCGCCGACTCATCGGGCGGCAGCAAACGAGAGGCCTCTTGAGACCCAGGTTGCTGCAACGTTTCTCCACAACGTGGCTGCGGCACCGCTGGGAGCTACTGAGTCGCGCTGACACACCCCAGCTTCAAGGCGACACGGCGCGTCCCGGGAAGTCACCCGTAAGTGATTTTATTTCAATGCGAAGGGGGAGGCTGGGCTGTGGCGTTCCACTTGCTATCTAGAGAAGCGAAGCGGTGAGATACGACACCTCTTCAGCCTCTTCAAACCGAACCTCTGCTGAATTCGGCGGAGCCGGAGCAAAAGGCGGCTCAAACGCTAGATGCAGAGCACTGGGTTGCCGGACGGTAAGGCGTAGCTCTGGCAAAGCCGGGTTCAGTGGAGGGGAGATTTGGGTTCACATCCCTCCTCGGGGGGCGTGGTATCCGAGGGTTGCGGGTGGCTTTTCGGCCTATTTCCAGACGCGGACGAGGCCGGGAAGTATGAGCGGGCACTCTCCACTCGCAGCCCCGGATATGCGCTCCTTGGCGCAGTCTCTGGCGCTTGACCTGCCCGGTGTGCGGCACCGACCTTGACTTCCTTCCCGTCGCACACCGGACCGGCTCCCCAAAAGCCGTCCCCCCAAAGCCGTCCCGCAAAAGCTGTCCTGCAAAAGTCGGTGCGCAAAAACTGACGCTCCGTAGGCTCATTGTGACTAAGCATGTTGACGACAGGCCTGTTGCTGACAGGCTGGTTGTCAATAGGAAAGAGTGCCGGTGCGGGCTACTTCTTGGTCGCTCGGCAGGTAGAGCGTTTGGCAGCGCTCGCAGCGATAGACTTCGCCACCATCGGCTCGGGCGCGAACGTCGTCGCCATATTCATACCAGCGCTTCAAGTGACCGCGGCAGATGTTGTTGTTCTTCCCGGATTCATTGCAGGCGCGTTGACGGGGAATGCGCTGTTTCAGCTTGGTCCCGTCTTGGAGGGTCCCGATAAGATTTGGATCCGTCGTTTCTTCGGCCGGGGCTTCTTCGGTTTTCGTGGCGGTTTCTTGTTCAGCCATGGCGGTGATGCCGGGGACATGGGTACTGGTGTCCAACCGGTAAAACGAGTATAACAATTGATGCCGCGACCGCGGGATTGTTGCAACAGGTGGCCGAAGACGTGTGGGCCAGATGCCGAGTCCTGACGTGAGCCCCGCCCCAGGGTCCCGAACGTGAGTCGCGACCGCCAAGGGGCTTGTGCAAGAGTGTCGGGAGCTTTCCTGTTGCCTCGTGCGGGGAGCTTGTTTTTTTAGGCTGTATTTCTCACCACCTGACGGCTGAAGCACGCCAGAGGCACGGCATTACTTGGTTGCGCTTGCTCGCTGTGATCGATGCAGGTGCGGGCGTAGCGCGGTACGCCCCTACGTTGACACGGGTGTCGACTCGGCAAGCCCGGGGGCTCGCGCCACATCGCGCCTCGCCGTTCGGTGAGAAATGCGGGGTTTGCTGCTAGCAGCCCGTAGTGAAAGTCCGAGGGCGGCGAAAATAGGAGACAGGAAGCCGATTTCCGCGCGACTGGCATTGAAAACACGGCAGTGCGGCGGCCCGAAATCGGTGGCAATCCCGCATTTTCGCCCGCGGCCACTTCCGCCGCGGATTGCCAGAGCGCGGTGGTCCGGCAGCGGCCACCGTTCCTGTGTTGGGCGCGGCTGGTCTCATGTTCTCAAAGCGGCTCGTCTCATGTTCTAAAATAGGAATAGGAAAACAACTATGACGAATTGCGCGACTTACGACGACGTCAACCTGGTGCTGCGTCTCTACGAAATGCGCCGAGAGGAAAGGCTGCGCGAAGCGCGTGCCTGGTTCGTCGCCAGCTTTCATGCCAAGACGCTGGACGAGCTAAACGAGACGTGTCCGCCCGGTTCCGATGAGAATGCTTCGTTCCGAATGGTGGTCACCTACTGGGACATGGTGGCCTCCTTTATCACCGGCGGCGTGCTGCAGCAGGATCTCTTTTTCCAGAGCGGCAGGGAGCTGCTCGTGGTCTGGGAGCGGCTGCGCGATCTATTGCCCGCCTATCGCGAAAGCCGGGCCGACCCGACAGCGTTCGAGAATATCGAGAAGGTTGCCAAATCCTATAGCGAATGGATGAACGAGCGCTCGCCCGGTTCCTACGATGCGTTTTCTAAGCGTATTCGGGGAGGCTGACGGCTTGGCTCGAACTTCGGGTCCTTTGAGGTGATCATGGTGTTCTCAAAAATACTCGTTCCGGTAGACCTCACCGAAAAGACCGCGAAAGCCGTGGAGGTTGCGCGAGATCTGGTGGCTGCGGAGGGTGATGTCGTTCTGCTCCACGTCATCGAGCAACTGGACACGCCGTTTGAGGAGATGAACGATTTCTATGAAAAGCTCGCAGTGGATGCGCAGGTGAGGATGCAAGAGCATGTGGAGCGTCTGAGCGAGGGTGGTGTGCGGGCGCGCGCCGCGATCCGCATTGGGAAACGGGCGCGCGAGATTGCGCGGTTCTCGCACGATGAAGACTTCGATCTGATGGTCTTGTACTCTCACCGGCTCGACCCGGCGGATCTGTCGCACGGTCTGATGACGATCAGCCATCAGGTCGCGATAGCCGCCAAATGTCCGGTGTTGCTTTTACGCTGATCCTGGGGCGATTCACCGCGAGCGCGGAGCCGCCCAGGCGCGGAAAATCTTGTGACGAACGGCGTTGGATCTCCAAACAACTCCAGGGCCCAGCCCTATCGCTGAAAACCGCTCCAATACGTTACCTTGGGCCTGTGAAAACAGGTCTGCTTGCACCTGTCTGGTAACATGAGATTAGTCCTCTGGACCGAGGGCGGAGTTGTTTGCAATCCGCCCTAAATTCAACGTAGTTAGATAGCCCGCATTTCTCACCGGGTGGCGAGGCAAAGTGCATGAGAGGCCTGACAGTACGAGGCGCGCGCCGCTTGACGAGCGGAGGCGTACTCTCACAGTCCGTTGAGCACGGCGAGCAAGCGCAACGAAGTAATGGCGGGCCTCTCATGTGCTTGGCCCGTCAGCCGGTGAGAAAT
>Ga0114996_10003545_pt1 | contig 19319 bp, 16 predicted proteins | sample ArcticOcean_MG_C_4_FD_87039 | JGI IMG/M metagenome (GOLD analysis project Ga0114996, IMG submission 87039) | Marine microbial communities from western Arctic Ocean - ArcticOcean_MG_CB4_134 | ecosystem: Environmental > Aquatic > Marine > Oceanic | place: Arctic Ocean: Canada Basin | collected...
AGGTTCGAATCCTGCCGGGCGTACCGGTGGGTCCTTTGAAATTTTTTTATCCGGTGGATGTAGCTCAGTTGGTAGAGCACCGGATTGTGGTTCCGGCTGTCGGGGGTTCAAAACCCCTCATCCACCCCAGTTTCTTTTGGAATGCGCTCGTAGCTCAGCTGGATAGAGCATCGGCCTTCGAAGCCGAGGGTCGCAGGTTCGAATCCTGCCGGGCGTACTGACAATCACCCTCAAAGTACATGAAGTGACCTGAGGCAGCTGAAGCACAGAAGCATTGATGGGCCCATAGCTCAATTGGCAGAGCAGCGGACTCTTAATCCGGAGGTTGAAGGTTCGATTCCTTCTGGGCTCACTAACCGTTTGAATGACCAAGGAGCGCACCAGTGAGTGCGTTGCTTATTTGCGAGAGTGGCGGAATTGGTAGACGCGCTGGATTTAGGTTCCAGTGGGCAAACCCCGTGGGGGTTCGAGTCCCCCCTCTCGCACTACATTACTTGAGAGGATCATCCCATTATGAAAGTCCAAGTTGAACATATCAGTAACATCGAGAAGAAAGTCATCGTTGAGTTGCCCGTGGACAGTGTGGATCGGGCACTTGATGATCAATACAAACGTCTGGGGCGCACCGCTCGAGTGAAGGGCTTTCGGCCGGGAAAAGTTCCCCGTTCGCTCATTCGAAAGATGTTCCGTAACGACGCGCAATCGGCTGCGTCGACGGAGCTCATTCAGAGCAACCTGCTCCAAGCGATGGAACAGGCCGAGGTTGAGCCGCTCAATATGCCGGACATTGATCGAGGCGAGCTGGTGGAAGGGCAGGATTATTCCTTCTCCCTCCAATGCCAGGTTCGGCCGGAGATCGATGTTCAAGGGTTGGATGATCTTAAGGTTGAGCGTCAGATGATTTCGGTTCCGGATGAACCCATTGACCAAGAGCTTCAGGCGCTCCGTGAGAAGCATGCGGAGCTGGAGCCCGTTGAAGATCGCGCGGCCGACACCGGTGACACCCTTACCGTGGATTTCAAAGGGATCTTGGATGGCGAATCAGAGCCCTTTGAGGGAGGGACCGGAAGCGATCAGAGCATCGAACTGGGTGCAGGCACGCTGGTCCCGGGTTTCGAAGATCAACTCATCGGCGCCAAGGAGGGCGATGAGGTGAATGTAGCCATCACCTTCCCCGAGGACTACGTGGAGGCATTGGCAACCAAAGAAGCCACGTTTCAGGTGAGCGTTAAATCGGTCAAGCGCAAGGTCCTTTCGGATCTGGACGATGAATTTGCCCGAGATCTTGAGTACGACGATTTGTCGAGCCTTCGGGGAGCGATTTACGATCGGAAGTACAAGGAAATGTGTGACGCAGAAGACACGCGAGTCCGTAAAGAGATTCTCGATGCCATAACGGAAGCCAATGATGTGGTGGTTCCCACTGTGATGAGTCAGGCGGCGGCTGGTCAACTGCGCTCCGAGCTTCATGCTCGAATGCAAATGAGCGGACTCGGGCATGACGAAATCCATCATCTGATGGAGGAACAAGGCGACTCCATCGAAACTCGCGGGGTCGATTTGGCCAAACGCGACCTGCTTTTGGGGGCCATCGCGAAGCGCGAGGAACTGGAAGTCAATGATGAAGAGCTCGATGGTCGCTTGGACTCGATCGCCGAGGCGACTGGCAAATCGAAGTCTTGGGTGAAGGCGACACTTGTGCGCGAAAATCGTCTGGAGGGGCTGAAGATCGAAGTGCTCCACGACAAAGTTTTTGAGTGGTTGGAAGAGCGCGCAACCGGTGGTACATCTAGTGGTACGGAAGCCAACGGAACGGATGTTTCGGAAACGGATGACGCGGAATGAACACGGAAGGAAAAGCAACCATGTCGATTCAAGATACGGTCTGGGTCCCCACAGTCATTGAACAGACCCATCGAGGGGAACGCGAGTGGGGAATCTTCAGTCGTTTGTTGAAAGACCGGATTATTTTTCTCGGTAGTGACATTAACGACACCCTGGCGAACATCGTGATTGCTCAGCTTCTGTTTCTTGAATCAGAAGATCCGGAAAAGGGAATCCATCTGTACATTAATTCTCCGGGCGGATCGGTCAACGCCGGTCTGGCCATTTACGACACCATGCAATACATCCGTTGCCCGCTGTCCACTATTTGCATTGGGCAGGCGGCGAGCATGGCCGCGGTGTTGCTGGCCGCTGGCACCAAGGGGAAACGCTATTCCCTTCCCCACTCTCGAATGCTCTTGCATCAACCTTTGGGTGGTTTCAGTGGTCAGGCTACGGACGTTGATATTCAGGCCAAAGAGTTGCTCCTGATCAAGCAGACGCTCATCGACATTATTGCGACTCATACGAATCAAGATGCGGAGCAGGTTCGTGAAGATACGGATCGAGATTTCTTTCTTGGACCCCAAGCGGCACAAGAATATGGTCTTATCGACGAAGTGATTGTTCGGAAGGAAAAAGCAATTAATTCCGCTTCTGAGTAACGAAGTCCTCACGTTTACTTGGTTTGTCCCGATCTGTATGATAGGGATTGCAGGAGGCGGGAACGATTCTGCGACTCCCTGTGTTCTATATTTTGAGAGCCACAGGTAAAGCGAGGAGTTCGAGTTGGATAGGCGCCGAGACCAAAGTAACCTCTGCTGCTCTTTTTGCGGAAAGAGCCAAAAAGAAGTTAAGAAGCTAATCGCAGGACCCACGGTCTATATTTGCGATGAGTGCATTGGATTGTGCAATGACATCATTGCAGAGGAAATCGAAAAAGAAGAACGATTTCCATCTCTTGCAGCCATTCCAAAACCGAGAGAGATCAAAGCGGTTCTTGATGATTATGTGATCGGTCAAGAGCGTGCGAAGAAGATCTTGGCCGTAGCCGTCTACAATCACTACAAGCGCATTGATTCACAGTCCGGGTCCAGTGACGATGTGGAACTCCAAAAGAGCAACATTCTTTTAATCGGCCCCACGGGCAGTGGGAAGACCCTCCTCGCGCAAACGTTGGCACGGATCCTAAAGGTACCTTTCACTTTGGTGGATGCGACCACGCTGACAGAGGCCGGGTACGTTGGCGAAGACGTTGAGAACATCATTGTCCGATTGCTTGAGGCTGCGGATCACGATGTGGATAACGCCATGCGGGGCATTGTCTACATTGATGAGATCGATAAGATTTCTCGTAAATCGGAGAATCCGTCGATTACCCGTGATGTTAGTGGTGAAGGCGTACAGCAGGCCTTGCTAAAAATCATCGAGGGAACGACCGCCAACATTCCCCCCAAAGGAGGGCGGAAACATCCTCAGCAGGAATTCCTCCAGATCGATACGACCAATATTTTGTTCATTTGCGGCGGTGCTTTCGTCGGCCTGGAGAAGATCATTGAGAGGCGTATTGGTGAGAAGACATTGGGTTTTGGTGCGGAATTGAAGCTTGAGAGTGACGATCATCTCGGCCAGATTCTGAGCAAAGGCCAGCCGGAAGATCTGTTGCAATACGGTCTTATCCCTGAGTTTGTGGGTCGCCTGCCGGTCTTGGCGTCGCTGCACGAGCTCGATGAGGAGGCGCTGGTCAAGATTCTTACCCAGCCGAAGAATGCGTTGACCAAACAGTATCGCCGATTGTTTGAAATCGATGGAGTGCAGTTGTCATTCACGGAGGGAAGTCTCCATTCGATTGCCTGCCAGGCGCTCAAACGAAAAAGTGGTGCACGCGGACTCCGAGCTATTTTGGAATCCGCAATGCTCGACATTATGTACGATATTCCCTCCGATTCCGACATCAAGGAAGTTGTTCTAAGTGAGGAAACCATCGACACGGACGCTCCACCGATGATTGTCTACGAAAAACAGGCAGAATCGGCTTAAGTGTTTACAATACCTTTCCCAATACTGGGTCATTCATAAGGGAGTATTCTCTTGTTTTTCGGCGAACGAAAATCTTCTGGAACAGCCATGCTTCCCCTTTTGCCGCTTCGCGACATCATTGTTTTCCCGCATATGGTTGTGCCCTTGTTTGTTGGGCGACCCAAGAGCATTGCCGCGTTGGATGAGGCCATGAAAGCCAACAAAGAGATCTTGTTGGCCGCCCAGAAGAAAGCCAAGACCGACGAGCCGTCAGCCGATGACATCTTTGAGATGGGCACTATCGGCACCATCATTCAACTCCTTCGCTTACCGGATGGAACCGTCAAGGTTCTTGTGGAAGGCAAGAGTCGGGCCTGGATCCGTCGCTTTGTAGACAATGATTCATGCTTCCAGTGCGAGGTCGATCTGGTGCACGAAGAGTATGAACGCAGTGTAGAGTTTGAAGCGTTGATGCGTTCGGTGCAGTCGGCTTTCGAGAGCTACGTCAAACTCAATAAGCGAATCGCCCCCGAGATGCTCATGAGCATTGCATCGATTAATGAACCAGCACGGTTGGCCGATACAATCGTTGCCCATTTGCAGCTCAAGCTCGCGGACAAACAAGAAATCCTCGAGTTGCTCGATTCCAAGCGTCGCCTCGAGCGCCTGTATGAAATGATCCAAGCCGAGACTGAAATCCTGCTGGTCGAACGAAAGATTCGAACCCGGGTCAAGAAACAGATGGATCAGTCGCAAAAAGAGTATTACCTCAACGAGCAAATGCAAGCGATCCAGAAGGAATTAGGCGATCGAGACGAGTTCAAAAGTGAGATGGACTTGCTGGAGCAGCAAATCTCCGACACGGACCTGACGGAAGAGGCCGAAGAGAAGTTGGCGCGTGAATTGCGGAAGCTCAAGATGATGAGCCCAATGAGCGCGGAGGCGACCGTTGTTCGTGGCTACATCGAATGGGTGCTTGCGCTCCCGTGGAATGAATATACGGACGACGTACTGGACTTGCCGAGTGCGGAAAAGATCCTGGAAGAGGACCATTTCGGGTTGGACAAACCCAAAGAACGCATCTTGGAATACCTAGCCGTACAACAATTGGTCGATGAAATCCGGGGACCCATTCTTTGCTTCGTGGGTCCGCCGGGTGTCGGCAAGACGTCGCTCGCCCGTTCCATCGCGCGTGCAATGGAACGGAATTTTGTTCGACTTTCTCTGGGCGGTGTACGTGATGAAGCCGAGATACGAGGCCATAGGCGGACGTATATTGGTGCGCTGCCGGGCAAGATCGTGCAATCCCTAAGAAAGGCCAAATCAAACAATCCGGTCATGCTGCTCGATGAGGTCGACAAGATGTCGATGGATTTTCGGGGCGATCCCTCTTCGGCATTGCTGGAGGTCTTGGATCCGGAGCAGAACCACACCTTTGTGGATCACTACATCGACTTGGACTACGACTTGAGCAAGGTCATGTTCATTGCCACAGCCAATTCATTGAGTGGGGTGCCTTTGCCTCTGCGCGATCGCATGGAGATCATCGAAATTTCGGGCTACACCGAACACGACAAGTTGAGCATCGCCAGGAACTTCTTGGTCGCCAAACAGTTGGAAACCAATGGCCTAAGCGATATCAATGTAGGGTTTTCCGACGACGCGATTCTTGCGCTCATCAATCACTACACAAAGGAAGCCGGTGTGCGTAGTTTGGAGCGGCAAATTGCCTCTGTGTGTCGCAAGATTGCCCGTGATGTTGTGCAAAAGAAGAAGGGCAAGAAGCCACGTTCCTACAAGGTGTCGGACAAACGGGTCGAGAAGTTGTTGGGGCCGCACAAGTATCGACAACAACCACTAGCGAAACAGGGTCAGGTGGGCGTGGCCAATGGTCTTGCGGTGACCATGGCTGGTGGCGATTTACTCAACGTGGAAGTCACCCATGTTCCCGGCAAGGGCAAGCTGACGGTGACGGGCAAGCTGGGCGACGTGATGAAAGAGGCTGCCCAAGCGGCCATGAGTTACGTGCGCTCGCGAGCCGGCGAGTTGGGGCTCTCCACACAGTTCTACTCTAAGGTAGATGTACATATTCACTATCCCGAAGGGGCCATTCCAAAGGATGGGCCGAGTGCGGGAATTACGACGGCATCTGCTCTTGTGAGCGCCTTGACGGGTATCCCCGTGCGAAGCGATGTCGCCATGACTGGGGAAATTACGCTGCGAGGCCGGGTGCTGCCCATTGGTGGGCTTCGAGAAAAAGTGATCGCGGCGCATCGAATGGGTATCAAGACGGTTTTGTGTCCCAAGGAAAACGAAAAGGACCTGCATGAGATTCCCGCTCGTGTCCTGGAAGAAATGGACGTGGTGTTTGTTGAACACATGGACGAAGTGCTCGCACGTGCTCTGATGGCCGAAGAGTTCAAAGCGCTCTTGAAACGAGTTCAAGGCGAAGGGTCTGATTTTGACGATCCGGCGTTGAAAGCCGATGAGTGTGCCGATGCACCGCTCGAAACGTCTTCGACAACCCATTGATTCCTTCAACCCATTCAGCGTAGTGTGGTGTGCACCAGGGGACCCTGGGGTATACAATGGTCGATCGAGTCACCCGAGAATTGTCACAAAACGTGCTCGTCCTACGCGATGGCGGTCCGATGCGCACCCGTCTGATTTGTGCGCTGGAAGAGGCCGACGTGTACGAAGAAGACGGTCGAGCGGTCTTACGCACTCGTACAGAAGGTTCTCCTCGGCTTCGGTATCTTTTGGACCCGGACGCGGATCTATATTCGCTGCTGTGTTGTACGGAGCAATCCATTCTTAGACGCCCTTTTGAGATCCATATGCCAGCAATGCCGTCGGAACCTCTATCGCGTGAGTTCGTGGGTCCGACGCTCGTTGTCCCAATCGATGCCTATGAACCTATGGGTCGTGACGACATCACCGTGGCAGTCCAGATGCCCTCGGAAGACATCGCGATCCCGGAAGGCGTGTCGGAAGTGCACGTGGAACTGCCCACGAATGGGGAGATGCCGGAGTGTTGGCCAAGCACAAGCATTCCTATTGTTGCCATTCTGCCGCTGAACACGTCACTAGCTGGCGATGCGCTGACTCCGATCATGCATGCGATGGGTACGGGCCGCATCCCCTTTCGCGAACTTCGGGTTCGCGTGAGTCCAAGAGCTTATCTAGAACGTGAACAACGCCCTCCATTCTTGAGTGAAGTGATTGAGGTGGTTGCGTCGGCTGCTGGATGCGACACCGTGTCACTGATGCGAGAGCTCGCTCTACGGGGCCGATTGATGGAGAAAGGAATTCGGCGACATTTGGTACCGGATCCGGCGTTTGTGACGTGGGTTTTCCGGGGACATCGCGTGCGTGGTTTGGTGCCCGCGACGGATCACTTTCCAGTGCCTCGCCGTTCCAGTCGTCGCGAGATATTGCGTGGAACCCCCGAATCAGAGCGCGATCGCCTGTTGTCATACCTCGGACTGTTGGAAGATACGACGTGCCGTGCGCAGTCGTTGGCGCAACGCAATCTATTTGCAGTCAGCGTGCACTTCATGGACAACCCGGATGTACCGCTTCCCTCGCCACACGGTGGAATTACTTCCTGGACCGGCGGTGAGTTGTCGTCGTACGGAATCTAGGACAGGACTCATTTAGCTGGATGGCCGCAACGCTGAAGACGCAATGTCTCTACGTAGGTGCATGCCATCGAAGTGAATGCGCGCTGCGGCGCTGTAGGCCTGTTGGGTTGCCGCTTCTAAGTCCGGGCCCAATGCGGTAACACCGAGGACGCGCCCCCCATTGGTGACCACCTGTTGTCCCTGCTGTTTGGTACCCGCGTGAATGATAGTGACGTGCTCTACGGACTCTGCGGAGTCCAGCCCTTGGATGGGCAAGCCTTTCGAATAGGCGCCGGGATAACCACCGGATGTCAGTACGACACAGACAGCCGCTTGATCATCGATGAGCAATGTTTCGGAGGCGAGTTGCCCCGTTGCTGCGGCTAGAAAGAGCGCCCCGACGTCATTTTGAAGTCTTGCGATTAAGGGTTGGCATTCTGGATCCCCCATTCGGCAATTGAATTCCAGCACCTTCATGCCATTGGGCGTTAGCATTAGTCCCGCATAAAGAAAGCCGCGGAATGGTGTGGCTCGCATTGCTAATGTGCGAGCGGTGGGTTTCAGTACCTTCTCCAAGGCTACCGCCATGAGGGAATCGTCCACTTGAGGGACCGGGGAAAAAGCGCCCATTCCGCCGGTGTTTGGGCCTTCATCGTTTTCGAAGATCCGTTTGTGATCCCGTGCAGCCGGAAAGGGCAACACCGTCTCGCCATCGACCAGCGCGATGACGCTGACCTCAGGGCCTTCCAGCCGCTCTTCGATCAAGATGGTGTCCCCGGCCTGTCCAAACGTTTGATTACCGAGCGTCTGATGGATGGCTGCTTCCGTATCTTCCACGGTGTCACAGACGATGACACCTTTACCAGCCGCCAAGCCATCGGCTTTGACGACCATCCCGTACCCGTGGTCGCGGACAAATTCGATTGCCTTGACGGCATCATCAAACATGCCGTAAGCCGCTGTGGGGATCCCCGCCTCGGCCATGACTTCTTTGGCAAACTGTTTACTTCCTTCGATTTGTGCAGCTGCGGCCGATGGTCCTAGGGCCGGGATCCCGACGTCGTCCAACCGATCCACCAGCCCAGCAACCAGGGGCGCTTCGGGACCAACGACTACGAGATCGATGGACAATTGACCGGCGGCAGCGACGATGGCTGTGACATCGGTAGGGGCAATGTCCAGCGCTTCCGCAATCAGCCCCATGCCCGCGTTGGGCTGGGTCGCAAAGATCGCATTCGTGCTAGGTGAGCGGTGTAACGCCAATGTGAGGGCGTGTTCCCTGCCACCGTTACCAACGACCAGCACGCGCATATTGGACTCCTTTAGACCGCCCACCAGTCTCCGTCCGTCGACTAGTGTTTAAAGTGGCGTGTTCGGGTTAGCACCATTGCCATGCCGTGTTCGTTGGCTGCCGCAATGACCTCTTCGTCTCGGCGCGATCCACCGGGCTGTACGACAGCCGTTGCACCCGCCTTGAATGCAGCGTCGATACCGTCACGGAATGGAAAGAATGCGTCGGAGGCCATGACTGTGCCCGGGAGTGGCTCTTGAGCTTTAAGTTCGCAAAGCTTCACGGAATCGATTCGACTCATTTGCCCTGCACCGACGGCCGCGGTTGCTGTACCGCGAGTAAAGATAATGGCATTGGACTTGACGTGTTTGGCGACTCGCCAAGCGAATTGAAGAGAGCGCATCTCGTCGGGAGTTGGGGGTCTTTCGGTAACAATGTCACACGCGGTCAAGTCCACCATGTTGGTGTCTCGATCTTGGACGACGATACCACCGTCCACTCGGCGAATCTCAAAATCCGTTGGGCCAAACGATCCTGGTTGAAGCGGCATGCTCACCACACGCAGATTCTTCTTTCGGGAAAACGATTCAAGTGCTTCCGGAGAAAACTCGGGCGCCACGACGATTTCCAAGAAGGTTTCCGTAAGCAGTCCGACCAATTCCGGCTCAGGTGACTGGTTGAGTGCAACAATCCCCCCAAATGCGCTGATGGGATCACATGCCAAGGCATCTTTGTATGCAGCCAATAGCCCATCTTTGCTGGTGGCAGCACCGCATGGATTGGTGTGTTTCACGACCACTGCGGCCGGATCATCGCCCAGTTCACGACACAATTCGTAGGCCGCCATGAGATCGATGAGATTGTTATAGCTTAGGGCTTTGCCTTGGTGAACGGTGGCGTCGGGTAGGCCTTGAGTCGACACATGGGTCCGGTACAACGCGGCTCGCTGGTGCGGATTCTCTCCGTAGCGAAGGTCGTGCATTTTGGTGGCGTGCAGACAAAGCGTTGAGGGCAAGGTGTCCGGCTCCTCCTGATGATGAAGCCAGTTGGAGATGGCCGTGTCGTAGGTTGCCGTATGGTCAAAGGCAGCCAGGGCCAGACGCTGTCGGGTCTCCGCCGTGACACCGCCACCGTCACGCATCTCACTCAAGACAACGTCATAATCTTCTGGATGAACGACGACAGCGACATAATTATGATTCTTTGCGGCGGCACGCAACATGGTGGGACCACCGATATCAATGTTTTCCAGGGCGTCTTGTCGAGTGACACCCGGTTTGGCGACTGTTTGCTGGAAGGGGTAGAGGTTTACCACCACTAAATCGATGAGTGCCATAGCATGTTCATCGAGCGCCCGCACGTCTTCCGGATTATCCCTGCGTGCCAACAGGCCGCCGTGGATTCGAGGGTGAAGGGTCTTCACACGTCCTTCCATCATCTCTGGATAGCCCGTAATGTCTTGGACGCTGCGAACCGACAGGCCAGCATCCTCCAAAGTGCGTTTCGTACCCCCCGTGGACACCAATTCCACGCCTAGAGCGCTGAGTCCTCGAGCGAAATCGACGATGCCAGCCTTGTCCGAAACACTGATTAGTGCGCGTTTTAGTTCATGTTTCATAACCGTTCTAGCCTCCTGGTCAGGACGTTAACGCAGCAAGGGTCTTTTGACAACCCAGCAAAGAACGATTGACAAGAGTTGACCTCCTTGGCTAAGGTCCGCGGCCATCAAGGAGGGTTTATGTACGAAATGGTGGTCAATGACCTGGTGACATCCTTTGGCGAACGTGCGGAAGCTGTGCAAGCAGCCAAGGAACTAACCGCCCAACCCGATCGCAGTGCTACGGCCAATGTGAGCGATGGCGTCGAGACGCTCTCTTTTCGCAATGGAAAGTTGATTGCGTACAGCTACGAAACGCGCATGGATCGCCGCCACCGGAGTTACGCCAGTGGCCCGACGGACGGAGAGAGCAATGGCTCTTCCGATGTGCAAGGCGAGGCCGCGCCCGTGAAGACGGAAAAACCAGAGGCCAAAGATGCCTCGGAATCAGTAGGAAGTGACGTTCAAGAGTAAGCGGTTGGGATGATCGCTTCTACTCGTCATCAAAGACGCGCGAACCTTCTAGTTGCTTGGAAAACGACGTTTCTCTCAGCTTTTCTAAGCCGATTACTTCAACTTGGCGGATTCTCTCTCGAGTGAGATTCAAAATTTCGCCGACTTCTTCCAGGGTCACACCCCCGCGGTCCGCGATGTCCAACGCACAGGTTTCTTCCATTTCCCAGACGGGGACATCGGGAAAATTTAGCTTGATGCTGCCCGTGTCCGGATTGACGTCCAGGTATAGGTGATGTTTGCACGCGACGAAGGGACACGGTCGCACACCATTGACGCACTGATTCCGATTGTTGGGTCGGCGGTAACCCATGTAATCCGCCAATTCGATTCCCTGTCGGATTTCTTCCCGGCTCAGTCGTTTTAACGCAATCGTCTTGGACCGTCGTTTGCCTTTACGCCGCTCGCTGGCCTCGTCTAGCTGATTTTCGTTCAAACTGCTTCCTGCATTGCCTTCAGTGGTCTTGGGCCTCTGAGCGTCTTTGTGCAACTCGGGGCCATCATCTTCTATCTTATTATCGTCCAAACTGCGCCCCAAGTACCCTTCAGTGATTCTCGTTTGTGCGTTTTACATTACCGCAATACATCAATGATTGCAGTAGCCATTCGCGCCAAAACGGTCCTTCTTGCACGTTGTCTTTGTTCATACGCTACGGCGTCTTCTTTTCGCCGTCAACCGGGTAGAGAGTCACACGCACATCATTCACGGAAAGTGCAATAATTCCAGATACTTCAGAGCCTATTCCGGATAGGGTAATGTGCGCGGCGATTGGTTCTTGGTTCTCATTCACTCCGACACCATGGACCAAAACGACATGATTTTCTTCACGCTGGAGCAATCCCATTTGTGTCTGTTGGGCAAACTGCTCCTCCCAATTGATCACTTGCCCATCGTTTAGGGTTCCTTGCCGGATCCGAAGGGATGTGGTGTTGCCCAAATTGACTCGGCATCGTTTATTGCCAAGCCCTTGCCACCACCGTCGGGTTACGGGGGCAGGTGGTGGTATCAACGTGTTTGTTGGGGCCGAGTTGTCCGTGGCGATCAAGGACGAGCGATCCGACACATTGTTTCGCGTGGTCTCGGTCTCGCCGTCGGCATTGGTCTCCGTATTGTCACCATTCTGGATGATCGTTGGTGGATGTTGCCCACTCGGTGGCGTGCTCTTTAGAAAGAGTCTCGTCAACCCAAGGCCGGCAGCAAAACTAACCAAAAAGATGACGAAAGCTGTCAGGTAGCGGCGGTACATGGTGATTATCTCGCTCGCATTGTATCCACAGACTCAGGAGGTGCAAGGCCCCTTTGCAAGGAGGCTGTCAGTCGTCGTTAATTATCGGTGGGGTCAGGGGACTTCGCCCGCAAAGAGAACAACGCGAACATTACAACGTTTGTTTTCTGGAACTTCAACGCGAGGGAATCCGGACTGCTTACCGGCACACCACTCTTCACGTTCACGATGAAACAAGATTTGGTCCTCTCGATCCATCGCTTTTTCCACCGAGTCGAGCCGTGCAAAGCATTTGATGGTCTGCATAGGGGGATGGAGCCAATTCGTCGGACGATTGGTAACGTGCAGCAGGTAGCCACAATCCATGCTGTCCTCGGTCAGGTGAGAATATCCGAGCGCCAATTCTGGTGCTGGCGAAGGGGGCCACTTTTCCCAGCCTTCTTGGGTGAGCCTTTCTTGTGTGCGGCGGGACGCGTTGGCATCGACAACACGTTCACTGTGGACGTCTATTAGCCCCGTTGTGGAAGAACGACGATACATACGAACCAGCATGCCAGGGAAGCGCATAGGGCCCAACGTGGGTCTATCGGATCCCACGGTCTTACTCGTCGAAAAAGTGTCTCGCGTTGGTAAGACGGGAGGGCCAGGACGGATGGTTTTCCGCTCTTTGTTACAGCCGATCACCCCGGCAGTTACCACCAAGAGGAAGGCCCCTCTCCACAGAGCTTGAACACGATGACGCTTCATGAGCCTCATACTAACACGAATTTCCCCTTTTGCTGGAGGACGTCTCCGTTCAAGCAGACCCTTCGTTGACAGGTCCGGCAGGGTTAACCAGAATGTCTCAGGTTACCTTGTAGTGTATCGATTCAAAGGCTTTTGGGCATAAATTGGAAATGCAAGCTGTTGAATACGGGGAAAGGAGAACGCACATGATGGTGAATTTGTTTAGAGGGGTGCTCGCAGCCTGCTTGCTGGCTCTAACCACCGGTGTTGCATCGGCCGAGAAACCGAACCCAGCGGATTTCTACAAGATGGAGTTCAACGGAAAGTTGAGTGCAGGTACGTCCGGAAAACTCGTCTTCACCATCGTGGGTATTAACGGGTACAAGTGGAACAAAGATTTTCCGGCAAAATTGACGATAGAGACTTCTGAACCCGCCTTGGTATTGCCGACGACAAAGTATCGCCAGATTCCGAGCAAAGACAATTGGGAGAAGGGTGTGAAAGTTGCCGCGACCGCCAAGCGCGTCGGGCAATATCCGGTGACGGCCACCATGGATTTTAGCGTGTGTAGAAAGGATGTTTGTCGCCTGTTCCGGAAGCAAAAGTTCAACGTACACGTCAACGCCAAATGACATTCAGAGTAGGGCGAGTTGCCAGCCCTCTAATGCTGGTGGCGCTCATCGCCTGGTGTGGCGGCTGCCGACAAGCGGAAACGGTGACACCTCTCTCTTCTAAGGAGAGCGCGAGCTCGTCTCTTTTTCGTGTCCAAACAAACGACGTGGTGTTGGAAGAAGGGAACCGTGGGCACGCCCAGTTGTTGGTTGCCCCCCAATCACCGTGGAAGTTTAACGACGCTTACCCGACCAAGCTGTCACTACAGCCTCTCAACGATCAGGCGTCGATCGCATTGATGAGGACCAGCTTTCAAGAGAAGGACGTATGGGTGGTCGATGGGAACGTCGTCGTCGATGTAGGTCTGCTGGGTGTCCGCCTTGGGACGGAGTTGGTTGCTGGCACGTTCAACTTCAGCTTGTGTCGGCAGGAGCAGTGCATCCTACGCGAGCAGGCTGTTTCGTGGAAGGTTCGTGTGACTCAAGGCCCCCGTTGACGACGTTCGCTCTTCGTTGGATGCTGTATGTCATCACGGGCAATGAGTCCCTTCTTCACTGCCGGGTGAGGTCGGTTCGAGGAGCATGAATGAACGCGTCAGATACGCTGGATCAAATCACCGAACGTCTCAAACAGGAATACGGGTCGACGCGGCGCGTCATGACGTTTGGCGAATACATGGAACTCTTTCTTGCCAATCCGGGACTGCATGCCAGAAGCGCCGCTGAATACATTGTGGACGGTTTCGAGTTCTTTGATAGCTCGGAAGTGGAATCTGCGGTGGACACACAGAGGCATTGGAACCTTTTTGATGCTCCCTTTGAAGAGGGGAGGGATCGGCTGATCGGACACGCTGGGGTTCAAGATCATATCTACCGGCTCCTGAGCAACTTTCGACGCCAGGGAACGGTGAACAAGCTTATTCTTTTGCATGGACCCAATGGCTCGGCCAAGTCGTCTATTTTGGCGTGTATCGCTCGGTCAATGGAGGCCTACAGTCACACCGACGAAGGCGCGATGTATTGTTTCAATTGGGTCTTTCCCACGCGAGCGGTTTCGCGGAAGGCGTTGGGATTTGGAGGTGGGAGCGGAGAGTCGGGCTCTGCCAGCGACAGCTTCGCGCATCTGGAAGAAGAGGAACTGGACGCTACAATTCCTGGTGAATTGCGCGATCACCCCCTGCTGCTAATCCCCAAGAAGGAGCGTTGCGAGCTCTTGGATTCCGTTTTCGGGTCCAGTGGCGAATCGAATCGAGCCCATGTTTCGGATATTCTGACCCACGGTGATCTTGCGCCTCGTAACCGGCTAATTTTTGACCGGCTCTACAACAGCTATTCTGGAAATTGGCGCGACGTTCTGCAACACATTCAAGTGGAACGATTTTTTGTCAGTCGGCGCTATCGGTGCGGGGCTGTGACGGTGGAACCCCAACTGCATGTGGATGCATCGGTCCGTCAGTTGACCGGGGATCGAAGTCTGACATCCTTGCCCTTGGCCTTGCAAAATACCACCCTATTTGAGGCCCACGGTGACCTGGTGGATGCCAATCGAGGGGTTATCGAATACAACGACCTGCTCAAACGTCCGCTAGATACGTTCAAATATCTCTTGGCCACGGCAGAGAAGGGCAGCGTAACTTTGCCCACTCAAATTATGCACCTTGATTTGGTACTTTTTGCCTCCAGCAATGAGGTTCATTTGGCTGCATTCAAAGAGTACCCCGATTGGCCCAGCTTTAAGGCACGCATCGAATTGGTGCGCGTACCCTATCTTCGATGTTACCGAACCGAGCAGAAAATTTACGATGACCAAGTGACGAGCGAACAGGTTCAGAAGCGGTTGGCACCTCATGCAACATTTGTGGCGGCGTTATGGGCTGTGTTAACGCGGCTAAAGAAGCCCAACCCTGAACGATATGAAAAGAATCTACGGGCCGTCATCGCGTCGCTCACACCCATTCAGAAAGCCGATCTGTATGCGGATGGGAAAACCCCAACCGGGATGACGTTGGAAAAGGCGAGACTATTACGAACTCACATTAAGGCTTTGTATGACGAGTCGGTCAGCGAGTCGTCATACGAGGGCGCAATGGGGGCGAGCCCACGCGAAATGAAGGTCGCACTGCTCAACGCAGCGCAACGAGCCGATTATGAGACGGTTTCTCCGCTTGCCGTGTTGGAGGAAATTGCCGACTTGGTGACGAGAAAGAATGTGTACCCCTTTCTCAATCAAGAACCACAGGGACAATATCGGAATCACGGGGAGTTCGTAAACGTCGTCAAGGACCGATGGCTGGATCTTGCTGATGACGAACTTCATCGTGCGATGGGGCTAGTGACCAGCGTGCAATACGACGACTTGTTCAAGCGCTATCTGACCCATGTGAGCCATGCGGGTCGTGGAGAGAAACTGTTCAATGAACTCACCGGCAAGTTCGAAGATCCCGATACGGTGTTCATGGAAGAGTTAGAAACGCGGTTCAGCATCAAAAAGGATGCCAAAACATTTCGTAGTGAGGTGCTTGGGCGCATCGGCGCTGCGACCAGCGATGGGAGCAAGTTGGAGGAAAAGGATTATCGCGAGCTTTTCCCCAATCTCTTTGCTGAGCTTGAGAACTCCTATTACCAAGAGCAGCGACAGGGCATTCGAAAAATGGCTACAGGACTTTTGAAGTACCTGGGGGATGAGCGAGACATGTTGTCCTCCGCCGAAAAGCGTCAGGGACAGGAAACCTTGGATCGAATGATGTCCGAGTTTGGGTACTGTGAAGCCAGCACTCGGGAAACGGTCGCGACGCTGATATCGGAGCGATACAGCAATTAATTCAAGCGTCTGAGCACTACTTCAAGACAACTCGGTACAGTTGACTCGTGGGTAATGGGTCTGGAATCTTCTTGGTCTCGCACAGGCCAAACGTCATGGTGTAGACATAACCGTCCGTGGCTTGGCGCCATGCCGACGCGAGCGGCAGATGTCCCACATGCTGGTCGTATACGAGCGTACCGGATGCATCGACTTCGGCGAGGCGAATGAAACCGAGGCAATAATCGCCGAACAATGTCCGTCCCGTTAGATGCCCTTGATAGGGATCAGCGCCTTCATCGCGGTACTCCACGCCCACCCAAGCAACCCGTGCCGCCGTGGGGACTGCGTCCTCGTCGTCGGCGATGTAATCATCGTCGTCATCGTGCCCCCACACCGTGAGGGGATCGGTCAATTCCTCACAGTTTGCTTGGCAAAAACCTTCTTCTTGTGGCCATCCAAAATTTTGAGCGGGCTCCGTGATCAAATCGATCTCCTCGAACGCATCGGCGCCCACGTCTCCCACCCAATAACGACCGTTTTTGTCCAAGACGACCTTCCAGGGAGAGCGAAGGCCGTAGGCATAGATGTCGGGGCTCAATCCTTCTTGTCCTACAAAGGGATTGTCGGGCGCGGGCTCATGACCCTCGCCCAATGGCTCGCGGTTGGGAATGATACGAATGAGCGTCCCCAGGTTGTTTGATTTGTCCTGCGCGGTCGTTTTTCCTGTCTTGTCACCGAACGCGGCCCACAGGTACCCCTCGGGTGTGAAGCCGATGGACCCGATGTTATGGAAAGGCTTGGACGCTTGTGAGTACCCTGCGGAGACGATGTCGGCGGCGGTGGCGTCGATGCCGTCGTAGTTGCTGGCATCGAACTGGTATCGAACGATCTTGTTGGTAGTGAGGCTTTCGCACAGGCCCACGTAAAAGAAATGATTTGTCTCGAAGTCGGGATCGAACGCGAGCGCGAGCACACCACAATCCAACTCATCCAAGAGGCCTGTGAGCTGGAATTGTCCCAGAAGGTCGGTTTTTCCTTGGCTCAAGTGATAGTGGTAAATGACGCCATTTTTCTCCGCCGCGAAGAACTCCATGGATCCCGGAAGAAAATCAAATTCTGTCACCAGTGCCGGATTTCCTTCCAATGGGATGGGTTCGAACGTCAGTGTGGGCGAGGGAGGAGGAGGTGGTGTGTCCGGCGGTACGACCTTGGGTGGGTTGGACGACGTGGAGCAAGCAAGGATTGCTGCCAAGCATACGGCGAGAAGAGTATGTTTCATAGGGAGAGTATCCAATCGTAGACCAGTGAAATGGCCGTTTCGTCGAGAATTTGAACACCGACAGGGGGCATGTTCTTGACCTCTGGATCGTCTGTTTCTCCAGAAATTCCCTGGTACAGGATGCTGTCTTGAGGATTGCCGGGAATGACTCGGATTCCACTCAGCGCTGCCGTGCTGTTGGTGGGCTGATCGATCAGATTCTCCAACGCCACCTCCGCTCGTAAATCAAAGCTGCTGGATGGACCGTCCGTGCCGTTGTGACACGCAACACAGTTTCCTTGCAGATAGCCCAGAAAGGCCGAGGTTAGGGCGTCGTGCTCCCCGATGCTCCCCGCCGGGTCGGCGGGTGCCTGGGAAAGCAGCCCGTTTTCGACGATCCGTGTCAGTTCGACGCCACTGTCCCCGTTGAGTTGGAGTTCGTTGAAACCGAGCACGGTGTCCTGACTGGATTCATGGCATTGTCGACATTGTCGGCGTGACGGAATCTTGTGGTCCGCCAGTTCGCCATCTGGGCCAACGATGGACACGGTCTTTGTCTTCTTCATGGCCAGTAACGTGGCTTCGGTGGACGACTCGTTCCAGAGGTACGCCGCATACTCCCACTCGGTTTCGGCCTTCCGCAAGATCCGCGTTTCGACGGGTCGCAGGGTGGATAGGTCCTCTTCGTGGGGAAACAAGAAGGTCTTGAAGAGTAAGGTGCCGACAGGAAAGATCCACCGTGTCGAATCGCTGTTGTCGATGATGGCACCCTCGGGAAGTTGGATGTACCGTCTTTTTTCGCTGCCGTTGCTCCAAAGGGGCCACATTGGGGTGTATTCGAGCACGGCCTCCGCCACGATGGTGACATCATTGAGATCGGGGTACAGGCCCACCGACGAGAGGGCCGTAGGGAAAGCAGCGAGCGGGTTCTCCAGAAGGTTTGTCGTGACCGGCTTGTCGGTCGAGGAGCCCGAGCAGGCCATCACCCAAAATAACCCCAACCCAATGATTCGATGTGTCCACATCATACTTCTCCTATGTATGGATCTTTGCGCGTAGGAGCAAGCCACAATGGGGGAATTGAGCGGTGTTTTTCGTCTTTGTAGATCGTTTTGAACTCTCGTGCGTTGGATCTTCGCATGAGAGATACCATCACACATCGTCTTTTCCTGTACATATTTCTAGTGAGCACTTTGCAGGCGGTGAGGCCCGCAGACGCCAGCCAGCCACCTGTTCCGATGCCCCTTCACATTGGTCAAGCGACTTTGGATGTCCGAGAGTTGCAGTCCGAACCAATCAATTCCGGCGTGCAACCCCTGCGGACATTTGCTCACCGGCCGTGGTTGGCGGGAAGCTCCGTGGCCTTGCTGCCCGGCGAGACGAAAGCGGTCGTTGCCGACACGGACAACCACGCGGTGGTAGTGGTGGATCTGGTTCGAGGCATCGTGTTGCACCGAGTGGCCGTAGGTCGTCTTCCCGAGCGGCTGGTCGTCTCGCCCGATGGACGCCGTGTCTTTGTGACCAATCGAGGGGGGCGTTCCGTGTCGGTTGTAGACCCCGTGCGCGGCATAGAGACTATGTCGGTGCCGGCTGGAGTGGAACCTTTTGGTTTGGCGTTGACCCCTGACGGAGCCACGCTGTTGGTCGCGGCGTCCGCGACACATGAAATCGTCGCGTTTGATACCACCCGTCTGTCCATTCAATATCGTCTTTCGCTGCCCGACCCGTGGCCGGCCGTTGTCGCCATGCACCCCGACGGCGACCGAGCGTACGTGACCACGTTCTTTGGACATCGCGTGTTTGTGATGGATCCCCATCGCGGGACCAT
>Ga0114996_10003546_pt1 | contig 19315 bp, 14 predicted proteins | sample ArcticOcean_MG_C_4_FD_87039 | JGI IMG/M metagenome (GOLD analysis project Ga0114996, IMG submission 87039) | Marine microbial communities from western Arctic Ocean - ArcticOcean_MG_CB4_134 | ecosystem: Environmental > Aquatic > Marine > Oceanic | place: Arctic Ocean: Canada Basin | collected...
TAGACGACGTCACCGACGTCCAGTCCATTCCGGGTGTTGCCGGCCTGGTCCACGAACGTCTCTCGTGGTTCCAGGACGTCGTGGAGCACTAGCTCGTAAGCCGCGCGTCCACCCGTGTCCATATCATTCGTATCCTCCAGCTCAACAACGTCGAATCCAGCAAACAAGCTGGACAGCATCAACGTCGCAAGCACAATCGGTACAATTCGCTTCACTTTACAGTCCTCCCTCACAGTGGGTGCTGCGCCACATCTGAAAGCCGTATTTATAGTGGTCGGGATTTGATGATATTTTTTATGCTGAAAAGTTAGACATCTTAATTAACTCTGGAACATTCGATTTGTAACTCAGTCGACTTCCCGGAGCGCCTCCGCGGGCCGGATTGAGGCCGCTTTCCGCACCGGCCAGATGGTGGCGATGACGGTGAGAATATAGGCACCGACAACGATGAGGGCAATCTCGCTCCATGGCATGATGAAACTCGCTCCATCCTCTTTGAGGAAGCGTTCGTACAAGGCATAGTGGAATCCAATGCCGACCAGTGCACCATTTAGAATGCCGAGGAAGGAGATCCATGACAACTCGATTAGGAAGGTGGCAACCACCATGCCACGCTGGAATCCGAGCGCGCGAAGGATGCCAATCTGATGACGGCGTTCGCTGACATTGCGAATCGTCACCACCGCAAGGCCCGCGATGCCGACCGCCAGACCCAGTGCGAGGAAGGCCTGGAGCAGACTGAACATGCTGAGGAAGAAGGCTTGTGCCTTGGCGAAGACGACCGCGATGACGAAGACCGCAACCCCCTCTTCGATCATGCCTCGCTCGATCTCGTCCGCAAGTGCTTCCTGTGTGGCCACATCCGTGCCCTCGGGCAGACTGAACCAAACGACATTCGGTTCGGCCGCGAAGCGTTCCTGTGCGAAATCGGAACCCATGTAGACCCCCGGCAGCATCAACGAGGATTCCTGTTTGAGGATCCCTGCGACGGTCACCGTCTGATTGACACCGGAATTGGTGGGGTCAGAGATGAGAATCACATCACCGACCTTGAGGTTCAATGTTGGTGGCTGATGGTTCTCGGAATGTTGAGGGGCCAGGCTGAAATCGACGATGACCAGACTGTCCGTGCTGAGAACCATCTCCCACGTATCCGCCTCTGTCGCACCGCCCCAGGCATCCAGAGCGAGCGCGCCATGATCTGAGAAATTGGCATCGAAACCTCTGATTCCGACAATCACCTCTTCTCCGCTGCCATCGGCCCGTTCGGCACGGACCACCCCGCTCGAGATGACGGCGATCGCATCGAAGTCCGACACATTCGCTTCACCGAGGTCCCAATTCGAAACATCCGGATCCAATTCGCTGCCCACGGCGATGATCTCGAAATCACCGCCCGATTCCTCGCCGAGTTCGCCGATGAAATTGCCGAATAACGCGCTGTAACCCGACAGCACGACCACGGCGAACACGACCAGAGAGAACATCCCCATCGTCATCGCCGTTCGGAAAGGGGTGGCCAGAGGATAGGCGAGACTGGTCGGCAGAACTGCAGCCACTCGACTCGAGGTTCGCGCAAGCATGCGAGCTCCGAAGCGTGCGAGAACCGGCGCGAGACTACTGAGCAGCAACACGCCCGCGCCGACCATGAACAAACCGAGCACGATGAACGAGAATGGTCCCTGTTCCCAGTCCGCGCTGATCGGGTCGCCTTTCCAACCCCACAACAGCATCGACAAGCCGAGAAGCGAGAGCACGAGACGTGGCAGGATCACTGGCCGGTGGAATCGCATGCCACCGATTCGGATGTCTTCTGGAAGCACCAGACGCAGCACATAGAACGCCGGTGGGACCGCGGCGATCATCAGCATGAAGCCACCGAACAGCCACCAGGCATGGCGCGAACCACCGTCTTCCGTGCCCACGAGGAAGGCCAACCCTAAACTTGCAGATGCTGAGAATCCGAGGAAGAGCGTGATCAGAATCGACCACCAGGGCAGTCCCCCATGATAACGGGTCGGAATGCTGCGGATCGCTGCCACGACATTCAATCGGCTGATCCATAACGAGGTCAACCACAAGGTCTGCCAGGTGACGAGGAATCCGGTGGCGAAGCCCGCGAGCAGACTCTGCACGCTCCAGTCAAAGACCACATCCCAACCGAGCGTGTCACGGAAGGCGACATCCATCAGGCGCATCAAGACCCAGGCGACGCCAATGCCTGCCAGCGCACCGAGGGCACTCGAAATCAGGCCGAGCAGGGCTCCCTCCTGCACGAATAGGGCGCGCAGATCGGAGCGCTGCATACCGATTGCGCGCGCCATGCCCATCTCGGGCTTGCGCTCGTCGGCGAGCATGACGAAGATGTTCACCACGAGCAGAATACCTGCGAAGATGACAAAGGAGCCGAAGATGAGGAATAGCATCGAGAAGTTCTCGCCCGCATCCGCGGTCGATTCAAGCACATCCCGCTTGATCGGTACCACGTTGAGATTCGAGGTCTGAAGATCGGCCTGCACATCCGCCCAAGCGAATACTGCCGCCTCCATCTGGGTGGAATTGCTGGCGTTGAACAGGTTCGGGCCGGTCAGGATGACCAGGGTGCGATCGCCCGCTCCGCCACCGGCGAGGAGTTCAGCATCCTCAATCGAGACCACGCCGAAGGAGATCGCATCGAAGGAGGGTTGGCCTGGCGGTGAGGGAAGTGTCAGATTCGCCGAATCGATGAGCAGCCGCTCGCCATCCAACTGCCCGCGGATCGCTGGAAGATAGCCTCGCAGTCGCACGCCTTCCCCCGATTCGAGGTCGAGCGTTCTGCCCGCCCAACCGGACACAACGATACGGCCGGGTTCGACCTCTGGGAAGCCCATGTCGGTTTGGCCATCGAGAGCGATGACGGTGAGGGGTACGCGATTGATGGCATCGATTCGAATGCGCGAGGGAATCCGACCGGACAGGTTGCCCTCATCCGAGATCGCAACTCCATCGCCCGTGGTCACAATCAGGCGGTCGCCCCTCAGACTGAGTTCAGCCTCGTTTGAACTGGAAGCCGGCGGCAGGTCGACCGTCAGCGCGGAGAAAGCCGCACCATTCCACGCCCACAGGCCTTCATCCTCAATCCAGAGTGCGCCAGCATCCGAAGCCAGAAGGGTTCCGTTGGGCAGACCGAGACTCCAGGCCGGAGTGATGCTTCCAGCATCGAGCAGGGAGAGCGTCTGACTCTCGAGGATCCAGGTCGCGCCGCCATGGCCGAACAGGTCTCTGCGCTCGTTCGCATCATCAAGGCAGGTGAGCGGGGTCTCGACGCTGCCCGTACAGGTCCGACTGCCGAGCAATCCACCGATTCGGACGATGATTTCATCCGCATCGGTCGCGAGGTCAACAGACATCGCTGAGCCATCTGAGGCCAGGCTGGTCGACGTCCATGAGGACAGGTTCAAAGAGGCCTGATGGAGAATGACATCACCCGCATTCTCCTCGAGCGCGAGAACGGTGTCTCCGATGCGGCCCAACACGGAAATGTCGAGCCCTTCCAAGTGGTCACCATCCGCTGCACCGGGGGCCAGATCGACCTCGTGCACACCCATGGAGTGAGAGATGAGTCCATGGATGTCCCCCAGCACCAGAATGTCACTGACGGCATCCTCATCCTCAGGGGTCCACACCCACCATTGACCGGATTCATCCTGCAGGGAGAGGCCTGATCCTGTGGCGTACCAATCCCACGAATCGGTCTGCTCAATCGAGGAGATCGAGGCGGAGGCGAGGCCCGAGAGGTTGAACCAGGATTGGGCCACGTTGTATAGGGGAACCTGAAGCAATTCGAGTGATTGGACCTCGATTCCGACCGCGTCGACCGCCGCCGATAGGTTGGACACCTCACCGGCATCGAGTTGTCCGAAGCCGGTGTTTCGGGCCACGGCGATCATGCCCTGATCTGCATCGGTCTCAACGATGAGCCCGGCATCCTCCGCGACCAGAACCAGATCGGTGGCGGCGATGATTCTGGCTTGCAACGCTTCACTGCCATCCCCGCGTGCAGCGATGCCGATCTGATTGATCAGATCCATCTTGCCGGTGATGGACTGCGCTGCATCGAGTCGTGTGAATATGAGGGGTTGACGACTGTTGCGATGCCCGGTCGAGACATCGGGGATGACCTGCTGGACCGTGAGATTGGTCGACCCTCGGATGAGGCCCACCTCAAGGTCGATATCGATCCAGTGAATCTCGATCAGATCCCCCGGTCCTGCCGAGATGCTGTCGGCGAGTTCCTCATTGATGACGACATTGCCCGGAAGAATGTCAGAATATCGGACACCACCTGAACCGCCGATTGCATCGAAGCCACCGGCGCCGGATCGCTCGGCGTCAAAGGCGTACCACGTGGCCATTGGCTCACCCAGACCCTCCTCGGCATGGAGGGCTGAAGCCATCAACGAAAGACCGGGCCGGGCTCCGTGAATGTCATCCCAGGTAGCGAGTTCGTCGGCCAGAGCATTCGCGCGTGTCTGGTTCCATTCGGTCCACAGCGTGGTCAATGGATCCTGTCCGCGGATGTAGAAATCCGTATCACCGAGCGGTGCGAGGAACTGCTCATCCATGGTCGCATCCAGACTGTCTCCAATCACCAGGGAAGAGGTCACGATCGCGCTGCCGACCAACAGGCCGACAATCACGAGAGCCGTGTTGCGCTTGCGCCGAATCAGGTTGTTCTTCGCCATCGTCGCGAGCATGCGATGCCGGCTGGACAACAGCCATTGGACCCCGGTCCAGGTCACCAATCCGGCGATCACGGACAGCCCGGTCGAGGTCAAGGTACGGCCCAATCCCCAATCCGAATCGGCCGACTGTGAGCCCAAACTCAGGAAGGCGACCAAGATGATCGCGAGCAAGCTTGAGAAACCTGTCGCCAACTGTCGAGACAGCGTCCACGGCCCGGCCAGCGACATCGCCAAGCCTCCTTACTCCTCTTCTCCGTTGAGATTGTCGACGCCACCCGTGATTACAGAGTCTTGGGCCGTGATATTCGGAGTGCTGTTCTGCACTGTGGATTGGCCCAAGGATGACTCTGCCTCGGAAGGCTCCTCTGAGTCGGACTCTGATCCGGATCCACTGTCCTCGACGATTCGACCATCGAGCATGACGATAATCCGAGAACAGCGGGCTGCGACATCGGGGTCGTGGGTGACGAGCACCATCGTGACACCCCGTTCGGCATTGAGGTTGATCAGCAGGTCGAGCACCTCGTCACTGGTCTGGGTATCGAGATTGCCGGTCGCTTCGTCGGCGAGGATGACCGCAGGACCGTGGACGTATGAGCGCGCGATCGTCACCCGCTGCTGCTCGCCGCCGGACAATTCCGCGGGAAGATGGCCGGATCGATCCTCAAGACCGACCGACGCCAGAGCGTCGAGCGCCGTGCTGCGCGCCTCGCGGGGTGAATTTCCCGCCATCAAAAGTGGTAGTTCGACATTCTCTACCGCGGACAGCACCGGCAGGAGATTGAAGGCCTGGAAGATGAATCCGAGCTTGGTTCCGCGCAGCGTGGTCAGTTCGCGGTCACTCATCGCGGAAAGTGGAGCACCGTTGACAAGAACCTCGCCAGAACTGATCTCATCGAGCCCTGAAAGGCAGTTCAGGAGGGTCGTCTTGCCACAACCGCTGGGTCCCATGACGGCGACCATCTCACCCTCTTCGAGTTTCACGCTGACCTTGCGCAGGGCTTCCACCCGATTCGTTCCGGTCTCGTAGATCTTCCACAGCTCCCGAGCTTCAAGGACGGTGGGCATGATGCGGTGACGACGGAGCAGGGATATAACTCCCCGGCTGCAGCCGGGTGCTGATGCTCACCTATGATGTGTTGCTGTTCGGGCCACTGCGAGACCGCTTTGGCAGCCGATCGCTGCGGGTGGAATTGGAGCCGGACATCACGGCGCGGCAGTTGCTCGACCATCTTTCGATCGATCCGGACGTCGTGAAAGTCGCCATCGATGGCACGATCGTCTCAATCGATCGCGTCTTGCATGCGCAATCAGAAATCGCCATTCTTCCACCGGTTTCAGGCGGTTGAAGCGCCGTAACGTTGAATGAGGGCCGACCGACAGCGATAGATGGTGAGAACATGGCATTCGGCACACAGGAACTCGTCATCGTATTGGTCGCATTCTTCATCTTGTTCGGTGCAGAGCGTCTGCCGAAGTTGGCCCGCTCTCTCGGTCAGGCCAAAGGAGAGTTCCATGAAGGCCTGAAGGATGTCAAGAATGTGGGCGACCTCACAGAGGAGGATCTTGATCGTGGAGGCCGCACCGAGGCCGCCGCCCTCGCCGATAAGGCTGAGGATGCGGGAGTCGACATCGAGGGCAAAACCCCCGACGAAGTCGAGGAAGAGACATCCGAGTGACCAATTGGGAATTTCGTTTTCCCAATTGGTGATTAACCATTGGTTATTACTGAATTCCAATTGAAGGTTAGGCTCTTTTCAGGCGCAGCGCCGATCCGCAATCCGAGCAGGTCTCACCCTCGTCCCAGACCGCCTTGCACCCAGTGCATGTCAGAACATGGTGGCGGATCTCGGTCAGGCCGTCCTGCACCACACCGCGCCAGGGGTGGCCGCGTTCGGCGCATACATTCTGCACGCGGTAATCATCGGTGACCAAAGTCAGATCCAATTCGAATGCAAGAGCGAGAACATCCAGGTCGACATCGGACAGACCACTGAAGTCGCCTGTGTCTTTGGCAGCACGGGTCGCAGGGTCCAGACTGAGCGGCGCTTGAATCCGAGGACCCTGGAATTCGATCAGAAGAGCGCGAGAAGGCGATAACCGTTCGACTTCGGCCAGTTGACTCGGCGCACAGACTCCATCGAGCAACGCCTCGAGCGGCCAGGCGAGCAGGGCTGCGGTGTCGAGCACCTCCATGACGGCAGGCCGTCGTCGGCTCGCCATCAGCCTTCCGCACCCGACCCCGATGGGAAAGGGTCATGCCGCAAAGAGCACGCCTTGACCCCATGGGCCTGCTTCCCGCCTCTTTCTGGTCGGCGATGAACGCCTTCGTCAACTGGGCGGAGGGGTTGGGCCTCATCGGCCTGGGAATCCTCACGTTCACCGAGGCCATCATCCAACCGATTCCTCCCGAGGCCCTCACCCTGCCGATGTTCATCGCGGCTCAGGGCTCACCTCACATGATATTCCTGATCTGGGCGGTCGCCACCCTCACCAGCGTGGCGGGTGCCGTGGTCGGTTGGTGGCTGGGCAAGGCCTTCGGACGCCAACTCGCTGATCGCTTCGTCGATGAAAAACACCTGAAGCGATTGGACAATCTGATCTCGAGATACGGCGAGGCTGGCGTGTTCATCGCCGCACTGAGCCCCATTCCGTACAAGGTTCTCGCCTGGGTTGCAGGCATGGGAGACATGGACCAGCGCCGCTTCATCTACGCTGGACTGATTGGTCGCGGGCTTCGCTTCGGCATCGAGGCGGTCGCGATCGGAATCTGGGGGAGTGAGCTACTTTCCGCACTGGAGAGTCCCTGGGTCTGGTTGGTGGGAACCGTGCTCGGCATCCTCGTCCTGATTCCGGCCAAACGCTGGTGGGATGGCCTGCTTGACGAAGAGGAATGAACCGAACGCCTCATGAACCCGATTCACCGCGGCAGACCTGTCGCTCGCATGGTGTAGCTAGGCCCATCATGGTGGGTTTTCATCCCGCTGACTCGGGTTCGAATCCCGATGCGAGCACTTTGAACGATTCTTATCGATGTCGTGCTCGCATCGGACCCACTCGCCGGATGATGCTCACTGCCGTTCTCGGTAGGAGGCGAGCATGCCGGAGAGAAGGATGCCGAGAACGATGCCGACCTGGATTCCCTGACTGTGTGCCCCATGCCCGGCCAGATCGCGGAAGGAGAAGGCGAAGGCGATGGTGATTGGTCCACCGAGGAAGATGAAACGGAGCAGCCAGCGCGCGAATGTGGGCGCCTTGCCGACCGGGCGCAGCGTGACTGACCCCTTATTCAGCAGCAATTCCCAATCGAGTTCCCGTTCGATCTGGCGCAGTCGTTCGATGACCAACGGACGCAATTTCGGAATCGTCTTGGAGTGCAATCCACGACCGGTGATGATGCGGACACGTCCGACCCATTCGCGTGAATCGATGATCTGTTCGACCACGGTGCGCGCCTGTGGCACGCCGAGTGCATGGAGATCCACCGTCAGCACACCCCTGTCGCGGCGGATGTGACTCGCTGTGGTCCACGGCTGTTCGGAGGCCCAGGGCAGGGATTGGGCCTCCTCCTCCACGGGCACGAACAGGATCTGGAGTCGGTCCAACGCGTCCACTTCGGTCTCTTTCGAAGCGAGCCTGCGACTGCGTTCGACATAGCGCATGGAGGTGTAGGTCAGAATCACCACCGAGGTCGCGACACCGACCAGAATGCCCACCCGAAGGGAGGTGCCGAGGTCATCGACCTCGATCCCGGTGGAGAAGATGTGCATGAAGAATGTCATCGTGCCGATCATCGTGCCGAGCACCCCGGACAGGACGAAGAGGTCGCGCACACGCAGTTCGACCATCATCGCGGACGGGGTCCCTCACGCTATCAAAGGGTCGGAGCAGTCCAAGCCACCGAAGCGCATTAGACCCAGAGTGCCTACGTGCAGGGCATGGAGCCGGTTTACCGCAATGGGCTGCCGGACCGCAGTCGGGAACGCAAGGTGGGTCTGTGGATTGCCGGCATCAGTGGCTTCTATCTGATCTCGATGTTTCTCGTGCCGGCTCTGATGCCGGCCGACACCATTCCCGAGATGTCGGGCCGAGCCAACATGCTCGACTATGCGAGCGAGGATTCCTGGGGCAATGAGAACCATTCCGACGATGGCGCAATCGGCCATAACCAGAGCGCGCATGGGGGGTCATTCGCATGGAAGGAGTTGAACCCCTACTACGCCTTCGTCTACGGTTTCGGCGACCTCAACTGCCATCAGAAGCACGAGCGGTCTTGGGTCATCAACGGCAATCAGATGCCGGTCTGCACCCGAGACGTGGGCATCTTCGCAGGCTTCGTTCTCGGCGGGTTGCTATTCTCACGCAAGGGGTTGAATCGATGGACGCTGCGCGACACCTTCCTGACCTTGCTACCCGATGATCGCTCCGAAGCCCTCTATGTCAATGATCGACGGATGAAGGCGATGCTCGCAATCGGTTTCCTGCTCGTCCTGCCCTTGGTTCTCGATGGTGGGACCCAGGCGCTGACCGCCTATGAGTCGATCAATCCGATCCGACTCGCGACGGGCATACCGTTCGGCTTCGTGCTGGCGTGGTTCTTCGCTTCGAGCCTGTCTTCTCGACCGGCCAAGTTCGATGGAGATGCCAGACGGGTGCGCCTGCCCGCCGACGCTCGTCTGATGACCGATACGCCGCCCGAATCGACGCCTGCGGAGAACGAGTGACCGATCAGGCGGCGCCGTTCTGCCACCATGCAAGCAACGCTTGCCGTGTGGCAGGAGGTTCGGCCCCGGGCCGACCCGATCCGAGCAGGGCGAGGCGGGCGAGGCAGGCATCGGCTTCTACCGGATGTGAGCCGAGCACAGCGGCGAGGCTATGCTTCCAGGAACTTCCAGGGTGCTCTCGCCGCCATTCTGACAACGCCTCCTTCAACGGCCATATCACGAGTCCCACGCGGCCGAAGGCCTGCCAATCGGGCCGCAGCTCAGAACGGGGGGCGTCGCTGCCCGTGATCGGTCTGTGGACGCGTACCCAGCCCGATTGCTCATGCAGGAACTTGACCATGCGCTGAGTATGGCGCTCAGTCACCATGCGCACGGGGCCCAGCCATCTTCGAAGTTCAGAGATTTCGGCGCCAGGTAGCAGGGAGAGAGTGCCGACAATCGACAGCACGGCATGGCTCAGTGGGTCGTGAGGCGCGTCCATCCGCGGGGGTGCGTCGGATGCCTCCACGGCCACTGTGTACATCTTCGCCGCGTCCCTGACAACCTCCCATGGCTTGGCTCCATCGAGCCAATTCTGATTGCTCCGCCTCGGTTTCACCTCGAGGACATCCAGGGTAGTCTGGCCTCGTTGGGCGACCAACGCCTGACCGAGCATGCACAGTTCGACCTCCTCGGCTGAGATATTGAGAGGGGTGGGCCGGTCATGCAGGAAGCGACGGATCTCGTGTGCGAGTCGCTTGCGCAGTTCCTTCTTTGTGCCGTGATTCAGAATCGGCCCAACCACGACGCCGCGGTCGAAGGGCGCAGGCATCGGCACCTCGCCGCCGAGCAATGCATGGTAACCTGCGCGAATCTGAGTCTGATAGGCATCGGTTTCGAAGTATTCCTGCTTGTCGAGACTGAGGAGGCGCAGCGTGCCCTTCTCGATGCGCGTCAGGGCGGCTTTGGGATCACAGTCGACCCAGATGCACAGGTCGGGAATCATCGCCGCTGCGTTCATTCGAGCGACCGCCGCAATCCCAAGGTCACCGACCACGCCCTGGTAGACCAGTGAAGAGTGCACATTGCGTTCGCTGACGACGACGCGCCCTCGACCCATACGTGGTCGAATCCAGGTATGGGAGTGGTCCATGCGGTCGGCGGCGAAATAGACCGCTTCGCGCACCGGCCCAGCCTCGCCGGTCCGAACCGCCTCGACGGCGAGCAGACCGAGTTCCGCATCACGCCGCGGCTCTGCAGTCACATCGACTCCAGAGAAGGTGAACTCCTTCTCGAGGATCTCCGCAATCATCTGCGTGGCCAGGCCCTTGCCGGAGCCATCGCCACCCTCAACGGAGATGAGGTACATCGATTCACCTCTGATCCTCATCCGCTTCGATGTCAGCGAACTGATGTTTGGTCGAGGCCAGCATACCCATGCCTACGAGGATGAACAGCGGTCCGATGAAGATGCCACCACGGCTGAACAGCGCCAAACCACACAGGTATTGGGTGCGGCGGTAGCGCTGGCCTCGCTTAATCTCGGCCGCACCGACGAATCCGAGCAGAGCGGAGATAATCGTCAAGGAGGCGATGACCGTCGCCAACAGAACCGCTTCCGCGAGGTGGCTGTCACGCCGTAGATCCTCCTCGACGATACCATCACCGGGAGTCAGTGTGAGGGGGATATCGGCCTGATCCCCGGGGCTGAAGGTGATGCGCAGGGTCTTATTTCCGGGGTGGATGACCTCGAGAATCAGCGAGTCCCGCGGCACCGAATCTATTCTGAATCGACCATCTCGGTCAGTGAAGGCCTCGTGGCTGGTCGCCACGCCATCGATGTCGAGAATCACGACGTGGACCCCTTCGACCGATTCCCCACCCGTCTGATTGACCTCGTCCAGTGAAGATATGATCTGGCCACTGACCGTCTCCTTGTCATCCGAAGTGAACAATGAATTGTCGAGCACATCCTGAGGGTCCGCAGCGAACAGCAGGATTCCGAACCACAGGCCGAGCAGACTGCCGACGAGGATCAGACCAATCGCCACGCTGGTCACCCATTCAAGATCCTCGGACTCCTCGGAGCGGATCACGGCCTTCTCGACATCCTCATCGGGGTCGAGGCTGACGACGATATCATCTTCCTCATCGCTCATTCCGAAGGCCCCCCATCCTCTGGGTCGGGCTCGCCGTCCTTCAAGTTCATGGCGAGCAAGGCGAGAACGACCAGAGCGAGAAGGCCGAGAATCGGCAGCACCCAGACATCCGACGGGCCCTCCTCCACAGTCGAGGACCCCGCCTCCGGAATCTCTGGCTCGGGTTCAGGTTCGGGTTGGGGTGAAACGAAAGAGATGCGGTACATCTCGGTCCAATTCTTGCCAGTAATCCACAGCGAGTCAGTCTGTCGGTCCCAAGCGATGCCATTGAGCACATGCCCACCGTCAGGTTTCAACCCAGAGGCATCGATCTGCAGCACGACCACACCGGACATAGCATCGATGCCGACGATTTCCTCACTTTGGTAAACATTGGCGAGAAGCAGCCCTTGATACCATTCCAATTCGTTCAACCGAGAGAGCGGTTCACCGTTCAGCGTCACATTCACCGTGCCCTCCACCTCAAAGGTCGTGGCGTTGCGATAGGTGAGAACATCCGAGCCATCGGACATGATCAGGCGTGAGCCATCGAAGGCCAGACCCCAGCCTTCCCCGTCAAAGGTGTGATTGCCGGTCGCTTCGAAAGTGTCGTAGCGATAGCGGTGAGCGACGCCCTTCTGCCAGGTGAGTTGGATGATTTCTTCCCCGACGAAGGTGATGCCCTCGCCGAACTCCGTCTCATTCAGGTCGATGCTACGCAGAACCGTGCCGGTCTCGACCTCTACCTCGCGCAATGTGGACACACCGCGCAGGCCAGTCGATTCGAACAGTCGGCCCTCATGGAACTCCAGACCCTGGGTGTAAGCCCCTCCATCGTGGGGCACGGTCTGCTCGACCTTCACGATCAAGGATTCAGGCCGTTGAAAGGCATCCTCTTCAGGCTCTGAATGGCCCGTGGGCAGCAGACTGGAAAGCAGCAGGAGTGTGAATAGAATGGCGCTCCACCTGCGCCCAGCCCCGACCATGTCCGAACAATGCTCCATCGTGTGTTAAATACCTCTTCGGACGGAAGATTGCGTGGAACACGTAGTGTTCCTGTGAGGTCTGGAAATGGCGGCTGTCAATCGATCCCGAAGTCTGTTCCTCACACTGGTCATGCTACTCGCATCTCTGGCCCCGCTCGCCACCGCTGAAGAGCCCCCTGAACAGCCTGAGACGATCAACACGATTGCCTATGGCCTGGAGGGCTTCGACCCCACGACGATGGGCAAGTCCTATCTCTACGCTGGAGAGGATGGAGAATCGATTTACAGCGCGACCCGATTCCTCAAGCAACAGTGGACTGCCGATGATTATCCAGGCCTGGTGCTTCCCTTCGAAGAGGGGCAGACCGGTGGTCGAAGTGCCGGCCGCGCCTGTGAGAATGCGTGGACGGCCGGCCAAGTCGGTCAGGTCCAGACCACGGCGGGCCTGATCACGGTCAGTGCGATGCACGTCACCATGAACTCCGCGATCCTGATCGAGAGCGGACAGACCGTCTCTTCGACCACTCTGAACAATATCGGCTCGACCTGGGAGACGACCATCTTCCCCACCGATACGAACTACTTCGGCACCGCGCCGGACGTTGACAACAATTGTCAGATTGAGATTGTCATCTATGCCATCGATGGCGGTGGCAACACGGGCGGCTACTTCATGCCGAGCATGGCGTCGAACCGCGAGGTGATCTACGTCGACATCGACGACCTGTCGTGGCGCAACACGATTCTGGCTCACGAATTCCAGCACCTGCTGCACAATGCGCGAGACCCGTTCGAGTACATCTGGATCGATGAGGGCAATGCGGACATGGCAGCCTTCCTCTGCTTCGGCGCGTCCGAGGCAGTCATCAGCCACGCCAATGCCTGGACGCAGAACGCGAACGCCTCGGTTCGCTGGTGGAATCAGCGCATCGCCGACTATGGAGCCGGCTTCCTGTTCATGCTCTTCCTCGCCGACAATCTGGGTGGCGGCACGGCGATTCGTCAACTCGTCGCCGACAGTCGGACCGGTGGTGCTGGCATCATTCAACTGGCCAATACACTGGGACCCGGTGCCACCCCAATCGGCACGACAATGTCCGACATCTTCGCCAACTTCACCGCCTCGGTGGTGCTCGATGACAGCACTCAACCCGAATTCGGCCTCGACAACATCGACATGTACGAGTCCTGCGGCGGCGGCCAGTTCTGCCGCTTGCAACTCAGCGGTTCAAACCTGAACTGGGCCACCATGTGGGCCAGCGGGTCCGAAGACACCGAGGGCTGGGGCGTGCACGCCTTCCGCTTCATGGACGGCACGGGCTCCCCTCTCAACATCAAGATTGAGCCGACCGAATTGGGCTTCTCGGGCTCCATCCTCAAGCATGATGCTGCGGCCGGAACATGGTCGATGGAGCGCCTTCGGTTCGACCCGATCACAGGAATAGGTACCGCGCTGGTGCCGAGCTTCGGCAACGTGACCGATGATGTCTATCTCATCACGTGGTATGAGAGTCAGGTCGATGATTGCGACTACACGAGTCCGAATTGCAACTTCCCGGGGGGCATCGCCTATCCGATCGCCCAATTCGAGGTCTTGGCCGGACTCATCACCCAACCGGCCGATATCGCCGTGACACAGGAGTACACGACCGACCGCGATGACGATGGTGATCACGACACCCTCGAAGCGACCATCGAGGTCACCTCCTCGGCCTTCTATGAGGTGCTCGACATTTCCATCGATGCCTATGTCAACAATACGCTGATGGACAGCATGAGCCTCTCGGTCGAGGCGGGTAACAGCATCGCCGTCAACAATACCGTGTGGTTCACCCCCCCCTGGGATGGCGATTGGACGCTGCACTTCAGCATGCGGAATCAGATTGGTGAACTGGTCGACGAGGAGCTGACGCTTCCACTCGCCCTGTCCAACATGGCCCCGGTCGCCGTGGGCAGTGCGGCCAGCAACATGACCCAGACCTGGCTCGGGCTGCAATTCTTCGGTGCGGGCTACGACCTCTGGGGTCTCGGCCTCACCAATGCCTCCTTCACTCACAATGAGACGCCGGCGGGCTACCTCTGGGACTTCGATGATGGGTTTGCAGGTTCTGGACTGAAGGACCCGCTGCGAGCCTGGCAGAATCCGGGCTCGTACAACGTGACGCTGCGGGTTGTCGATCAGGGTGGCAGTCAGAGCGCGGTTCAGGGTTGGATGATCAATGTCTCCGATACCCAAGCGCCACTCGCGCGCGTCGACATCGGTTCGCCCCCGTCGCCTCTGAACGCGACGCCCTATCCACTGCTGACCTCTCAACGCGTGGTCTTCTCCTCTGCGCGAACGGTCGACAATGTGCCGCTGAGTCAACTCACGTTCACATGGGACTTCGGTGATGGAGTGATTGAGATTGGTCAAGGACTCACGGATGTCAGCCATGAATGGGCAATCGGCTCCTCCAATGGTACGCCCTACAACCTGACTTTGACCGTAGATGATGGCACCTTCCAGTCCAATGTCAGCCATACGATTCTAATCATGAACAGGGTGCCGCGCCAGATCTGGTTTGAGGACCTGACGACGAGCACACTCACACCTCTTCTGCTGCCGACCATCTTCACCGACCAGGATGGAACGATCATCACGACGAACTGGTCATTCGATGAGAATGTCAACCTCGATGGCGGCATCGTGACGATGGCTTCGCCGTTTGATCAGATGCAGAGTTGGGATGCGAATCCGACGCCGGCCTGGTCATCGCCAGGTCTGAAGAACGTGACCGTTTCGTATACGGACGATGCCGGCGACACATCGGTGATGGTGCTCCAGGTCACCGTTCTGAACCAGCGGCCGGTGGCCATCTTCATGCGCCCGGACGACGGCACGACGAGCACACCCTACACCTTCGACAGCTGGCAATCCTTCGACCCCGACAGCTCGGCGAGCCTCGTGTACAACTGGACGATCACGGGCATTCCGCAAGCCTTCACCATCCCTCAGGTGACGCATACCTTCACCGAACCGGGTCAATACACCGTGACCCTGATTGTCACCGATGGTCAGAACGAAACCTCGCTTCCCAAGAGCTACATCATCCACGTCACCAATCCGCTCCCCGTGCCGGTCCTGACCGTTCGGGAAGCCTGGCTGAACGGCGAACCGCTGATGGTTCCCGGCTCGGATTCCGTCACTTACGATTGGCGCCGAACCTTCACCGAAGAAGGTGATATCTTCGTTGCACCGGGCACTGTGCTGCACTTCTCCTCGGCGGGCTCACACGATGCGGACGCCGAGTTCGATGGCATGCTGAATCCCGACCCCTCCGCGTCGGATTGGAATGGCATCGTCGACACAATCTGGAACTGGGGAGATGCCTCGCCTCCAAGCCATGAGGCGGACGCGTGGCACATCTTCGAGCAGCCGGGCCTGTATACCGTGACCCTCATCCTGCGCGATGGCTACGGCACCGGCGATTCCAACAGCACGACGATTCGGATCTGGGTATCCAGTGCACCGGTCATCCTCTCAGACTCGATCATCGATTCGGACTTCGTCATCACCGAACAGGTGAACATCTTCGAGGGCAGCGCAGAAGATTCGGATCTCGCCGCCGGCATCACCGCATGGCGAGACGATGACCTGAGCGTGGATGCCGACGATGATGGCATCACGGACAATGACCGCGACGTCGAACTCAACGCTGGCCTGACCTATTGGTGGGACCTCGACGACAGTGTCGACGCGGATGGCAATGGCGACTTGCACGACGATTGGATTACCAACCTCGAGGTTCGCGATGGCCGTGGCATCGACTCCTCCTGGAATTCATCTGGAGAGGTTACGATTCTGCTCAAGGTCTGCGACGATACTGGCGTTTGCACCATGCAGGCGTACGAGATCAGCGTGCGACCCCCCGATTCAGAAGGGGATGGCCTCGGTGACTTCTCAATCAGGGACCTATTGCCTTCGACCGATTCAGGCAGCCTCTACATCCTCATTCTGATTGTTCTCGTCCTGACCCTCGGCTGGCTCGTAATGCGCCAACCCGAAGAGATTGAGATCGAGGCGGATGACTCGGCGAGCAGCTATGATGTGGCCGAAGTCCACACCGAGGGTGGCCTCCTCGGCATGGATCAGCATGCCCCTCCTCCGAAACCCACGCACTTGGCCAAGGATGACCGGCGCAGCAAGGAATCGGGTTATGTGCGTCCAGTCACGAGCAGACGTCGGCGGTGACCAGCGGTGACGGTGCAGCGGCGGCGATGCACAGTATCCACTGTGACACTCCTGCTGTTGCCGATGCTCGTGATGTTCTCACTGCCGACCAACCTCGACCCTGCGCCGAACGCCGAGGCCGCGACCAACTGCACAGTCTCCTCAGATGATGCTACACCCGCCTGGGGCGTGACGGTGGAAAAGCAGGAACTCACCGGCGGGGGCTGGTGGGGTCATGAAAAACAGGACCAGCAACGCTGGGAGGACGAACAAGGGGGTGACTCCGAACCAAATCTGAACGCCCTCACCGATTCATTCCACACCTCTTTTCAGCTGATGAATGACTCCGCGGTCGGCCTCAGGTTGAACTTGACGACGGGTTGGAAATACACGTTCTGCATCGATATCCAACCCGAAAACGTCGATTTGAATCAAGAGACACCCATCGCTGATGTCTATCTATTGCAGGAGATGGACTTCAACATGTACGAAACCGATTTCGGCTCGCGGCACAACGATCTCGGAGGTTTGCGAGAGGATATCGCCCATTCACCACCCTGGATGCAGAACATGCTGTTATGGCACCCTTTCCGGGATGTTCATGCCTACGAGAAGATCGATGAGGTGGAGTTCGCGGTCGCGCTCGATCACGAGGAGACGACATGGGATCCGTGGTCTGAGGAAGCCGACCCCAAGACGATGCATCTGATGATTGAATCCTGGAATAATATCCGTGATTATGACGAAGGTGTGTCGAACCGGAACTTCTCGGTCGATGTGACGGTGATGGTGGAGGAGCGCTTCGCGCTGCCGAACTGGACGGTGGCCGTGGTCTGTTGTGGTGGGTTGCTCGGGATTCTCGCCGCGCCCTTCCTCGTCCACCGCCGCTACATGAAGGCCGGTTCGCCTGAATTGGCGACGGCGGATCTGATGCCGCATCTTGAGACCGGCGCTGAGCAGCCTGCCGGACAGGTCGCGCCACCAGAATTTCTCGAGCCGCCACCGCCGGCGCCCTAGATCACTCATATTCGAGCAATCGCCAGGCGGTGCGAAGGTCGTTGATGTTGACCAATCCGCGCTGGAACAGGGCGTAGTCGCGGTCCAGCGTGGTGTAGACCAGAGACTGCTTGAGCAGGGGTGCATGAAGGCGGGTCCAGTCGCCGCCGGGCCCATTGCCCATCAGCGCCACCTCGATCTCTCCGCCGCAGAGATGGTGGGCCGCTTCGAAGATGTGCAGGCTCGTCGCATGGTCCACGCGCGTGTAACAGCATTTGATGATCGAACCCGCATCGGCGTTCGCAGTCACGTGATCAATGATCTCGTCGGCGGAGGCGACACTCGGTTGGTGGAGGGAGGCGATGATGTTGGTTTTCTCACCGCAGTCTTCGACCAGGCCCTTGCGCAGCTTCGGATCCATTGTGACCTCGATATCGACCCAGGTCACGCCGCTCTCGATCGCCGCGGCCAGGACCGCGACGCGCTCGGCTTCGGAACCGCTGAAATGGCCACTCTCATCTTGACTGCGACAGGTGAAAATTACGGGGATTTGGATGCCGTCCTTGAGAGCCTCGATTGAAGCGGGGACATCGATTTCCTCGCTTGGGCGAGGTTCCATGATTGGCGGCTGGTTCTCGACGACGTCCGCCCCATTTCGGTCTTGGGTGACGACGGGGGGGACTTCGATCGGATTGACGAAGAGATTGTCGAACCGCACCTCGACCAGATCTGCACCCGCTGCGGTCGCTCGACTCGCGTCGCGAATCATGTCTGCGATCGTGTGGCCACGAAGGGTCACGCAGATTCGGGTCTCAGTCATCGAGGCCCGCGACCCGCACTCCCGGTTTAATCGTATTGCGGGACCAAGCGGTCGAATCGGACCTGCTCGCCGCCCGTGAGGTCATGCATCGGCCCCGAACACTTTCACATTGTTTTGAATGTGAAAATGGAGTTGGAATCGCCGCAGTACAGCGGTTTCCGAGGGGCAGCAACGCTTCACTTTCAGCCATATCAGAGGTAGTCTGAACGAATCATTCAAGAACCCCGACGTACCACCTATGAACATCCCGTTGAGGACCCCTATAGGGTCCTCAAGCAAAATATGGATCACGATAGGTGAAACGCATGAGCGAATCCGACTACGACGCAGCGAGCATTCAGGTACTCGAGGGCCTTGAGGCGGTCCGAAAGCGACCTGGGATGTACCTGGGCGACCCCCACAATGGCTCTGCCCTCCACCACTGCATCTGGGAGGTCGTCGACAATGCAGTCGACGAGCATCTGGCTGGGTACTGTGATGCGATCGAAGTCACCATCCAGAAGGATGGATCGGCCACGGTCGTCGACCATGGCCGTGGCATCCCCACCGGCCCGCATCCCGAGTTTGGCGTCAGCGCGGCCGAGGTCATCATGACCAAGCTCCATGCAGGTGGAAAATTCGACAATGCGTCCTACAAGGTGTCTGGCGGCCTGCACGGCGTTGGCGTCTCAGCGGTGAACGCGGTCTCAGAATGGCTCAAGATGACCATCCAGCGCGATGGCGAGATCCACGAACAGA